>LSQX01057088.1_pt1 | contig 25819 bp, 20 predicted proteins | sample 654561 | NCBI WGS metagenome assembly LSQX01 (sample SAMN04489861, study PRJNA283612) | anaerobic digester metagenome | isolation source: 4 biogas reactors fed with cattle manure at either 37C or 55C with and... | place: Denmark: Kongens Lyngby | collected 2014 | reverse complement strand
CTGTTTATCTTGCCGTGTGAGCTTTCTTATTCTCCCGATTTTCAGAGCAATTTGGCGGATTATATCACACGGAAAAGTTACAGGCAAGGAGTAATGAGGGGTGGATGTTTTTGAGGTGGGTCGTTGTTTGGGTGAAAGAGGAAAAAAGAGTTGCAAAAAAGTTAGGCGGGGCTTACATTTTTGAGGTCGCTGAATTTGGGAGGCGGCCAGAAGAATGGAAACGAGATACTTTGAGTAGTGAAAGCAATAGATTAAGCGCGAGCCTGGAGGATTACCTCGAGGCGATGCTTTTTGTGATCCTGGAGAAAAACGGGGTCCGCGCCAAGGATATTGCCGATCGACTCAGCGTGAGCCGTTCCTCGGTTACTTCCGCCTTGCAGGTTTTGGCCTCCAAGGGCTTGATCAACTATGCTCCGTATGACGTGATAACGCTGACTCCGGAAGGCGAAAAGCAGGCGGAAAGGGTATTGCGCAAACATACTGTTTTGCAGGAGTTTTTCACTGATATCCTGTTGATTGATCCGGAAAAGGCGGAAGCCGTGGCCTGCAAAATGGAGCATGAGGCCAATGAGGCGCTGGTGGAGCGGCTAAGCCTGCTCTCCCAGTATGTGATGGAAAGCGCGGAGAGTCCGGCGGACTGGCGTGAGAAGTTCACGCGCTATTGCCGAGAGCGGAAGTTGGCCCAAAAAGCAGAAAAGTAGTTCTATAGAATCGGTTTTTGATATTGTCTCAGATTGTTATGAAGATGCCTACAGTGAACGAAGGTACGACACCGGGAGCGGGTTCGCCCGCGGATGCGATGCCTTCAAATACGATGCCCGGCCGTGGCCGTTGCTGCAGAAACCACTGCAAACAATTCTCGTTGGGGGATTTGCCGGTGGGGAGCAGCGCGCGGGTCTTTAGTGTTCAGGCGCCGACAGCTTTTGCCTCACGTCTTCATTCTTTGGGTTTTGTGCCAGGGGTGCCGCTGCGTCTGCTCTGCAGGAATGGGCGCGGCTCACTCATAGTCGAGATTCTCCGCAGCCGTCTTTCGTTAAGCCTTGAGGCTGCACGGGCGATATCCGTCCGGCCACTCTAGGGGAGGAGAGGAGCGGCCCAGTGGGCGCCATCCAACCCTTTCGCCTCCTGCTTTCCCGGCCCGGAGCGGCTGCTTTGGGTTCGGTTTGCCTGAGGACGTTTTCTCCAGACCAGTATAAGTATGCGCAAAAAGCCATCTACTCCACAACCGGTTATGCGGGTTGCATTAGCGGGGAATCCCAATTCGGGGAAGACCACTTTTTTTAATACAATGACCGGTACGCAGCAGCGGGTAGGTAACTACCCGGGGGTGACCGTGGAAAAAGTGGAGGGTGTTTGCCGTCGGTGTCACTCTGAAGTCCGGTTTGTCGATTTACCCGGGACCTACAACCTGAGCTCCTGCTCGCCGGAAGAAGAGGTTTCGCGCGCGTTCCTGTTTGAAGAGCCTCCCGATGTCATTGTCAACGTGGTGGATGCGACGAATCTGGAGCGTAATCTCTACCTGACTCTGCGGCTCCTGGAGATGGGGATTCCGCTGGTGATTGCCCTAAACATGAGCGATAAGGCCGAGGAGCTGGGGATGGAGATCGACTGCGAGGAGCTTTCACGCAAGCTGGGAGGAGTCCCCGTGATTAAAACCGTTGCCTCCAGGGCGGTTGGGAAGGTGGAAGTCTTGCATGCAATTGATGAGGCAGGCAAGAACAGTACGCTCCAGCAATTCAAGTTGGATTATGGGCCGGAAGTGGAGCCGGCACTGGAGGCGCTTTTGCAGCGGATGGAGGCGACGCATCCGAACGTCAAGCCGGTGTTGCGCCGCTGGATGCTTTTGAACCTGCTCGAAGGGGATGTGCAGACTCAGAAATGGCTGGGGAACAGGGAGCTTTTGCAGCGGGCCGAGCAGCTTTCCAGCCAATTGGCCGAGGAGGCCGGCAGGAGCGCCGGAGAACTCCTGGCTGAGCAGCGGTATCACTCGATTCTGGAGATTTGCAAATCGGTCATCCGCAGCCAGGAGCGGCAGGATAGCTGGGTGACGCGGCTGGACGGCATTCTGACGAGTGGGCGCTGGGGATTGCCGATTTTCCTGGGGCTGATGTATCTGGTTTTTACGCTGACCTTTACGCTGGGAGAGCCAATTATGGGGTGGATTGAAAATGGTTTTGCCTGGCTGGGCGGCTTCATTGCCTCTTTTTGGCCGGAGGGAGCCGAAAGTCCCTTCAAGAGCCTTCTCCTGGATGGGGTGCTGGCCGGAGTGGGGGGAGTCCTCGTATTTTTGCCGAACATTGTCCTGCTTTTTCTTGCGATTTCCGTGCTGGAAGATACCGGCTACATGGCGCGGGCGGCCTGTCTGCTCGATAACGTGATGAGCCGATTCGGGTTACACGGGAAAAGCTTTATCCCGCTTTTGATTGGGTTTGGCTGTACGGTGCCGGCGGTGATCTCGACGCGCATTATTGAAAACAAGGCGGATCGGTTTGTAACGATTCTGGTCTTGCCGCTCTTTAGCTGCGGGGCGCGGCTGCCAATCTACGCTTTGATCATACCGGCTTTTTTCCCTGAGCAGTGGCGGGCACCGGTCTTATGGCTGGTCTATTCAATCGGGATTCTGCTGGCGTTGGTTTTGGCTAAGGTATTGGGGTTGAGTCTCTTCAAGAAAGAGCTGAGCCCCTTCGTCATGGAGCTGCCCGCCTACCAGCGGCCGACGCTTTTTTCGCTCACGATGACGATCTGGCACCGCTCCTGGCTTTATCTGAAGAAAGCGGGCACGGTTATTTTGATGACCTCGGTGCTTCTCTGGGCGGCCGGGCAATGGCCAGGCCTGAAAGCTGAGGCGAAGGCCGACTTTGAGGCACGCGCCGCGGAGCTGCAGGCATCGGACTTGCAACCTGAGGCATTAGAGGGTAAGTTATCCAGTATTGAGAATGAACGCGCCATGGCTTCTCTGGAGGCCTCACTGGTGGGGCGCATAGGCAAACTGATGGAGCCGGTGATGGCGCCCTGTGGTTTTGACTGGCGGGTTACGACGGCGCTCTTGCCCGGGCTGGCGGCCAAAGAATTGGTGGTCAGCCAGTTGGGAATCGTATTCGCGCTGGGTGAGAGGGATGAAGGCTCCGAGACGCTTCGCGAGAAGCTCCGAGAGAGCTACACACCGGTTCAGGCATTCTGCATCATGCTTTTTTGCCTGATGAGCGCGCCGTGTCTGGCGACGATTGCGGTCGTGAAGCAGGAGTGCGGCGGATGGCGGTGGGCCGCCGGGCAGTTGATCGGCTTGACGCTTCTGGCGTGGAGCGCATCAATGATTGTCTATCAGATAGGCTCCCGGATTTTCTATTAAGAGAACAGCGGGGGAGATGAAATATGTTGGAAACGATTCTTGTAGTGTTGATTGTTTTTCTGAGCGCAGGGGGAATCCTCTGGCGCAGCAGCCGGCGGGTGAAGAACCTGACCCGGATATGCGATGATCAGGCGTGCAGCGAGCTTTCCATCGATAACTGTGATTTGTGCCAGAGCCAGTGCCCTCTCAAGGAGATCAAGAAAAGGGCATCAGAAAGGGCCCGGGCCGCTTCTTCCGTCGGCTCGGTGGGCTCGGCAGGCTCGGTAGTGGCTGGGGAAGAAAAAAATCGGGAGCGCTGAAGAGTTGCTCCAGCGCTCGGCGCTCGAGAGAAGCGTCAGCTCAGGTTCAGATGCTCAAGGTTATTGGGCCAGAATCTGCTTTAGCTGTGCTTCGAGCATCATCGGGTGACCGATCCAGACGATGTACCCCTCTTTATCGATCAGGAAAGCGCAGGGGATGCCTCTTTGGCCATGGGCCGTCATGTAATCTTTGTTGGTGGCATTGTTCTTGTCCAAAGCGACGATGTAATCCATTTTGTCACCCTGTTCTGCGACGAATGGCTCGACGACTTCGGCTTTTTCAGCCGTCACGCCAATAAAGAGAACACCCTGATCCTTATACTTTTTCTGCAGTTCGGTCAGATGCGGGATGCTTTGCAGGCAGGGGCCGCACCAGGTGGCCCAGAACTCCACGACGTAAATATGTTCTCCATCAGTGACATCAGCCGGCTCACCCTTGACCCACTGGGAGATGGTGAGCTCTTTGGCTTTACCGTTATTCTGCAACGGCTCGCCTCCAGTGCAGCCGGCAGAAAAAAGAACCAGAGCCGGCAAAGCCAGAGCAAAGAGCATGCTTGCAAGAGAATGTAATTTCTTCATACGATTCAAGATAGCGTTATTTGGAGGGGTTTGCAACTTTTTTGAATTTTATGGAAAAAAAAGAGCCGTTTGAATTTCAGCAGAAACAAACGGCTCGTTTTTTGAAAGGTTTCCCTTTTTTAAAAAGGTACCCTGAGCGGCAGGTTATTTGGGGCCCTGCAGCTTGCTCAAGAGCGTCGGCAAGAGGTCGTTAATATGGACTCGGCTCTGTTTCATCGTGTCGCGGTCGCGCAGAGTGACCGTGTCCTTCAGGATCGGGTCTTCGCCCAAGGTGTCAAAGTCAATTGTGACACCAAAGGGAGTGCCGGCTTCATCCTGGCGGCGGTAGCGTCTGCCGATAGCGCCCGCATCGTCATAGAAGACGTTCATGTGGGGACGCAGCAGGGCCTGAACCTCTCTGGCCTTGGCGACCAGCTCCGGTTTATTTTTGAGCAGCGGGAAGATACCGACCTTGATGGGGGCCACGCGGGGGTGGAACTTCATCACGATACGGGTTTCCGATTTGCCTTTTTCATCGGTCACGATCTCTTCATGGTAAGCATGGCAGATGACAGCCAGCACCATCCGGTCGACACCTGCAGAGGGCTCCACGACGTGCGGGATGTATTTGGTTTTGGCCGCTTCGTCATAGTATTCCATTGATTTACCGCTGAACTTTTGGTGCTGGGAGAGATCGAAGTTGCCGCGTGCGGCGATTCCTTCAAGCTCCTGGGTGCCGAAGGGGAACTTGTAGAGGATGTCCACAGTCGCCTTGGCGTAGTGGGCCAGCTCTTCGGGCGTCTGCCAGTAAAGCTCCAGTGAATCGCGCTCCAAACCGATGGTTTCATACCACTCCAGGCGCTTGCGCAGCCAGTAAGCGTGCCAGGCTTTCCAGCCCCAGTTGGGTTGCGGCTCTCCGCCCGGGTCTTCTTCGGGCAAGGGGCCAAAAGTGGCGGCGACTTCATCGGGCCGGATAAAGTACTCGATTTCCATCTGCTCGAATTCACGCGAGCGGAAGGTGAAGTTGCGCGGGTTGATCTCGTTGCGGAAGGCTTTGCCGATCTGGCAAATACCGAAGGGGACCGATTTGCGCGAGACTTCATGGACGATTTTAAACTGGGCGAAGATCGCCTGTGCGGTCTCGGGGCGCAAGTAAGCGACGTTATCGGCGCTTTCGACCGGCCCCACATGCGTTTTGAGCATCAGGTTGAAGGCGCGCGGCTCGGTCAAAAGGGAACCATTTTCCTCATTGTACTGGGTGCTTTCGGTTACCTCTTTGGTGGTTTCGCCCTGGAGCTCCGGCTCTTCCAGGCCCCGCTCCTTGTAGAAGAGGAGGGCCCCTTTACGGACCGCATTGGCATCCTTGCCGGGGAGCTGGAACATGGAAAAGGGATCGTTGCAGGCCTTGCCCGACTCCTTATCGACGGCACCGGTCCAGAACCAGGCGGTTCCGGTGAGCGGGGTTACCTGGTCAGCACGGAAGCGCTTTTTGGAAAGCAGGCAGTCTACCATTGGGTCGGCAAAAGTGGTGGTGTGTCCGGAGGCATCCCAAATTTTGGGGTGCATGATGATGGTCGCGTCTATTCCGGCCATATCTTCGCGCTCCTGGGTCATGCTGCGCCACCAGATATCTTTGAGGTTGCGCTTGAGCTCCGCGCCCAGGGGGCCGTAATCCCAGAAGCCGTTGATCCCGCCATAAATTTCGGAGGACTGGAAAATAAATCCGCGTCTCTTACAGAGGGAGACGATTTTTTCCATGGTCTCGGATTGTTTTTTCTCTTTCGTATCAGCCATAAAATAAATTTTAAAAGGAGAGCGGCAAGCCTATGGCTGCGGCTCCTCGGAAAGTGATTTTAATTTTTGGGTAATCCATTCTGCGCTCTGGGCGAGCCACTGCGCCCGCTGCTCCGGCGTGCTGGTAATGACCGGTCCGATGAGCTGCTGGGTGCAATCTTTGACGCCACAGAGGCCAAAGACGACCTGTTGCCAGTGCCAGCGCATCGGGTTGCGCAGGATTTCCTCCTCGATATGGAGGGGGGTATTCTGGGTGTTCAGGATAAGGGCGAAGCGTGCCGCGAGCATCCCCACGGAGCGGCCCCCCCCTTTGCCGTCGGGCTCAAACCGATAGGCCAGACCGGCCCTGAGGCAGCGGTCGCGCCAGCCGGCCAGAATCGCCGGCGGGTCGCTCCACCAGTTGGGGTGGACGATGATGATCCCGTCTGCCCGGGTTATTTCTTCAATATGTTGCTGAACCAGTGGCGGCAAGGGACCGGGGTCGCGTGCCAGTTCGGCCAGTGGGGTGACGGGGTCAAAATTTTCAGCGTAAAGATCATGCAGCCAGGGGATATGACCCTGAGCCTGGATAGCCTCGCGGGCAGCGTGTGCGAGGGCGTGGGTATAGCTTTCGGGGTTGGGATGAGCGAGAATGATCGAGATATTCATAATAAATCAGGAGTCCAGAGGTGAGCCGATACCGATTTTATTCGTGAGATGATATTGAGCCAGAGTGGAGTACTCGAGAGCCCAGCTTTTGATCTGCTCCATCTCCTCTTGTCTCAGCGCACGAACGACACGGGCAGGCGAACCGACGATTAGACTGTTGGGTGCAGCCTTGAGGTTGGGCGTGACCAGTGCGCCGGCGCCGACCATGCACCCTTCGGGTATCTCCACATGGTCCAGGAGGATGCTCCCCATGCCGATCAGGCAGTTGTCGGCGACCTTGCAGCCGTGCAGGATGGCCCCGTGGCCGATGGTCACATAGTCGCCTACTTCCAAGGGCGCATCTTTGCTGACATGGAAGACGGCGTTATCCTGAACATTGGAGTACTTGCCGACGGAAATCTCATTGATATCGGCCCGCAGGACGGCATTGAACCATACTGAGGCGTAATCCTTCAGTCTGACGGCGCCGTAAACGATGGCCCCTTTGGCCAGATAGACGTTTTCGCCAATTTCTGCTTTGCGGTTGAGGAAGCGCTCAAAAGGAGGATTCATCTGCTGAGGAGTTCTCTAATGAAGGTTGGGGGGTGAGTGAATCATGGGCGTTTATCATTGGCCTATAAGCCTCGCGGGAGCTCGCCTTGTGCAAGGTCGCGACAATGCGGGCTCCCGTCGGAGGTCGGGAGAAGAGCTCAGGTTGCCTGCATCTTCTCCGTGAGATTCTGTGTCAGGCTCACTTTTAATAGGTTCCGATGTGGCAGGTGACACAGGTACTGATGTTACGCTGCCGTTCGCCATCGGGGTGTTCATAATCGAGGCCATTGGGGTCGGATTCATCCCATTCACCCTCTTTGTACTGGGCCTGGATGATGTGGCACTCCTGGCAATCGTTAATGATCGGGTCCCAATCTTCCTGGTCTTCCATATATTTGTTATGGCAGCGTGAGCAGCCCTCGGATTCTTTGTGGCCGAGGTGGTCAGGATAGTGCTCCCAGGTTGACTTCATTTCCGGGAAAATATTGCGCCGGTAGATATCCTGAACGGTCTGGGTAGCCTTTTGCAACTGATCGCTATCGGGGTAGGCTTCTTTCATCCCTTCGGCAATTTTCTCAAAGGCTTCGGCCTGCGTCTTGTATTCGCCAATCAGGAGATCAATGACGGTAAGCTTGATGTTTTCTCCCAGGTCCAGAGGAAGGGAGCCAAGCTCCATGGCCAGGTCGACGGTGGTGACCGGGGAAAGATAGCGGTGCGCCGGCCGGTTGTGGCACTCGAGGCAGGTCATGGTGAAGAGTTTCTGCGTATCAGGGTCAAATTCTTCCTCATCGCGGGCAAAAATCTTGGTGTCTCCTTTAGCGGTGGTGGAGCGAATCCAGATCACTCTTCCGTTGCGTTTATTGTCTTCGGTGACGAATTCCACTTTGCTGCCGGCGGCTGTATGCCAGTGGATACCGCTGATGGAGCCATCGTTCGGATCGACTCCGCCGACGTTGAAGCTCAGGCGGTAGACGGTCTTGATATCGCCTTCATCGCGGAGGTAGTGGGTAAAGGTTTTGCCGCGCTGGCCAATATAGCGGTCATTCCAGTGGCACTCCATGCAGGTATGCTCAATCATGGTTTTGCCATCCAGCATGCGTCCATACATGGCGCTGACCGGGACAGGGATCGGGGTGCGGTAGGTGCTGGTCAAATTCTGATAGAGCTGGCGGGTGCCGTTGAGTTTGGCGTAAACGTAGCCCTCTATGCCCGGACCGACGTGGCAGTCGACGCAATGGACCTTGGCGTGCGGATTATGGGCGTGTGATACATCCATCGGCTCCATCGTGGTATGGCAGAGCTTGCCGCAGAATTCATCGGTCTCGCTCCATACATAAACTTTGTAGCCGGCAAAAGTGACGACAGCGCCGGAAACCCCGACAGCCACCAGCAGGGATAAGAGGACGAGCCAGGTGGAGAGCTTGGCCAAATCTACCTTGAGATCAGGCACTTTCACCTTAAACCAGGAGGTCCAGCCCGTGCCGGGCTCTTCCGGACGGTTATTGAGCCAGTACCAGAGAACCAGACCGGCGACGATCAGGCATAAACCACCCACAAAGACGGCCGGCACAGCGATATAGGCCAGCAGACTGAAATGCGGATTGGTGTGGCCCAAGAAAAAGTCAACCGCCACCAGGAGGACAAAAACGAACAACGCCCCCAGGGAAGCGACGATTCCCAGAAGTGTTAACCAGTTCTTTAATAGAGAGTTTCCCAGATTCATAATTTTATTATTTCAATTATCCCTACAGAATTAGCCTCTATGAGAACGAGGCTAACCGCTGCAGAAGAGTAAACCGCATTTTGATGGAAGTAAAGCCGTTTTGAGCCTCTATTTAACGAAAAAATGTGGTTAAATTTGTTTTCTATTGCCGGCTGCGGAGCCGTCATTTTTATTTGGCGGAGTCCCGAACCGCCTCCAGATATTTCATTCCGTTGCGCTTGTCGGGCTCAAGATAGCTCCCTTCAGTCCACTCGTTCCAGCAATTGATGTTGAAGATTCGCTCTGCGGCGGGGCGTTTGGAGAGGCGCTGGCGGGTCATCTTGAGGGCTTCCTTGAATGCCTCGGGCGTATTATTCTTCATGCTGGCCATGAACGGATACCCATGATTGCCAAAGTCGTCTTCCTGATGGGCCCGCGGTGAAGAATCCCATCCCATGGTCACGTTGGGGTAGTAGGGGACCTTGAACTGTTTTTCAGCCTGGCTCCAGTAGTCCATGTATCTGTCGCGGGTAAAGGTGTACTCGGTCTCCGGGAAGTCTTGCAGGTAGACATGGTGAATCCAGACATAGGAGGTGACGGCATCGAAGCCGAGTTTTTCGACAAGGTCAGCCGGGTCCGCAGGGACTTTCTCCACGGGGAGCACTGCCTGGCCCCAAACGACCGCTTCCAGATGGAGCCCCTTAAAGCCGGCGGCCCGGGTGCGCTCGCGGAATTGGTCAAGCGCTTTGCGGGTTTCTTCTACTGAGCCAAAGCAGGCCATGAGCTGGGTGAGGTCGTAGACCGAGAAGTACGGTTTGCCATCGATTTTCCAGTAGGAGGGATGCTTGAAGTAAGTATTGATGACATAATCGCACATTTTTTCGAAGGCTTGCGGCGAGAGCTTGCCCGGATAGAGCAGCGTTTGCGGGGTGCCGAGCTTCCAGGGGTGGATATCGATCCAGTCGTGATTGGCCCACATGAGGGAGAATTTGAGGCGGTTGGCGTTGGTGGCTTTCATGAAGCCCTGTTCAAGGCATTTCTCCAGGAAGAGACCATCTTCATAGTAGTACCAGTCGAAGATGAAGGCATCGACTCCATAATCGGCGGCGGCTTCAATTTTCTGGGCCATGACTTTGGGGTCGGATTCATCGCCATAGCCCCAGAGAGGGACGTTTGGCTGGTGATGGCCTTCAAAGCGGGGTTTGGCGGCTTTGACTAATTCCCACTCGGACCAGCCTTTGCCCTTGAGCTTTTCATTACGCGCATCATTGGGATGGTAGTTGGGGAAGTAGTAGGCTGCGACGAAGCACTCCAGGTCGTTTTCCGCATCGGCTGCCGTGGCCGAATTATCTTGAGCCAGCAGGCCCGTTGTGGAAAGCCCCAGTAAGAGCAGGCTCAGCAGGGGGCAGACTAAAAAGAACGATTTTACCGATTTCATGACCAGGGAATGATAGATGAGCAGGCCCAATAGTTCAAGGCTGCATGTTGAAAAGCGGAGCTCTGGAGCCAAAAACCAAAAAAAATGAAAAGCCGGTGTTGATTAAACTTGCAATCAGCCCTCAAACTGATTCATATTGTGGGCGCCTTGTGCGTCTGTGGTGGAATTGGCAGACACGCTACTTTGAGGTGGTAGTGGAGCAATCCGTGGAGGTTCAAATCCTCTCAGACGCACCATTTTTTTGGGGGAAGAGGCTTCCCCTGACTTTTTATTTCCCAGCTTTTTCCCCTTCGTTCAGACTCCAGAGCGTCTGGAACTCTGTGGATATGAAGGGATGAGCGATATTGTTATTTTCCCGATTTATGGCATATTAACGGAGCAGGAGAATGATCGCCTGAAATAGCTATGAGTCCAAAGAAATATATTCCAACGGAGGAAGAGATGGTAGTATGCCGCCTGGATACAGGCCGCCGCAAAATAACCCCCTGTACAATCGTTATTTTTGGGGCCAGTGGTGACCTGACCCAGAGGAAGCTGATTCCGGCCCTCTACCATCTGCACAAAGAAAAGCAGATGCCCGTGCCGTACAGGGTGATCGGCTTTGCCCGCAGGGCCAAGAGCGATGAAAGCTGGAGGCAAGAGCTCCTGGAAGGGTTGAAGCGCCACTCCCGCACCCAGCCGGTTGATACGAAGGCGTGGGGCGAATTTGCTTCGCGGGTCAGCTATTTCCAGAGCGATTTCTCAAACAAGAAGGCTTATCTGGAGCTCAAAGAGCTTCTGGTATCGCAACCGGAGCCGGAGCTGCGGCAGAACCTCCTCTTCTACCTGGCCGTTTCGCCGACGCAGTACGTGGAGATCATTGAAAGCCTGAGCGAATGCGGGCTCTTGCGCAAACAAAAACCGGATGGAGGCTGGCAGCGGCTGGTGGTGGAGAAACCTTTTGGGAGCGACCTGGCTTCCGCGCGCAAGCTCTGCGACGATATATCGCGCTTTGCCCACGAGAAGCAGATATTCCGTATTGATCACTATCTGGGCAAGGAGACGGTGCAGAACATGATGATGTTCCGCTTCTCCAACAGCGTTTTTGAGCCGCTCTGGAACCGGCAGATGGTCGGCCATGTGCAGATTACGGTGAGCGAGAGTATCGGTGTGGGTGGGCGCGGCGGCTATTATGAGGAATCGGGAGCGACGCGCGACATGCTCCAGAACCACCTCCTGCAGGTGATGGCGCTGGCGGCGATGGAGCCTCCCACCTCGCTGGAGGCCGAAGCCATTCGCGATGAAAAAGTGAAGCTGATCCGCTCCATCCGGATGCCGCAGCCCGAAGATATCGTCCGCGGCCAGTATGTGGCTGGCGAGGTGGATGGTGAGCAGCGGATTGCTTATCGCGACGAGGAGAAGGTGGACCCCAAGTCGAACGTGGAAACCTTTGTGGCTACGCGCCTCTTGGTGGATAACTGGCGCTGGTCGGGAGTTCCCTTTTACCTGCGGACGGGGAAGAACCTGCCGGTGAGCGCCAGCGAAGTCCGGTTCCAGTTCAAGCGGGCTCCCTATACGCTCTTTGCCGCCCAGTGCGGTGCAAATCTTGACCAGAACTCCATCACGCTGCGCCTCCAGCCCGATGAGGGAATCACGCTCCATATTAATGGCAAGGTGCCCGGCTCCAGTACGGAGATACGGCCGGTGCGGATGCGCTTTTCCTATGATGCGGAGTTTGGAGCGTATACGCCCGAAGCTTATGAGCGGCTGCTCCTGGAGGCGATGGCGGGAGATTCAACGCTCTTCCTGCGGCGCGATGAGGTGGAATCAGCCTGGAGCATTGCCGACGTTATCCGGGGCCACTGGTACGGCAAGGAACTGACGCCTGAGGAGTTCTACCCGGCAGGAACCTGGGGTCCGGAATCGGCCACCCGGCCGCTCAATATCTCCCGAATGAACTACGGTCCTCCCTCCACCTGGCGTAATCCGACCGGTTAAAGCTTTGTAAATCAGCTTGCCCGCAGCGGCCGTTGGGTTTAAAGTTTTCTCTGAGATGAAAAATCGTATGAGAAAAGAATGGATTCAATGGATGGGCAGATATCTGCTTTTGATGGCTCTGTTGGTTCTATCCGGCGGAGTCCATGCGGAAGGGGAGTGGACGCGCCTCTTTGATGGCAAAACGCTTGATGGCTGGGTTCAAAAAGGGGGCAGCGCCCCTTTTACGGTTGAGGATGGATGTGTGGTCGGCACGACGAAGCTGAAGGCCGGCGGCAATAGCTTCCTTTGCACCGAGCGAGAATATGCCGATTTTATTCTGGAGTACGACTACCAGGTCGATCCACGGATGAACTCCGGCGTCCAGATACGGAGCCACTCCTTTGACACCGAGCATGTCTACAACTGGGGCGGCCGTACCTGGAAGGTTCCGGCCAAACGGGTGCATGGTTACCAGATCGAGATTGACCCCTCCAGCCGTGCATGGTCTTGCGGGATTTATGACGAGGGGCGCCGCGGCTGGCTCTTTGACCTGAAGGATAAGCCCGAAGCGCAAAAAGCTTTTCGACAGAATGAGTGGAACCATGTTCGCGTGGAGGCTCGCGGTGGGCGCATCAAGACCTGGCTCAATGGGGTCAGCGTGGCGGACCTTCAAGATGGGCTCGATTCCTCCGGATTCATCGCATTGCAGGTGCATGGGATTGGCTCAGAGGCAGAGTCTGACCGTGAAATTCGCTGGAGGAACCTCCGGATTCAAGTATTGAAGCCCGAGGGCAAAGAGGCCGGCCAGGAAGTGGCCCCTTCAGGAGCCTGGACCTGGTTCAATGATCCCCGCGCCATTGTGCGTGGTGGTACTCTCTATGCCGGCTATGTGCGTGGGGATGGCGCGGTCTGCGTCAATGCCTGGGATATGGCCAGCGGGAAGGGAAGCGAGAGCGTGCTCAGCTCCTGGCGTCAGCGCGATGACCACGACAATATCGGCTTCCTCGAGCTTGAAGATGGCGGACTCATGGCGTTTTACTCGACTCATGGCTCCAGGCACCAGATGTTTGCCCGGCGCGCGCTGGTGAAGAACCCAAAAAGCCTTGAGGATTGGGGCGAAGAGATCGTGGTCGATTGGAGCGCCCAGAAATTCCGCGGCGGCGTCTGCTACAATAACCTCTTCCAACTGAAGAACGAACCCGGGCGTGTCTATAACTTCATCCGAGGGGCCAACTGGAACCCGACGCTGCTCCTGTCCGAGGACAATGCGCAGAGCTGGGAAGAGCCGATTCATCTGATCTATCACAAGGATCGCCCCTATACAAAGTTTGCCTCCAATGGACGCGACCGGATCGATATTCTCTACACCGACGGGCATCCGCGAATGGTGGAGAACTCGGTCTATCACCTGGCGATTCGCAACGGGGCCGTGGTTCGCAGCGACGGCCAGCCGCTGGGAGCATTGGGGCGGATAGAGCCGATACCGACAGAGCGGGGTTCAGTGGTTTACAAGTTCGGCTCGGTCTATCCCGCTCACTCGGGAACGACGGACGGGCGGGCCTGGATATGGGATATCGCCTATGATGCTGCCGGGAGTCCCGTGGTGCTCCATACGGTGAAGGTTCGCGATGGCGATATCCGCTATTTCTACGCCAGTTGGGATGAGGGCTCCAGGAGGTGGGATTCCCGCGAGATTGCCCGAGCCGGCGCCCAGCTCTATCGCGGAGAGGATGACTACGTGGGCGGAGCGACCTTTGACTGCGAGCATCCGGGCCGCATCTATATCAGCAGCGAGTTCAACCCGCTTACCGGAGCGCGGACAATGTATCGCGAGCTCTACCGCGGAGAGAGCGGCGATGGCGGCCAGAGCTGGAGCTGGAGCGTCGTGACGGCCAACTCCAGAGCCGATAACCTGCGCCCTTACGTCCCGAGAAAGCATGGGCAGGAAGAGTGCCTGCTCTGGTTCAGGGGCAACTACATAGCCTATCAGAACTTTGAGACCTCTGTTTTTGCGCGGGTGAAATAGAACCGCCTCTGCTTAAAACAAAAGGGAGCCCCCGCCGTGGAAAGCTCCCTTTTCGGTTTTTGAGATTTGTTCTACTCTTCCTGTTCTTCTTTTTGAGGCAGGCGGAGCTGGTCTCCCTTTTCACGGACGACCCGCCGGAGCCACTCCTCGGGGTAGCCGATGCTCGGGTAGCGGCCACTGGGCGAGCGTATATAGCCATCGTTAAACTTTACGATGATCTCGTTGGCCAGCTTGTTCCACCGGTTATGAACCTTGAGGATGCCCATATTGGAGTAATCGTTGAGGTAGGCGCGCATCAGCTCGGGGTCGCTCCTGCTGAGGGAAAGCGCGGTTTTTTCAATGGCCGGCTGGAGTTTGAGGAAGTGCGATTCAAGCTCCTCCTGGACCTTCCGGATATCGGGGAAAACCTCAGAGAAGCGCCCATAGGCATAGTTGGCGACGAAGTTAAAAATCCACCAGCTTGAGTTGGGGTCATAGCGGTCAATGTTACCGCTCTGGCAGCAATCGGGGATTTCGCTCATCCCCATGTAGAGCGGGAAGTAGCAGGAGGTATAGGCGTCATCCCAGCCGAACCAGGTCAGACCGCCGATTTCATTGGGGAGCTCTGCGCGCGACTGGGTGACAATGGTGCAGCAGGTCTGAGGGACCGAAATGGGACGCTCCCAGGCGTAGCGGACGCCATCCACGCTCCAGCTCAGAGGGCGGTTGCGCAGCGGGTTGCCATAGGGGCCGGCATCAATACCGGTGCGCATATCATAGGGGGTGCCGTCATAGCGGTCACGGGTGAGTGCCATCACGTCGGCGGCTGAGAGTTTTTTATCGGGAATAATCGACCAGGGGTAGAGCTCGGCATCCGGGACCCCCTGGGCGTAATCCTCAGAGAGGTTGAGCGAGGGGGCAACACGGCGGAAGAAGCTCCAGACACGCTTTTCACAGGCGCGTTTAGTGAGGTCGCCGGTACCGCCATAGGCAGCTTCAAAGGAGAACGGTTTGTCGCTCTCGGGGTCATAGCGGCCGCTCTCAATGGCGAAGGACTCCACGTTGGGGGAGTAGAGGCAGTTCTCCGGATCATTGCGGGGAAAGTCGCGGATTCGCGCCTGGTTGGCATGGGCGGTGATATGCCCATCGGGGACCCTGAGCGCCACCCAGACCGAGCCGGTATCGTTTTGAGGATCGGTCGAACCGGTGCCGACAATCTCAAAGACCCAGACCTCGTTGGGGTCGCAAATGGAGAAGGATTCCCCCAGGTCAATGTAGCCGTGCTCTTCGATTTCGCGGATCATGATCTCGACCGCTTCGCGCGCGGTGCGGGCCTGCTGGAGCGTGATGGTGATGAGCTCGGTATATTCCAGGGCGCCGACCTTGTTCTGGAGCTCTGAGGGGCCTTCAAAGGTCGTTTCGGTGATGGCGACCTGATGCTCATTCATGATTCCCTGGAAACCTTTGACCCGTGTGAGCGCGTAGAAGCCCAGGACCTTGCAGGTGGGCAAGGCATCGGGCAGGCAGGCGCTGCGGTACTCAGGCCGGATGGAGCCATCGCAGGCGGGCAAAATATCGAGCCAGGCAAAAAAACCGGCTGAATCGACCGCATAGCTGATCATGCACGAGCCATCGACGGAAGCCCCTTTGGTCACGAGGATAGAGGAGCAGGCAGACAGCGGCGTCAGCCAGCCCAAGCCGAAAAGGAAGGCGGCGGCAAGCGCCGAAATCAGAGTGAGTTTCAGTTTTTTCATTTGGGTTATTAAAAAAGTTGAGGTTGCAATTTGTGTTGTTTGATTCTTTCTTCGGCCATCGCGCAATACTCTGGGGAGATATCGATACCGATGTAATCACGCTGGAAGTTCAGTGCTGAAATCGCTGTTGTGCCGGAGCCGATGAAAGGGTCTAAAATAATTTTCGCAGGCGTAGAGGAGATAATACGGTCTATGAGAGCAACGGGGAAAGGGGCGGAATGTTCATTTTTGAGCTCTTGGGGGATTTCCCAGATATCTCCGCAGGCATTTGCCCTGGGGAGGAGTTTGAATTTTGGTTTGGCGATCAGGTAAATCACTTCATAGGTCGGTAAAAAGTAGCCGGCATTGAAGTTCAGCCCTCCCGAGCGCTTCCAAATGATGATCTGCCTGAGAGGAAATCCGTGAATGATATCTTGCCGGTCTTGCAATAGCCCCGCCTGCACACGCCACTTATGATTGTAAAAAATAGCCCCATGCTCCGGAAGGAGCCTGAGCATCTGCGTCAAACACTCTCTTTGCCACTCCACGTATTCTTCATGCGGCATGCAGTCATCATGGTGAGAGTAGCCTTTTTGCAAAGCGGCGTTGGCCCACTTTCCGCCTCGGCCATCTTTCATCCCGTTTCCCGTGGAGTTTTTCAGATTGTAGGGTGGGGAGGTTACGATTAAATCGATTGAGCCTTCAGGCATCTGCCTCATAACATCAACGGCAGAACCACAGATAATTTTATTTAAAAATTTTTCAATCAAATCGCTTGTTTTCATCCCTTACACCGGCACCCCTTAAAGTTTAAATTTTCTTATTCTGAGTTCTGTTAGTGAAACAGTAGTTATAAAGGCGATATTCTTTTCATAGATGCCATTTGGAAGCACTCTCCCCACAATAGCAAATCTTTTGGACGGCGACAAATAAAAACGGAGTCAGTTTTCTGTGTAACGTTCTGTTTGTCATGAGTTAAATTGAGATTTCCTTCATCACGCCGCAGATGCGTCTGGCGGCCTCCTGGTATTCATCGTTGTTGGCCAGGTGTTCAATCATGAGTGGCGGCTGCTGGGGCAGGGCGGCCAGTCGTTTCAGGAAGGTGCGGTAATCGAGTTCACCGGTGGTCGGCATCACTTCGACAAAGTGGACCTGGTTCTCGACGACCCAGGCGATATCCTTGGCATGGCAGCTCACGATATACTTGCCCAGTTTGTCAAAGGCTTCGTTGAGGAGCGCGATGGTATTGTAGATTTTTTCTACGGAGTTGACCATGTTGGTCGGGTCGAAGTGGACGCCGAACTGTTTGCGCTCAACGGCGCGGATGAGCTTCAGGTAGGAATCGGGATCGTGCGGGATGCTCCAGCCCATGATTTCAAGTGAGAAGAAGGTGGTCTTCGGCTTGACCTCGTCGATCATGGCGCGCGAGTACTCGACGACGGCATCGAAGAAATCCTGGCTAAAGTTACCTTTGTGCGGGCCCATCCATGCCTGCGGGTTGAGGCTGCCGGCGATATTGACGACGCAGCGGGCTCCGAGCTCCTCTGCCAGGGCCAGGCCTTCGACCATACGGCGGCGGTTTTCCTTACGGCGCTCGGGGTCGGGGTCCATCAGGTTATTCCAGATGCCAACTTCGGCGATCTGGACATCTTCCTTCTGGAACGCCTTGCGGATGGCGGCGATGCGCGCGCTATCGTGGAGGCTGACATTGGGGCTGTAGGCGGCCCGGTAACCCAGGCGGCGATGCTCCTTCGCAAAGAGCTCGATATCCTCCTGGCTGTGATAGACCGGGGCGCCCAGGCGGATGCGCGACTCGACGGTGGAGGCCGGTTGGGGAGACGGGGTTTGTGCGCTGAGAGAGGCCGGTAAGCCCGAGGCCAAAGCTGCAGTTGCGGAAATCTTCAAGAATTCACGGCGGTTCATTTTGGTATATTCTGTTATTGTCCTGGGGATATCGTAAACGATGAGAGGGATTTGTCAAGAGGACAATCCGCAGTTTTTAACCGCAGTTTTTAACCGCAGATTACGCAGATTTGCACAGATTTTTGAAGGGATAAACGGATGCGTTTGTATTTTCTGCGGCGAGGATCATATTCCTCTGCACCCTGCGAGGAGCGGCAATTCTGAGGTATGCGGAGCATACCATTCTGAAGCATCCCGTAGGGATACCACCCAAATATCCTTCTCCGCCGTATGCGAAGCATACTATTTTTAAGCATCCCGTAGGGATGCCAGATCATAGCCAGGGGTCGCAGACCCCTGGTAAGGATGCCAACAATCTCCCCACCCGACCCCGCAAGGGGTCGCAGCCAGGCACCTCAAATAATCAATTCCGTCCAATAAAAAAAGGCATCGAAAAAAATCACGAATTTACACAGATTTTTAAATGGGTAACGGGATGCGACCCCCACGGGGTCGTAAGGGTGTTGGGGGCGGATGCGTACCAGGGGTCTGAAGACCCCTGGCTATGTGAGTGGTATGCTCCGCATACCTAAAATATGCTGCACCCCGTATGGGGTGCAGAATGGATTGCATCCTGACGGATGCGGGTGCAGAGGAAAAAATCACGCACTGGGAATACAATATGTCCTCAAGAATGCGCATCCTGGCGGATGAATGCGGTGGAAAACGATTTACACCTTTGAGAATACAAAGACGCTTCCGCGTACTTCAAGAATGCGGATACTGGCGGATGACGGGGGGGAATATCAGGCTTTTTCGAGCCAGACGTCGCCGACGTAATACTCGCGCAGCTTGTTATCATCGCCCACCAGGTAGAGGGCGCCATCGGGGCCGACCCCTTTAATGGTGCCAAAGGTGACGCTATGCTCGGTCTGTAGCCGCACGCGTTCGCCTTTGTAGACCAGAAAACTGTCGTAGGTGGAGGCGATTATGGAGAACCCTTTCTTGAGGAAAAGGTCGTACTGCTCAAAAAAGAATTGGAGGAAGAGGTTCAGGAAGCGATCACGTGAAAGCCGTTTATTGGGCGGCAGGAGCTGGAGCAGCGAGATGGCCGGCTGATCAATTGCCTCCAAGTCCGATTCACGCATATTGAGATTCACACCGACACCCAGGACGATGCCAAGCCTGCCCATCGGCATGGGGACCGATTCGGCCAGGATGCCGGCTATCTTCTTTTTCTCGACCTGCACATCATTGGGCCACTTGATGGCCGGCTTGAGCCCCAGTTTCTCCAGGAACAGGCAGAGCCTGACCCCCATGTAGTGGGTCATGGAGAGATGAGAGGAATTTTTGGAAAAAGGGATATTGGGTTTGAGCACCAGCGTCAGAAAGAGATTCCCCTGCAGGGAGCTCCAGGAGCGGCCGCCGCGGCCACGGCCGGCGGTTTGGGAGTCGGCCACGATGGCTGTGCGGTCTCTGAGCTCATTGAAACGCTCTTTGGCGAAGGTGTTGGTGGAGTCGATAACGCTGAGCTTGAGGATGTTCAGGCTCTCGGAAGATTCGGATAGAGGATCGCTACTCATAAACCAAAGGAAGCAGACGCAAGAGTTGTGCCAGACTCGGCAGGGAATGAAAAGTCCGGCATGGTAAGCTGCACTTTGCTGCTCAACTGTTCTTATTTTGTTATTTATTCTCTCCCTTAGCCTTAGCCCAACAGCTTGGCGACCAACTGATCTGTAACGACCTGGGCACCTTGGGTGACCATGATTTCGGAAAGAGTGCCATCATGCGGAGCGGTGATGGGGGTTTCCATCTTCATTGATTCGACGATCAGGATAACTTCACCCGCTTTGACTTGAGCGCCGACCGTTTTATCGATTCTCAGGATCAGGCCCGGGAGCTGGGATTTGATCTCAGTCAGGGTCACTTTGGAGGCTGCCTCGGCCGCCACTTCGCCCATGTTCCCATTGGCTTCTTTGATATTCACTTCAAAGGTCTTGCCGTTCACCACGGCATTGGGGCCATCAAAGCGGACGTTGTAGTTTTGACCGTTGATGGAGATGTCGTAAGCGGTGGGCGGCGGGGTCGCTTTTTTGCTCTTCGCCTTTTTGGCTGTTGTGGTGTCTGCCTTATCCTCTTCAGAGACTTTGCGTACGCCGAGCGCGCCTTTGCCCTGAAGGAAAGCGATACCCTTTTCTTCGCAGGCGGCGACGATGAAGAGGTTTTCCTCGGTTACCGGCAGTTTTTCCTTTTCGAGTGCTTCCTGAGCAGCTTTGAGGCCCTTGGTGGGGTCGGTCTCCAATGCTGAGAGGTGGTCCGTTGTCGGCAGTTTACCGAGCTGGTCTGAGGCGATTTTGACGACTTCGGGGTCAGGGGTGACCGGTGTTTTGCCAAAGTAGCCCAGGACCATGTTGCCGTAGCCTTCCGCGATTTTCTTCCAGGGTCCGAACATGACGTTATTGAACGCCTGCTGGAAGTAGAACTGCGAGACCGGGGTGACGGAGGTACCGAAACCGCCTTTGCGGACCGCTTCGCCCATGGCATCGATAAAGAGGGGATATTTATCCATGAGGTTGTTATCCCTGAGCATCTGCGTGTTGGCGGTGAGGGCTCCACCGGGCATCGGGAAGAAGGGGATGACCGGCTCGACCTTGGTTGCTTCGGGCGGGATAAAGTAATCTCTCATAGCCTCCTTGAACATTTCGGAGAGCTCAAAGATTTTATCAATGTTGATATCCAAAGTATATTTAGTGCCGCGCAGAGCGTGCCACATGGTGATGAGATCGGGCTGGCTGGTGCCGCCGGAGACAGGTGAGAGGCTCAGATCAATCTGGCTCGCACCCCCTTCAATGGCAGCGATGTAGGAGACTGTGCCGGTGCCGGCGGTTTCATGGGAGTGGAAGACGATGTGCGTATCCTCACCCAGGAGTTTGCGGGCCATCTTGATCGTCTCATGTACTTTGTGCGGACAGGAGGTGCCTGAAGCATCCTTAAAGACGACGCTGTGATAGGGGATACCGGCATCAAGGATACTGCGAAGCGTTTTTTCGTAGAAAGGGACGTCATGTGCGCCGGTGCATCCGGGGGGCAGCTCCATCATCGTGACGGCGACTTCATGCTTCAAGCCGGCATTATGGATACATTGGCCGCTCCAGATCAGGTTGTTGACATCATTGAGTGCGTCAAAGTTACGGATGACACTGATCCCATGCTTTTTGAACATCCGCGCATGGAGGTCAATCACATCTTTGGGTTGGGCCTTCAGGGCGACTACGCTGATACCACGGGCCAGCGTCTGCAGCTCGGCATCGGGGCCGGCGGCTTTGCGGTAGCTGTCCATGATATCGAAGGCGTTTTCACGCGTATAGAAGATGGAAGACTGGAAGAGTGCTCCGCCTCCGGCCTCCAGGTGCTTAATACCGCACTCCTTGGTGGCATACTCGATCAAAGGCAGATAGTCTTTGGAGAAGACCCTGGCACCGAAGACGGATTGGAATCCATCTCGGAAGGCTGTCAGCATAAAGTCAATTTTTTTCATCGGTTAAAAAATCAAGTAAGTATCAAGTATTTATTTAGTTGAGCTTTCTCTTTTGGCAATGGCAATGGCCACAGCAATTTCAGTGTAGTCGGCTGTTGCCGGAGGCATGACCTGACCCGCCGGCGTACCCGGAATCGAGTTGGGATGAAGCTCTTGAATATTAAAGAGCTTAATGAAGCGCCCCAGCATCCCCAGAAGAAAGGCGATGAGATAGGCCACCGCGATTGCCATCAGGTAGAGCGAGAGGATAAATTTAATCAATACCATAAGATAAATTGAGTAACTGTTATGATTCTATGTTTATTACTGAATATTGCCCAAAGCTTGTTGAAGGGTGACTAAAAAACTGGAATCTGCCTTCAACAGACTACAGAAAATACCGGAAATGATTGCCGTCGTGATGACCCCGCAGATACAGCAGCCCAGCGCCAGAGGCAGCACGATGGAAGAGGGGTTGTCTTCGCTGACCACTTTCTGAGCCACTTTGGCTGTAGTCGGCACGCAGCTCACACCGGCAATGCCGACGACGGGGTTTACCTTGCCGCCGGTAATCCAGCAGATAAAAAGACCACCCAGGATGCCGCCGATGCCCGAAATCAGGAGTGAAAGCAGGCCCAGCAGCAACAGCGGCAGCACACGCGGATCCAGAATCGTATTTACATCGCAGAGAATACCGAGGGTGAGCCCAAGGAACAGGGTGGCAGTGTAGAGAACCGGCCCACTGACCAGATCCTGAAGCGGTTTAACACCCGACTCACGGATGGAGATACCCAGAAAGAGGGAAAAAATAAGTGGTGCGGCAATCGGTAAAAGTAGTGAAAGGACGATACAGAGAACCGCGGCGACGATCATTTTTTCCATTGAGTTGTAAGCAGTGGGCGGTTTGGCCGGAGGTGGCATCTTGATCGCACGCAGCCTCTTGGGGATCATGATTTTTATCAAATAGGGGTAGCCGCCATAGGCCAGGCCAAGGTAGAGATAGGCGACAACGGAAATGGGGACAAAAAGCGGCGGGGCCAGAACCAGCGCCGTAAAGAGCACCATTGGCCCATCAGCGCCGCCAACGATGGCGATGGCGGCGGCTTCCTGGGGTTGAAAGTTGAAAAAATAGACTGCCAACGGGAAGACGACCAGGGTGCCCAGCTCGGCGAAAATGGCAATAGTCATGCAGATGAGCGGCCTTGCCAGCACATAGCCGATATCCAGCAGGGAGCCCACCCCCATAAAGACCAGGCAGGCGATCAGGTTGTTGCTAAAGGTGAGCGTGAAAACGGGTTGAAGCCAATCAATTCCCAAAATTTGAACAGTGTCGGCCGCTGCCTGCAGGGGCTCTACGCCGGCACCCACCTGGGCTTCCAGGAAGAGAGTACTCATTCCGCTGGGATGGATGCCGAGGGGGTCAAAATACATGACCGCTGCGTTGACAGTGGCCATGCCGAGCCCCATGGGCACCATGACCATGGCCTCCAGGACACCCTTTCGGCCGAGATACATCATCGTGAACCCCAATATGATAAGGAAGATTCTGGTAATTGCGACTTTGGGCTCACTATGCAACAAAGTAGTAATCCCTTGAAAGACATCAGGAAAGACTTCAAATAACGACATAAGTTTTCAACGTTAAAGTTGCCCTTTTCACCTTGCCCATCCTCAGGGATGTTTGAAATACAAGCAACGCTCCTTCTATCAGAGCGCAATCCCTTTTTAAAGTAAAGATATTTTTGAGAAAAACTGGGAATTGTAAAAAAAGCTGAAGGAAAACGGGCTTTTTAGAGAGGCGGAGAGCGAGATGGCCCGGTAAATCCGGTGCTTGTGGCAGCAACAGATGGAAGAAGAAAACTAAATCGTATTTGAAGAACTAGAAAACGGGATCCCTTTTTCTGGAGCCGACGTACGCTACAGCCAGTGAATCCGGCAGCCATGCTTTAACGGAAGGGGCCCAATAAAATTGAAAAATAAGAGGATAGGCTTTTTCTTCACTTGTTTTGACCAGAATATAGGCCTGTGCAGCTACTATCTGCTTTTCCTGTTCAAACACTTCCTCCGGGGTAGGGGTGTATTTAAATGACGAAGAATACCCAACTACACCACAATTAGGAAATTGCCGCATTGCAAAACTCCTGAAATTTCCCAAGGACGCAAACAGGTCAAACTTATTCGTTTTCAGGCAGTCCACCCAAGATTGTTCCCAGCATATAGATTGCCAAAAAGATGCGTTTGTTCCGTTATCCGTTATTGTTTCCCAATAGACCTTGTGGATATCTTCCAAGTCGCCCGAAGGATTCGTGTTATAAAATGTCTGCAACATACCCTGCTGCGAAGCAATCGCCTTGGGGTTCATTGTATGGGACTTGCCGGCAACCCTCGCATTTGAATACGTATCAAACTGCTCGGAGGTCAGAGAGTGTAAAACGCTACACACAGCCTCGCGTAGTGAAGAGGATTCGGTTTTTAATTCCTCGCAGTCAATGAAGCGAATATTCAAATCTTTCACTCTGCCGCTTAGATCAGAAGATGCAAAAAGAGGTTCAAATTTATTCGTCAACCAGGCTTCTTTAAGGTCGAGGTAAACAGGGTTGCTACTGGGTGCTTCAATCTGTTCCAAATTTTCCGGGGGGATATTTTTGCGCACAAGAACAGCAGTTATCAGTATCACGATGGGTAATCCCAGAAGAGTAATATAAGCTAATTTGGATTTCATATCGGTGCATGTAAGTGTTTGGCATACACTACGGTTCTGTGAAGAACCCGGATCACTCTGTGCATACGACCAAACCGAGTATGCGTACTTTCTAACGCCGATACAAGTAAAATTTTGAGCGCATTGCCTCAAAAACAGGCGCACCGAAACGGGTTTTTTAGAGAGGCGGGGTTGCGGCGAAATGGGGGGAAATCCAGTTGATCAGCTTCAAAATATAAAATGCCAGAAAACTGGTAAAAGGAATGGTGAGCGTCCAGGCCCAGATCATGTTGCCGGCGACACCCCATTTGACTGCGCTGAAGCGTTTTGTGGCGCCAACCCCCATGATGGAGGTGGAGATGACGTGGGTGGTGGAGAGGGGGATACCCCAGTGGCTGGCGATCTGAATGACCATGGCGGCAGAGCTCTGGGCGGCAAAGCCATTGACAGGGGTCATTCGAACGAGCTTGGTCCCCATGGTTTTGATGATTCTGCGGCCTCCGGCGGCGGTTCCGGCGGCAATAGTCAGAGCGCACGTCCAGGTGACCCAGACGGGGATATCGAATTTTTCGGCATCCAGCTTGAGGAATCCCAGCCAGGCTGGCAAGACGTCGAAGGTTCCTGCCGTGGTAGCGGCAACCAGGCTCAAGGTAATGATTCCCATAGTTTTCTGGGCATCATTGGTGCCGTAAGAAAAGCTGACCCACATGGCGCTCAGTATCTGGAATTTTCCAAAGAAGCGGTTTATTATACCGGGTTTATACTTTCGCAAGGCCCAGAGCAGGAAGCCCATAAGGAGAAAACCAAAGAAGAAACCGGCGGCAGGCGCCATGACCAGCGGCTTAAGCACCTGGGGCCAGACACCTTTCATCCTGCCGCCCTCTTCAAAACTCCAATGGATAACCGACCAATTGCAGTTGGCCGCAGAGAAGGCCGCGCCGCAAAGGCCGCCGATCATCGCATGGCTGGAGCTTGAAGGAATCCCCAAATACCAGGTGATGAGATTCCAGACAATACCGGCGATGAGCGCGCTCAGGATGGTTTCCTGGGTGATGAAATGAATATCTACCAGACCGCGGCCAATGGTTTTGGCGACAGCGTGGCCCGACAGTGCCCCCAGCAGGGCAAAAACCGAAGCAATAACGATGGCATTACGCAGTGAGAGGACCCGGGTTGAGACAGAGGTCGCCACGGCATTGGCGGTATCATGGAAGCCGTTGATGAACTCAAAGGTGAGAGCGACCAGAATAACGCAAAAAACAAGTGTCATGCCTTATACCTTTGAAAAAAAGAGATTGGATAGCAAAGAGACTCCTGCGCAGAGGGAGGTGCGGGGGGAGAGTACAGCCGGAGGCTCGCTACAAGAGAACGCAGTGGCCCCGGGCGAAACATCGGGAGAGGTTTCAGTTAATGACATAAAGTTTTTCGATGTGATGCTGCCCACTTTAGAATCTCTGCCCTGTGAAGGGTGTCGGAGACGCAACACAGCTACTCTGGCTATCAAAACCAAACTACTTTTAAAAGTAAAGATTAATCTCAAAAAAGCCGGCTTTAGCGGAAAAAGAGCGCTGCAAGTTTTTTTTATTTTAGATTGTCGCTCTGGTGTCATAACTAGAGCAAAATCCAACGGGTCAGCTTCATAATATAAAATGCTAATAAACCGGTGATGGGGATGGTGAGGACCCA
>LSQX01334973.1_pt1 | contig 25824 bp, 23 predicted proteins | sample 654561 | NCBI WGS metagenome assembly LSQX01 (sample SAMN04489861, study PRJNA283612) | anaerobic digester metagenome | isolation source: 4 biogas reactors fed with cattle manure at either 37C or 55C with and... | place: Denmark: Kongens Lyngby | collected 2014 | reverse complement strand
ATTCGCGGTTCCATCTCTTGGCGTTCTTGGCGTCTTGGCGGTTCAAAACTTCAAAACTTTAGAACTTTAGAACTCCCGAACTTTAGAACTTACCCCGCGTCTTCGCGCCTTCGCGTGAGCCTTCCCTGCTGCTTTCGACAAAGGCGACAAAGTTACCGACAAAGCTCTCGCGACAAAGTTTAGGATTTCCCTGCCACTGCCTACTGCCACTGCCTACTGCCACTGCCTACTGCCACTGCCTACTGCCACTGCCGCCGCCCCGCTCGGGGCAGCAGCGCCCCTGCCTCCTGTCTCCTGTCTCCTGCCCCCAATATGGTATTGGCCGCGACCGGCCAATATGTTACAATATTGAATATTCGCCTCTCCTTGGGAACATGCCGGCTGTCGGCGGCCCGGCGGGGGCAAAGGGCAACACATCATGGCAGAAAGCATTTCGACAAAGATGGCCGATCCGGCCAAGGTTTACAAGGGCAAGAAGCTGCGCGTGGCGATCATCGGATGCGGTGGAATTTCGCAGACGCACCTGAACGCCTTCAAGAACATTCCCGAGGTCGAGATCGTGGCGGGCGTAGATATCAAGCCCGACCGTCTGGACATCATGCACGAGACATGGGGCGTGCCGCGCGAGGCGCTTTTCGATGACTGGAAGGTCATGCTGAAGAAGATCAAGCCCGACGCCGTCGACGTCTGCACGCCCAACGGCGTACACTGCGCGCCGGTGGTGGATGCCTGCAACGCCGGCTGCCACGCCTTCGTCGAGAAGCCGATGGCCATGACCCCCGCCGAGTGCGAGAAGATGATCGCCGCGGCCAAGAAGAACAACGTCAAGCTCAGCGTGGGCTTCCAGTGGCGCTACACGCCGAACACCGTGCTGCTGCGCGCCGCCCGTGAGAAGGGTGAGTTCGGCGATATCATGTTCGTCAAGTGCCAGGCGCTGCGCCGCCGCGGCATCCCCAACTGGGGCGTGTTCGGCCAGAAGGCACTACAGGGCGGCGGCCCGATGATCGACATCGGCGTACATATCATCGAGTGCGCCTACGCCTTCATGGGCTCCCCCAGGCCGATCGCCGCCAGCGGCAACATCTGGACCTATCTGGGCGACAAGCCCTCGACCGTCCGCAACGCCTGGCCCAACTGGGACTACAAGACCTACACCGTCGAAGACCTGGCCATCGGCCAGATCCGCTTCGATAACGGCGCGCTCCTGCAGATCGAGTCCTCCTTCGCCGCCCACATCGAGAAGGATGTGATGAACTTCACGGCGATGGGTACCAAGGCCGGCTGCTCGTGGGAGACCGCGACGATCTTCACCGATATGAACGACATGATGGTCAACGCCGTTCCCGCCTACATTGGCGATGGCTCCTGGGGCTACCTCTTCACCGAGAAGCTGCAGAACTGGGTGAACGGCATCATGAAGGGCACGCCGCTCAACGCCTCCGGCGAGGATGGCCTGGCGGTCCAGAAGATGCTCGACGGCATCTACCGCTCCGCGGCGGCCGGCAAGGAAGTCACCATCAAGTAGCGTGGTGATTGCGATTTCGCGGCGTTAGCCGCGAAATGCTGGCTAGTAGAGGCCGGTGCTGTGCAGGCACCGGCCTTTTTTGTGCCGCTGCGGCGGTGCGGGGCGGTCGGTGCGCTACCCGCTGTAAACGGCGGGCACAGGACTGCCTCGCGGCGGGGACGCCGCGTATGCAGGACGGAGGCCTGGTGCTGGTGCAAGACGCGCTGTACGGTGGTCGGAGTACCGCCTTCAGGCGGAAGTGGTCCAGGGGCTTCAGCCCCGTTCCCACGACCCCTTTTTTCAAGGGAAAAAGGGCATCTCGGGCCTGAAGGCCCTTGTTGGCTNNCGCGGCGGGGACGCCGCATCTGGTGTGCCTGCCCCGCCTTAAATATGGCATGGTGGCGGGTATGGGGCGCCAGCTACCGGTAGTCCCGGTAGTCCCGGCAGGATCGGCAGTTCCGGGCTCGAGGACGAGGACGAGGACGAGGACGAGGACGAGAAGCAGCGGCTAGCCGCTGCTCACTTGGGGGCGACGGTGGCCACGGCCATGGCCGCGATGCCCTCGCGGCGGCCGATGGCGCCGAGCCCCTCGACGGTGGTCGCCTTGACCGAGACCGCCGTGACTGGGACGCCCAGCGCCTCGGCCAGCCGCGCGCGTATGGTTGCGATGTGCGGTGCCAGGCGCGGCGCCTCGGCCAGAACCGTGGCATCCACGTTGCCCACGCGCCAGCCGTTCGCGGCGAGACGCGCGACTACCTGACGCAGCAGGGCCAGGCTGTCGGCACCCTGCCAGCGCGGGTCGGAGTCGGGGAAGTGTCGGCCTATATCGCCATCGGCCACCGCGCCCAGCAGCGCGTCCATGATGGCGTGCGTCAGCACATCGGCATCGGAGTGGCCCAGCAGGCCCATGGGGTGGGAAATCTCCACGCCGCCGAGGATCAGCGGTCGTCCCGCGACGAGGCGGTGAATGTCGTAACCGATACCCGTGCGCTGCATGTTGCTGGTGACTCCCTGGGTAGTGCCGCGTGTTAATTAGTTACAGGAGCTCTTGCAAAAACCTTGCATGCATACGTGGGGTTTGCAGGAGGCTCATAGGCCAGCAACCCGAGAAGGATGCAAGAATGAGCTTTTAACACAATCAATTCCTGATTTCCTGAGTTCCTGATTAAAAAAACAGCAGGGTGCAACATATCCGCGCTCCCTGTGGCCAAGCCTACGGTGCCGGCACGAGGACGCACCATGGAATCGGCGTGCCGCGACCGCCGGGCCGCAGGTAGATGGCGCTCTCGGCGAAACCCTCGGGCGGGGCGGGTGGTGTGACGTCGGACGGAATCTCCAGTGGCGCCCTACGGGCAGCCACCGGCTCCGGCACGAGTGCCTCGGCGATAACGGCCGCAGCCGGTTCCGGCACGGGGGCGGGTTGCGCTGTGAGTGCCGGGGTGGCCGGCTCCGGCGTGGCGGGCGGCGCTGGTGCGGTGACGACCGGGTCGGCGGTAGCCTGTACCGCCTGTACCGCCGCAGCCGTCGCGGCCGGCGCGGCCGGTGCAGGCGCCGCTGCGGCGGGGGTGGCGGGTGCGGCGGGCGGTTGCTGTGCCGTCACGGTTGTTGGCGCAGGCGTTGCCGGTGCTGGCGCGGCCGGCTCGGCGGCGACGCCGGCAGCGGCTTTCGCTGTGGCTGCGGGTGGTGCCTCTTGTGTGGCGGTGCGCTCCCGGAGTGAGGCCAGGACTTCGTTCAGCTTGGCCAGTTCCTGCTCCAGTGCGGAGGAGGCGGTGGCCGGCGGAGCGGCCACTTCAGCCGCCGGCGGTTGGGCCGCCGCCTTCGGTTGCGACTCCATCCACCAGCGCAACAGACGATCCTCGCGATCCTTCATATAGCTGAACACCAGCACGCCGGTCACCATGAAGACGGTGACCAGGATGATGATGACGCCGGCGAAGAGCGAGGTAACCAGCGTCACCCGGCGGCGCGCGCGCCGCCGCTCGGACTCCAGATACTCCTGAAAGGCCTTGAGCACCGGAAAGCTGTCGGGACCCGACTGCGTCGCGGCCTGGTGCAGCGAGATCAGGGCACCCGTGGCGTCGATGTCCGCCGGTTGATCGTTGTGCGACAGCGGCGGCACATCGTAGTCGGGCTCGACGCGTGCGGAGGCGGTACCGTTTACCGCCTGTCTGGGAGGAATATCTGGCATGTGGAGAATGTACGAAATAACTAAGGCCGTGGCAAGGGTTGAGAGGCCGCCACCGTGGTGGCGGCCAAGTAGGCAGTACCGGGCTACCATGGGTTTTGGGCTTTCCCTATGGCAAGATAGCCGCTATCATATAGCCAACAGAAAGGAACCAACAATGCAACTCAAGTCCATCACCCTGATACTACTCTGTCTGGCCGTCGGTGCCGGATGCCGGTCGTCCAAGACGGACGTCACGCTGCCGGAGTCCATGGTCAAGCAAGAGCCGCAGGTGGTGAAAGCCACCGAGGCCGGGAAGCAGGCACCCGCGCCGGCTGAAAAACCGGCAGCCGAGAAGAAGGAAGCCCCTGCTCCGGCGGCCAAACCGGCCGCCGAGAAGAAGGAAGCCCCTGCTCCGGCGGCCAAGCCTGCCGCCGAGAAGAAGGAAGCACCCGCGCCGGCGGCCAAGCCTGCCGCCGAGAAGAAGGAAGCGCCCGCGCCGGCGGCCAAGCCCGCCGCCGTGAAGAGCCAGTCGGGCTGTCCGGTCAAGGATGTGATCGCCGCCGCCAAGGGGCTGCGGATGCAGTTCTTCACGCTGGACGACAAGGAGTTGAAGGAACTGCCTGCCAAGGCGGCGGGCAGTGTCTCGATCCACGCCGCGGACGGCTCCGGTCAGGACAACTACCGCTTCGACGAGAACGGCATCATCAACCGCCACATGCGCAGCTACGGCGCGAACTACGCCGCAGGTGTCTGGGAGCCCGTTCCCTGAGGACGGCTACTGGACCGCGACCTTGACGACCACCTTGCGCACCGGTGACGGTGCGCCGAGGGCTATGCCGGGCATGTGGGCGTCGTGCGGGTAGAAGACTGCGAAGGTGCCTGCGGTTGCCGTCACGAAGTCGCCCTTCCCGGCCAGCATGACCAGATCCCTGGTCTCGTCGTAGGGCTGGGTCATGGTCAGGCTGTCCAGCGGGGCGTAGCCTATGCGCTCGGTGCCCGAGACTACGAACTGCACGTCGATAAAGCGCCGGTGGGCCTCCCAGAAGCCTTGCTCCAGCTCTTTGGTGGTGTAGTCCTGTACCGACGCGAAGACGTTGTCGCCATCAATGGGATAGCGTCCCGCGGCGAGTGTCGCCAGCGGGGCGCTGGAGAGGAAGTCGAACGCCTGCGCAAAGCCCGGATGCAGGTTTGCGTATTTGTCGGCGTACCGAAGCTGATCTATTAGCATGCTAAAAACCTTTCAGTCAAACGTGGCACGGGCATCCTGCCCGTGATCCGTCCATAGGGAGTGTTGATTTATTGCACATTCCTGCTGCTTTTTTTATCAGGAACTCATGAAATCAGGAATTTGTTTGTGGATACCGCGCATTCTTGCATTCTTCTTGAGTTCTTGAGTTCCTGATTAATCCGCGCGGGGAATAAATCACCAGTCCCCACGGGCGAGACGCCCATGCCACGAGGGGGTTGCAAGAGGATCAGGGGGTTGCCCCGGCCGGCGTGTTGGTGGATGAGCCGCCCTTGAAGAGCCCGCCGATACCCGAGACCACGCCGCCGACGGCCTTGCCGGCCCCCTTTACGCCATCCACCGCCAGGGAGCCTGCCCCCTTGACACCGTCCACGGCCAGCGAACCCGCGCCCTTGACGCCGTCCACGGCCAGTGACCCGACTTCCCTGACCCCATCCACAGCCAGTGCGCCGACCTCCTTGACGCCCTCGACGGCCAGTTCGCCCGCGCCGGCGACAACATTGAGCACGCCCTTGAAGATGTTGGTGAGGATCAGGCGCACGACCTGCACCGGCATCAGCGCGCCCTCCTTGCCGATATCCTTGAGCTCGATGCCGGGCAGGGGCAGCTTCATGCCCACCCCGACCCGGATGCCGACGGTACCCTCCTGCATCGAGAGGCGGTCGATCTCCACGGGCTTCGCCTCCTTCTTCTCCTTTTCGGGCTTGGGCTCGGACTCCTCGGGAGCCAGCTTCTCCAGGTTCTCCAGCAGATCGCCGACATTGCTGCGGGTGAGCTTGCGGTCGTACCAGACGTGGGGCCCCTCGATGATGATCTCGCGGAACCGCGTCTTCCCCTTGAAGAGGTCGGATACGGCCAGTTCCACACGCATCCGGTCGAGCCGGAAGAGGTACTCGCTGGAATAGCCCTCGGGGTTGCCGATTGTCAGCGCCTTCAGGTTGACCTCGCCCTTGAGCGGATAGACGGAGACCGACTCGACCGAGACCGGCACGCCCAGCATGGCGGGCCCGGCGGTGTTGACCGCCGTCTTGATGATGGTGCCCAGCCGCAGGACGACCACCAGCACCAGCACGACCAGCACTATCAGAATCCCCGCCAGGATGCGGCGGATGCGCTTGCCTTTACCTTTCATGTGAGCTTCCGTTTAGAAGGGGTCGTAGGGTGGGGATCAGATATCCACGCACCAGCCGTGCTTGTCGGGCAGAACGCCGTACTGGATACCCTGCACCGTGTCGTAGAGCTTCTGGAGCACGGGGCCGCTGGTCTCGGGATCGCTGATGGTGATGACCTTGTCGCCGCGCGTGATCTCATAGACCGGCGTGACGACCACGGCGGTGCCGCAGGCGGCCACCTCGGCAAAGCTCTCCAGCTCGTCGAAGGGCACCGGACGGCGCTCCACCCGCATGCCGAGATCGGCCGCGATCTGCTGCAGGGTGTTGTTGGTGACGCTCGGCAGCACGGAGTGCGAGTCGGGCGTGACGTAGGTGCCGTCCTTCGTGATGGCCAGGAAGTTGGAGGTGGCGAACTCCTCGATATAGGTGTGGGTCTTGGGGTCGAGGTAGAGCTCCACGGGGTAGCCCGCGCGCTTGGCGGCCTCGTGCGCGTAGAGGCTGGCGGCGTAGTTGCCGCCCACCTTGACGTCGCCCATGCCGCGCGGAGCCGCGCGGTCGTAATCCTCCACGACCAGCGCCCGCACCGGCTTGAGGCCGCCCCGGTAGTAGGCGCCCACCGGCATGACCATGACGATGAAGGTGTATTCCCTTGCCGGCGCCACGCCGATCTGCGGGCCGGTGCCGATCAGTAGCGGGCGGATGTAGAGCGAGCCGCCCGTGCCGTAGGGCGGGACGTAGTCCTCGTTGGCCCTGACCGCGCGCCGCACCGCCTCGACAAAGAGTTCGACGGATACCGGAGCCATGCAGGTGCGGCGGGCGGAGTTCACCAGGCGCTCGCCATTCGCCTGCGGACGGAAGATGCGCACCTTGCCATCCTTGCAGCGGAAGGCCTTGAGACCCTCGAAGGCCTCCTGGCCGTAGTGCAGGCAGGAGGCGGCGATGTGCATGTTGAGGTAGGGTTCGCTGACCTCCTCGCCATCGCTCCACTTGCCGTCACGCCACACATAGCGGACGTGGCAGCGGGTGTCCATGTATTGAAAACCAAGAGATGACCAATCAATGTTAACCATTGCAACAGATTCCTTCGTGCGAGATCCTGCGGCCGCCGGATGCGCTAGCCCGCCGGCAGCCGGAAAATTACGAAAGAAGAATAATACCCCACACCCCGCGATATGTCACATGAAAAGGTGCGGGGGGCCCAGTAGGCAGTAGGCAGTGGCAGTAGGCAGTGGCAGTAGGCAGTGTAGGGGTGGCACGCATGCCGCCCGCAGGGAGCGCGCGGGGATACGGGGCGGCAGGCTCAATAGACGCACGGCATGCCGTGCGCACAGAAGAGGCGAAGGGGGAGGTGCGGGGACGCGGGATCCCGCCGTGAACGGCGGGCACAGGACTGGCACGCGGCGGGGGCGCTGCGTATGCAGGGCGAATGCCTGGTGCTGATACAAGACGGCCGGTACGGCACCCCGCGCAGCGTACGCAGTGCGCCACGCGGGGGGGGCGAACGGGCGTATAAGCTGAAATACCGGGCGTCTGGCGGGTAGACGCGGCGTCCCCGCCGCGTGATGGCGGGAGGGGGACGTTATTGACAAGGTTGACCTTGTTGACCTCATTGACGGGGTGGAGCTGGGGTGTGAGCCGCTGTCAATCTTGTCAATAGGGTCCCCCTTGTCAATAAGGTCAAAAAACAGCACGGCCTCTACACCCTCGCGGAAGCCCGCTACCCGTAGCGCCCGGGCTCGAGGACGAGGGCGAGCAGTCGCTTCCCACTCGCTACTCACTTACCCCTGCCGCCATCGGCCTCTCTTGCCAGGTGCCTGGTGGGCAGGGTGCGGTAGGCGCGCGGGGTGCAGCCCATCACGCGGCGGAAATGGCGGCTGAAGTAGTTGGCATCCTTGTAGCCGCAGGCGTCCGCGACTGCCGTCATCTTGGGGTTGTCGCCGCGGCGGAGCATTTCGCAGGCGCGGGCGATGCGTATGCGCGCCAGATAGTCGATGGGGGAGCGTCCGACGACCTCGCGGAAGCGCCGCACAAAGGTGCTCTCCGACATGCCGGCCACCTGCGCCAGTTGCGCGACCGTCTGCGGTTCGGCGAAATGCTCGGCCATGAAGCTGAGCACGCGGCTGATCCCCAGCAGCTCCGGCGTCCCCGACGGCTCCTGCTGGGCATCGCAGCAGCGCGAGAGGAAACCGATCAGGCGCATCAGGTGCCCGCAGGCCATGAAGCAGGCGCCGGGACGGCGCGCACGCAGCTCCTCCTCGATCTCCCCGATGATCGCGATGGCCTGCTCGCGCTGCGCGGTGTTGAGCCGCAGGCGCAGGCCGCTGCGTCCCGCCTGGCGCATGCGCGGCTCGATCTCGAAGAGGGCGTGGTAGCCCGGCACGGTGCCGAGATCGAGCTCGTTGAGCGGCAGCCGCGCCTGGCGCGGGTCGAAGAGAATATTGATCAGACCGAGCCGCCCGGCCACCGCATAGCCGTGGCGCGTGCTGCCGCGGATCAGGAAGACATCCCCCGCCTTCAGCGGATAGCTGCCGTGCGCGGTGATGTGACGCCCGGCCCCGCCCGTGATCAGCACCAGCTCGTGGAAGTCGTGGCTGTGGAGGGAGGTGTCGCCATGATTGTCCATCCGCATCACGGCAATCGGCATGTCGCGGTCGCGGAAGACGGCTTCGGAGCGGATTTTACGCGGAGCTTTGGCGTGCGGCATAGTGACAGGATTGTGCTAATGTTTGCCTGTTTTGTCAATGGTATCGCGGCGGATTTTGTCCTATAATGTGCCCATTCGCGTATTTTCGCGCATGGGAGATTCTTGCTATGGCCTTGAAAGTCGCTGTCGTCGGCGCGCGTGGCATCGGAACCACGCATGCGAATTGTCACCAAAAGGATGAGCTGGCCGATCTGGTCGCGGTCTGCGATGTCGTCCACGAGCGGGCCGACAAGCTGGCCGGCGACCTGAAGGTGCCCGCCTACTACTCGCTGGAGGCGATGCTGGACGCGCATCCCGAGATCGAGATTGTCGACGTCTGCACGGGCGGCGACGAGAACGGCGGCTGGCACTACGAGCCGACGATGCAGGCGCTGGCGGCCGGCAAGCACGTGCTGGTCGAGAAGCCGATCTCGAACTGCATCGAGGAGGCCCGCGACATGGTGGCCTTCGCCGCGGAGCAGGATCTCTACCTCGGCTGCAACCTCAACCACTACTTCACCGAGCCCGCGGAGCGCGCCATGGCGCTGATCCGCGAGAAGAAGATCGGCGAGCAGCTCTTCTGCCTCCACCGCATGGGTTTCCCCGGCGGCGAGTACACCTACGGCGGCCCCGACTCGGGCAACTTCGCCGGCTTCCCCTACGCCCACGTCAAGGCCTTCCTGGCCCACCCCTTCAGCATCATGCGCCACTTCTGCGGCGACATCACCCACGTGCAGGCCTTCATGGACCGCCCGCACCACCGGCGCGCCACCGGCGACCTGATGGTCTCGCTCAACAGCATCCACGTGCGCTTCGCCAGCGGCTGCATCGGCTATCTCTACAGCCAGCGCGGCGACGGGACGATGGGCCTCGGCGGCTGGTGGAGTGTCGAGGTGGGCGGAACACGCGGCACCTTCATCATCGAGAACTGCGTCGAGAAGTTCACCTACATCCCGGCACCGGGCTCGCCCGATGCCAAGAATGCCGACACGGCGGGGCTCGGCAAGGCGCCGCCGCCGCAGGTACACAACACCGGCGTGACCGACTTCGGCACCACCTTCCCCAACCGCATCCACGCCTTCCTCGAGGACGTGACCAACAAGGTGCCCAAGAACCGCCTGCGCGCCTCCGGACGCGATGCCCTGGCGACGCTCGAGTACACCTTCGCGGCGATCAAGTCCTACGAGAACGGCGGCATCGTCGTCACTCCGCATCCGCTGCCCCCGCCCTACCGTCCCTCGGGCGTGGACAACATCATCTAAGGTTAGCCTAGCTAGATCGGCCGGCGGCCGGCAACGGTCGCCAGCCCTAACCCCAAACACCCGCGAGGAACCCATGAAACTTGGTGCTAATACGGTTCTCTTCGGTGGTCACGATATCGAGACCGCCTTCACGAACATCCAGCGTGCCGGCTACGACGGCATCGAAATCTCGGCCATCGGTGGCATGAGCGAGCATCTGGTGATCGAGCGCTGGCGCGAGTGCGTGCCGCAAATCCGCGACCTCGCGGCCAGCACGGGGCTGATCCTGAACGCCATGGAGCAGCCCAGCCGCGATCCGCAGATCATGAGGCAGGCGATGGAGGCTGCCGTCGCCGCCGGCATCCCCATCATCAACTGCGGCCCCGGCGGCAAGGCCGACGACGAGGAGAGCCTGCGCGAGCTGATCGCCAGCCTCAGGGAAATCTCCAAAATGGCCGAGGATTACGGCGTGATAGTCTGCGTCAAGGCGCACGTCGGCGCGGCGATGTACAACACCCCCTCGACGCTGCGCGTGCTCGATGCGGTCGATTCGCCGGCCTTCGGGCTCGACATGGATCCCAGCCACATCTACCGCGCGGGCGAGAACCCCGTCGACGCGCTGGCCGCCGTTGTCCCGCGTATCCGCCACGTGCATATCCGCGACTGCAAGGGCCGCCAGCAGAACCCCGGCAAGCCCGAGATGCAGGCCAACGGACGCGGCGACATCGACCTGCTCGGTTTCATCCGCGTACTGCACGAGGCCGGCTACGACGGCCCGCTCGACCTCGAGGTGATCGGCGCCAAGGAGTATTCCGTAACGCAGTGCGCCATCATCGCCGCCGAGGCGCGCGGCCACATGCAGGCCTGCCTGCAGGCCTGCGGCGCCCGCTAACCCCCAACCCGATCCGACTGATCCACCCCTCTTCAACAGGAACATCCCATGACCGCCAGGAAAGCCACCGCCAAGAAGCCCACCGCCACCAAGGCTGCCGCCAGGAAGGCTGTCCCCAAGGCTGCCGCCACCAGGAAGGACGCCGGCAAGTCCGTAGCCGCCAAGGCTGCCCCCAAGGCCGCCGCCACCGCGCCGCGCAAGCCCAACCTGATCCTCTTCGGGATCGACAGCCTGCGCACGGACCGCATGAGCCTCTTCGGCTACAAGCGCCTCACGACGCCGCACATCGACAAGTTTGTCGGCCGGGGCGCCGCCTTCTCGCACTGCATCAGCCCCAGCATCCCGACCACGCCGGGCTACGCCTCGATGTTCACCGGCATGGACGTCTTCGGCACGGATGTGGTCGCGCTGCGCCACAAGGGGCCGATGGGCAACCACGTCTCCACGCTGGCCGAAGTGCTTGCGAAGGAGGGCTACACCACCGTCTGCGTCGGCTTCAGCGGCAATCCCGCCGCGCGCGGCTTCCAGAAGTACATAGACTTCTCCGGCTGGGGCTCGTGGGAGGCGGGGCGCAGCCCCAAGGCCGAGAACCTCAACGCGGTGACGATCCCCGCGCTGCGCGAGCTGGCCGCCTCCGGCAAGCCCTTCTTCCTCTTCATGCGCCACATGGATCCCCACTCGCCCTACCTGCCGCCGCTCCCCTTCGAGCGCCTCTTCTACAGCGGTGACGAGTTCGACCCCAACAACCGCTCGCTGGACGCGGCCTACGCCTTCAAGCCCTTCTGCGACTACTTCGCAAGCTGGTTCCCCCCGGGCTGCACCGATGCCGAGTACATCAAGGCGCAGTACGACGGCGCCATCGCCTACATGGACGCCGCCATCGGCAACCTCTTCACGGAGATGGAGCGCCTGGGCCTGATCGAGAACTCGCTGACGCTCTTCAACTCCGACCACGGCGAGACGCTCGACGAGCACGACTGCTACTTCGACCACCACAGCATCTACGACAACGTCCTGCGCGTGCCGCTGGCCTTCGTCATGCCCGGGCGCGTCCCGGCCGGCTTCCGCAACGACGGCCTCTGCTACATGAAGGACGTCATGCCGACGATCCTCGACCTGCTGGGCATCGACAGCGGTATCCGCTTCGACGGCCGCAGCCTGGTGCCGCTCCTGACGGGCGGCACGCGCGCGGTGGAGTCCGAGGCCTACATCACCGAATGCACCTGGATGCGCAAGCACGGCTGGCGCACGCCGCAGTGGAAGCTGATCGAGGCGCTCGAGCCCGACTTCCACTTCAAGCCGAAGACCGAGCTCTACAACCTCGTCGAGGATCCCGGCGAGAACCGCAACCTCGCCGAGGCCGAGCCCGCCGTGGTCAGGCACCTGCGCGCACGCATGAAGGCCCACATCGAGCGCCGCGAGAAGGAGACCGGGCGCCGCAACCCGATCTACACCAACCTTGGCTGGCACGGACACGGCGACAAGCCCTTCCGCTCCTCGCAGCAGGCCTACGACACGATGCACATCGGCTCGCCGCAGGCGGCCCAGAAGCTCCAGGCGGCGCTCAAGGAACTGCAAACCCAGCGCGGCGCGGAAAAACTGTGAGCACCTCCGGCAAAACCCTGCGCGTTGGCGTCATCGGCCTCGGGCCGATCGGCAACAAGCACTCCGATATCTACAAGTCGCTGGCGCCGGTCGAGCTGGTCGGCGTCTGCGACTGGAACCGCCGGCGGGCCGATGCCGCTGCGGCACGTCTCGGCGTGCCGGCCTACTACGACGTCGGGACGATGCTGCGCCAGGCGCGCCCGGATGCGGTCAGCGTGACCACCGGCGGCGTCGAGTACGGCAGCGAGCATCACCTGCCCACGATGCAGGCCCTGCGCGCCGGTGTCCACGTCCTCGGCGAGAAGCCGATCTCCAACGACATCGACCAGGCCGAGGAGATGGTGGCCTGCGCCCGCGAGCATGACCGCTGCTACGGGATCAACATGAACCACCGCTTCACCCCGGCCGCCCGCCTGGCGAAGAAGTGGATGGACGAGGGCCGCATCGGCCACCTGCTCTTCATGAACATGAGCATGTGGATCATGAACCCGCGCGAGAGCTCGCCCTGGTTCCAGATCAAGGCGCTGCACCCCCACACGGTAGATATCATGCGCCACTTCTGCGGCGAGATCGAGACGGTACACTGCAACGCCATGAAGGCTCCCGGCCGGCGCATCTGGTCCACGGCCCAGTTCAACATGCGCTTCGCCTGCGGCGCCCTCGGCCACCTCACGGGCAGCTACGACATCCAGCGCGGCCATCCCATGGAGCGCTGCGAGGTCGCGGGCGTCAAGGGCCGCTTCATTATCGACGACATGTACCGCGAGGCCACGCTCTACCCCGCCGGCGACATGGTCAAGCAGGTCTATACCAACCCGCTCTTCGGCGGCATGCGGAGTTTCGACGACACCTTCCGCAACCGCATCACCCGCTTTGTCGAGCAGGTGCTGGCCGGCGATCCGCCCGGGGCCATAGACGGCTCAGGGGCCGACGGCCTGGCGTGCCAGAAGGTGCTGGCCGCCGCCATCGAGTCGATCCGCACCGGACAGAATATCAACGTCGCAGAGTTCTGCGCACGCAAGGGCTACCGTTGACATGATGACCACCATTATCGGGCGCGGCCACTCCGGCACGCGCGCCATCTCGCATACCCTCTCGCAGAGCGGCGTCTTCATGGGCGAGCCGCTCAACGGCTCCGGCGACCTGCTGCCGCCCGAGGCGATGTACGAGGCCTGCCGCATCATTGCCCGCCACATTCCGTGGCGCGGCGGACTCGAGTGGGACTTCAGCACCGTGCAGACCGTCGAGATTCCGCGCGCGTTCAAGGATCTGATCGAGCGCTACCTCACCTCCGTGCTCAACAGCGACGCCCCGCACAAGGGCTGGAAGATTCCCGAGACCACGCTCTGCTACCCCTGGATCAAGCGCCTCTTCCCCGATCTGCACTACGTCTTCTGGGTGCGCGATCCGCGCGACTGCATCATCGGCCATCACCTGACCGACGACCTGCACGACTTCGGCATCGAATACCCCGTCACCGACGACATCTACCTCCGCCGCTCGATCTCCTGGAAATACCAGAACGACCTTGTGCGCGCCACCGGCCGTCCCGCGCGCTGGATCAAGGTGCGCTTCGAGGATTTCGTGCTGCACCAGGAGCGCGAGCTCGAACGGCTCGAGGCCTTCTACGGCCTGCCCCTGGCGCGCATTCCCGTCAGGAAGGATCCCGTAGGGCGCTACAAGAGCAATCCCGATATCCAGCTTCCCGACCTTCTTGCCGACGCGCTTGTCGAGCACGAATACGCCTAGGGCCGGGCCGCATCAGAAGCGGTATATCCGCGCCGGATCGGCCAGGCGGCCGTCGTCGCCGAACAGCACACCCTCGCTGCGCAGCAGTTCCAGCTTGCGCCGGATGGCCGCGCCGCCGCGCTGGCCCTGGAAGCCTCCGATCGTGTGGTCGGCGGCAATCACGCGGTGGCACGGCACCCCGGGCGCAAAGGGGTTGCGCCGCAGGGCACCGCCGACCGCGCGCGCCGAACCGCATCCGATCCGCCGCGCCAGCAGTCCGTAGGTGGTGACGCACCCGCGCGGCACCTCGCGCAGCGCGTCATAGACTCGCATCTGGAAGGCTGTCGGACGCATTCAATTCCCGCAGTAGATATCCTTCAGGTACTTCAGCCGCAGGTCGTTGATGATGTAGACGATGTTGTTCCACCCGGGTACCGCCTCGGCGTAGATACGCTCGACGTCGGCCTCGGTCATGCCGGAACTGACCTGCCTGGTGTAGCCGTCGAGCTTCTCGATCAGCGGCGTGACCACCTCGGCATAGAATTTGGGGTCGCCCAGAGCCTCATCGCTCCAGTGGCCGATGATGCCGTCGTAGCTGCGGGTGGTTCTGCGCTCGCGCCTGTAGTGGGCCAGCGCGTTGTAGATCACGGTGCGCTTGATCTTGAGGATGTCGGACTTCGAGAACTTGAAGTGGAGCTCGCCCCAGGAGGCGCGGGCATGCGCGTGGCCGCCGCTGCTCCAACTGAATGCCCCGGCCGGTGCCCAGTGGATAGTGTCGAAGTCCCAGATATCGCCGTCCTCGGGCAGCTTGTCGCTGAAGAGCTGCCAGGAGAGGAACATGCGCTTCCAGACCGCGCCGTCCTCGAAGAGGATATCGTCGCGCTTGAGCTCGGAGAGCCGCTTGGGATAGCGCTTGTGCTGCGCCGTGCTGTAAACCAGATTGGCGGGATCAATATATGCGTCGGTTACCGCGCCGATAACACAGCCGTAGGGCTGGTCCTTGCCGGCGGCGATATAGATCTCCAGCGAGCCCAGATCCTGCCGCTTGGCGCGGGCGGCCTCGAGATCGTCGGTCGGGACGCGGTACATGACATTGAGGCCAAGCTCGTCCGCGACGACCAGCAGCGAGGCGGGCTTGAAGTTCTCGTCACTGACGGTACCGATGTTCTCGCCGCGGCCGGTGATGTTGACGTCGGCCTCGAGGAAGGCCTTGTCCACGCGCAGCTTGCGCTCCATCGGCTGCATTTTCCTGACGAGCCCGCGGGCGCGGAAGTCGGTGATGCCGGCGAGGGGCTTATCGAGGAACTCGACGCCGAGCGTAAGATTCGGGCGCTGCTGGTAAAGCTCGTTGTAGGTCTGCTCTATGATTTTCGCGGCATCGTGCCTGTTGGCCATCATGGCGGTGCGTCCGGCCTTGAGGATGAAGCTGCTGCGCTGCTGCGGAGTGAAGTCGTCGGAGAGTGGAAATTGCCTCATCACCTCCTTGACGGCCTTCCCGAAGTCCGGGCTGTCGAGCTCGCTGACTAGCGCGAGCCAGAACTTCTGCGGCTGTGTGTAGTCGGGAAATTCCGCAAGGCGCTGCCTGGCGAACTCCGCGGCCTCCTCGTGGCGTCCGCAGCCGTAAAGCGCGTTGATCTTGTAGAGGCCGAAGAGGAAGCTCCCAGCCTCCTTGGCGTTAATCCTCTCGATACGCGCGGAGAGCTCCAGCGCCTTCTCATACGCGCCGTAGATGATGGCGTCGTTGCGGGCCGCGATGAGCGGGCGCTGCAGGACACCGGTCTGCCGGTTGGAGATGACGTTGTCGAAGTATTTGTCGAAGACGGCCTTGTTGTCGCTCCAGTTGCCTAGAAAATGCGTGACGCCGCCCTGCTCCCACGAGTCGCTGATGAAGTGCCTGAGCGCCTCGGCCTGGGTGCTGGCGAGAGTTTTTGGCGCGCGCCGTTCGGTAGATTCCACCAGCCCGGCGGTGTTGGCAAGGATGCTCTCGTAGATTGGCCGTGCCTCGGGCGGCGGGTGGTACGAGGCGAGCCGCAGGCGGCATGTGGTGGCGAAGGGCGACTTGGCGGCATCGAGTCTGGCGATGGCCTCCGTGAGCGTCTTCCTGGCGCCATCCTCGTCGAGCAGACGGTACTGCTCGCGCGCCCTGGCCATGGCAATCTCGGCGACAGCCTGGAAGTTCGTGTTGACGGCCGCGCAATCCCCGAAGACTTTCCAGCACTTCTCCGGTTGATCCGTGAGGGTATAGAAATGCGCCAGCATCGGGTGGAGCGTGACCTCCCAGGTGCAGTTGCCGATCGCCTTGAGAATCATCGCCTCGGTCTCCGCGAACTCGCTGCGGTTCATGAGGAAGTTGTACATGGTGCCGGCATGGCGCGCGCGCAGCGTGATCTGCGGGTTGTCCAGGGAGAGGGCGAACCGCGTGTATTTCTCATGGCGCTCGTGCTGCTGCTTGGCATTGCAGTAGAAGCCGATGGTGAAGATCGATTTGCGGATGTCGGAGTAGGTCAGGCCGCCGGCATCGATCAGCTTGTCGAGTTCCTCGAAATAGTATGAGTAGTCCTTCTTCAGATACTGGCTCGGGTAGTGCTTCCTGGCCCACTCTTCCCACTTCCTGAAACGCTCGCCGATGGGGATGGAGACATCGCGCATCTCGGCGATCAGCGGATCGTTGGTGGGGCAGGGCGTGGTCTCCTGTGCAAGGGCGGAGACGGTCGCCAGGATGACGCAGAGGGAAAACAGGAAAAACTTCTTCATGGCAGTGTCCTTGTCGTGAGCTCTGGATTGCACGTGGTGCCTGCTACTTTCCCAGCGTCTCCCGCAGTCTTGTAATGTGGTGGATCACCTCCATGCGCAGAGAGGTGGCGTCAACACTCTCGGGAGTGAGGCGGGCCAGAAGCAGCCGTGCCTGGCGGCCTGCGGAGCGGGTGTCGAAGTCGGCGCTGGCCTCCGCCTCGCTGGCAAGCCTGAGCATGAGCGTGGAATAGCGCACGTCGTCGATGGCCTCGCGGAAGCCCTCCCACTGTAGCGTGTCGATCAGGCCGCTGTACTGGCCGTAGGCGAAGACCATGGGACGGAATCCCGAGGCGCGGTCGTTGTACGGGCCAAGGTGGTGGGCGTAGTTGTTGACCGTGGTGTAGCCGGAGAGGTACTGGATGAAGCCGTATTGCAGACGGTTGAAGGCCGGGTTCTCCGGGCCGACGTGCTGGCAGGCGTACCATGATACGTCAGCGCCCATCCTGGTCCACTGCTCCGCTCCCCTGGCATCCTCGGGGAAGCCGGCGCGGTGGACGTAGTCGAAGATGTCGGCTCCGCGGTGGTAGAGGGCGTCGCTGCCGGCCAGTTCCACCTTGAAGCCCGCCTTGGCATAGACGGACAAGGTTGGGCGTTGCTGCGCCACCCAGGCGGGCGAGGGCTCGTCGCCGTGGATGAGATAGTATTCGCAGTCGGCGCCGTAGTTCTCCTTCAGCCACTTGTAATTCATGCAGGAGTTGAAATAGCGCTCGACCTGGTTGGCGGCATTGTAGGAGCCGCTAAGGCCGAAGATGCGGTCGGTGTTGATGCCGGCCCGTTTGAAGTGGTCGAAGACGTTGCGGTTGTTCCAACTGCGGATATTCTGATCATCGCGCATGAAGAGGTAGCGCTGGTTGTGCGCGTGGAAGTTCTTGAGAATGGCCGCGTACTGCTTGTCCGCAAGCTCCCAGTCGCCGCCGTTCTCGCGCATGATAAAGTGATGGGTGATGTAGTGGTTGATCATCACCGGCATCTTCCGGTTGCAGTCGGCATAGATGCAGGGATCGGGCAGGGTAAACGGCAGGACGCGGATCGTCACGGGGATTTCGGCGATTTTCCTGTTGTCGGCAGCCCCCGTGAGCGTGATGGCGCCGCGGTAGAGACCGGGCTTCTGGTCCTTCTGCACGTGCGCGGTAATGAAGAACTGCTTGAACTCGCCCTCGGAGAGCGTGACGGGCTGGAGCGTTTTCGCGTCGCGGAAATTCTCCTGCATCGGGTTGAAGGGATTGCCCGAGCGGAAGTACTCGTCGTAGCGCGACTCGAACTCGCGCGGCGGAGTGAGCCAGAAGTAGTGGACGCGTCCGTCCTTCTCGGTCAGGCGCGCGTAGTTCTGCATCTCGGCGGTATCGACCCTGATCAGATCCTCGTCGTTCAGTAGCAGTTCCGGCACGAGCTTGAGATCCGTCGTGCCGAAATAGGTGTACCAGGCGTTGAGATCCTGGTACCAGACCTTGACGACTTTCAGGTCGAGGTTGTCGGCGCTAAAAACTGTACCGTCGCCGCTTTTGAACGGCGTTAGCGCAAGCCTGACCTTGCCGAAATCCTTGTAGGGATAGATCACGAAGGAGCCGGGTTCATACTCGTCACCCGCGGCGATGATGCGCACTGCAGCATTGGCCGTGCCGTCGAAGGGATAGGCGTCGGGCAGGTACTGGACGTTGCTCATCGGATCGACGTCGTAGAAGGCCAGCGGGGCGTCCGTCACGCCCGCCGCGCATGCGTCGCGGACCACGCGCACGGCGTTCGAGACGCGCCTGGCATCGCTGCTTTTCGCGATGCGCCCGAGGTGTGCCGCGATCTCGCCGGTGACGCTCTTCTGCAGCGCCGGCAGCGCCTCCCTGTCGGCCTGCAGCTCGGCTTTTGTCCGCCGCTCGACCTGCGCAAGCGACGCCGTCGCCGCGAGCACGGCGAGCAGGTTCAGCAACAGGCCGGATGCGGGTTTGCGTGTCGTGTTCATAGCCTTGTCTCCACCATCCCGTATGGCGGCAACGGCCACTCTATAAGCCACAGCCATACAATAAGTGATGCCGGACGGAATTCGTCGTTCTAATCAGCAATTCTGATTCTACAAGGTGTGGGTAAAGGCGTCAACCACAGGAACGCACCACAGGGTAATAGGCTGGCGCCTGTACCGAACCACCCCGCCCGCCGCCCCGGCGCGATCTCACGGTACGGCAAGCCGCAAGGTAGGGCGAGCCGTCCCGGCTAGCCGCAGCGATGGAGCGAACAGCGCCAACGGCGCGCCCAATCCCAGCCCAGGGTGAAGCCCTGGGAAACCGAGGAAAATTCAAACGAGGGCTGAAAGCCCGGCCTATCATCCGGCAGATTGACCTGTTTCCATGACGCTATATCCCGCCCCTTCAGGGCTAGTCTGTTTTTGCCTTGCCACCCAGGGCGTTGCCCTGGGCTGGAATATCGCGCCCTTTCAGGGCTGTCCTCCGTATCCGGCGCAGCGCCATCCTCCTCATCATGTAATCCTGTCAAAAAAAACACTGTGTCGAGGACGAGGACGAGGACGAGGACGAGCGGCACCCCCTGTTAACCGGAAACGAGTTTCAGATAGCCATACTCGCTGAGATAGAGCATCATCTCCGTGTAGGCCTTGATCTTCTCCTCGGAGATGTGCATGGCGCGCTCGAACTCGGTCTCGCGGATGATTTGCGCCAGATTCTTCCTGCCGTCCATGGCCGTGAATAGATTCGCCGTCTCGTCGTAGATCGGCGAGCCGGGAAGCGGACGGTGCTTGTCACGCGGAATGCGGCAGAGCTCGAAGATGAAGCCCGGGGTCAGGCGCTTGAACACGAGTGACGCCGCATGGTCGCGGGCGGGTGAACGCACCTCCTCGGGCGGAGGCAGATCGTCGGTGGCCGCGTAGCTGAGCTCGAAGCTCTTTTCAGGCATGAATCGGCCGAAGTCGGCAAACATGCGCTGTTCGCGGGCGGCGAGGTGCCTGAAGAAGGCGCCGTCGAAATTGGCGGTCTCCATCAGCGCGCGGATCTCCCCGAGGCGGGTCGGGAAGGCGGCGCGGATCGCCTCGGCGTACTCCGCGCGCGGATTGGCCATCATCGTCAGCGCGGTACCGTTGAATGCCGCGCTCTGGCGCACGATGTTCCGGTCGAGGAACTCCATGTCCTGGTATGAGTTGTGCCAGTAGTGCGGGTCGCGCCGGGAGATGGCCCAGAAGGTGGGCACGCCGACCTGCGGATCGGACAGGAGCATGTCGTCGGAGGAGAATCCGAGCCGCGACTGCCTGATCTCGGGAAACTCCTTGTCCCTGGCCGTGATTTCGTCCGCGAGGTGGCGCACCAGGAGATTGCCGGCGAAGGGTGTGACGCTCTCGCAGAGCAGCATGTAGCCGGGCCTTGACATGGTCGAGTCGAAATTCATGCCGCCGAGCACGCGGGCGAGATGCTCCCTGGAACGCGTCGCAGCGTACACGGAGAATCCGAAGCACTCGAGTGACATCACGAGGCGGATGGTGTGGCGGTTGCCGCCCTTTTTGAGCAGGCACCGCGCATTCTCGATCAGCGCCATCACGCCGAGCGAGTTGTCGTCGGCCAGCGGCTCGAAGAGATGCGCGAGGGCCCAGATCTCCTTGTCGTCGGCGCCGGGGACTGTGGCCGTCACGCACGGGAAGGTCTCGGCGGCGCGGTAGCCGTCGCACTCGACCTTGCACATGACCACCCCGTGCTCCGCCTGCGCCCGCAGGAAGCCGCCGGTACGCGGGGAGATCGAGAAGCCGATGAAGTCGCGGTCGAACGCGTTGACATTCCAGTTGCGTCCCTCGGTCGCGGCGGTGACCCACTGGATGCAGTCCGGTGTGCTCCAGCGCCCCTTGAGAAAGTCCGCGATGAAGCCGCGGGCGCCCTTGTCGAGCAGCATGGAGATCACGCCGGCGCGCGGCGCGGTATCCCATTCCAGCAGAATCATCCCCCCGCGCACATCCTCGCCGGCCCGCATCTGTGCCTCGGTGAAGATGCGGCACTCTATGCCCTCCGCTGGCGTGGCCGTCGAGCCCTTGACCAGGTGGAACGGATGGCGCCCGTAGTCGGCGATGACCGGGCCGGGGTTGAAGCCGTCCGGATCGTGGCGTGTCGGCTTCGTGAGCAGGGTGAGCCGCCCCTTGGTGGCATGCCAGGCGATCGGCGCATGAACGTCGTGGAAGATGCTCTTGCCGTCCGCCGGGAATGCGATCGCCTCGACGTCGCTGAAACCATCGGCGCGCAGGATCTCCGCGACGTGCTCCGCCGCCTGCCAGTAGTGGGCAAAGGTCTGTCCCAGCTCGATTTTCCAGAGCTGCCCGATGCGCTCGAAAAGGCGGTCGTAGTCGAGCTCGGACTTGATTTGCCGGTAAAGGTCGTACATGGCCGGTCTTCTTGCCAAGGCATTGGCTACGCGGGAGCGCCCGCCTTTTTGAGGTAGTTGCTGTTGAAGTCGCGCCAGTTGCCTACGGTCGCGAGCGCGAGGATGTCGGAGTAGTCGCGCAGCGGCTCCTCGCCGGGCAGGCGCGCCACGGCAACATCGCGGACGATGTGAGTGTCGAAAATCATGGCTGGTTTTCCACAAGCGACCTGAACGCCTCGAAATAGCGGTGCCCAAGGGCGCGCTGGGAGACGGCTGAAAAATGCACCCCGTCCGACTGTACCGCGAGATCCTCGGCCCTGGCGACGGCACAGTGGCCGATCCGCGCGGCCATGGCCGGCAGGCGGCGGTTGAAGACTTTGACCTTATCGGGCTCCACGCCCTGGTAACACATGCATCCGCTAAGCTCGCCGATGACCACTGGTAGATTCGCGTCGCCCAGGGCCTTGCGGAGTTCCGCGAACATCACCGCGAGGTCGCGCCCGTACTCGTCCAGGCAGCCCCGGTAGTCGGCCTCGCCCTGGTGCCAGAGGATGCCGCGCAGTGTGGAGCTGCGGGCGGCGAGCGACGACATCATGACGGCATGGTCGAAGAGTACCGTGCCCGGCATCCACTCCCGCACCGCCGTCCCGCCGTCGGCGCACGGGATGAGCCCGACTTTGGCGTTGTAGAAGTTGGCGGCGTCGATGGCGAAGCTTGGGCCGAGCGAGACTCCCGAGTGCCACGACGGATCGAGAATCTGCCTATCTGGGTTGACCGGCTCCGACATCGGCTGCCAGCGTCCCATGCGCAGCATCTTGCAGCGCGGGTCGGCTAGCGGCTCCACCTCGTGGAAGTGTCCGCGTCCGGCCATGTTGCTTTGGCCGATCATCAGGAACGCGGCATATACCTCGCGGGCGGCTTGCTGGTCCTGTGCTGGGCTGTTGGTGGCGGTAGTCATGGCCGGGTTTTCAATTCACTAGCGTCCCATGGGCGATGCCGGAACAATCCGGCATCCCAATATCGGTCGTCATTGTACACGGTATTAGCGAGCTATTCAAACCCCATGCGTACTTTTTGCTCATGCAAGTAACGTGCGCGCATGTGTAGAATCAGAGCATGATGACAAGGCAGCATTACACAGGCATTACACGCTCGCCGGACGAGGTCAGGGTGTTGCAGGACGCCTTCTTCCGCAAGGCCGGGCCCGTCGCGCGGCTGATGGCCGAACTCTTCGAGACGATGCCCCACATCGCCTTTGTCCTCAAGGACGCGCAGGGACACATCGTCCACACCAACCGCTACAACGCGCAGGTGTCGGGATGGCAGTCGCCCGCCGACATGATCGGCTACACGTCGTACGAGCTCTATCCGCCCGACCAGGCCGCCGTCTACGGCGGCCGCGACCGCGAGGTGCTCGAGACCGGCGTGCCGATTGTCGAGCGCATCTACGGCTTCGTCGCCGACCGCTCGACCGCGCTCAACTGCGTCACGGTACGTCCCGTCACCGACGCGCGCGGACGCCGCATCGGCACCGCCACCGTCTACTGGCGCGCGGAGGGCAAGCTCGGCACGGCGAACTGGTACGAGCCCGTCCGGCAGGCCATTGTCTATCTGGACGGGCATTTCGCCGAGCACGTCTCCGTTGAATTCCTTGCCGGGCTGTCCGGCTACTCGGTGGCGCAGTTCCGCCGGCTCTTCAGGGAACTGACGCAGATGACGCCGTCCGCCTACATCATGAAGACGCGCATCAACGCCGCCCGGACACTGCTCGCGACGACGAACAAGCGCATCACGGAGATCGCCCAGCAGACGGGCTTCTACGACCACGCGCACTTCATCCGCTACTTCCGGTCCGCGACGGGCGTCACCCCCGCCGCCTACCGGCGACGTATGCGCAAGCAGGCCCGTGGCGCTTACCACACCACAATCCTGTAGAAGCAGCGCGGCTCGGTGGTTTCCATGGGAATCGGCAGCACCTTCTCGGTGGCGTCGCTGTCATGCGCGCCGCCGAGGGGGATGACGTCGCTCCAGGGACCGGCCGGCGATGCCGCCTTGCGGTAGCCGTAGCTGTAGCCGCGCACGGCGTTGATGACGCGCACGTTGAAATTGCCGCCGCTGATCTCGATCGCCGCCGCGCTGCCCTCGCCGGCGCCGATGACGGGCGGCACGATGGAGGGAAGCTCGCCGGTGATGGCGAACTCTACCGTCTTGTCCTGCGTCGAACCGTCGGACCAGTGGTAGATCGCCGGATCGACGAGCGAGAGCGTCACAACGTAGCTGCCGGGCCTGTCGAAGCAGAAGCTGCGGAAGACGAGGTTCTGCCTCACGCGCCTGGTGCCGTCGGCGGTGAACATGCCACCGAGGTCGCGGAAGTTCGGGATCGTGTTGGTATGGATGGCCGCCGATTTGGCGGAGGAGTACTGCCGCACCACCGCGGCGGCGTTCGTCGCTCCGACCTTGAGGAAGCGCTGGTCGGCGTAGGCGGTCGTGAACGCGCCGGTGACGGCCGCGTCGGCGGTGTCGGTGACCTGCCAGACGTAGGCGCGGCCGGTCTCGAGGTTGCCGACCGAGAACGCCGCGTCGGCGAGCCCCGCCGCCGTCTTCACCACCTGGTTGTCGCGGGCGCGCCTGAGCGTGAAGCCGTACGGCGCGGTGCCGCCCTGCCAGGCGAAGGCGACTTCCTGCGGGAAGGAGGAGGTCTCGACCATCGCGTCGCGGTAGGCGGCGTTGTCAACGGCGGCCCAGCGCGCGTCGCGGTCGAGCGCGAAGAAGGCGGTGTGGCCGGGGCGGACGACGGGGATGTCCGCCGCGCCGTTCGCCGGGGCGACGAGCTCGAGCGCGGCGGGGGCGGCGTAGCCCGCGGGGTCGCTGTTGCACGCGCGGATGCCGTCCGTCGTCGAGATGAGCGGCACGGTGACCGGGGCACCCGCGGCGGGGGTGCCCAGTGCCGTGGCATCCACGGCGAACTGCATGTTGTGGCCGATGTAGAACTTGGAGTCCTTGCCGGCCACGCGGAGCGGCGCCGTTGTCCAACCGGCGGCGGGCAAGGTGAACTTGACCGTCACATTGCCGACCGCCGAGGTCGCATCCGCAGTATAGCCGAAGTAATAGCGGGTATAGCCGCGGGAGAGGTTAAGGGCGGCGTTCGCGCCGGCGAGCTCAAGCATCGAGCTGGCGTTCGTCGCAGGCGTGAAGAAGAGGGCGTCATAATATGCCGCCATCGCCGCATCCGCCACCGTCAGCGCGGCGTTGTCCCGTTGTTCCAGATCTTGACGTGGTAGAGGCGGTGCGGCTGATGGTAGCCCGGCGCGCCCTCGGCGCCGCGGTCCGCCGACTTCTCGACCGAGCAGCCGATGAACGCCGTGCCCGTCGCCGGCGTCGCGAGATCCGTCCCCGTGAACGATGCCGACTTGGTGGTGCCCGTCGCCTCATCCTTGTGTGTGATCGTCTTGCCCTGGGCCGTCAGCGTGTAGATCTTGTTGACCGCCCAGGAAAGGCTGCTGAGATCGACGCGCTGCGCGCCCTGGTGGTAGCGCAGGAACCCGCCCGACATCTTCATGATCGTCATGCTCGCCGGATACGGGCCGCACGAGAAGGGGGCATACCCCTCGTCGGCGGTCTGATCCATCATGCGCACCTCGACCTTGTCCGTGCCGATGGCCGGTGCGTAGTCGGTCTTGAAGTAGGCGCCGTTGAGGTCGGCGTACTCGTAGGTATGGGTCGCCGTGGTGCCGGCGGGATAGACGGTGAACTTGCACGTCCTCGTTCTGGCCGGCGTCGCGAGCTCGCACTCGTGCGCGGTGATCGACGCCGTGTAGGTGCCGGGGGCGAGATCGTTGAGCTGATCCTCGGTGTAGCTGCAGCTTACGCGGCCCTGGTAGCGGGGGCGGGAGAGCATGATCTTCGGCGCGGTGTCGCCCTGGATGAAGCTGCGGACATGGCCGCTGAAGACGTTGTTGACGTGCTCGATGATGAAGGGGAGCACTTTGGGGCCGGACGTGCCGTCGGACCACTGGTAGTTGGCGGGATCGTTTAGCGTGACCGTCACGAGGTACTTGCCGTAGTCAATATAGTCGCCGCCGCCGAAATCAGCGGTGTACTGCGCATTCGCCGGTACCGTCGGCTTCTGGACGTTGCCGGTCTTCTGCACGCGCGTCGCGGAAAGCGAGGGGACGGCGACGGGGGTCTTCGCCGGCGCGGCAGGCCGCAACCGGACTCTGGGCTGAAGAAACTCATGGCCATCCCCGTTCCGGTTCCGCCGCTGGCCGCGCAGAAAAGGCTATCGGAACTCTCCGGCAAGGTCGCGGCAGCCAGCCAAGTCCAGGATGCTGTTACCGAAGAGATGAAGGAACTAATGCCTGCGCTTCTCGACAGAGCCTTTTCAGGGGCACTATGACAGGCGTCGGATCAAGCTACAAGCCTATTCCATATTGAACGACAGGTCGGCACGTGTCCGCGCGATCTGGCTTTGCGGTTTTTCGGAAGCCGATGCCATAATGAAACCCTTTGTCC
>LSQX01344837.1_pt1 | contig 25835 bp, 30 predicted proteins | sample 654561 | NCBI WGS metagenome assembly LSQX01 (sample SAMN04489861, study PRJNA283612) | anaerobic digester metagenome | isolation source: 4 biogas reactors fed with cattle manure at either 37C or 55C with and... | place: Denmark: Kongens Lyngby | collected 2014 | reverse complement strand
CCACGGTCTGATGTTATAACTATATAGCCGATTTTGAGTATATCTTCTCTTTTTTCCAGAAGGGGGTGGGTTACATCATAAGCTACTCCTGCCAACCTGGCCAAAGTACCTGTCAGTGTCTCGGTGTAAGGCCTGGAAGACTCAGCCCTAGCCTGTGCACGGCGCAGCTTTGCCGCTGCTACCATTTTCATAGCTTTGGTAATTTGCTGAGTATTCTTAACACTTCTTATCCTGCGTTTGTATTCTCTAACACCTGCACCTGCCAATTATTTCACCACCTAAACTGCAAAGGTTGACTTAAATTCAACAATTGCCTTCTTAAGGTTTTCCTCAGTATTCTCGTCAATCTTCCCGTTTTGTTTAATTGCGGTTAAAATTTCGGCATTAGCGCTTTTGATAAATTTCAGGAAATCATCCTCAAACTCGCTGACCTTGTCGGTAGGCAGATCATCCAAGTAGCCATTTACTCCGCAGTATATGGAAACAACCTGATCTTCCATGGTCATCGGCACATACTGGCCTTGTTTCAGTACTTCCATAACTCTTTCACCACGAGTCAAACGTGCCAAAGTTGCTTTATCAAGATCAGAACCGAACTGAGCAAAAGCTGCCAATTCTCTGTATTGCGCAAGGTCTAACCGCAGCTGGCCGGCAACCGATTTCATAGCTTTTGTCTGAGCTGCTCCGCCAACCCGGCTTACCGATAGACCCGCATTTATTGCCGGGCGTTGTCCAGCATAGAAAAGGTCAGTTTCTAGATATATTTGTCCGTCGGTAATGGAAATAACATTTGTAGGTATATAAGCTGATACGTCACCAGCCTGAGTCTCAATAATCGGTAATGCTGTGATTGAGCCCCCGCCATGTTCTTCGTTCAGCTTACAAGCCCTTTCTAATAAACGGGAATGAAGATAGAAGACGTCTCCCGGATAAGCTTCACGGCCGGGCGGACGTCTGAGCAGCAGTGACATTTCACGATAAGCAACCGCATGTTTGGATAAATCATCATAAATAATCAAAACATCTGCTTTTTCTGATTCCATGAATTCTTCTGCCATTGCAACACCAGCATATGGTGCCATGTAAAGCAATGGAGCCGGTTCAGATGCTGTTGCTGCTACGATTATGGTATAATCCATTGCTCCCATTTCTTCCAGCTTGGCAGCAATTCCCGCGATGGTTGATTGCTTCTGGCCTATTCCAACATAGATGCAAATCATGTCCTTCTTTTCTCTTTGGTTTATAACGGCATCAACAGCAATAGCTGTTTTTCCGGTTTGCCGGTCTCCAATGATGAGTTCCCGCTGACCTCTGCCAATGGGCACCATAGAGTCGATAGCCTTGAGGCCTGTTTGCATAGGTGTATTAACCGGTGCACGGGTAACAACACCTGGAGCAACACGTTCTATGGCACGGAATGTATCTGTATTGATAGGGCCTTTGCCATCCAAGGGCTGGCCCAGAGCATTTACAACTCTTCCCAGCATAGCTTTACCGGTAGGAACTTCCATTATTCTTCCGGTTGCCTTGACTACATCGCCTTCTTTAATATGGGAGTATTCGCCTAACAAAACGGCGCCGACATTATCTTCTTCGAGGTTAAGAACCATTCCGTAGGTTCCACCTGGAAATTCCAGTAGTTCGCCAGCCATGGCTCCCTGTAATCCATATACCCGTGCAATTCCGTCTCCAACGTATATAACAGAGCCAACATTACTGACTTCGACCTCGGATTGGTAGCGCTCAATTTGCTGTTTTAAAATAGCGCTAATCTCTTCCGGTCTAATACTCATTTACATGCTCACCCCTATCGTTTAACTTATCTTTGCTTGTTTTAATTGCGTCTTTAGCATTTCCAGTTTCTTGGCAATTGTACCGTCCATTATCTGGTCGCCTATTCGTATCTTGATTCCGCCTAACAGCGAAGGATCGACTGTTTGTTTCAACTGTACCGTTTTCCCTGTTGAAGCGGAAAGTTTTTCTTGAAGTGATTTTACTTCCACTTCCGGGACCTCCTGGGCTGAAATAAGATCTGCTTTAGTGATATTCTTCACTTCATTTGCCATATCCTTATATTCCTCGAGTATACTTTCCAAATAAGCCTGACGACGTTTGTCAAGCACCATCATCAGAAAGTTCAAAGTCATAGGAGAAATCTTGCCTTTAAATATTTTAGCGGCAATTTCCTTCTTTTCTTTGGCAGGAATAAGTAAATGGCTGAAATACTCTTGCAGGTTCTCTACCTCTTTGATGGTATCGACTACTGCCTGCAGTTCCAGTTGAAACTCGTCGATTTTTTCTGCTTCCCGGGCAATGCTAAAGAAAGCTTCAGCATAGCGCCTAGCGACGCTCTTGTTTAACATAGCATGTCTCCTGCTTCATTAACAAATTGATCGACCATCTTCTTATGATCTTCCTCAGTAATAGCTCTGCCTAATAACTTTTCCGCTGCCATGATGGCTAGTGCGGCAGAAGTATCTTTTAATTCCATTTTCGCTTGTTCTGTTGCGGCTTCAATTTCTGCTTTGGCCTTTATCTTATAATTATCGGCTTCCTCACGTGCTTTATTTATAATTTCTGTTTTTGCGTCCTCAGCCGCTTTAGTTGCTCTGGCAACGATCTCCTGAGCTTCTTTACGTGATTCAGCAAGATTAGCCTGGGTTTCTTTCTTCATTTGTTCTACTTCTATTCTTACTTCCTCTGCATGTTTTAAGGAACTTTCGATTGTAGTGGTTCTTTGATCCAGCATAGCGTTTATAGGATTGAATGCGAATTTATACAGCAAAGCCAGCAATACGAAAAAGTTTACTGCTGTCCAACCAATTACAAAAAAGTTTCCAAATACAGGTGTCTCCCCTGCAGGTTCAGGAATAGCTCCGCTTCCTGATGCAGCCATGCAGAAGGTGGCAAATCCCAGGACCATAACCATGGTTAAAAGGAGGACCGATAAATAAAACCTTTTATCCCTTATCACGGATGTGCTACCTCCAATCTTTACTACAAAATAGTATTTGAGGCGATAGAGCTTGGTACTGCCTGATAGACAGGTGCCCTATCGCCCACAAATCTAAATCCAGGTGGTATAAGGTTGCTGTGTTCTGCTTATTCTACTTTGCCTACTAACATAAATGCTATTAGCAGACCATAAATTGTAAGAGTTTCAATAAAAGCCAGTGTGATGAAGAGAAGTGTTCTGACATCTCCTCCAACTTCAGGCTGCCGAGCAATAGCTTCAAAAGCTTTACCGCCAGCAACACCCATTCCTATACCTCCACCGATTCCGGCGATTGATACAGCTATACCAGCACCTAATGCTGCGCCCATACTTTCCCCTCCTTTCTTTCCCAATGTTTATACATTGAGCTAAAAATTAATAAAAATAAATTGTCTAATGACCTTCTCCAGATGCCGCCGCTATATAGCTGGCCGACAAAATTGTGAATACAATTGCCTGAATTGCTCCTAATAGTAAACTTAACCCCATGATCGCTGCCGGAACAACAAATGGTGCTAAGAACAGCAAATAGGCAATTACCATTTCTTCACCAAAAATATTTCCGAATAGACGGACTGTCAGGGAAAGCGGATGCGCCACTTCTTCCACAAGATTTAATGGTAACATTAGTGGGCTGGGGCTGACGAAATGCCCAAAATAATGCAAGCTGTGTTCCGCGAAACCGGCCACATGAATAGAGAAAAAAGTAATCAAGGCTAAAGTCATGGTGACATTCCAGTTACTGGTCGGCGGTTGGAATCCGTCAACAGTAGCAGAACCAGGAAGGAGTCCACTATAATTGCTTACCAGAATAAACAAGAAAAAAGTGGTAAGCAATGGGGCCCATTTTTTGGCGACATGCGGTTTATCCATCAATTGAGTGAAGAAATCGTTGGCCCAGGTAATAATTGCTTCAAAAGCATTTTGTAATCCACGAGGTACTTCCTGCATATTCCTAGTAGCAAAAAATGCAATAGTGCCTAATAAAGCTATAATTACCCATTGTGTAACAACCAGATGATCAACAGGAATCGGGCCAATATTAAACAGGACACCATCGTGCATACCAAATATCATTCTTTTTCCCCCCTTCCTAAATTGGATTTAAACACTATAGTTTCCGTCCAGTCCCTCCCCAAAGACTGCCCAAAAACTTTCAACCAAAGCATAAACTTTGGATGACTTCAATTTTAACTAAGGTTTATCATTTTTTTTGTATTCCTTTACCGTATTTTTTTGATCTGCATTCATTCTTTCCCAGATTACTTTAAATGCAGTTGCCAACCCCAACAAAAAACCAGCCACCGTTAGCCATGGTTCGGTATCAAATTTACCATCCAGCCATTTCCCGGCAAAATACCCTACGGCTACTGCCGCTACAATGGTCGTTGTTAAATTTAGCGCATCACTGAGTGATCTAGCCCAATGTTTATTTTGTTGAGGCATTTATTCACCTCTTCTAACTATGTTTTATTCTTTCGATGACCTAGTTTGGTATTCGTCATGAAAAACTAAAATCCTTTTTTACTCAATGAAAAATACCTTACATGTATAGAAAACTATCGTTGATAATTCGGAATATTCAGTGATTTTGTCATAAAAACCCTATTTAATGTGGGGTAAATTATTTGAATAATCTATTTCCAGATAGCCTTTACGTTCTAACTTAGCCCAATGTTCTCTTAATAAAGAGTCAACATCTACACCAAAATCTTCCTCCATGACAAACATCATGGTAATGGCTGTCTGTGCCACATCTAGCAACTCTTTGGCTACTTCTTTTATCACAGTATCTTCATCGAAACAAATTTTTTCACCACTTAGCCCTCGATATTTGCCTATTGCCTGTGCCAGTTCTCCTGCTTCCTCCATCAGCTTTAAGGCAGTAGACTCCAAATTAGGACTTAATCGGTTTAATTTGGGTAAGGACAAAGTTTTTGTATCCATATCTTTTCCTTTCACCTGATGATAATATGATTTTATTTTCTAATTACCAGCTCTATACCTGCTTCTTCCATAAAATCCAATGCCAAGTCATCAACAAAGTTGCCCCGGTGAACCACCTTAATTATACCAGCATTTATTATCATCCGTGCACAAATTATACAGGGCTGATTTGTACAATACAAAACAGCATTCTGGGTGGGTACGCCATAATAAGCCGCACTTATTATGGCATTTTGTTCTGCATGAACCCCCCTGCATAATTCATAACGTTCACCCGAAGGAATACCCATTTCATCCCGCAGACAACCGATGTCCAAGCAATGACCAATACCCCTTGGTGCACCATTATATCCGGTAGCTATGATTCGTTCATCGCGCACCAGTACTGCTCCTACCTGCCTGCGAAGACAAGTGGAACGGCTGGCCACCAGATCTGCTACTTGTAAGAAGTATTCTTCCCAACCGGGTCTTATCGATTTACTCATTTTTTCCCCAATCAAGTTAACTGTATAAAGGGTATTTCTTACATAAGTTTTCCACTATATGTCGGGATTCGTCCATTGCTTTTTCATTTTCAGGATTCTGTAGTGCACTGACCATAGCCTGAGCGATCATTTTCATATCAGCAGTATTCATTCCCCGAGTGGTAACTGCCGGCGTACCTATTCTTATGCCGCTGGTTACAGTAGGTTTTTCGGGATCGAAAGGGATAGCATTTTTGTTAACAGTTATATTTACAGATTCCAATATTGCTTCAGCCTGTTTACCGTTTAATCCGGAAGGCCGTACATCAACCAGCATCAGATGATTATCGGTACCACCCGAAACCAGTCTTAATCCCAATTCCGTAAGTGACGCTGCTAAAGCCTGAGCATTATCATAAATCGCCTTTTGGTACTGTTTAAACTCTTCACTTAGAGCCTCTTTAAAACAAACGGCTTTGGCTGCAATCACATGCATAAGAGGGCCGCCCTGAATGCCGGGGAAAATAGCCTTGTCTATTTTCTGGCCCCATTCTTCCTTGCACATTATAAGCCCGCCGCGGGGCCCGCGTAATGTTTTATGGGTGGTGGTGGTTACAAAATCTGCATAGGGGATTGGACTGGGATGAAGACCGGCTGCTACTAAACCTGCTATATGTGCCATATCTACAAAAAGCAATGCCCCCACCTCATCAGCAATCTGGCGAAATTTTTGAAAATCAATAACTCTCGGATAAGCACTGGCACCAGCTACGATCAGTTTTGGTTTAACTTCTCGTGCCATTTGAGCAATATTCTCATAATTTATTCTCTCTGTTTCGGGTTCCACCTCATAGCCATAAAAGTTAAAATATTTTCCGGAAAAATTCACTTTACTGCCATGGGTTAAATGCCCGCCGTGACTGAGATTCATACCCAGGATAGTATCACCTGGCTGAACACAGGCAAAATATACCGCAGTATTAGCCTGGGCGCCTGAATGGGCTTGTACATTAGCATGTTCACAGCCAAAAATCTGCTTCACTCTTTCAATGGCCAAGGTTTCTACTACATCAACAAATTCGCAGCCCCCATAATATCTGGCTCCTGAGTATCCTTCTGCATATTTATTCGTCATAACTGAACCTTGAGCAGCCATTACTGCGCGGGAGACAAAGTTTTCAGAAGCAATTAATTCAATTTTATTATTCTGTCTTTTCTCCTCATTTTCTATGGCCTGTGCTACTTCCGGGTCAATTGGCTTTACATATTTTTCAATATAGTCCACTGGGTTAACTCCTTTCGGTTTTTTCTAATAAATGAATCTTTTCTATTCTCTTGCTATGTCTACCTGCCTCAAATTCAGTTTTAATAAATGTATCCACTATTTCCAATGCAAAGCCTGCCGCGGTTATTCGGGCACCAATCGCCAAAATATTGGCATCATTATGCTGGCGTGCCAGTCTTGCTGTATATTCATTGGTACATAGTGCGGCCCGGATACCAGGAACTTTATTTGCAGCAATGGAAATACCGATACCGGAGCCGCAAATTAATATCCCGGGAATTTTTTTTTCTAAGACAATAGCTGCAACGGATTCCGCATAATCAGGGTAATCAACTGATTCCTCCGAATATGTACCACAATCTATTACATTATACCCACGCACCTTAAAAGTATTGATTATTTCATTCTTTAACTCAAACCCGGCATGGTCACAACCTATTACAAATTCCATTATCACACCTCAATCGGCAGTTTTATCATCCAGTAATTTATTCATAACTTTGATAAGAATTTCCTTTATTTCCTGACTGCTTTTTCTGTACATTTCCAAGCTCCTCCCGTAGGGGTCCTCTATATCCCGATCAGTTTGGCCTATAAACTGTCCAAGGGTAAATATTTTGTACTCTTTTTTCGGAAACTGTCCAGCTAAATATAATCGTTGTTCTCTGGTCATAGTAAGAACTAAATCGGCCTCTGTCATCAAAGACTCATTGATTACTTGACTGGAGTGACTGGATAAGTCAAGTCCCATATCAAACATCACTCTTATGGCTGAGTCAGAAGCTGGTAATCCTGGGCTGGTAAATAATCCAGCTGAATCTGCTGTTATATTAATGTTATTCTTGTCACTCAGAAGCTGCTGAAAAATTACTTTTGCCATTGGACTTCTGCAAGTATTACCTGAACAGACAAATAATAATTTCTTCACTAAACTCCCCCCTGAAAAAGCATTTTTGCAGCCAATGCCAATAATATTATGCCGCCAATGATCTGTGCATAACTGCCTGCTATCCTGCTAAATACCTTTCCACCCATAAAGCCTAGAAGTGTCATGATCCCTGCTACCGTTCCGATGATGAAACAGGTTAGTAATACAGACATTCTTAAAGTACCTAAACCAAAACCTACTGTCAAGGCATCAATGCTAACTAAAAATCCCAGCATCAGAATATTTGTCCATTTATAATCTGCCGCTTTCTTGGTTTCAAGGGAATGTCTTGCTTCTGTAAAGGATATAGCCCTGGCCTTTGTCTCTCTATACCCTTTTAGCAAAAGTTCGAAACCAATATATGAAAGTGCAATTGCTCCTAAACGCGCTGCCCAAATACCAAGGAGGTTACCAGCTGCCATACCAATATTTAGTCCAATAAGAGGCATTAAAACATGATAAACAGCAATCGTAACGGCAAATTTAATGGCGTTTTTTGTGGAAATGCCCTTAAGTCCTATGCCTAATGAAAGTGAAAAAGCATCCAGACCAAGAACTATGGCTACTAATATAATGGTAATCAACTGCTCAAGCATTAATTACTCTCCTTGCCCGGCAATATATAATGAGCGGTTTATCCTGTCTCTGAGGGAAAAGCTGACTGTGTCAGGAAGCGGTGTAAATATTATAATTTCAATGTGGTTTTGTTCAGCATCTCTTAATATCGAAAAATAATTACTGTGCTGTTGTTCTAAGGATAATATATATCGTTTTTTAAACTGAAACCTGCTTAATCTGGATTCAGCATCCATTGTTTGCTGATCATAGGCTACCATTCCCAATGACTTATCCTTAAATACTTCGAGTTTAGTTAAAAAATCATCCCAGTCACTGGTTATGATTACCTTTGAACTTGTTTGATATTTCCTGGCTGCCGGATCAGGCAGACAATTAGTAATTGTTTGATTTAAAACGGCTTCTATTTCCTGATTTTGAATACCGCCTAACCGCAATAAAGTATATGGTTTTTTACTTATATCAATGATTGTTGATTCAATCCCTAACCCGGTTGGGCCTGCGTCTACAATGGCTGCAATATGTCCGTCCAAATCTTCTTTTACATGTTGTGCCGTCAGGGGACTCGGCCGCCCTGACAGGTTGGCACTGGTTGCTGCCAGGGGGCCGGTTATATCAATAAGTTTTTTAGCCACTGGATGTGCAGGCATTCTTAATCCGACGGTGTCCTTTCCGCCTGTTACCGCCAAGGGTACCATACTATCAGCAGGCAGGATAATCGATAAAGGGCCTGGCCAGAAACTTTTCATCAAGAGCAGGGCATCATCAGTAACCTCGGCTGCAATACCATATACCTGTTCAATTTGTGAAATATGTACCAATAAAGATTGATCCGGCCGCCGGTTTTTAGCAATAAAAATTTTGCCAACAGCTGCTTCATCAAAAACCTTTGCTCCTACTCCATAAACTGTTTCTGTAGGAAAGGCAACCACTTCAGATTCTGACAGCAGTTGTGCTGCTCGGATAATTTCCCAAGATTTTTCATCATTTACATCTACTTTCAGATATTCGGTTAGCACATTACTCTTCCCTTCGCGCTGCGATAACCCGGTCGCGGCCGGCATAATCTTTGATCAATCTGCTGCTTTTATAAAATTCACGGGTTAGTTCTAAAGCTGCCTTTCCCTGATTATGACCGATTTCAAAAAGCAAATAACCGCCAGGCAGCAGGCTTTTGTAGGCTTGAGGCAACAAACTCCGATAATCGTCCAAACCATCACCTTCTGCCAGTAAAGCTGACTTGGGTTCGTAATCCTTGACTTCCCTGGGCAGCAAAGCAAACTCTTCTGTACTTATATAAGGCAGATTAGCGGTTATAAAATCAAATTTTTCATTGGCAAACGGTTCTAATAAATTACCCGTTTCAATGGTTATTTTTATTTGGTGCGTTTTTGCATTAAGAGCAGCAACTTTTACTGCTGCCGGAGAAATGTCAGTAGCATAGACTAAGGGATCTTTTAAATAGTGGGCAAGACTAATTGCTATTATTCCAGAACCTGTTCCTGTGTCACATATTTTTATATTTCTTCTTTCCCCGGCCAGCCTGATTACTTCTTCTACCAGTACTTCAGTATCAGGCCTAGGGATTAATACATCCGGTGTTACATAAAATTTAAGGGACATAAATTCTTTGTTCCCGGTAATATAAGCACTTGGCTCACCACTTACTCTTCTTTTTATAACTTCCCTTAGCTCTTTCCTTTCATGCCCATTGACTGGTGCATCAAAATGAGCATACAAATACACCCGGTCTTTATTAAGCACATGAGACATCAGTACTTCTGCCTCTAACCGGGGCTCTGTAATGCCTTTGCTTTTAAAATACCGGGTAGTCCATTCCAATATGGAAATTATGTTCCAGTCACTATGCAATTAATCCACCTGTTTCATAAGCTCAGCCTGAAAATGCGTTGTAAGAGCATCGATAATTTCGTCTAATTGTCCCGCTAATACCATATCCAATTTATGCAATGTCAAGTTTATTCTATGATCACTCACTCTTCCCTGGGGAAAATTATAGGTACGGATACGTTCACTGCGGTCCCCCGATCCCACTTGGCTTTTACGAGCTCCTGCCAATTCGGCGTTTTTCTCTTCTTCTATGATTTCTTTAAGACGCGCTCTTAAAACCCTTAATGCCTGAGCTTTATTCTTATGTTGTGATTTCTCATCCTGGCAGGTAACTACTAACCCGGTTGGTATGTGCGTTATTCTTACCGCTGATTGAGTAGTGTTGACCGACTGACCGCCCGGGCCGCTTGAACAATAAACATCTATGCGTAATTCATTGGGATCAATAGCGATCTCTATTTCTTCTGCTTCCGGAAGGACGGCAACTGTTGCCGCTGAAGTATGGATACGTCCGCCTGATTCAGTGCTTGGTATTCTCTGAACCCGATGTACACCTGATTCATACTTAAGCTTGCTGTATACACCATGCCCATCAACAACAAAAATTATTTCCTTGATACCGCCAATGTCTGTATAATTGGAATCCATAATTTCAATCTTCCAACCCTGCTCTTCTGCATACCGAGTATACATTCTAAATAAATCCTGGGCAAACAGGGCAGCTTCTTCGCCTCCAGTTCCTGCTCTGATCTCCATAATTACACTTTTTTCATCATTAGGGTCTTTAGGAAGCAGCAAAATTTTAAGCTGCTGTTCAAGGGCAATCTTTTTATCATTAAGATCTTCAATTTCCTCCAACAGCATCTGTTTAAAATCTTCATCATTATTTTCTGCAAGCATCTGCTTTGCTTCCTCAGTCTGCTCTAAAGCCTTTTTATATTCAATATAAGCAGATACGATTTCCGTCAAATCTGAATGGGCTTTGGCATATTTTTGGAATTTGCTTTGATCATTTATAATATCCGGATTGCTTAATAATTCAGTTAAACTATTATATTTTTCTTCCAGGCTTTGTAATTTTTCCAGCATTAAACAAGTAAACCTCCTATGTTACTTTACTCCGGCATATTCTATACTGCGGACTTCACTTTTCATATCAGCTTTCCAAGCAGCTTCAACAGGCTGAACAGCCTTTAAGGCCGCAAAAGCTACTTCAAGCTGATCATCATCCGGCTCCCGGGTGGTTAATTTTTGCAGCCATAAGCCCGGTGCTATTAGTATTTTAGCCCATCGGTCATTATAATAATTGCCGCTGAACTTTATAAACTCATAGCCAATACCTGCTACAATTGGCAAAACGGCAATACGGGACCAGACTCTATAAAATAAAGTTCCTTCCCCCAAAAGGGCAAACACCAAAATAGAAATAACCATAACAGTCAATAGAAAGCTCGTTCCGCATCGGGGATGGAGGGTTGTGAATTTACGGCTGTTTTCTACAGTAAGGTCTTGTCCCGCTTCCAAAGTAAAAATAGCTTTATGCTCAGCTCCATGATACATAAATACCCGATCTATTTCATCCATTTTAGAAATTGCATAAACATATAAAAGGAAGAAGCTGACTCGAATAATTCCTTCCACCAGATTTTGCAGCAAAACTCCACCCAATAAGCTGGATGTATAATGTACAATGGCAGTAGGCAAGATTACAAAAAGAACTACTGCCAGTAAAAAGGCGAATAATCCGGTGCCGATCATTTCCGCCAGGCTGATCTCTTCCTCTTCTTCTCCCATGGACATATTAGCAGATTTATTTAACATTTTAATGCCTAAAACCATAGAATCAATCAAAACAAAGGTTCCACGTATCAAAGGCCATTTTAAAAAAGGAAACCTGCCGGCACTGTCCTTTATATTTTCCTGTTCCAGCTCTATAGTGCCATCAGGCTTTCTCACTGCCACGGCAACTTTGTCCTTACCGCGCATCATTACTCCTTCAATTACTGCCATGCCGCCATATTGAATCTTCTTTTCCATAATAATCACCCTTTTAAGCCCTGCAACATAAGGTTATTAAAAAAAAAGCAGAGACAATTGCCCTGCTAAGAAACTAATTTAGACCATACTTTTTCTTAAACTTATCGACCCTACCGGTTGTATCAACTAATCTAGTTTTGTTGCCGGTAAAAAATGGGTGGCATTTGGAACAAATTTCTGTTTTAATACTTTCCTTGGTGGAACCCACTTCAAATTCATTTCCACACGCACAGCGGGCTGTGGCACGGTAATATTGGGGATGTATTTTATCCTTCATTATTTCACCTCTTTTCAGGTTTATCTATATAAAATCAGATTTATACAGAACAAAGCAAACTGCAAACAAAATTATAACAATAATGCAAGCAAAAAACAAGAATTGTCTCTGAATTTTGACGGGACCATTAAGTCTTTAAATACTTGGGAAAGATGCATAATTACTCACTGGTTTTACTTTTATAACGATATTTAAAAAATTGCTGGGCAAAAAGAGTATCATAGGATGTAAAATATGGTTCACCTTCTCCATTTTCCTCATCAATACGATTTAGAAAAACAAATAGCTTCGCATCCATATTGTCCATCATATGTAGTACCAGAGCTTCCGGGAAAAGCGGGATGACCGGTGAAGCAAATTCCAAGCTTCCATGATGGCTTAAGACCATATGCTTAAGCATCAGTTCCAACTCCTCCGGGAAATATCCTGTTTGGGTACGTATTTTGTTAATCTGTTCACTGACCATTTCACAGCCCAGGACGATATGCCCCAGCATGCGCCCACTGACTGTATATTCAGGAACAATTTTCATTTTATATTCTTCAATTTTACCCAAGTCATGGAGGAGTGCTCCGGTAATCAACAAATCCTTGTTTAAAACAGGATAGACTGCACTTACCTGTCGGCAAAGCCTGGCCACATTAAGAGAGTGTTCCAGCAAACCGCCAAGATAATTATGATGTATCTTTTTTGCTGCCGGAGCTTTAATGAATGTTTCGCGGAGATCATTGTGAAAAAGCTGCTGCAGTAATTGCTGCATATAGATATCATCTATTGAAGCAATTACATCATCAAAGTCTTTTATGAGACAATCGATACTTATTTCGGGAGTGCGCATAAAAGGCTCCGCCGGTTCATCCATTATTTTAATTCTCTTGCCGGTGAGCTGCAGACGTTCCCGATATAACCCTAAATCACCCAATAAGCCTATCACGCTGCCTGGCTGTAAATCCCCGCTGATCTGGCAGCTATCCCAGACAATAACATCCATATCACCAGTGCTATCACCTATTTTCAAATTGGTTAAGTCCTTGCCCTCTTTGGTTTTGCGGGTGACTTTCTCCAATATCAAATATTTCCCCCAGATTTGTTTTCCGGGAGACAATGCCTTAAGTTCTTTTACAGTAAAAGGACCTTTCTTATCCATGTAATTCTCCTCTCCTATTTTAACGAACTGGCCTGCTGTATGACCCGATAATAACCTGGGGTGCTTCCTGCTTAAGGACTTTTAAAAACTGAGGTATCCCCAGTGGTTGAAAGTCATTGTTTAATGCTTTCATATATTTAGGGTCAATATTTAGGTTGCGTAATTGAATCATATCAATATGGTTTTCACTGACCAGGTTAAGTAAGGCTTCCAACTGGTCCGGCCTGTCAGTAAAACCAGGAAAAGTAAGTAAATTCAATGATACTTTGACTCCTCTGTCCTTAGCATATTGAATGGATTTTAAAACATCAGTTAAATTATAATCACGGGGGCGATGGTAATAATTATAATCCCTTTCGGTGGGGGAAAACATGGTTACCCGTATACTGTCCAATCCTGCATCACAAAGCTGACAGATCCCTCTTGTATAGCCGGCATTGGTATTAATATTGATGGTTCCAGCAGCGGTTTGCTTCCTTATTTCTTTAATAGCTATTTCTAATTTATCAGCGTTTAAAGCTGGCTCTCCTTCACATCCCTGTCCAAAGCTTATGATGGCTTCCCTGGCAGCAGTAAGATGTACGATGCCCAGCTCAATTATTTCATCAATGCTTGGCGAAAACCTCAGGCGGTTTTGCGCCGAATCAGCTCCGGTATGGCTTTCCGAAATACAGCCAATGCAATCGGCATTACAAGTTTGAGTGGTTGGAATTCCAGCTTCCCAGCGGCCATAAAATAAATTCTGTGCTGTATAACAGCTGTATTCAAGGGCACAGTTGGCTAACTGTCTGACTATTCGGTTACCAGGATATTTTTTTAGGAATACAGCAATCTTTGCCGGCAGTCTCTCTGTATTATAATTTTTGGGATGCCATTTACGGTGCTCATCTGTTTGCACAGCTGCAACATAAATCTTCTCATTTTTCAGTCCTACAGCAGAATAGCCTAGAAGAGGAATATCTTTATTATCCCTTGATGCAGCTGCCGGAAGAAGAGTGCGGGTAAACCCCTGGGGCAGCAAAGCCGCAACTGCATAAGGCTGCTTATTGCTGTTTGTTGGCTTTACGGTTTCAGGCTGATCCCCCTGCATTCCCACCGGGTGATGACCTGGCACCAAAACCAATGAAGCACCCTTAGGTAAAGGAATCATTTCACCTGGCTCCGGTTCCACCCAGGTAGAACCAATTTGCCCCAACATTTTAAGCTGCGGGTGTTCTCTGACTTGCCCACATTCATCTGCAAATAAAGTTAAATACATACTAACCTCATTATTCTATCATTTACTCTTTATAGCTTAGCCCATACCAGGACATAAAAAAAGCCCCTTACAAAAGGAGCTTCCACCAAAAAATCATGTTACTTTCGCAGAAATATTAGGGGATCAAAGGTTTCCTCCCCTTTCATAACCGCAAAATGCAGATGGGGCCCGGTAGTTCTGCCTGTGTTGCCTACATATGCTATTATTTGTCCTTTGGCTATTTGCTGCCCTTTTTTTACATTGTATTTGCTGAGATGTGCATAAAGAGTCTGCCTGCCATCGGTATGGTCAACTATTACGGTTTTACCATATATATCCCGGGTACCTGCAAAAATGACCTGCCCGCTGCTGGCTGCTTTTACTGGTGTACCAATTTTAGCGGCGATATCAAGGCCATGATGAAATCCCGACTTCCTCCAACCGTAATTGGAGGTAATAGGACCTGTCACAGGCCAGCTATAAACTCCGCCTGCTAAACTTCTTGAGGGTTCCGCCATAACTGCAACTACTCTAACTATGGATTCTGGTATTGCCAGCTCATCCCCGATTTTCAGCTGATTAGGTTTTTTATCACGATTCAACATTTGCAGATCTTTCACATCAATGTCATACAATGAAGCAATACTCCACATGGTCTCTCCCTTTTGAATCAAGTGGACCCGCGAATCATTGCCTGGCAGCATAATTGTTTGTCCAATATTAAGAATGCTGTTTTTATTCAGGTTATTTATTGACATAAGCGTTGCTAAATCTGTTTTATAAGCCTGGGAAATACTCCATAATGTGTCACCCTTTTTTATTTGATAGTATTTACTTCTTGCATTTACCGCTGCTGATTTTTTAGCGGTATAGGGTACAAAATTACCTTCTTTTAACGCTGCCTGAACAGGTGTATATACTGTTGTTATTAAAAATAGTGCCAAAACCAAACTGCCTAACTTCTTCTTGGCCACAATAATCACCTCGTTTCTGTCAGGACAAAAAAATAAAGGCCCTAACGACCTTTATTATTAACAATACTACCGGAATTTATACTTATTGATAGGATTTTCTGCCATGACCATTTCGTCCGAAAACTACTGGTGCAGCTCTTAATAAATCTTGATTATATTTTGTTTTCTTCATAGTATCCCTGATCATTTGCATAGTTTCAACAGGATTATACTCACTGAAAGCATTTCTTAAGTTCCAGTTCAATTCCATTTCTTCTTCATTTAAAAGCAGTTCTTCTTTACGGGTTCCTGACCGTTTTATATCAATAGCAGGGAATATTCTTCTTTCGGCTATTTTCCTTTCCAATACCAGTTCCATATTTCCCCGGCCTTTGAATTCTTCGAAAATAACTTCATCCATCCTTGAGCCAGTCTCTATAAGAGCTGTGGCTATAATCGTCAAACTGCCCCCTTCCTCTACATTACGTGCTGCACCAAAAAAACGCTTGGGTTTGTCAAGGGAGGCTGGATCAATTCCACCTGATAGTGTCCTGCCACTGGGGGGAACCACTAAATTATGAGCTCTTGCAAGTCTGGTCACACTATCCATTAAAATAACAACATCTTTTTTATGTTCAACTAATCTCTTGGCCCTTTCCAGAATCATGTCAGTAACCTTTACATGATTTTCCGGTGGTTCATCAAAAGTTGATGATACTACCTCTGCCTTGGTATTGCGCTGCATATCAGTTACTTCTTCAGGCCTTTCATCAACCAGCAATATAAATAATTCAACATCAGGATGATTCGCTGAAATCCCCTGGGCAATTTTTTGCAGCAACATTGTTTTGCCGGCTTTAGGAGGTGATACAATAAGTCCTCGCTGGCCTTTGCCAATAGGGGAAATTAAATCAATTATACGGGTAGATAATTCTTCAGATTTGGTTTCAAGAGTGAGACGTTCGGTTGGATAGATCGGAGTTAACGCATCAAAATGAATTCTCTTCACTGAATCCTCAGGAGGAAATCCATTAACATTTTCTACTTTTAACAGAGCAAAAAAACGTTCATTGTCCTTGGGAGATCTGACTTGCCCTCCTACCCGGTCCCCGGTACGAAGTTCAAACTTTCTGATCTGGGAAGGCGAAACATAGATATCCTCATGACTGGGTACATAGGCAAAAGGTCTTAGAAATCCATACCCGTCAGGCATTATTTCCAATACCCCCTGGGCTTGTAATAACTCATCAGATTTTGTCAAAGCTTTGGTTATTTCAAATATTAATTCCTTTTTACGCAGTTTGGAATAACCCGCCAGGTTTACATCTCGTGCTACTTGGTATAATTCCAACATTGTTTTATTGTCTAATTCCGAAATATTTACCTTCAAAATATTTCTCCTTTCTTATAGTGCCAACTAATTGTTATTGTTTTCTTAGTGTCGGGAATTTAATTGATATGCATATGTCTTAAAATGACAATTAAAATTCTTTCCGATCCATGAAGAAATCTTGCGGGCAAAACTTGGCAAAAATCCTTGGAGGGCAATCTCTGGCGAGTTGCCCTATCGAAACCAAGTGATATAAATAATTATAACAGTCTAATCATTTTTTAAACAATAACATTATACTTTAATCAAACTTTAGATTAATACGATTATCCCTAAATAAGGGTTTGCGGTCTAAATCATGATGAGCTTCGATGTGACGAATAGTGCCGGAAGTGCTTCTCATGACTATTGTCTGAGTAATAGCCCGTCTTTTATAATATCTTACCTCTTTCAGCAAAAAAGAATCTGTAATTCCAGTTGCCACGAAAATAACATCATCTGATTTTACCAGTTCATCAAGGGTCAATATCTTATCTAAATCGGCGATTCCCATTTGATGACACCTTGTAATTTCATTATCATCCTCTGGACATAGGCGGGCCTGAAAATCTCCCCCCAAACATTTCAGGGCAGCGGCAGTAATGACTCCTTCCGGTGCTCCGCCAATACCCATAACAATATCTACCCCGGAATTAGCATATGCAGCAGCCACAGCTGGTGAAACATCACCATCCAGTATAAGCTTAATGCGAGCTCCAGATCTGCGGATTTCTTCTATCATCTCATAATGTCGCGGCCGGTCCAGAATTACCACTGTTACCTCACTGATCAGTTTACCCAGGGCTTTAGCTACCTGGCGTAAATTTTCTTTGACCGGAGCATCCAGAAAGACACGTCCTTTACATTCTGAGCCAACAGCGATTTTATTCATATACATATCCGGAGCATTTAAAAGTGTTCCCCGGGGCGCAACAGCTAAAACAGCTATAGCTCCTTCGCGGCCTCCGGCTACATTATTGGTACCTTCTACCGGATCCACCGCTATATCAACCTCTGGCGGGACACCTATTCCAACCTTTTCACCTATATAGAGCATAGGGGCTTCATCCATTTCCCCTTCTCCAATAACAACAATGCCATCAACGGATACAGTATCAAACATAACCCGCATAGCAGTTACTGCTGCTTCGTCAGCAGCTTCTTTATTACCTTTACCCACCCAACAAGCAGCTGCTAAAGCTGCTGATTCAGTGACCCGAGCGAATTCCAGAGCTAATTCCCTCTCCAAAGCCAAGACCTCCAGTTCATTTACATCGACTCTTTCCAATCTCTTAAGAATTTTTCGATACCTGCATCAGTCATCGGGTGCTTAATCATTTGTTTAATAACTTTATAGGGTATGGTAGCGATATGGGAACCATTTTTAGCAGCCTGAATCACATGCATCGGATGTCTGATACTGGCTGCTATTATTTCGGTATCGAGCATATAATTATCAAAAACTGTAACGATATCATTAAGCAAAATCATACCGTCATTGCCATTGTCATCTACCCTGCCTAAGAAAGGACTCACATAACTGGCACCAGCGCGGGCTGCCAGGATTGCCTGGTTGGCAGAAAAAATCAATGTCGCATTGGTTGCGATTTCTTTTTTGCTCAAAATTGAAATAGCTTGTAAACCAGTTGCAGTTAAGGGAATCTTAATTACCACATTGGTATGAATTTGAGCCAGGACTTCGGCTTCCTGAAGCATGCCATCCAAATCAAGAGAAATAACTTCGGCACTTATTGGTCCGTCTACTATTGCCGCTATTTCTCTAATAACCTGGTGATAATCTCTCTTCTCTTTGGCTACTAACGAAGGGTTGGTTGTGACCCCGGCTAAAAAGCCCATGTTGTTGATTTCTCTAATTTCTTCTATATTAGCAGAATCAATAAAAATGCGCAAAAAAACCATCTCCTTTTTTATTTACTATGCTTTTCCCGAACTGCCAAACACCCTCATTTTTTCTCTAATAATCTCCACAGTCGCCTCCCGGGCAGGCCCCAGAATCTTACGGGGATCAATTTCCTCAAGATTATTGGCTATTTCCCGTCGCATTCTCCCAACGAATGCTTCTCTGATATTGGTATCAATATTAACCTTCCTGATGCCCAAAGAAATGGCTTTTTTTACTGTTTCATCAGGAACACCGGAAGAACCATGAAGCACCAAAGGAATTTGCGTCAATTCCTTAATTTTCTTTAAACGCTTAAGGTCAAGTTTAGGTTCCCCTTTATATTGCCCATGAGCTGTGCCAATGGCTATAGCTAAACTTCTAATGCCCGTTTTTTCTACGAAATATTTTGCTTCATCAGGGTCTGTATAAATAGCATCTTTGGCTTCAACATGGACATGATCCTCAGTTCCGCCTATTTTACCCAATTCTGCTTCTACAGATACCTGAATGGGCGAAGCTATTTCAATTATTCTTTTAGTCATTGCTATATTTTCTTCCAGAGGAAGTTTGGAACCATCATACATAACAGAACTAAAACCACTGCGAATACATTGGATAATCTGATTAAAATCAGTGCCGTGGTCAAGATGGAGTGCTACCGGCACATGAGTGCTGGCTGCTGCTATTTTTACAATTCCGGTGATATATTCCAGACCTGCGTAATTAATCGCTCCTTGACTAGCCTGCATGATCACCGGTGAGTTCTCTTTAATAGCAGCCTGCAGGATAGCTTGTATTATTTCCATATTGTTGGCATTAAATGCCCCTACTGCATATCCTCCCGCTTCTGCCTGATCAAGTAAAGTGTCCATTGATACTAATGACATCATATTCACCTCGTATTTTTATAATTTTAGACAATCTGCTACTATATCTTTTAGCTCCAGGATTTCAAAAGGCTTTATAATACATCTTTTTATTCCTGCAGCCATTGCATTTTTCTCGATTTCGGACTTTGCATAAGCTGTCATTAGGATTATTGGTAAGCTATAGTTTTGCAATATTATTTTGGCAGCTTCCAAGCCATTCATACCTGGCATTTTCATATCCAGTATTATCAGGTCAATATTTTCTTTTTGTACTGCTTCGATTGCTTCCAGCCCATTACTGACAGTAATAACCCAGTGACCTTCCTGTTTAAAATATTCTTCCAGAAGGTTTCTTACTCCTTTTTGATCATCTGCAATCAGTATTTTCTTTGCCATACCGGACTCCCTGCTCATTAATTCTGCAAATTCTTTTTGTATCTGCTTAATAACCAAGAAATTAACCCAGTTGCGGTATTGAAGACACCATCAGTAAGGTAAAAGTAATTGCTATTACTGCTAATAGCAGAAGAGGAGAAAAATATAAAAATAATGCCTGCCCGGTACTAAGACTCAAAGCTGTTTTAACAGCTATGATCTGCAAAACAACAACCCATGTCATGGAAATTATGGAGAAGAAAACTCCCAGCCAACTAAGCCCCATTAATACTGAACCATATTGAAGCAAAGGGCCAAAGGCTCCCGGAAGTATAGAAAAACAAAATCCCACCAGCAAACCCAAGCTATTGCCTCTTTTATATATTATTTCACTGATCAAAGATAAAAACCCTGCACTTATCAGCAATAAAAATAAAGAAAATATTATTCCCATGGCGAGTAATAACCATATAAAATTGGTTGGAACACTTAAAACCTCTTCAATTGGCCTTAACATGTCTATACCTTGGTTAATGACCATGACTATGGATAAAACTGCTGCATACAAAAATATACCTTCCCCCAAAGGCTTTTGTACTGTCAATTGCCGCATCGTGGCCACCGGGTTAAAAATAACACCCCAGAGGCGGTCAGTCAGACTCATGTTTCTCCCTCCTATTTGATTTGTATCAAATCTAAGGATTTTAATAGCTCAGGTGTTTTTACTTGCAGCATCAACCGATCAAAGAAGTTTTGTGATCCTATTATTTCTACCCTGGTTCCTTCCGGCAAATCAGCCATTTTTTCAGCAACTTTTATAGCATCATAATAGTTTCCCAAGCTGTCAACCAAGCCTAGTTCCAATGCTTGCTGACCGGTGAGAACCCGACCGTCAGCAATTTCCCGCAGCTTGTCAGCGCTTATTTTGCCTTGTCGTCCATTTAAAACCTGAGTAAAGAATTGGTCATAGGAGTCTTCTATTATATCCTCAAACAGTTGCCTTTCCTCTTCAGTGACCGGCCTGGTGGCAGACCCCATATCTTTAAACTTTCCGCTTTTAAAAGTTATGCTGTCAATGCCCAATTTTTCATATAATCCCTGTAAATTAGTTATTTCCATAATTACCCCTATACTGCCTGTAAGTGTTCCGGCATTAGCTACCAGGTGGTCAGTACTGCAGGCGATCCAGTATCCTCCTGAGGCGCAAGTATCGCTCATAGAAGTAATAATTGGTTTACCGGTTTCCCGTAACCTGTCTAATTCAATACCAATTTCCTGGGATGCTGCTGTAGTGCCTCCCGGGGAATTAATCCGCAAAATTACCGCTTTGATATCATCACGTTCTGCTGCCAGGCGGATATTTTCCATAACTTTACGGGAGGAGATACCGGTAGTTCCTCCTAATAAACTGTCCGAAGCATCTCCTGAAATTATCCCATTAACTTCAATCACTCCAATGGCAGAACCTCCAGATAAAACTGCCGGCTCAGGACTAAGGATTTTTCCTAAAGACATACCGGCTACCAAAAGCAGTAAAGCAGCAATCGAAAATACAATTATTTTTTTGCCCATCAGCAATCCTCCCAAGATGCTTTTTTATCTAAAGAATAAGTCTGGACTTCTGTAAATGACGCTGTTTCATTTATGTACTCGTAACGAGTATCTTTGGCTGCCAATGTCTTACGGATCGGCAGTTCCACCTCTTCACCTACTGAAACTTCAACATTAGCCGGGATCTCTACCAGACAATTCTGCATAAAAACTTTACCTCTAATTGGATATAATGCCCCCTTTATTCGAACCTGTAAACTATACTTTCGAAAGCCCAAATAACTTAACAACTGTTTGATTAACAGCTTTATCATATCGATAAACCCAGTGGGGGGATTTTGCACTCCCAGAGCCAGCCCATCAGCAAAACCAACTGGCAGGACTGCGACCTTTGCGGTTTGTTTAAGACGGTAAGTCCGGAAATAACCGAGATAAGAACCTTTTTCCAATTGTCGTAAAGCAATTATTCTGCTTTTATATTTAAAAGGATCTTGCAGGTTTAGCTTTTTATTAAAATTACCTGCCGGATTCTGCCCTGATAAAAGCGTTCCAATTCTCACTGCATCTAAATACATATTAGGGTATCTTAAAAACACCGAACTATTGGCACAATGTTTCAATGGAAATTCAAACCCTTGTTTATATAAATCTTCAATCACAGCTAAAAAAGCAGAGAACTGTCTGGCAGTATATTTTTCACTCATGGCTGCATCAGCCATATGTGTATATACCCCTTCTATATATATGTAATTATTTTCTTTTAATGTTTGACATATTTGGGCAGCATCCTGTGCATTTAAACCAAACCTTCCCAGACCGGTATCAACTTTCAAATGTATGATGACCCGCTTGCCCAGGTTTCTGCTGATAAGATCCAAGTCATGGCATTCTTTCAGGGAAGCAATGGTAAGGGTTATATTGTTTTGAATAGCTTTAATGTATTGTTCATCTTCTGTTAAAGGACTAAAAATCATTATTTGGGCATCTATACCGGCTTTCCTGATTTCCAGTGCTTCATCCAGAAAAGTGACCGCGAAGAAATCTACTCCCTTTGCAGTTAACAGCTGTGCCGTTTTTACCGCCCCGTGTCCATAAGCATCAGCTTTAATAACTGCAATTAGTTTCACTCCGGCAGGCAAATGATTCCTGACTTCATTTAAATTATGTAATACTTTTCCAACATCAATTTCTATCCACTTGTCTTTCAGGTCTAAGTCCAAAATATCACACCTGCCTATTTCTTTATGGAGCGGCTGATTTTTTGATATAAAGGTAAAACTCTGTTCCAGAGCAGATAAAAGAATGGAGAATACACTTTATCCCATTCGCCTGTGAACTCTGCCAATTCCCCGCCAAAACCTTTTTTAAATCTATATAACCCGTATAAAGGATTGTTTTCATCAAGATCTCCGGAAACTCCCCTGAAATCATATAATGTACAACCGTTTTTACGCGCCCATTTTATCATTTCCCATTGGATCAAGTAATTCGGCATAACATTTCGATCTGAATTGCTTGATGCTCCATAAAGATACCAGGCTTTGGTTCCTAATATAAACGCCAAAGTAGCTGATATAACCCGGCCATTATATTCAGCTAAAAAAACTTGCGCATAATTATTGGTCACCATAAAGTCCCAAATCCATTCAAAGTACTCATAACCTCTTACTAAAAAATTATCCCTTTCAGCTGTTTCCAATAAAATATCATAAAATATTTTTAAATCTTCTTTTCCCGTGGCTTCCCTGACAGTTACCCCTTTCCTTCCGGACAACTTAATATTGTATCTCCACTTCTGATGCATATTGCTCAGTAATGACAATTCGGAAGGAGTAATATCAAGGCGAAATACAAATTTAGGTTGTACCCCTTCGAAATCCAAACCTGTTTCATTTAATTTAAAACCGCATTTTATTAATATTTGTCTGAATTTATGGTTATCAGCTGAAACTGCAGGATCGATTTTAAGGAAAATAGCTCCATGTTCTTTCGCTATACGGCGAGTGCTTGTTATCAATACCTGACATAGTTCTTCATCTTCTAAATCAATCACAGGTCCGCGGGGAGCATAAAAAATGCATTTTTTGATGCCCGGTATGGGCAGCGGTCTTTTTAGAATAAGCAATGATGCTCTAATTTCTCCGTCTTCTTCTACCACCAGAGGCAAATACTCCCAGCCCATTCCCTTTTTTACCATACCCCATTCCCATAACTGCAGAAAATGACCTAGGGGGTGTTTTTCTACAAACTTATTAAAATTATGTTTTTCATTTATATCTAGTATTCGTGTAGTATACAATGTACTGCTCCTTTATTAATTCTCTGCTAGTTTGACCAATGTAATGCAGGCATATCCCTTTTAATTCGCCATCGATTCTTTACTTGCCTTTAATTGTTACCAATTTTTTAATTCTTTCTTACGGCGATTATTTAATATTTTTCGCTTTATCATTATACACAATTCCGAATATTTTTAATTTTTCTACTTATTATGGCAAGAAAGGACTTTCTGATTTTTGTTCGAATATTCAAAATGTAGATATTTTTATATCTCATTTTATCATGGCAAACCTTTTGTTCGTCTATTGTAAAGTTATAGGGGGGGAGAATAATGAGAACTTATGCTGAGGAGTATAGAAAAAAATTGCTCTCTGCAGACGAAGCAGCCCAATTAGTTAAGTCAAACTCAATTATCGATTACGGTATGTTTGCCACCAAACCAGTTGACTTTGACGTAGCTTTGGGTAAAAGAGCGGGGGATGGACTGAAAAATGTTGCGATAAGAGGAACCGGCTCAGTTCTGCCAATTCCGGAAGTAATAAAGAATGACCCGGAACAGAAGAGCTTTCAGTATTTTTCGTGGTATTATACCATGCTGGATCGTAAAGCAGGAGATATTGGACTGGTTGCTCATAATCCATTTAACTACCATGAAGCTACCTTGTTAGCTTACGACTCTTCATTTAGTGATTTATGGCCTGATGTCTGGTGTTCCCAGGCTACTCCTATGGATAAACATGGTTGTTTTAACTTTGGTCTGGGCAACTCTCATAATCGCGGCCTGGCTCTCAACAGTAAAATAGCAATTGTCGAAATAAATAACAATATGCCGCTATGTCTGGGAGGAAATGATGAATATGTTCATATCAGTGAAATTGATTATATAATTGAAGGTTCCAATACTCCCATTTTCGCAACGCCCAAAATGCCTGAACCTACAGCAGAAGAAAGAAAAATCGCAGAATATATTGTAGAAGAAATCGTAGATGGGGCTTGTGTTCAGTTAGGAATTGGCGCAATGCCAAATTTAATCGGTAAAATGATAGCAGATTCCGATTTAAAAGATTTGGGTCTGCAAAGTGAAATGTTTTGTGATGCCTTTGTAGATATGTATGAAGCAGGCAAGGTAACCAATGCAAAAAAAGCCTATGATATTAACAAATCCACTTATTCTTTTTGCCTGGGGACCCAGGATACCTATGATTTTATTGACGGCAACCCGCGTGTAGCATCATGTACCGTTAATTACACCAATGACCCTTCCCGTGTTGCCTTGCACGATAATGTTATAGCTATAAATAATATATTGGAAGTCGATCTGCTGTCCCAGGTTTGTTCAGAAACTTCAGGATTACGCCAGATATCCGGAACTGGCGGTCAATTGGATTTCGTTATCGGTGCTTTCCATTCCAAAGGGGGGAAAGGATTTTTAGCTTTTTCTTCTACCTATAAGGATAAAGAAGGTAAAGTCCATTCCCGTATCAGACCAATGTTGACTCCCGGTGCTGCTGTTACTGTTCCCCGCACCCAAGTGCAATACCTGGTAACTGAATATGGAAAAGTGAATCTAAAAGCTCTATCAACTTGGGGAAGAGCTGAGGCCTTGATTAAAATCGCACACCCGGATTTCCGTGATGAATTGATCAAATCTGCTAAAGAAATGAAAATATGGTCTCGTACCAACCGCATTCCATTCTAAATATATTTAATAAAGCATTTTACTATACAAAAACGGGCTGAGCCCGTTTTTTGTATTTTTTATAAGATTATTTTCCATAAAAAAGGATATTA
>LSQX01341171.1_pt2 | contig 25836 bp, 22 predicted proteins | sample 654561 | NCBI WGS metagenome assembly LSQX01 (sample SAMN04489861, study PRJNA283612) | anaerobic digester metagenome | isolation source: 4 biogas reactors fed with cattle manure at either 37C or 55C with and... | place: Denmark: Kongens Lyngby | collected 2014 | reverse complement strand
AGCAGAAATCTATATCAATATCCGGCATGGTTATCCTGTGGGGGTTCAAGAACCTTTCGAAAATAAGATTATACTTAAGAGGGTCTATATTGGTTATGCTTAGGCAGTATGACACCAGGCTGCCCGCAGCCGAGCCTCTTCCCGGCCCCACCATTATCCTTTTATCCCTGGCAAACTTGATAAAATCCCAGACTATCAGGAAATAATGGGAATACCCCATGGATTTTATGGTATCCAGCTCGTATTCCAGCCTCTCCTTCATCCAATCGTCCCTTTTAGGATATCTTTCCTCAAAGCCTTTATATACAAGCTCCCTTAGGTAGCTGTCCGCCGTATAACCCCCGGGCAGCTCAAAATAAGGCAGATGGATGGTCCCAAAGTCCAGCCGGACGCTGCATCTGTCTGCTATCCGTGCGGTGTTGTCCAGGGCCTCGGGTACCTCCGGGAACAGTTCCCTCATCTCGTCCTCCGACTTCATATAGAACTCGTGGTTGGGGAACCGGAGCCTGTCCTGCTGGTTCACGGTTTTGCCGGTCTGTATACAAAGAAGTATATCGTGGAATTCCCAGTCCTCTTTGTTGGTATAGTGGATATCGTTGGTTGCGGCCAGCGGAATCCCCAGCTCTTTGCCCAGCCTTATCAAATCAGGGATTATCCTCTTTTGCTCCTCCATTCCCTGATTCTGTATCTCCAGATAGAAATTGTCCCGGCCGAATATGTCCCTGTACATAAGAGCGGTTTCCTTCGCTCTTTGGTAATTGCCCTCAAGCAGCCTTTTCTGGATTTCTCCGGCTATACAGCCGCTCAGGCAGATAAGCCCCTCCGAATATCTTTCCAAAACATTAACGTCCACCCTGGGCTTATAGTAAAACCCCTCCAGGTATCCCGCCGATACAATCTTCATCAGGTTTTTATAGCCTGTATTGTTCTCTGCAAGTAGCACCAGGTGGTACTGATCGGAATCCAGTCTTGGATCCTTGTCCGCCATTGTCCGCATTGCTATATAGACTTCACACCCAATTATCGGCTTTATGTCCCTCTTTATAGCCTCTTTGTAGAAATTGACGGCGCCAAACATACAGCCGTGGTCGGTTATGGCAAGGGCGTCCATACCCAGTTCCTTCGCCTTGTCCAACAAGTCTTCCACCCTGCCGGCACCGTCCAGCAGGCTGTATTCGGTATGGACATGAAGATGGGTAAAAGCCATCTCTGCATCACCACCTATCTCTTTATATAACTGGCCGTCATCATGGCCCTCATAACCGGCAGGTCGTCCCTTACTATGGAGGCTTCCATATTGCAGGAATTCCCTCCCAGTTCGGTTATTCCCACCGAAATTTCGATGGTTTCTCCCAGCTGCACCGGTGTTGAATAGTATACTGTAAAGGTGTTTATGAAACATTCATAGCCCTTGGCCTTTCTTACGGCAGCCCCCGCTGCCTGCGAGATGAGCGCCACCAGTGCTCCCCAGCTGCCGGTGCCCATGTTATTAAGCATTATGGGGTCCACCTGCCCTTTAAGCTTTGTACCGTATCTGGTCTCCTCGATTTCCAGCCTATCAAGCAGCTGTTCCTCCATGGTTCTGCCCACCTGGGGCTGATTCTTTCTATACTGCATGGCCTTAATAACATCCTGCCGGCTGACAATTCCAATAAACCGCCGTCCCTCCAGCACCGGAAGCATTTCTATACCCTCCCAGACCATTATTTGAGCAGCGTAGGCCACCGAGGACTTTGAACCCACGGTAATGGGGTTGGGTGTCATCAGATTCTCAATCCTGCACCCTTCTTTTTGTCCCGCAACATCCTTTGCCGATACAACCCCTACCAACCTACCGTCGTCGTCTACCACCGGGAAACGGGTATGGGAAGTATCCCGTACAAGTTTCCGCCAGTCCCCTACAAAGTCCCCTAAACCAAGCGTAACCGGGTCTTTTACCAGTATATCCTCAACTAGTACTATGTCTTTTCTTACCATCCTGCTGTTTATCGCTTTGTTTATAAGTGTGGCTACCGTGAAGGTATCGTAGCTGCAGTTCATAACAGGAAGCCTTTTGATGTTTGCCTTGTTCTTTATCTCATCGCTACAGTCGAAACCTCCCGTTATAAGTATCGCACAGTCCTTCTCCAGTGCCAGCTGGAACATTTCCTCCCTGTTGCCCACGATAAGCAGGTTATTGCTCTCCAGATACTTCGCCGCGACCTCGGGGGTCATAGCGCCTATTATAAAATTGTTCAGGTGTTTGTGTAGCCCCTCCCTGCCGGACAGCAGATTCCCCTCCACCATGTTGAGAACCTCTGCAAAGGTCAGCTTCTTAATGTCCTTCCCCTCTTCGGTGTAGAGGCGCACCGTCCCTATTCTGGGAATGGAGGATACCAGTCCCTCCGCTTCGGCAGTCTTTATGGCCCGGTATGCAGTGCCTTCGCTTACTCCCATGTTCTTCGCCACAGTCCTTACCGATATACGGTCCCCGCCCTGTAAAGACTTGATGTATTCAATAATTCTGCTATGTTTAGTCATGTTATCAACCCCTACTATGTTTTGTATATGCTATAATCCATAACCCCTTCAGAATCATCCGGACCGGGCCCCCCTTTGGGTGATTGGTGCTGTTAAGGAACCTCATCCCCTGCTCTTTGAGACTTTTATATCCTCCGCCAGTTCTTCGATCCTCCTCAAACGATGGTTGACACCGGATTTCCCCAGGGTGGGGGTCAGCATCTGGCCCAACTCTTTCAGGCTCGCATCCGGGTAGTTCAGTCGCAGTTCCGCCACCTCCCTCAGGTTTGGCGGCAGTCTGTTCAGTCCGACGCTGTCCCTTATATATTTAATATTCTCTATTTGCTTTACTGAAGCGTTTATCGTTTTGGTAAGGTTTGCGGTCTCGCAATTGACTATCCTGTTTACATTGTTTCGGACATCCTTGAATATCCTTGTGTTTTCAAACTTAAGCAGAGCGTTGTACGCGCCCATTATATTCAGCATATCAACTATCTGCTCGCCTTCCTTTACATATACCACATAGTTGCCCTTTCTCTCAACTATTTTGGAGTTTAGCCCGAAATTGTTAACAAGCCTTCTTAGGTCCCCGGCGTGCTGGGCACTGTTTGCAACAAACTCCAAATGATAAGCCTTGTCCGGATTGCTTACCGAACCGCCGCCCAGGAAAGCGCCTCTTAGATATGCCCTGCTGCAACACCGGTTTTCTGTCACCTCTTCGGGTATACAATAATTTAAGCCGACACCGCCGTTTCGCCCGTCCAGCAGCACACCGGTATCCCGGAGTACCCTCCTCGCACCCATGGCGGCGGTAACTTCCATTATATAGCTGTTGTTTTTTTTGAGGTGCTTGTTTTTCCGTACCATTATAGCTATGTTTAAACCGTAAAGGTTTTTGAGCAGAGTAAATATCTTTCTGGCTATGGCTGCGTTTTCAGTCACCATCCTGAGGCTTATGTTTTGCAAACCATGGAACCTTACAATTCCGCCCATCCGCACCATGGCGGACAGCTCCGCAATCTGACAGCATCGGCTTTCAGGTATCACTCTAGAAAGCTCATTTTTTGCGGCAGAGGAAAAAGACATCTGCCATTCCCCCTCTCTACCTATTAATAATATCCACAATCCTTGGCCTGTTTCTTTCGCTGTGAGCAAGCCGTCCTCCCACCATCTTCAGAATAAAATAGAATAAAACCAGGGCTGTAATTCCGAATGCCAGTCCCGCCAGATTAGCGTCCAACCCAGGATACAGTCTCTGCATAAACCTACCGCCATACACCATCCCGGCCACCATCATTATTAGTGGAAGGAGATAGGTAAAAGCGGCGATGGTTGCTATACCTCCGCCTGACGCCTGGATCCTTACTATATCGCCCGCCCGGGCGTTTACCGGGTTGTCCAACTGCACGGTTACCCCGGTGCCCGAGCAGCCCAGTTTACAGCCGGCACAGTTTTCACCGCAGGACCCGGTTCTTGCGATCTCTACCTCCACCCGGCTCCCCTTAACCTTCCGCACTATGCCCACCTGATTAACCCTACTCATTCCAAAACCCTCCGTTCCGGTAAGATTAAGCACTTTCCTCGTCCACTCTTCCACCCGAAATCACCGACTGGTTATTTATCGGCTGACCGTTGGCCACCAACTGGAATTCACACCCCAGGTATTTAGCCGCATTTTCGCACATTATCATTCTTGTCATATAAATCTGCATAAATTCCATGACGGACGAGGTTTTGTCCATTTCGATTGAAAATTGTATTATTCTGCTGTCGGAATCCACCATAACCTTTGACTGCCTGATGGCATAATTTACCCTGTCGTGGATATCCTCGGGGTTGTATTTCCCCCTCCCGACCCTGGTTCTATGGGCGTCGCTCTTATCGGCAATAATTATTGCCGCCGAAACCTCGTTGACCGCAGACCCGGTCTCTTCCTCGTGGTTCCCCACAGCGGAGGTGATCATACATATTTCGTCTATATCCATACCCATTTCCATCAGCAGGGGAAACGCCAGGCAGGCCCCTGTAGGACCGTGGTTCTTCCTGTTAACGGAGTTGCCTATATCGTGAATATATCCGGCTATGGCGGCCAGCTCCCGGACCCGCTCCGGATAATCCAGCGAAGAGAGGATATTCCTCGCCGTGGTGCTGACGTATGAGCAGTGCCGTATGCCGTGTTCTGTGTAGCCCTTGGTCTCCATGCATTTACCGGCCCATTTTATAAGTGCGCAAAAATTGTCGTTTGCCTTAATATCCCTGAGAGTTATCATAACCCGACCCCCATATTATTATTGGTTTGCCATATGCTCTAATATTATCATATTATTATACATCATTAAAAGAGAGCTTGGAAAGGCCGGAATACGTTACGGCCAAATTTAGGCAAATCACCGGCCTCCGGCGGTAGAAGGGTTTTTGTTTATGGAATGCCTAATCTTCCATAAATTAAAGCCCTGTCAGGGGGATAAAAAGTATGTCGTATTATAAAGACTATTGATAGGAAGCTATGACTATCTTGGAAAGGAAGCGGTTACATGATTGATGAAAGGTTTATCATACAGCTTCAAGGCAGAAACTATGTCACCTACGAAGGGCTGCTGGACGAAGCCCATCGCCAGGGACTTGAATCGATAAAGGTAGACGTCGTGCAACTGCCTTCGGACGAAAACCGGATGACTGCGGTATGCAGAGCAATAGCAAAGGCCGGCGAAAGGACTTTCACCGACTTCGGCGATGCCAGCCCCTCGTCGGTAGGCCATAACCTTGTGCCCCACATACTGCGCATGGCATCCACCCGTGCAAAGGCCAGGGCGCTCAGGGATATGACAAATATCGGCATTACCGCGGTGGAGGAGCTGGACCTGGGCGAAAAGGAAAACAACCCGCCTCCCGGCCGGCAGCACAAAACCCATGATGCTCCCAAAGAACCCGTCGGCGGCCTGGGCGATGACCAGCCGGCCCCCACCAGGAGGCAGCTCCAGACGATAAACGATTTATCCCAGAGCCTCAACATACCGGTGGATACGGAAAAGCTCAACAAGAAAACCGCAGGGGACCTAATAGCTCACCTGCTGGATGAAAAATATAAGAGAAACTAGAGGGGCAGTGGCTAGTGGTTAGTAGCTGATGAATAGTGGTTAGTGGCGGGCGAGTGGTCGGTAGCCTACGACCCATGGCCTAATGCCTAACACCTATAGTCTGTGATCTGTGATCTGAATTCTATTTTTGTTTCTGTGTCATATCGATCAGGTGGTAATAGTATTCCATCAGGCCTGATCCCTTTCCGGAAATTAGCTTTGCTATAAGCCGACCAAGTCCCATGGAATCGTGTCTCAGATACTCCCCCTGCGCCGAGACCAGGTCCGCGGATATTACCTTTACCCCGGGCCTTATCCTTTCACCGTCAATCTCGACTGGCTTCGCTCCGTCCCCGGCATACCTTTCAAGGTATGCCTCTTCTATGTTGCCGCTGTTTACTATAACCATGTCCAGTATCTTTCTGCCTGCATGTTCTTCCAGAGCCCTTATGTGATCGGCGGCAGAAAAGCCATCGGTTTCACCGGGCTGAGTCATTATGTTGCATACGTATATCTTGGGTGCTTCCGCCCGGTATAGGCAATCCACCATGCCCGCCGCCAGCAGGTTTGGCATAATGCTGGTATAAAGGCTACCCGGTCCCAGTACTATCGCGTCGGCGTTCTCTATGGCCTCCAGCACCTCCGGCAGCGGTTCGGGGTGCTCCGGTTTTATAAATACCCTTTCTATAGGTGAACGATGTTCCAGCACCTTTACCGGTATGTTGGATTCTCCTTTTACCACAATACCCTTTTTCAGTTGTGCATACAGAACCGTATCCTCAAGGGTAATGGGAAGAACCTGCCCTGTGACCGCCAGAACCTGGGATATCCGTTTTACCGCCTCTTCAAAATTCACCGAAATGCCATTCATGGCCGCAATAAATAAATTCCCGAAACTCTGTCCGGCAAGCCGTCCCTTTTTAAACCTGTACTGTAGCAGCTGCTCCATCACCGGTTCGGTATCTGCCAGCGCAAGGATACAGTTCCGGATATCCCCCGGCGGTAACATCCCCAGGTCATCCCTCAGCACTCCGGAGCCTCCCCCGTCATCCGACACCGTAACCACCGCGGTAATATTATACGTATAGTTCTTGAGACCCCGGAGCAGTACCGCCAGCCCGGTGCCGCCTCCAATCACCACCACCCGCGGGCCCCTCATAAGTATCCTTTTATGGATTATCCTTTTATTGCTTTCCTGGCCCCCGGAACTAAGCCCCTTTACCGCTCCCAGCGCCGGCGGAAGACCCACCAGCCTCCTTAGAGCAACATATAAGGCCAATGCCCCGCCGGCGATTGCCGCAGCCGCAGTCAGGCCGCTGTCCGGTTCAAAGCCAAGTCTAATTAACACACCCGATAGTCCAATCCCCAGTAGTAGGATACCAAGTAGGCCAAGTATCAGCCACCTTTTAATTTTAATGCCCGGTTTTAAAAAGCCCATCGGATTCATCGGCTTTCATCTCCCGTAGCGGATTTGCCGATATCCCTATGATCCGCTATTACCCGATGGTTGTCACGCTTGAGTTTGTCGTATAGCGCATTGGCAATTATTACAGACCGATGCCTTCCCCCGGTACAGCCAATACCTACAACCAGATTGGTTTTACCCTCCCTTATATAGTTGGGTATAAGAAACTCCATAAGGTCGTACAGTTTGGTCAGAAACCCTTTTGTTTCCTGTGACCGCATAACATATTCCTTCACTGCGGGGTTTTCGCCGCTGTAATCCCTTAAAACTTCGTTATAATACGGGTTGGGCAGGAACCTGACATCAAATATTAGGTCGGCGTCAAGGGGTATACCATACTTGAAACCAAAGGAGACCACCGACACAAGAAGTCCCTCCTTCCTGCCCTCTCCCTGGAATACGTTTGCCAGCTCCTCCTTAAGCTGTCTTGGCCTTAAATTGGTTGTATCTATAATGTAATCCGCCCTTCGTCTTATGGAGCCAAGACGCTCCCTTTCTTCCTCTATCCCCTTTATTACCCTGTCCTCCGGAGCTAGGGGATGCCTCCTGCGGGTTTCCTTGAACCGCTTAACCAGGGCCTCCTCCGAGGCTTCCAGGAACAGTATCTCCAGGCGTATGCCTTCATTTTCAAGTTCATCAAGGCTGGAGAGGAGTTCATTAAAGAATTCGCCTCCCCTTATGTCAATAACCAGGGCAATCTTATTAATTTTACCGCCGGTCTGATAGCAAAGTTCGGCAAATTTGGATATGAGTACCGGCGGCAGGTTGTCAACGCAGAAGAATCCCAAATCCTCCAGGCTCCTTACTGCTTCGGTTTTACCCGCCCCCGACAAACCGGTAATAACAACAAACCTCATATCTTTCTCTCCTCCTCCTTTGCATTTATAATATCCCGGGGGTTAAGGCCCGCCCTTAAGGCTACCTCCACCGCAGCCTTTACGTCCCCCACCCTCCCGGGTGTATGGGCGTCGCTTCCAAGGACAAACCGCGCCCCCTCATCCTTGGCTATTCTAACGTAATCCTCGGTCATAAAACGGTGGCTGGCGTTTATTTCAAGGGCGACCCCCCTATCCGCCGCCGCCCTGGCAAGAAGCCTTGTATCTATATCCGCCTTTGCCCCCGGGTGGGTTATTATCCGAACGGGGTATTTCTGTATTGCCTTTATTAGGGCTTTGGTGTTATTTTCCCTAACTCTTTGGGGGCTTGTCCAGCGGCCGATAAAATTCTTAAAATGAATATGGTATCCATCCCTTAGGGTGGCTGGCAACGCTCCAAAATGATAGCCCACCAGGAGAATATCTATCATTAACAGAATATCCTCGTCCACGTCCAGCCCGCCGTCCAGGGATATAACGTTGGCTTCCACCCCCAACAGCACCCGTATGTCCCGATACTTATCGTTCAGCCGGTCCACTTCCTTCCTCATCTGCCGTAGGCCTTCGCGGGATACTCCATACAGCAAATGCCCCGGCCCGTGATCGGTTATGGCAAGTTCCTCAAGGCCCTTCCTGCGGGCTTCCATTACATTATCCTCTATGGTGCCCTTACCATGGCTGTACAGGGTATGGGTATGGTAATCGGCAAATATGTCCAATACTATTCTCCCTTCAAACTACATATAACGCATTAAAACGGTTGTCATCCTGAGCGAAGCGAGGGACCTTGCGCAACAATTGTCATGCTGAGCGAAGCGAAGGACCTTGCGATAGCGAAGGACCTTATGTCTGATTGTAATAAGATTCTTCACTACGTTCAGAACGACATAGTCGGATTCTTCGGGCCCCGCTTCTTCGGCAGGACAGATAAAGGAATGTAACTTTTTAGTGCATTGTATATAATGACTTAAACTTAAGGTTCGCCTATCACTTTAACCTCAGGTTGAAGTTCCACATTAAATTTTTCTTTAACCTGTTTTTTTACGTAGTTGATCAAAGCTATTATTTCATCGGCGGTGGCATTGCCTGTGTTTACAATGAACCCGCAGTGCACCTCGGAAACCTGCGCATCGCCTATCCTGGCCCCTTTAAGTCCCGCATCCTCTATCAGCTTCCCGGCGTAATACCCCACCGGCCTCTTAAAGATGCTCCCTGCGCTGGGCATATTTAAAGGCTGCTTTGCCTTCCTCAGCCTTGTATACTCTTCTATCTTTGCTTCAATAGCCTCCCGGTCTCCCCTACGGAATTTCAATCCGCAGTCCAATACTATCAGGTCTTCCTTCTGTATAATACTTGTTCTGTATCCCAGCTCCAGCTGCTTATTTGTATAGGTCATAATATCCCCATCGGGGTTCATAACCCGGGCCCATTCTATGGAATCCTTTATCTCCCCTTCGTAAGCTCCGGCATTCATCGCGACTGCGCCCCCGAGGGTTCCCGGTATACCGCTGGCGTATTCGAATCCTTCCAGTCCCTCCGAGGCAATTATCTTGGAAAGGGTGGAAAGAAGTATCCCCGACTGGCCGTATACCCTCTCCCCTTCAACCTTAAACCCCTTCATATTAGCCGCAATCTTTATTATCACCCCACGGTACCCTCTGTCCCGTACCAGGAGGTTGGTCCCATTACCCATAATGTAATAGGGATAGCTGTTCTTCCGGCATATCTCCACCGTATCTATTATCTGTCGTGCGCTGTCCGGCAAAACCATGATATCGGCAGGCCCACCTATGCGGAAGGACGTATGTTCTCTCATGGGCTCTTTAAGCTTTATATATTCCGGTGTTATCCGTTCCTTCAATTGCTGGTATACCAATTCTATTCCCATTATCCCACTCCCAGGAAATCCGCATTAATCAATAATAATTCTATAGTATTTTGTCCCTTTTTACAACCTGTATGCTAATCCCCGGCATGTAGCCCATCAATTTCCCGCTGCGCCTCAGAAAAAGCCTGTGACGGTTCCATCTCGCCGAGCAGGACACGGCTTATCGCACGGTTTATTACATCCTCTACCTTGTACCAGTTATCCAGTTTGGGTATTACGATAACCCTCTCGTCCTCTTCCAGTCCGTTCCTCCCGCCGCTATCATCTCCCCGCACCGGTAATAGGCCGGTGCCGGTCATATCCTGTTGTCGAAGGCTTTCAGCCAGATAACGAATAAATTTCACACACATACTTAACTTTTGTTCGTTCTGCTGCCGGAACACCCCGTAAGCTGCTACTTCTCCTACCGTTACTGCATACCCCAAAGCTCCCGCAGGATATTCGGCGATGCCAAACTCAAAACCTCTGCCTTCGCTACGGAGTTTATTCAGTTCCCGGACAGCCCACGCCCCCTCTGGGTATACCGCCACCCTTTTGTCCACCGCGAAGGCCTTCCACGCCAAGGCTTGGGAGACGGTGGCCAAGTCCTCCCCAGCAACCCCGTATTCTAGGACAAGCCGGGCAAGCTTTTCCAGACCGGATACCGCCTCCGGCGTGTCTACCCTGTAGTTTCCGTTAACCGGGTCGTATATTCCCCACCCATCCGAGAAAACAATCCCCCACAGGTTGTAGTACCCGTTTTGAAGATAGGCACCAAACCCGTACTGCTTGGGGCTATCGTCCCCATCGCCGTCCACGGTAAGCTGACGCAGGGCTTCCACAAACTCCCGGTAGGTCCATTTACCGTCCTCCGGCGGTGCTACACCGGCCTCAGCGAAGCAGTCCAGGTTGAGTATCATTGCTGGAGCAACACAATACAGGGGTACCCCCCAAAGGGACCCCTTATGGGTCACGGCACCGAGGGCATAATTTTGGTAGGTGTTTATCTCCTCGGGAGTAATGAACCGGTCCAGTGGCTCCAGCGCCTCCCTGTCTACATAGCCCAGATTGTCTCCCACCGGTGCAATATCGGGACACATGCCGTGGTCAACCGCTAAATCTAGCTGTCTTCTTCCCTCGCCCCAGTCCAGCGTATACAGGTCTATAAAAACGCCGGGATGGGCCTTCTCAAACTCCCGTATTCTGTCCCTTATCCACCCGAAGTTGCTGCCCTCTCCCAGCAAAGGCCTGGGATAATCCCATACGGAAATTACACCTTCCCATTCCGCCCGGTCAGTATCCGGTTTGCTAAAATCAAGCACCACCCTGTTCTGCACCAGCTTCCACCCGAACAGTAAAAAAAGCGCCGTGCCTATACATAAAAAAAGAGCAAAGGGCTTTAGCTTTTTGCTCATATTGCACCATTAACCCCCTTCACTCTATATGTATATTATTAAATATACCCATATATACTGCCGCGGTCTAATTTCCCTCGGGCATAATAAGCCATGCTATTATATAGGCGAGTATTCCGCTACCCCCGGCAAACATAAACAGAATCCACCCCAGTCTTATCAGTGTAGAGTCCACACCGAAATATTCGGCAATACCGCCGCATACACCGGCTATTTTTCTGTCGGTTTGCGACCTGTACAATCTCTTTTCCATTACCTCTCCCCCTTATCCATCCTATAAATAACGTGCTAGTAATATTACATTCCTTTATGTGTCATTCTTAAGAAGCGAAGCCCGAAGAATCCGACACGCCTTTATGTCGTTCTGAACGTAGTGAAGAATCTTATTGCAATCAGACATAAGGTCCTTTGCTATCGCAAGGTCCTTCGCTTCGCTCAGGATGACATCTGTGTAAAGCCTTAATCACGTTATATATAGTATATTTTTTTGCAGTGACCTGTGACCTGTAAACTATTTCCTAAAAAACTCATATACCATCTGGGCAGCCGCCCTGTTCATCCCCTCTACCGACGCCAACTCCTCCACCCCGGCCTCCTTAATTTTACTAATGTCTCCGAAATGTTTCAACAGTTCTGTCCTCCTTTTTTGCCCTATTCCCTTAATACCGTCCAGGGTGGAACGCACCTGGGCATTGCCCCTAAGGCTCCTGTGATAGCTTATAGCAAACCGGTGGGCTTCCTCCTGGATTGACGCAACAAGGCGATAGGCCTTCTTTAGCGTCTCCAGCGGTACCTCCCTGCCCTTTCTGACTATCCCGCGGGTTTTGTGCCGATCATCCTTGACCATGCCGCATACCGTAAGACTAAGCCCCAGTGCCTCCAGTTCATCTTCCACCGACGAAACATGGCCCCTGCCGCCATCCACCAGCACCAACTGCGGCAGAATGGCAGTTTCATCCCCTTTGCATTTTTTGTACCTGCGCGCTACAATTTCCCTCATGCTCTGATAATCGTCCGGCCCACGCCCTTCCTTTAGTTTGTATCTTCTGTAATCGCTCTTTTTTGGTCGGCCCTCCTCAAACACCACCATGGACCCTACCCGTTGGACCCCCTGTATATTGGAAATATCAAAGGCCTCAATACGGAAGGGAAACACCTCCAGGTCAAGGGCGCTGTAAAGCTCCTCCAAGGCACTGTATGCCTCTTCCTTTTCCTTTCTCATCCTTTCGCTGAAGTTTTTTATAAGTTCCGCTGCGTTGTCCGCCGCCATTTCCACTATTTGTTTCTTACTACCCCTCTTGGGGACCCTTATGTTTACCGCGCTGCCCTTTTTGTCCCCCAGCCACTGTCGTATTACTTCCTTGTCATCCATCTCGTATTGTAGCAGTATTTCTTTAGGAATGAATGCGGTAGCAGAATAAAACCTCTTCACAAACTCGGTGATAAGCGCGCCGTTGGACACCCCTTCAAGGTTCTCCAGAAAATAATGCTCCCTCTCCAGCAGTTTGCCGCCCCTTATAAAAAGCACCTGCACGCACGCGCTGTCCCCGCTGCGGGCAGAGGCAATTACGTCAAGGTCCTCCATGCTGGTGGTTACAACTTTTTGCTTCTCCGCCATAGTTTTGAAGGCCTCTATCTGGTCCCTTATTCTGGCCGCCTTCTCAAAGTCCAGGCGTTGTGATGCACTCTCCATCTCCTTTTTGAGTAGGGATATTAACTCCTCCAATCGGTGGGACAGAAATAAGCATATCTGCTTTATTGCGGATCGATATTCCTCCCTCGACACGCTACCCTGGCAGGGGGCCATGCACCGGCCGATATGATAATTGAGGCAGGCCCTGTCCTTTCCTGAACGGCTAATCTTTTTGCTGCAGGCCCTCACCTTAAAGAGCCTTCCCAGAGCGTCTATAGTCTGCTTTACATAATAGCTGCTCCTGTAAGGTCCGAAGTATCTTGACCCGTCCTTTTTCATTTTCCTGGCGAGCATTAATCTTGGATACTCCTCTTCCAGCGTAACCCTTATATAGGGGTAATTTTTATCATCCTTAAGGAGTATATTGTACCTCGGTCTGTGCTTTTTTATAAGGTTGCACTCCAGTATCAGGGCTTCCAGTTCCGTTGCGGTAATAATGTATTCTATGCTTCCAATCTGGCTTACCAGCACCTGGGTCTTTATGTCTAAGCTTGATTTATCCCGGAAGTACTGAGCAACCCTTTTCCTCAGACTTTTGGCCTTACCTATATAAATAATTCTGCCTCTTTCGTCCTTCATTATATAAACCCCCGGCCCATCAGGGAAGCCCTCGGTGCCTACGGCCTCTTTACCAAGCATTTATATCACCTCTGCCCTGCATATCCGTATTGTATTACTTACTCCTCTATTGTATTATATATATATCCGTTTTAAAAACCAAAGATTTATAAGTTTTCATATATATAAAGTGTTAACAATATTACTTTCCTTTACCCGTCGCTTAGGAGAGCGGAACCTGAAGGTCCTTCGCTATCGCTCAGCATGGCAAAGGGGGCGCTCAGGATGACAATTGCTGCGCAAGGTCCCTCGCTTCGCTCAGCATGGCAACCTTTACGCAGGGGATGGCAGCTGCTTCTCTGGGAATGGCACGTTGGAGAATTAAAATCTTAAACATGATATATAATTGCAACAGTTATACAGTGGGAGGAGATACAATGAGATTTACCACAAGACAGCTGGTTTATATGGCGTTGCTTACCTCAATAAGCATAGTATTAACCAGGATTGCAAGCCTACGGATAGCAATCGCCGGAGTGGAGGGTATAAGGATAGGCCTTGGGGATTTGCCGGTAATTCTTGCAGGGATGACCTTCGGCCCCATATCGGGCGGCATGGTAGGTGCGCTGAGCGATATTACTGGATATTTCATAAACCCTATGGGTCCCTATATGCCTCATTTCACGCTTGTAAAAGCCCTAAGCGGAATAATACCTGGAATAATGTTTATGCTAAGCGACCGAGGATGCAGAAGTATCCCTTACATCGGCTGGACGGTATTCGTTACCCAGCTTATCACCTCCACAGTGCTAACTCCGTATTTTTTACAGATAATTTTCGGTATACCGATGGCTGTAACCATACTTCCACGAATTATTGCACTAGCGGTTTATACAATCGCATTCCCGTTTATTATACACACCCTTTTGGTCCGGCTTGGGCTTATGGATTACTGTAGGGATTCCCTTTCGGTAAAATAAAATATCCACCCCTTACAGTGTAATAGAACACCTCTAGAACAGTAGAACAGGGCACAATCCGCTGGTTCTACTGTTCTATGCTTCAAGTTTTTTACCTGCACGACTTTCTGACCTTAATAATATATAACGCACTAATAGTATTACATCCCTTTACCTGTCGTTCTGAGGGCAAAGCCCGAAGAATCCGGCTTTGCCGTTCTGAACGCAGTGAAGAATCTTACGTTTCAACAACCTTAAGATCCTTCGCTTCGCTCAGGATGACAGACTTGAAATGTAAAGTTTAAATGCGTTCTACATAAACTAAACCCACCTGCTACTTTCCATCAGAACAATTAAAAGTATAATATCCGTTTCTTCCGTCAACAATCGGGGTATAAGGAAGGAGAGAGGTCAATGTTTAAAAAAGCTGTAGCAGTAGCAATCATACTTCTTTTATTTATACCGGCGGTCATTGACGCAGAAGAGGTTTTCGAAATGGTAAAGGTCCACCGGGACGGTATAGAGGTGGTTATTGACGGCCGGGAAATATACCTTGAAGAAAGACCCTTCATATACAACGACAGGGTATATGTACCCATCCGGTTTGTAAGCACCGCCCTGGGCATGGATGTAGACTGGAATGGCGGGATGAAAACTGTGGTCATTAACAGCCCCGATTATAAATTTCCCCTGGCCGAATGCCGCCCGGAAGAGGGAGAGGTATTCGTATACGGAGAAATAACCGATATAGATTATGCAGGATATTCCATTACAATACACCAACACTTTGACGATAACAGCATTCCGGTAAAAAGCCCTCTCCGGGCAAACCGGGACGTGGTAATAATACAGCAGCACAACGGAAAAAGGAACATACACTTTTTTCAACTCAAAACAGGCAGCACCGGCGGTTTTATACTTGACTCCGGCGGCATGGTCAGGGGAATAATTATATAAGAAATCAAGGGGACGGGGGTAGTGATTTTGAAATCACTACCCCCGTCCATCTTAGAGGGGTATTCCATCTATAACTCCAACATGCGTGCGGGATTATCGCGAACCATTGTTGAAATATCACTCTCGCTTATTCCAAGGTCAAGCATCTGGGATATGAAAAGCTCCAACATTTCTACCGGAGCAGGATTAATCACCTGGCCTCCATCGGTACTCATTATTACGGTATCCGCCCCTACTTTCTTAATAGCTTCGGCGATTACATCAGGAGAAATTGGATGTTTCATTTGATGCGTTGTATCATTAATATTGTGTTCTAGCATTGTAGCACCCTTTTCCAGTATCTCTTTCAGGTCGCTTACGGAATAATTCAGCATCGGGGATAGTGGGTGCGTTACAAATATCTTTTTAACGCCCATTTCTTTAGCTTTAGGGACAAGTACCATAGCTTCCTTAATGGATATATGTCCGGTTGCCAATATTACATCGTTTTCGGCAATCAGTGAAAGGATTTCAAGAACCTCCGGCTTCAACGCGCCCTCTTCCGTTAAAATGTTTATGCCTTTAAGCCCGGTGTTAAGAACCTTATTGAACATGGGAACATGGCTGCCATCCGCCAAGTATTCCTCTGCATGCAGGGTGGGCATCCATACTTCCTTTGCACCCATCCTTATAGCAGTGTCTACAGCCTGCGGGTTTAAACCACCTACGGGGAAGTTCAAAGCTACTGCGCCAAAAACCGGAAAATCCGTATACTTACTTACTATCTGGGCCCTGTCAGCGGTACAGGTCATGTGGTTTTTAATAAGTATAGCCTTCATGCCTGCTTCTTTCGCCTGTTTAGCCGCTTCAAAGTCATCCACCAGCCTATCAAATACGTCCGGCCCGGTATGGATATGCACATCTATTGCACCCTGCATTAGCTCTTTTACCAAGTTCTTATCAGCCATTAATCTTCCTCCTTGTAAATGTGTAATATAACTATATAAAGTGTTAATAAAGTTGCATTCCTTTATTTATCATTCTGAGGGCGAAGTCCGAAGAATCCTTTGGAGGCAGACATAGGATCCTTCGCTTCGCTCAGGATGACAGCAGTGTAAAGTTTTTATCACGTTATAACTAGCCCTATTTATCCTTGTCGGGCGGTGATTTAATAATCACAGCCTTCACTGTTTCGGCATTCGGATTGTAGGTGGCATGCTCAACCCCGGCAGGTACATAAACAACGTCTCCGGCTTTTATTTCCTGTTTGCCACTCTTTGTTTCCGAAAGCCCGCGGCCGGACAGAATATAAATTATTTCGTCCTGCTCCGGGTGGATGTGCAACTCGTGTGCAAACCCCGGCAGATATTCAGTTATCCTGACCTGTACTTTGTCGGAAAAGGCCTTGGACTCTTTAGCCACCAAACCTTTGGTCCTTCCCCACGCAACAGAATAAAACGGCGCATCCTTTTCATTAAGAATAACCTTATCCTTCAATTCAGACCCTCCTTGTATTGCGATTTTGTCTAAACGCCAGCAGTTGCTGCTTTTTTTGATTTAAAATATTGTCTTATAACCAGCACTACAAACAATGCAAGACCTGAGGCATCTAGAATGCTATGGGGCAACAGCATTAAGACAGCCGCTACTATATACAACAACCTCTCGATACTGCTTAAACTCTCCATTAGCCAACCCTGCAATCCGCTTGAAATAGCTATTGCCATGAAAATGTACAGGCAAACACTGTATATTATTGCTGAGACTTCCCCTATCATCATTAGTTCCGGTCTGTAAACAAAGCTAAAGGGCATTACATACAGCAAGACCGCCAGTCCACAGGCAGTATAGCCGGTCTTCATCGGATTGGCCTTGGCAATGCTCGCTGCCGCAAAGGCTGTTACGCAGACCGGTGGCGTTACATTTGAAGACATGGCCAGCCAGAAAACCAGCAGGTGCGCCTGGACAGGTGGAACATCCATCATAATAAGTGATGGTGCCGCCAATATTGCCATTACAATATAGGATGCCGTTGTCGGTAAACCCATTCCGATAACCAATGATATCAAGAGAATAAGGAAAATATTCAGTACAAGATTGCCGCCTGATAAAACCAATAACATCTTGGAGAATTTTACCCCCAGCCCTGCCAACGTTATGCCTCCCATTATCAAACCGAGAGTTGCAGCAGTAGAACCGACAGTAAGCGCACTCTTGGCAGCCGAATCAAGGGTCTCAGCAAGTTTCTTTGCAGTAAACCGTGTTTCTTTTTTAAAGGTGCTACAAACCAGTACAAATATGGTTGCCCAGAAAGCGACCGCCTCTGCCCTATAACCCGCAGCTATTACAACTACAGCTATCACCAGCACAAATATATAATACCAACCCTGTTTCATCACTTCGCCAAACCTAGGTAACTCTTCACGGGCCAATCCTTCAAAACCACGCCTTTTGGCCCTAAAGTAGACCATTAAACCCAAAGATAGGTAGTACAAAAGGGCTGGAACAATTGCCATAATAACTACCTTCGCATAAGGCGTCTGAGTCATTGCAGCCAGTATGAATGCTCCGGCACCCATAATAGGCGGCATAAACTGCCCTCCGGTCGAAGCGGCTGCTTCTACGGCCCCGGCAAACTCGGGCTCGTAGCCAACCTTTTTCATCATTGGTATGGTGAATGTGCCTGTACCAACCACATTGGCCACTGGGCTGCCGGAAATACTGCCAAATATACCGCTTCCTATAACCGCGATTAAGGCCGGACCTCCCGGGATATGTCCCGCCACAGATTTGGCCATGTCCATCAGAAAATCCCCGGCCCCAGACTTTTCCATAAATGCGCTGAATATAAGGAAAGGCATAACATACGTAGCAAAAACACCGACTACCGTTCCAAATACTCCTTCCATTGTCATGAAATTGTACTCTATTATCCTTTTTATGGTAAGACCTTTATGCCCGAAAATCCCGCCCAGATATGGACCAAAATACAGCTGGGCAACAAATAATGACCCCAATACCACAAGAATGTACCCCATAACCCTTCTGGTAACCTCAAGGGAAACCACAATCATAACAATGCCCCAGAAGATATCCATATTGTTTGGCATCCCAACTCGCAAACGCGCGTATTCAGTATACTGAGTCACCCAATACAATATTGCTGAGCAACCCAACACCAGCATCACAGCGTCATAAATGTAAAGAGGTTTACTATAGGGTTTTTTCTTGTTCGCGGGATAATACAATATGCAAAGCATAAATATAAAAAACAGGTAAAGCCCGCGGTGGCTTTCGGTTGAAAAAACACCTAAGCCCGATGTGTAGAAATATAAACTAGCGAAAACAACTCCCACTATCGTAGCTATTGTTCCTAAGGTTTTGTTAAGCTCCCTCATTAAATTCACTTCCTTAAGGTTAAATGAATGAACATGTACAATATTGTCTATAGTCAATTTTTCAATACACCAAACCTACTAGTTTCTAGGTTTAGAGTGGAGGCGCCGAACGGTACTAATGCTTTGGCAAGGCAAGGGTACCGTTCAACGCCGGGTTGTTAAATAAAAATGTTATTTCTGTTCATTCCAAAACTTCTCCGCACCGGGATGGTATTTAACACCCATTCTTTCAACAACCTCAGGGTTATTGCTGGGGTCCCACTGGGCATGGGAAGTTTTGAGGTAATTCAGTCCTTCAGGATCAAAGGTCGCCTTCATGACCTCGTATACCACATCTTCGGGAACGTCCTTGTGAGCGCACAGCAGTACCGGGAAAGCAAAGGTCTGAACCGCCTCATCCTGTCCCTCGTAAGTGCCCGCCGGTAGCTCTCCTTTAAAATACCAGGGAGAAAAATCAGCCATTTTTTCGATTTCCTCATCGGAAAAAGGAATGACACGAATTTCCTTTGTGGCAGCCAGTTCCATCAAGCTTGCAGCCAATGCACCACTTTGTCCCTGGGCATCTAATCTGCCTTCCTGCAGTTCTCTTGCTCCGTCAGCTGTCTGCATTTCTATGCCTTCCACTTCGATCCCAAGAACTTCAAGGGCTGTTTGCGACTGAGCCGATGCCCCGGACCCGGGAGCCCCAAGCATAACTTTTTTCCCTCTAAGGTCTTCCATGGCATATATGGGTTTGCTGGCCAGCGTTACAAAGTAGTGGGGACTAACATAGGCCTGGCATAGTACCTGTGCCGCATCGCTTGCATTACCTTCCATTATGCCCGTTCCATTATACATGTCCACCATATGGTTTGCGTGAATCATTCCGAAATCGGCTTCACCGCTTGCAAATCGCCTGGCATTTTCAACAGAACCCGCTGTGCCTTCAACGGCAACAGTAATACCGGGAACTTCATCAGTCCATAACGAGGCTGCAGCGCCAACCATTGCATACCAAAGGCCGCCGGTGGCTGAGCTTACAATTGAGTAGTCCTTATTAGCAACCGGTGCTTCACCTTCCGTTTCGCCAGGACCAGTTTCCTTACTTCCGCAGCCTAAAACTAGAGTTGACAGAACGGTCACCATTAGCAACAAAGCCAATACTTTATATCCTTTGGTTCTTCTCATTAATAACCCTCGCTTTCAATTATTTTTTAGTACACATATCAGCATTACTCGAAATCCTTCTTGCTTCGCTGTATAAACTACCAATTCCATCAGTCTGGGCGCCTGAATTCCATGAACCACCCCTTTCCACTGGTATAATTATTAAAGCAACAATTGTTGATGCTTAACTTTAAAAGTCATCCCTGTACAACCAGACTGCACCTTTTTCTGCTCCGCCTACACCAGCTCTGTAAGCCGCCAGCACTCCCTTCAAATCTCTTTCCGGTCTTTTCACTTGTGCTTTACGCCTTTCCAGTTCCTCCGGGGATACCTTTAGTTCCAGTTTCTTCTCTTCCAGGTCGATCTCAATAATATCTCCATCCTTCACCAGGGCAAGGGGGCCTCCGGCCCATGCTTCGGGAGCAATATGACCCACACAGGGTCCCCTTGTTGCACCCGAGAACCGGCCGTCAGTAATCATGGCCACCGATGTGTGCAGACCCATACCTACCAGCATTGCCGCCGGGATTGATAGTTCTCTCATCCCCGGACCGCCCTTGGGTCCTTCATATCGTATTACAAGTACCGAGCCGGGCTCCACCTTTTTATTTATTAGATAATCCCTTACTTCCTCTTCTGAATCAAATACAACGGCGGGCCCTACGTGACGGTACATTTTTGGATCTACCCCGCTTTTTTTCACCACCGCTCCTTCCGGAGCAAGGTTTCCTGAAAGAACAGAGAAGCATCCGGCATCGTTTAGCGGGTCTGTGAGAGGATGAATTATTTTATCGTCAATGGAGCCTTTGTATGTCTCAAGGAACTCTGCCAGGGTCCCGCCCGTAACCAGGAATGTGTCTGTATCAAGGTATTCCTGAATAATTGAAAGTACAGCCGGTACTCCCCCCGCCTTATGAAAATCATTTATATTTGGTCCTGCAGAAGGTTTAAATTTTGCGATAAGCGGAACAGAAGCCTGTATCTCGTCAAATTTCTGTAAAGTGAGATTTGAACCCATTATATGGGCTAAAGCCATTGTATGAAGTACCGCATTTGTAGAGCCTCCGGTAGCGGAAATATAGCGGATACCATTGGCCAGAGAAGCATCATTAAGAAAATATGAAAATTTCTTTTGTTCCTTTACCAATTTCACGGCTATTTCACCCGTGTCCCGGGCCTGTCTTACCTTGGCCGCTTCACAGAATAACATGGTAGAGGAACCAAAGGGGGCAACCCCCACAGCTTCCAGGAATGAACCCATTGTGTTGGCAGTGCCGTACATGGAACAGGTTCCGCCGGAGGCACATATATTGTTTCTCCAACGGTCAAAGGTAGCTTCATCAATATCCCCGTTCTTATATTTGCCGATAGCCTCTTTTAAATCGCAGGTTACATAATCTCGTCCGTCCTCATTGTAAGGCAGCATCGCCCCGGCTGTAAGAAATACTGACGGCAAATCCATATGGGCAGCAGCCATCAGCATTCCCGGTACTATTTTGTCGCAGGAACAAAGAAAAACAAGTCCATCGAACCCATGGGCTTCCACCATGGCTTCAATAGAAGCAGCTATCAAATCCCTTTGAGGTAAAACATAATGCATCCCAGCTCCCTGAGCCATCCCGTCACAGGGTGCGGGAACGTTGAACTCGGCAGGTGTCCCGCCGGCTGCCCATATCCCCTCTTTGACATTAAGTGCCAATTGGGCTAAGGGTTTATGTCCGGGGTTTACATCGGTCCATGAGTTAACTACACCGATTACAGGTTTTTCAAACTCCTTTTTCCTGTATCCAACTGAACTCATCAAGCCAATATAATAGGCTTCCGTAATATCCTTTGGGTTTCCTCTTTTATACATGAAGCATTGCTCCTTATCATTTTATTGTCACATATCTATTTTTCATCTTCCCTGTATTCGACCCCTAACAATTCTTCAAAAACGCGTATCATAGCACCTTTACCGCAGTCCCCATAACCTTTTAACAAGGCCATCTGGTAAGTAGTGGTAGCGGCATGCAGTACCGGCAAAGGAACACATAGGTCTGCGGAAATCCCCGCGGCACTTACTAGGTCCTTATAAGCATTATCCATTGAGTATCCCTCACTAAACTCACCCTTAACAATACGCGGAATAAAGAATTCGGAAGCATAACTCCTGCCTGTCCCACTGTTTACTACATCAGCTACCTTGACGGGGTCAAGACCCAGTTTTTTAGCCATAGGCAGAATCTCGGCCACAGCGGCCACGTTTATATCAAATAACAGCTGATTGATAAGTTTCGTTAACTGACCCTTACCTATGTCACCCATATAGAGTATTTTGTTTCCTATGCACTCAAGAAATGGTTTTATTTTCTCAAAGTCCTCTTTTGCTCCGCCGCACATTACCGTAAGGGTACCATCAATGGCCCTGGCTTCCATACCCGAGACCGGCGCATCAACGAAGGCAATATCCTGCTCCTCCATGCGTTTGGCTATTTCCAGGGTTCCCGTGTAAGTTATCGTGCTGAGGTCTACCACCATCTGACCTTTCTTTAGGTGCTTTATAAGACCCTTTTCGCCCAGCAGGACACTCTTTACAATTTTTGTGTCGGGTAGACTGAGAAAGATTATGTCTGCCTTGGCAACTTCTGATAAATCGGTTGTTGTACTTGCCCCTTTACTGATAAATTCTTCGAAACTATCCGTTCTCACGTCATTAACAATAAGTTCGACGCCGCTTTTTAGCATATTTAACGCCATATGCTTTCCCATCTGTCCCAGACCTATAAAGCCAACTTTCAAATCCTCCACTCTCCTTTTTTATACTGGCTGCCTGGTTGATTCTGTTTCCAGTACAATCAACAGGAATACACCAGTATTATTATTATTCGATCTGGTTGACCAATGTCGACCATCTCTGTTATAATATTAACATAGTTTGTTTTGCAGAGCAAGCATTTAGTTGCAATTATTTTTATAATTTTATATTCTATTAATATAAAGGTCTGTCAACGCAAACAGGGCTTGGATCAGCAGACGCGGATTTATGATGACCCTGTTGGTACTTTTATTCGTTTCCTGAAGCCATGGTGCCATTGTTAACATAATATCATTACCGTGCCAAAAAATGATGTGGTATTACATACCATGGTTTCTTTATCAAACACCATAGATTATTTTCACCAATCCTAGGAGGCAAAAAAGTTGAATGAACAGAGAAAGTCACTGGTTAAAAAGATTTACCAAGCACTAAAGAACGGAGAGATTTCCAGGGGGAACCAACTGATGACCGAAAGAGAACTGGCTGAAAAATTCGGGGTAAAGCGTTCGCCACTCAGGGAAGCCTTAATTGTGCTTGAGACAATGGGCGTGATAGATATCAGGGGAAGACAGGGCATTTTCATAGGAGAAGGTACTCTTGAAACAATATGTCAGGGATTGGAATTGCTCTCATTTTCATCACCGGTGGATATAATTTCGCAGGTTTTTGAAGTCAGAACCATCTTTGAACCGCCAGCGGCCGAGTTAGCGGCCATAAGGAGAACAGACCGTGACATTGCGCTACTCGAAAATGAGCTGGAATCCTTACAAAACATTATTAGCGTTAGAGACCTGAGAGAGAGCCCCCTAGGCTCCAAACACAATGCAATACTACACAATCTGATAATAGCTGCTACCAATAATACTGTACTGCAACGAATATATGAGGGGATTTCCAAACTATCGCAGGATACCTTTACAGTCATGAGAACTAATCTTAATTTTAACCCCTACCAGCGTTGGCCGGATATACTTCTAGAAGAACACCGTGATTTGGTAAACGCCATAATAAAAGGCGATCCTGAAAAAGCAAGAGAAATGACTCTTATACATCTTGAAAACTCAAGAAATAGAAACCAGGAAGCAATGCGCAGCACTCAAATAATGCTTGGAAAATAGTTTGTGGCAAAACTCACAAAAGTCCCGGCCGGGAAACCGGGACTTTTGTATTGCGGTAACAACCATTCCTAATGTTTTAAGACATTTCTTAGAAACTGGCCGGTATAGGAATGCTTGGCCTCGGCCACCTGCTCGGGAGTGCCGGTGGCTATAACGGTGCCGCCCCGGTCCCCTCCCTCGGGACCCATGTCAATTATATAGTCCGCTGTCTTAATTACATCCAGGTTGTGCTCTATAACCACTATGGTATTGCCCCCGTCCGCCAGCCGGGACAGCACGCCAATTAGTTTTCTCACGTCCTCAAAATGCAGCCCGGTGGTGGGCTCGTCCAGGATATAAAAGGTTTTGCCGGTACTTCTTTTGCTGAGCTCTGTGGCCAGCTTAACCCGTTGGGCTTCTCCCCCTGAAAGTTGGGTAGAGGGCTGCCCCAGCCTAATATAGCCCAAGCCTACGTCAAACATTACCTGGAGCTTTCTTTTAAGGGACGGTATGTTTTCGAAAAACTCCAATGCCTCCTCCACCGTCATGTCCAGTACATCGGCTATGGTTTTTCCCTTGTATCTCACCTGCAGTGTTTCCCGGTTGTACCTCTTTCCCTTGCACACCTCGCAGGGCACGTACACGTCGGGCAAAAAATGCATCTCTATCTTTATTATCCCGTCCCCGCGGCAGGCCTCGCACCTTCCTCCCTTAACGTTAAAGCTAAACCTGCCCTTTTTGTAACCCCTCATCCTGGACTCCTGTGTGGCGGCAAAAAGGTCCCGGATATGGTCAAACACTCCGGTATAGGTTGCCGGGTTGGACCGGGGGGTCCTGCCTATGGGTGACTGGTCAATGTCTATTATCTTGTCAATGTTTTCTATACCCTCTATGTCTTTGTGCTTTCCGGGTTTTGCCCTGGTACGGTACAGCCTCTGGGCTATGCCCTTGTAGAGTATCTCGTTTACCAGCGTGCTCTTGCCCGAGCCGGATACCCCCGTTACGCACACAAATACCCCAAGGGGAAAGTCCACGTCCAGGTTCTTGAGATTGTTCTCGGCGGCACCCCTTATTATTATATGCTTACCGTTGGGCGTCCTGCGGCTTTCAGGCACGGTTATTTCCTTGTCCCCCCTCAGGTATTGGCCGGTTATCGAGCCCCTACAGGCCATTATATCCTCAAGGGTACCCTCCGCTACCACCCTTCCGCCGTGGATGCCGGCACCGGGCCCAATATCCAGTATATGGTCGGCGGCGCGGATGGTCTCCTCGTCGTGTTCCACCACAATAAGGGTATTACCAAGATCGGTGAGCCTTCGCAGGGTTCCAATAAGCCTTTGGTTGTCCCGCTGGTGCAGTCCTATGCTGGGCTCGTCCAGTATATACAAAACACCCACAAGGCTGGACCCAATCTGGGTGGCAAGCCTTATCCGCTGGGCCTCACCCCCCGACAGCGTACCCGACGCCCTTGACAGCGTGAGATAATCAAGCCCCACGTTCACCAAAAACCCAAGCCGTTCCTTTATTTCCTTCAGTATCTGGTGGGCTATTATTTCCTTATTCCCGCCCAGTTTAAGGTTCTCAAAAAAGTCAAGGGCCTCGGCCACCGACATATCCGTTATCTCGGCGATGTTTTTGCCCCCCACCCTTACGGCCAGCACCTCCTCCTTAAGACGGGTACCGTGGCACACCGGGCAGGGTATGGTACTCATAAAGCCCTCTATATAATTCTTTATATAATCGGAATGGGTCTCCGTATAACGCCTGTGTAGGTTGTTTAAAACACCCTCGATGGCTACGCTGTACACCCGTTCACCGTATTTACCCCTGTGCCTTACGTTAAACTTGCGTCCCCCCGAGCCGTACAGTATAATATCCAGCACTTCCTTGTCCACTTCCCGGAAGGGTGTTTCGTCGGTGTATCCATAATACTCCAGCACCGCCACCACCATGTTCCGGTACCAGCTCTCCTCGGAGTCCGACAGGGCGGCAATCGCGCCCTCCTTCAGGCTTCTATCCATGTCGGGGATAACAAGGGAGGGGTCCACCTT
>LSQX01079082.1_pt1 | contig 25836 bp, 23 predicted proteins | sample 654561 | NCBI WGS metagenome assembly LSQX01 (sample SAMN04489861, study PRJNA283612) | anaerobic digester metagenome | isolation source: 4 biogas reactors fed with cattle manure at either 37C or 55C with and... | place: Denmark: Kongens Lyngby | collected 2014 | reverse complement strand
CCCAACTTCTGGGCCTGTTCGGTCTTGGCGGCCAGCTTGGGTTTCAGGATGTCGCCGATCTTATGTAGCATCTCACCGCTCATGATGAGCTCGGGCAGGAAGTAGGTGCCTTCCTGATAGCGCTCTCCCACCACCTTCATGGCCTCGGAGGAGAGATCGAGGATCTTCTGGGGGTCTTCGCCCTTGGCTAGGAGATCGTCTACGATCCCCAGGGCTTCAGTCTCTTGCATGTCGGACATGGCCTTGACGAGTTCATGCATGTTGGTCTCCCTTTCTTAAGAGGTAAGGCTGATTCTACTTCGCCACGTGCACCGATTCACCGCGTATGTCATGAGCTGCCTCCATGACGGCTTCGGCGATGGTGGGGTGTGCGTGTATACATTCCCCTAGTTGGCTCGCGGTAAGCCCGGTGCTGATGGCCAGCGCGATCTCGTGGACGATGTCCGTCACATGAGGTCCCATCATGTTGGCTCCCAGAACAAGGTCGGTATTCTTGTCGGCCACCACCTGCACATAGCCGACGTCCTCACCCATGGCGATGGCCTTGCCAAGCGCCGGGAACCGATATGTACCGGTGACGGGTTCGTAGCCCTTCTCCGCCGCCTGGTCCTCGCTCAGGCCCACGCTTGCCACTTCAGGATGTGAGTAGGTACAGAACGGCGTGGAGCGGAGGTCGCGTTGACGCCGGTCTTCCGGTCGCACCGCGAGGGAGTTATCGACAGCCACGAAGGCTTCGTGCGACGCTACATGCGCGAGCATGATGCCTCCGTTGACGTCGCCGATAGCGTAGATGCCGGGGGCGGTGGTCTCCATGTAGTCGTCAACGGCGATGTAACCGCAACCGTCGGTCTCCACCCCGACGGCCTCCAACCCGAGATCTGCGCTGTTGGGTCTGCGTCCTACCGAGACTAACACCTTCTCGGCTCTGATCTCGGAGCCGTCGGACAGCTTGGCCACCACATGATCGGCGGAGTACTCGGTGATCTCCTCGACCTTGGTACCTAGGAGGACCCGGATGCCCTTCTTCCGATATACGTTCTGGAACTGTTTGGCTAAGCGCTTGTCCTCAGTGGGAAGCATCTGCGACATCATCTCGACCATGGTGATCTCGGAGCCCAGCTCGGCGAACAGGGATGCGAACTCGCATCCGATCACCCCGGCTCCCACGATCAGAAGAGATCCAGGGATCTCCGTCAATTCTAAAGCTGAAGTAGAAGTCAAGATAGCTGGGTGGTCAAAGTCGAACATGGGTAGGTGAGAGGGCTCGGAACCCGTGGCGATGATGACCTTGTCGGCGTCCACGTTCTCTGTTCCTTCGGCGGTGTTTATGCGGACTGTATAGGCCGTCGGCCCCTTACCGGGCATCAGACTACCGGAGCCCTTCACCACCTTGACCTCGGCCTTCTTCAGTAGGACCTCTACGCTGCTGCGGATCCGGGTGACGATCCCGTCTTTGCGTTCCATCATGCGTGGAAAGTCGGGTCGCACTTGGCCTGCGATCTCGAAGCCGTACTCCCGGCCTGCCCGGGCCTTGGCCAGGGCGTCTGCGCCGGCGAGCAGGGCCTTCGTCGGAATGCAGCCTCGGTTGAGGCAGGTGCCGCCTATGAGGTCCTTCTCGACCAGGGTGACTGCCGCCCCGTGGTGGGCGGCCCTGAGCGCGGCTACGTAGCCGCCCGGCCCACTGCCTATGACGGCGATCCTGAGGGGCGCGGCTTCCGCGCCGTTCGCCACGTCACTCACGGCTTCATCCACAGTGCCACTCATGCGTCCGAGGCGCCGGACATGGCGATGATCTCGGGGACGATCTCCTCTCTCCCGATGGCCATGATGTGAACGCCGTCACAGACCTTGTTCTCCCGCAGGAAGCGGATGTGCCGTGCAGCGATCTCCATGCCCTTGCGGAGTTGCTCCTCTTTCTCCACGCTCCCTAGTTCTTCGAGCAGCGAGTCGGGCACAAAAATGCCCGGGACGGCCCGGTTCATGTACTTGGCCATCCCAAGGCCGGTCAGGACCACAAGCCCGGCCATGATCTTCACCTTGGTGCCGGCGGTGATCTCGCGCGCCTGTTCCATGAAGCGCCGGAAGTTGTCCATGTCGTACACGGCCTGGGTCTGGAAGAAGTCGACCCCTGCCTCCACCTTGCGGGCGAATTTGTACATCTGTGGCTCGATAGGGTCGGCCTCCGGCGTCACCACAGCCCCGACGAAGAAGTCGGTGGCTCCGTCGAGCTCATTGCCCTCCCAATCGGCGCCGGCGTTCATCTTCTTACAGCACTGGATCAGGTGGACGGAGTCGAAATCGAAGACCCCCTTGGCCTGTTTATGGTCGCCTATCACGGGATGATCGCCGGTAAGGCAGAGGACGTTGGTGATGCCCAGGAAGGCCGCCGACAGCAGGTCCGACTGCAGACCCAGACGGTTTCGGTCGCGGCAGGTGGTCTGGAAGATGGGGTCGCCGCCCCGGCGGACGATCTCGCCCGACACGGCCAGGGAGCCCATCCGCATGACGGCGCTCTGGTTGTCGGTGACGTTGAGGCCGTCGACCTTGTCCTTGAGCATGTCGATGTGATGCAGCATGGTCTCGGCTTTGACGCCCTTGGGCGGTCCGATCTCACCGGAGATGACGAACTTGCCGTCCGCGCAGGCGTCGCGGTAGGCGCCCACTATCACTCACCCCCCGACTTCGCAGCACCGACCTTCTCGCGAGCTTCGGCCAGTTCGCCGGGACGTCTTATCACATTCCATTCCTTAGGCCCGTGGATCCGTGTGCGCTTGTCCTCGCGCCCCTCCTTTTTCAGCTGCTCATGGATGAGCACCCAGGCGCAGTCCATCTCGGGGTCGACCTCGCACTTGCCGTGGTCGGTGCCGCCACAAGGACCGTTCAGAAGGCCCTTGGCGCAGCGTGTGACCGGGCATATGGCCCCGTATTCGTCTATGACGCAGGCACCGCAGTGGGAGCACTTCTCGATGAAGTCCATCGAGCGACGGATGTTGCCCAGGAACAGGGGATCGGTCCCCGGGATAACGTGCTTGTCGGTCGCCGCGCGTACCGCTTGGGTGCCGGCGCCGCAAGACAGCACGACGAACGCCTCCGTATCCTTCACCGCCTCCTTGTGCTGACGCAGCACGCGCTTCACGTCGAGCTCCGCACAGCCGGTATGCACGACGTCGGTAGCCAAGACCTTCTTGCCGGCCTCTTCGAGGATGGCCTTCATCTCGGCCACCTCTTTCTCTCCGCCCGTCTGGGTGACGGTGGCGCACTCACCGCAGCCGACGACGATGACCTTCGTCTCTCCCTCCAAGGCTTGAATGATCTCCTCGGCCGGCTTCTTCTTGGAAATGATCAACTCGCGTTACCTCCGTTATCCCGAGGGGGGTGGCTACTTATTCTCCAGCTGCAGGCGAGCGGCCCTGAGAGTGTTGCGGGCAAGCATCATGTTGGTGACGGCGCCCACGCCGCCCGGTACCGGTGTGATCGCTGCGGCCTTCTGGGAGACGGCGTTGAAGTCCACATCACCCACCGTCTTGCTCTGCGCCTCGGACAGGTCGGTGCCACAGGCTTTGCAGGGGCTCTTCTTGCTACGGTTGAGGGCGTCGCACTTGGGGCAGACCACCACACGGTTGATGCCCACGTCCAAAACGATGGCGCCCTCCTTGACCAGGTCGGCTCCGATGAGGTGTGGGACACCCGCAGCCACCACCAGGTACTCGGCTTCCCGGGTGTGCTTGGCCAAGTTGCCCCGGTTGGAAGTATAGACGTGCGTGACGGTCGTGGTCGCATTCCGGTTAATAAGCATCAGAGCGAGAGGTTTGCCCACCGTATTGGAGTGGCCCACCACGCACACCTCTGCCCCTTCGAGCTCCTCAGCCAGATCCTTGCCCTCAGCTGCGAGGAAGCGTTCCAGAAGCTCCATACAGGCGCGCGGCGTCGCGGGGGGGAAGGTGTGCTCGCCCAACGCCAGACGGCCCATATTGAAGGGATGGAAGCAATCCACATCCTTGTCCGGGAGGATGGTCTGGATGACCAGTGAGTCGGGGACCTGAACCGGGAACGGCCGCAGGGGGAGTATCCCCGACACGGCCGGGTCGGCGTTGAGACCCTGTACGGCGGCTACGACGGCTGCGTCGGTGGCGTCTGACGGCAGCATCTCGCTCCGGTACCCGAGGCCCATCTCACCGCAGAACTTCTCCACTGCGCCGCGGTACATACCGGCCCCGAAGTCATCTCCCACCATGAGGGTGGCGATGCCGGGCCGGGCACCGGCGATTTTGAGCTCCTCGAGCTCGCCGGTGAGTTCACGGCGAAGGTCCTCCGCGATCGCCTTGCCGTCGATGATCTTTGCTGTCACAGATTCTTCCCCTTGCTAGCGGCGATTACCAGATCTTGCTGTATGTGACGGCGAGCACGATGTCGCGCATGCGGCCGGTCTCGGAGAGTATGGCCTCGATCCGGGCCCAGGTGCCGCGCTTGAAGTCCTCATCGTCGATCCATACGAGGTTGATCCTCGCATTGAGCGCGGCCGACTGCGCGGCGGCGTCGGCCAAAAGCACGGCCACCCCGGCGTCGGACACTGCGTTCGGATTGCCTTTCTCAGCAGCTGGGAGCGAGAGCTCGGCTACCTCGACTGCGGCCTCTGCGACCTTGAGCGGCACTTCCGCGGCTCCCTTGAGCGCGACCTGCATGACCTGGCGGCGCTGTTCCTGCTGCTCGCCGGTGTCCTTGGGCATCTTCATCGCCGCGGCCACTTCGCGGTAGGCGAGGGCGTCCAGCGTCACCAGTTCTTCGAGCTTGGCCCTCAGAGCCTCCGATCTCTTCTTGAGTTCGGCCACGTCATCCTGGACGGCGGCGAACTTCTCTTTGCCCAGAGTCAGGTTCGTCACCATACTCACCAATGCCGCGCCGAGCGCGCCCGCCAGAGCGGCCGCGCTCCCGCCGCCCGGCTCCGGGTCGGCCGCAGCGAGCCTGTTCAGGTACGATTCGATTGTGCCTTCCACATACGCCCTCTCGCTCACTGGTAACTCCTTGTCGTTCTTGGCTCAGGTGCCGACCAGAACCGCGTGTTAGAAGAGCCCCACGATCTCGCCGTTGATGAGGTCGATGTTCTCCGCCGCGGGATGCTTCGGCAGACCGGGCATGGTCATGATGGTCCCGCAGACCGGCACGACCATGCCCGCACCGGCCGATAGGCGGATTTCACGTACCGTGAGTCTCCAATCGCGTGGCCGACCGATCTTGTTCTTGTCGTCGGAGAGCGAAGCCTGCGTCTTGGCCATGCAGATAGGCAAGGTCTCATATCCCAGACGCGTGAACCGCTCGATGGCCGCGTTGGCCTCGTAATGGAAGTCGACCCCGTCGGCACCGTAGATCTTTGTGGCGATGGCCTCGATCTTCTGCGGGATGGTCATGCCCAGTTCGTACGCGAAGTCGAGCTCCGGCGTCTCATTGCCTTCACAGAGGCGGACGACCTCCTCCGCGAGCTCGATGCCGCCGTCGCCGCCCTTGGCCCAGACGTCGGAGAGGACCACGTTGGCCTCCAAGGCCGCCACGCGATCGCGCAACAACGCGACCTCGGCGTCGGTGTCGTCGGGGAAGCGGTTGATCGCCACCACCACCGGCGGACCGAACATCTGGAGGTTCTCGAGGTGTTTCTCCAAGTTCTCGATGCCGGCGCCCAGAGCGGCCAGGTTCTCCTGTTTGAGATCGGCGAAGGGCACGCCACCGTGCATCTTGAGTGCTCGGATGGTCGCCACCAAGACGACGCAGTCGGGCCTAAGACCGGCGTAGCGGCACTTGATGTCGAAGAACTTCTCAGCGCCCAGATCTGCACCGAAGCCCGCCTCGGTGATGCAGTAGTCGCCCAGCTTGAGAGCCATGCGGGTGGCCTGCACCGAGTTGCAGCCGTGGGCGATGTTGGCGAAGGGGCCGCCGTGGATGATGGCCGGGGTATTCTCCAAGGTCTGCACCAAGTTGGGCATGAAGGCGTCTTTGAGAAGCGCCGCCATGGAGCCTGATACCTTGAGATCCTGGGCGGTCACCTTGCGACCCCATAGGGTGGCACCGACGATGATACGGTCCAGACGGGCCTTGAGGTCTTCGATGTCGGTGGCCAGGCAGAGGATGGCCATGACCTCGGAAGCAACGGTGATGTCGAACCGGCTGTTACGCTCGACACCCTCGCCCCCTTGGCCGACGGTCACCTGACGGAGCGACCGGTCGTTCAGGTCGACAACTCGCGGCCAGGATACGTCGTGGGGGTTGATCTTGAGCTCATTGCCCTGGAAAAGGTGATTGTCGAGAACCGCCGCGCAGAGGTTGTGGGCGGTGCTGATGGCGTGGATATCGCCGGTGAAGTGGAGGTTGATGTCTTCCATAGGCACGACCTGCGCATACCCGCCGCCGGCCGCTCCGCCCTTGATGCCGAAACAAGGCCCGAGAGACGGTTCGCGGAGGGTGCAGACGGCCTTCTTGCCGATCTTGCTCAGTCCCATCGAGAGACCTACGTTTGTGGTGGTCTTGCCTTCTCCCGCCGGGGTGGGGGTGATGGCGGTGCAGAGGACCAGCTTGCCGTCCGGGCGATCCTTCAGACGTTCCAGGACGTCGGTGTGGATCTTGGCCTTGTACTTGCCGTAAGGGTCGATATCGTCCGTCTTGAGCCCTAGACTCTCGGCGATCTCGGTTACCGGGACCAGAGTGGATTCCTGTGCGATCTCTATGTCGCTTTTCATGCTTCGCTGGCTCCTATCACGTCGCTGGTGTCAGATCCTTGCACTGTCATGGCTGATATCGTCATCTCAGCACCCGTCTTACGACATCGCGGCAGGGTGGCCGATACTAGGGTCGTTTTTACCCACTGACGACGACCTTCACACAGGGTTCTCAAAAGATACTATAGTTATATAGCTAAATACGCAAGAGGTGAGGATCACATTGGCCGAGGGCGGCAATCGAAGAGACGACCAGAAGGGTGGCTCCGCTCTGCCGGAGGCCGTCGAGGGGTCGCCGTCGTCGCAAGGCGGAGGTGGCGTCCCTCAGGCCGCGGCCGTCTCCGCACGGGTGGCACAGGCCGGATACCGAGGTCGCACCTCGCATGAGCCCGCCTATCTGCACATAGCCAACGCGATCGCCGATCGCATCGGGGCGGGCGTCTACCGTCCCGGCGACCAACTGCCTACCGAGGCGCTTCTGCGGGCTGAGTTCGGAGTCAGCCCGATGACGGTACGCAGGGCCATCAGCATACTTCTAGACCGCGGGCTCGTCACCACCACTCAAGGCAAGGGGACCTTTGTGCGGGCGCTCGATCTGGGGGAGGCCGTGTTCAGACTCCAAGAAATCACCGATATGTGGATAGGTGACGACTCTGTGGATGTGGTGCTCTTGGAGGCCGGCATAGTGAGGGCGACCGAAGAGGTGGCGGCCATGCTGGAGTGCGTGGCGGGTGCGCCTACGGTCTTCATGCGGCGGCTCATCCGGCGCCGGGAGATGCCGCTCGTCTACCAGTTGGAGCACGTCATCTACGATGAGCATCGGCCTTTGGTGGAGTCGCAGTTGCAGGTGATGTCGCTCGACGGCCTACTCCGCTCGTCCGGCGGCGCGGGCATTCCGAGCGGTCAACTGACCATCGAGGCGGTGAACCTCAGCGCGGAGGAAGCTTCCATCCTCGAGGTCCCTGAAGGCTCTCCGGCCTTCCGTCTCGCGCACATCTTCAGCGACTTCGATGGACGGCGGATCAGCGGCGGGGTCTTCCTCTGCCGTGGCGACCAGTTCAGGCTCGCCACGAATATCGGGGTCTTACCTAACGGAGAGTAGCCCACTCTTGACACAGGTCCTGTTCATCTCTATATATGGTTAATCCCCCGAGGCCGCGCACACTCCACATGGACGGCGAGAGGAGACCAGACTCGTGACAGAGGGCGTCCTGGCCGGTATCACCACTGCCGTCGCGGCTCTCGATGAGCGGCAGAGCATCGCCTTGGTCAAACAGGCTCTTGAAGGCGGGGAGAGCTCTGTGCGCATCGTCCGGGCCGCCCAAGACGGCATGCAGACCGTGGGTCTTCGTTACGAGCAGCAGGATATCTTCCTTGCCGGACTGATCATGGCCGGAGAGATATTCCGCGCGATCATGGATCTGGCCCAGCCCGGCCTCGAGAACGAACTGGTCGGCGATGCCTCCGGACACGTGCTCCTGGGCACCGTAGCGGGCGACATCCACGACATCGGCAAGAACATGGCTGCGTTGACTTTTCGCATGTTCGGTTTCACCGTGGACGACCTTGGGACCAACGTGTCGCCGGAGCGGTTCTTGGAGGCGGTCAAGGCCGCCTCTCCCGACATCGTGGGGATGTCGGGACTTCTCTCCGCGGCCTTCACTTCCATGCGCGACACTGTCGCGCTCATCAAGAGTCATGCCGACGAGTTGACCCGGGTGCCGGTGACCATCGTGGGGGGAGGGACTATCGACGAGATGGCGGCCCGTTATATCGGGGCCGATCACTGGACGACAGACGCCATGGAAGGTGTCCGCATCTGTCAGGGTTTCATGGAGGGCATCCGCCGGCCCGTGGCCGGTGCGCGGTGAGCGGGAGATCGGAACGGACGATTCCCGAGGAATCATAAGGACGGCGATCAGAACGGTTTTCCCGTTAGCTCCGGCCGGGATATCATTCGAGGTACCGGACAACCCAGCCGGTTCAGTGCTCCTGCTCCGGCGTGCAGACGTGGAGATGATCACGTGGGTAATGAGACCAAGCTCTACATCGACGGGCGATGGGTCGAACCGATGGAACCCGGCCGCCTGCTCTCCGTTGTCAACCCAGCTACCGAGGAAGTCGTCGCTGAGGTCGCGGCGGGCACAGAAGCCGACATCGATGTCGCCGTACAGGCCGCCCACCGGGCCTTTCCCAGCTTCAGCAGGAGTAGCCGCGAGGATCGTCTCGCTCTGTTAGAGGGGCTCCTCGAGGCCTATAGGCGCCGCCTGCCTGAGATAGCTGCGGCCATGACCGCCGAGGTGGGCATCCCCAAGAGCTTCTCCGAGAAGGTCCAGGCGCGCATAGGCGAGTGGCACCTAGAGACAGACATCGAGGTGCTGCGCGATTACCCGTTCGAGCAGGAATGGGGCGCCACGCAGATCGTCCGGGAGCCGGTGGGCGTTTGTTCCCTTATCTCGCCGTGGAACTGGCCCATGAACCAGGTGGTCGTCAAGGTGGGGCCAGCACTGGCGGCCGGATGCACGATGGTGCTCAAGCCGAGCCGGCACTCGCCCCTCTCTACACTGATTTTCGCCGAGGCCGTACATGAGGCGGGAGTACCCGCCGGGGTCTTCAACCTGGTCAACGGTCCGGGGGCCGCGCTTGGCGACGCCTTGGCATCGCACCCTCTCGTGGACATGGTGTCGATCACGGCTTCGACCGAAGTGGGCGCGGCGGTGGCGCGCGCGGCGGCCGGTTCTATCAAGAGGGTGTCGCAGGAACTGGGCGGCAAGTCAGCCTACATAGTGTTCGACGACGTCGATCTGCAGAAGGTGGTGGGTGCGGGGGTGCGGAACTGCATGCGCAATTCCGGCCAAAGCTGCAACGCGCCCACGCGTATGCTGGTCCAGCAGACGGTGTATGAACAGGCGGTGGAGATCGCCGCCCGCACCGCCGACGGGCTGCGGGTAGGTGACCCGGAGGACGAGGACACCTTCATGGGTCCGGTGGCGGGAAGGAAGCAGTACGAGACGGTGACCGGCTACATAAGGACGGGATTGGCTGAGGGCGCCCGGCTGGTGGCCGGGGGACTCGACCGTCCCCAGGGGTTGGACCGGGGATACTACGTGAGACCCACAGTGTTCGCCGATGCGACCAACGGTATGCGCATCGCCAGAGAGGAGATCTTCGGCCCCGTTCTTGTGATTATTCCCTTCGCGGATGAGGACGAGGCTGTCTCCATCGCCAACGACAGCGACTACGGCCTGTCCGGCTACGTAAGTTCCGGAGACATCGAGCGGACTCGTCGCGTGGCCAAGCGCATGCGCACGGGGATGGTGCATCTGAACGGTGCCTCCACCGACATGGCGGCTCCTTTTGGTGGATATAAGAAATCGGGCAACGGTCGGGAATGGGGCCGGTTCGGGCTCGAGGATTTCCTCGAGGTCAAGGCGATCATGGGCTATCGGCGCCCGAAATAGGCTACGGACTGTTGCCGGCGGTTTCGACGTGAGTCTGCCATCACTTAGAGAGATCCTGGCCCTACCGGCCTTCGCCGGAGCGGAGCTGCTTTCGGGACAGTCGCGGCTGGAGGAGCCGGTGACTTGGGTGCACGTGTCGGAGTTGATGGATGCATGGCGCTTTCTTTCCGGCGGAGAGTTGGTGGTGTCAACCGGCCTGGAGCTCGCCAGAGTCACCCCGGCCACGCGCGAAGTCTATCTGCGTTCTCTCGTGGAGGCGGGCGCCCAGGGCCTTGTGTTGGAGCTTGTCCAATCTCTGCGGGAGGTGCCGGAGGAAGTGCTGAGGACGGCCCGCCTGACAGAGTTCCCGCTTGTAGTCTTCCGGGAGGAGGTGCGTTTCGCCGACCTCACCAAGGAGGCGCATGGACGTATCCTTCGGCCTCGGAGCCCCTCAGACCGCGAGCACTGGCTGGACCACCTGCTCGACTCGCTCGTGGAGACGGGCCGTAGCGCCGACTTCATCGAAGGGCAGTTAGGCCCCATCCTCGCTTTGCCCGGGCGTCCGCGAGGCACCTTGCTGGCTACGCTGGAGGCGCTTCTCGTCTACCATTTCAACATCGCCAAGACTGCGCGGAAATTGGGGGTCCGGCGTCAGAGCGTCTACTACCGGCTCGAGCAGCTCGAGGGGATGCTGGGCGATCTGGGCGCCACCTACAGGCGGACCAGCCTGGTTGTGGCCATTGAGCTGCTCAAGCGCAGTCCCACATCGACGATCGAGCGTGGTGCGAACTGAACCGAGCAGGGGGTGAGGGCGGCTTTTAAGCGCCATTTTGACACTCTGTCCCTTGAATAGCGGCCCGCTGATGCGTACCATGTGACGGCCGGTATCGTGACGTATAGCGTGGCGAGGGCTGCCACATTTGTGGGCGTTTCAATGTATGCTTAACAGCTCTGCCGGTCGTCATCTGTGAAAGCAATCTCTGCCCATTGGAGCCAGCGGTGGGCAGTGTCGGCATATAGGTACTGAGAAGTAAGGAACGGAGAGACCAAATGGCATTGCTCGAAGAACCGATTAGAGAAGTAAAGACACTTAAGAACTACATCAACGGCGAGTGGGTCGAGTCCAAGGGCGAGATCATCGACGTCGTCAACCCGGCGACAATGAAGACCATCTCCAAGGTACCCATCTCCACCCGCGAAGAGATCGATGATGCCGTGAAGGCCGCTCAGGACGCCTATCACGACTGGCGTCGTACCACCCCGCTTGCCCGTACGCGGATGCTCTTCCGTCTCAAGGAGCTCCTCGAGGAGAACTTCGAGAAGGCCAGCCGCATCCAGACCCAAGAGCATGGCAAGTGCATCGACGAGTCTCGTGGTGAGTCCCGCCGCGGTATCGAGAACGTTGAAGTGGCCTGCGGTATCCCGACTCTCATGCAGGGCTATGTCTCGGAGGACGTGGCCCACGGTATCGACGAGTACTGCATCCCCACGCCGCTGGGCGTGTTCGGCATCATCGGCCCGTTCAACTTCCCCTGGATGATCCCTTTGTGGTCCATCCCCTACGCCGTTGCCACCGGTAACACGGTCGTGGTCAAGCCTTCGAGCGAGGTCCCAAACAGCCAGGCCTTCCTAACGGAACTGGCGGAGGAAGCCGGTTTCCCGCCGGGCGTGTGGAACATGGTCCACGGTGGCCGCACTGTTGTGAACGGCATGCTCGACCATCCCGACATCCAGGGCATCACCTTCGTCGGCTCGACGCCGGTGGCCAAGGACGTCATCTATCCACGCTGCGGCGCGACCGGCAAGCGGGTCATCGCCCAGGCGGGAGCCAAGAACTTCATGACCATCATGCCCGACTGCGCTGTCGACCAGACCATCGCCGGCATGATGACCTCGTTCTTCGGCAACGCCGGACAGCGCTGCCTAGCGGCTGCCAACGCGGTGATCGTCGGTGACGATGACGACTTCTACAACGAGTTCGTGGCAAGGGTCGTCGCCATGGCCAAGAACATCAAGGTCGGCTACGGTTTGGACGAGTCCATCCAAATGGGTCCGTTGCGCGACAAGGCCAAGAAGCAGAACGTCCTCAACTACATCGACATCGGCCTGAAGGAAGGCGCCGAGTTGGTTCTCGATGGTCGTCAATTCACCGTTCAGGATGGGTATCCGGACGACTGCTTCGTCGGCCCGACGGTCTTCTCCAACGTCGATCCGAAGTCGCGTGTCGGCTCCGAAGAGATCTTCGGCCCCGTCATGAGCATCATGCGGGCGAAGACCCTGGACGACGCCATCAGGATCACCAACGAGAACCCGTTCGGCAACGGTCACTCCATCTTCACGCAGAACGGCGCACACGCCCGGTACTTCCAGTACAATGTGGTCAGCGGGAACATCGGCATCAACATCGGTATCACCGCGGCGATGGCGTTCTTCCCGTTCGGCGGTCTGAAGGACTCGTTCTTCGGCGTGCTGCACACTCAAGGCAAGGATGCGATTCGGTTCTTCACCGACACCAAAGTCGTCATCCAGCGTTGGTTCTAGTAGGGAGTTGACTGTTAGATGGCATTGAATACATGCTCCGAAGGTATCTCTTTCGCCCGCGAGATGGAGGAGGGGGCGGCAGCGTTCTATGAGGAGCTGGCAAAGCTTTTCCCGGAGAACGCAGAGACCTTCCTCGGCTACGCCACGGTGAACAACAAGAACGTGTCCAACGTCCAGAGGACCTACTTCGGTGTCATCACCGACGGTATCGAGGGATGTTTCGCGTTTAACATCGAGCCCGAGGAGTTCAGCATCGATCTTGCGTTGCCTGCGGGAGTCGCGAAGGCCGACGCTTTGGCCAAGGCTATTGCTGCGGAAGAGACGACAGCCGGTTTCTATGCGCTCGCCGGTGAGCAGGGCAAGGGCCTTACCGCCGACGTGGCGAGGGCCTTCACCCTGATTGCCCGCAAGAAGGGCGAGCGTGTCGAAGAGCTTAAGGCTCTGGCGGCCGCGAAGTAGCATCGCGACGTCTGAAGAGACGCACAGCCTGATGTGGTGATCACAGTGCGTGTTCGGCCTTCGTGGGGCCGGACACGCACTGTGCTTTACGACCGCTGAAAGCTAACATTGATGATGCAGAGGATGAACAGTCAAGGAGGGATCTAGTGAGAGCGAGAAAGCTGCTGGTGCTCGGGTTAGTGGCTATCATGGCTGTGGGCGCCCTGGTTGTAGTCGGCTGCGGGGATGACAATGATGAGGCCAAGGAGGCTCTTCGGGCGGCTCTCGCCACGGTGGAAACCAAGGTCGCCGGACTGCAGACCGCGTTTACGCAGGGCGGGACAGTAGCGGAACTCAAGGCCGCCAAGGACGACATCGCGACCGATTGGCAGGCTGTAGTCACCGCCGCCGAGAAGGTCAAGGGCGCCGATGTAGAAGCGGCCAAGAAGGCGTGGACGGAGGTGGACACCGCTATCAGCGCTATACCTGACAACGCGACGCTGATCGAGGCCGCGGCTCAGATCATGACGCCGGTGCAGTCGCTGATGACAATCGCGGGAGACTTGGCCGAGTCGGCCGGAGTCACCAAGGAATAGAGAGTCGAGATGACGAGGGGTGCATCGGCTCGCGCCGGTGCACCCCTTTATCGCGGGCTTATCCGAAACGGGTATTGTTTGGTCCGACAGAGTAGAGAGCCAATCGTACGGGAGTCGATGGAGTGGGGCGTTCGTCGACTCTTGGAGTTCATCTCACAATGACGTATTGCCGCGAGGGGCGCGCCGGACAGGCAGAAGACAGACACGCAGTGAACACCAATGGCCGCGACCTGTATGGATGCCGTTCGTGCGGCGAGGGCGTAGTATTGGGACGTTCGACGCGCACAGGGCGCTCGCAGCTTCGTTCTGAAACGAGTCGCCGGTTTGAGAAGGAGGCGGTGGAGTCTTGAGCGGCGACACCATACTGCTTGTAGCGGTAGTGGCGGTCGCTCTCATATTCGGCCTTCTCAACGGTTTTCACGACGGTTGTAACGCCGTTTCCACCGTCATCTACACCAAGGCCCTCAAGCCGCGCACGGCCATCGCCCTGTCGGCCATCTTCAACTTCATCGCGCCGGTGGTGCTGACCCCCACAGTCGCCGTCACCGTCGGTAAGCTCATCGACGCCGGTGACGCGTCGGCGCGGCTCGTCATAGCCGCGCTGCTTGGGGCGTGCGTCTGGGAGATTCTGACCTGGATATGGGCGCTGCCGGTGAGTTCGTCTCATGCGCTTGTGGGAGGACTGCTGGGAGCCGGACTCGTCGCTCTCGGTGCCGGCGGCATTCACTGGCACACGGTGATCATGGTGTTCGCCGCGCTCTTTCTCTCCCCGTTCCTGGGGATCCTCACGGGCTATCTGGTCATGCGTCTCAGTCGCTATTTCTTCACGAAGCGGCGCATGAGCATGGTGAAAGCCGACCGGTTCTACAAACACATGCAGATCCTCTCGTCCAGCTGGGTTTCGTTCAGTCATGGCTGGAACGATGCCACCAAAGTCATGGGTATCATCGTGATTTTCCTGGCCGCCCGGCAGGGGCTGGGAGTCGAGCAGTATCACGCGGAACACGGCATCCCGTTCTGGGTCATCGGGAGCGCCGCCGCGGCCATGGCCATCGGCACGTATCTATCGGTGCGTTCGTTCAGGCTTATCAGGACTGTGGGTGAGAAGATCTGTGAGCTACACCCCATCAACGGTTTCAGCGCCGAGACGGGAGGAGGGATCATCATCCTGCTTGCTACGACCTTCGGATTACCGGTCTCGACCACGCACGTGGTCACTTCCGCCGTCACCGGCACCGGGCTGGCCAGCCATTTAGGCGCCGTGAGTTGGAAGGTCTTTCGGTCTATCATGCTGGCCTGGGCGGTCACTCTGCCGTTCTGCGCCGCGATGGCCGCCGTGCTTTACTATCTACTCGGACTGGTGATGTAGGGAGTCTCTATGAACTGGGAACGCGAAGAACAAGTCCTGGAGCACCTGGCCGAGTTCGCAGACCAGGTGGTCGTGATGGTCGAGAAGATGCGGGATATGGTGGAACGCTTCGCCGCCGATCGCTACGACGAGCTGGCGGAGGCGGCGGAAGAGTTGGACCGGCTGGAGAGTTTGGCCGACGATAGCAAGGAGGCTCTTCTCGACCGGCTGGCGCTGGGGACGATGTTCCCCATGGGTAGAGCGGATCTGGCTCGTTTGGTGACATCGATGGATGCCATCGCAAATCTTGCAGCGGGCGCCGCCGACCGCATGTCTATGCGGAGATTCTCCTTGCCTCCGCGGATGAACGAGGAGCTTGTGCGTCTGGCCAAGGCTGATCTCGAGGCGGTCCAGGTCTTGCGTGACGCAGTGGTGGCTGTAGGCAAGGACCTGCGGGTGGCCATTAAGCTGGCCGACAAGGTGGACAAGATCGAGAGCCATGCCGACGACATCTTCGCCGAGCTCCACCGGCAGATGTACGATCTCGACACCGACTTCAAGACCTTCCACCAGGTCAAGGCCATCATCGAGCGATTGGAGAACGTGGCCGACCGGTGCGCGCAGAACGCGGAGCTTCTTAGGCACATGGCTCTGGAATACTTGGAGAACGAGTAGGAGCGGCTGCCGGCGTGTTGCGTGAGACGTAGGTGAAAATTTGAGCGGCGGCGCCGGCATGTTCATTGCGGTTGTGGCGGCTGCGCTCATCTTCGACCTTCTCAACGGCTTCCATGATGGCTGTAACGCGGTCTCTACGGTCATCTACACGGGTGCCCTCAAGCCGCGGATCGCCATAGGGCTCTCAGCCTTCTTCAACTTCATCGGTCCCCTCGTGGTCGGCGTCGCCGTGGCCGAGACCATCGGCAGAGTAGTGGATGGGAGTCAGATCGCCGATAAGCCGCAGCTGATAATCGCGGCGCTGCTCGGCGCCTGCGTGTGGGAGATCCTTACCTGGATCTGGGCTCTCCCGATGAGCTCCTCTCATGCTCTGGTGGGCGGCTTGTTGGGAGCGACCCTGGCGGCTCTGGGAGCCGGCGGTATCCACTGGGACAAGGTGATCCTTGTGTTCGCCGCTCTGATCATCTCCCCGATCATTGGTATCGCGACCGGATATCTGGTGATGCGTCTCAGCCGATTCTTCTTCGCCAAGACCCGTTGGAACTTGAGCAAAGCCGACCGTTTCTACAAGCACATGCAGATACTTTCTTCCAGTTGGGTCTCGTTCAGCCACGGCTCCAATGACGCCACCAAGATCATGGGCATCATCGTGCTCTACCTGGCCGCCCAGAGAGGGCTGGGGGTCAGGGAGTACATCGACCAGGAGGGCTTTCCCTATTGGGTGATCCTGAGTTGTGCCGGGGCTATGGCCATCGGTACCTTCCTATCGGTCAAGTCGTTCCGGCTCATCCGTACCCTAGGAGAGCGGATCACCAAGTTGCATCCCATCAACGGCTTTAGCGCTGAGTGCGGTGGGGCCATCATAATCCAAGTCGCCTCTCTTTTAGGTCTCCCTGTGTCGACCACCCACGTGGTCACCTCCGCAGTCACGGGTACGGGCCTGGCCAGCAAGCTGGGTGCGGTAAGCTGGAAGGTCATCCGTGCTATCATGCTGGCCTGGGTGGTCACGCTGCCGTTCTGTGCGGGCATGGCCGCGATCTTCTATTACCTCCTGAGTTGGTTGACATAGGTGGCGTCCATGGTCAGGTCGCGATTCAAAAGGATTAGACGCACTCTCGGCGGGGAGACTACCCTGGAAGGTGCTATCGACGCCATGGGCAAAGAGCGCGAAGAGCAGGTGATCGAGCGCCTCGGGCAGTTCAGCGACCAGGTGGTGGTGATCGTCGAGAAGCTGCGTGACGCAGTAGGTCTCTTCGCCGCCGACCGATACGATGAGTTGGAGGAAGCAGCTGAGGAGCTCGACCGGTTGGAGAGCGCGGCGGATCGTAGCAAAGAGGCCATCCTCGATCGACTGTCCTTGGGTACCGTCTACCCTATCCATGGTGCCGATCTGGCTCGACTGGTCGGCTCGATGGATAGTATCGCGAATCTGGCCGCCGGCGCCGCCGACCGCATCTCCATGCGTCGCTTCTCGCTACCGGAGGAGATGAACGTCCAGCTGGTAGCTATGGCTCAAGCTGACGTTGAGGCTGTGAAGATGTTGCGGGCGGCAGCTGTAGCCATGAGCAGCGACCTGCGCGAGGCCATCAAACTGGCCGGGAAGATCGACAAGATCGAGAGCCAGGTCGATGAGCTCTTTGCCGATATCTATCGCGGTATGTTTGACATGGATACCGACTTCAAGACCTTCCACCAGCTCAAAGCCATCATCGAGCGTCTGGAAAGCATCGCCGACTGCAGCAACGCGAACGCCGAGTTGATCAGGCATATGGCTTTGGAATACTTGGATCGACAATAGGCTGACCACAGTCTCCTCTCTGGGGGGCGGTGCGGATGAGGATCGGGCTGGCTCAACTGAACTCCCGGCAGAACAGGTCTGCCAACCTGGCAGCCGCGGGCCAAGCCATCGACCGCCTGGCCGCTCAGGGAGTCGATCTGGTCCTGCTCCCCGAGATGTTCAACTACCATGGCCTTGATGCGGCCAATGCAGCGGCGGCGGAGCCCATTCCCGGCCCGAGCACCGATTGGGCCCGTGACGAGGCCCGTCGACATGGGATCTTCGTCCACTGCGGCAGCCTCGCCGAACAACGGGGGGGATGCGTCTACAACACGAGTGTGGTCTTCGATCGGAGGGGGATCGAGGTGGCTCGTTACAGCAAGATCCACCTGTGGGACGCTAGGACTCCGGATGGTCTCGAATATCGGGAGTCGGACTCGTTCGCTGCCGGAAGTGAGATCGTGGCGTTCGATTGTGAGGGAGTGACGACCGGGCTCGCGATCTGCTACGACGTGCGCTTCCCTCAGTTGTTCCACGCTCTCGTGGACCGTGGTGCCCAGCTATTTCTGCTGCCTGCAGCCTTCACGGTGCCGACCGGGATCAGCCATTGGGAGCCGATCCTCCGCGCGCGTGCGATCGAGAACGGCTGCTACCTGGCCGCCTGCGGCCAGTGGGGCCCATACGCGCGCGGCCGACAGAACTACGGTCACAGCATGGTGGTCGACCCCTGGGGGACGGTTATCGCGCAGTGCCGGGAGCGGACGGACACGCTCGTGGCAGACATCGACCTCAGCTATCTTGAGTCGGTGCGCGGGCGCCTACCCGTACAGCGGCACCGGCGCCGGGACCTGTTCACGTAGGGCGCGGGCCGCTCACGGGCTTCTATCAGCTGCGCACAAAAGCCTGTGCGACTCTTCCCGAAGCCCGTGAGCGGCCCGCGCCGGACCTGCACAGACCCCGTCGGCCTCGCCCTCATGGCTTCGTTCAGCTGCGCACAAAAGCCTGTGCGACTCTTCCCGAAGCCCGTGAGCGGCGCGCGCCGGACCTGCACAGACCCCGTCGGCCTCGCTCGCCCTCATGGCTTCTATCAGCTGCGCACAAAAGCCTGTGCGACTCTTCCCGAAGCCCGTGAGCGGCGCGCGCCGGACCTGCACAGACCCCGTCGGCCTCGCCCTCATGGCTCCTTGGCGACTAGAAGTCCATCTCGAAGTGATACACGCCGTCGTTCAGCGCACTACTCACCTTCATGCCGCTGCGGTTGATGACCGCCTGCATGGCCTTGTTGGCACGCATGACCTCGGCGGTGAAGCCGGCGATGCCGTTGCGCTTGGCGATACTGGCCAGGTGCTTCATGATGAAGCTCCCTATGCCCCGTCTCTGCCAGTCGTCGCGGACCACGAAGGCCACCTCGGCCCTGTTGGTCTTCTGATCGAGATAGTAGCGGCCGATGGCTATGATCTCCTCGCCATACGCCTCCGGAACCGTTCCGACTATGGCTACTTCGTTGCGGTGGTCGACATAGACGAAGTTCTGGAGTTGCTTACGCGGTATGCGCTTCATGTGCGACATATACCGGTAGTAGACCGTCTCCTGCGACAGCGAATAGAAGAGGTCGCGGGTGGCGGGCTCGTCCGTGGGATTCATGGCTCTGAAGCTTATCAGCGTGCCGTCGTCGAGGAGCATGGTGGTGCGGACCTCTTTGGGGCCGACGAAGAAACGACCCTCCACATCTGCCATCTCCGGACGTACCCACTTGTACTCGATCGCCTTGGAGAGTAACTCTTCACGGAAGTCGGGGTGGGCGATGGTTATGAGGGCCATCGCTCGTTCCTGCACACTGTTGCCGTGCAGGTATGCGACCCCGTATTCGGTCACCACGTAGTGCACCGCCCCTCTGGTGGTGACTACACCCGCACCCGGCCTAAGAACGGGGACGATGCGCGACACCGCGCCCCCTCTGGCGGTTGACGGCAGTGCGATGATGGCGCGGCCGCCGTCCGACCGACCGGCGCCCTGGTTGAAGTCGGCCTGCCCGCCGATGCCGGAATAGAAACTTGTGCCCAGTGAGTCGGAGGACACCTGGCCCGTCAGATCGACCTCGAGAGCGGTGTTGATGGAGACCATCTTGTGTTGCTGTCCGATGATGAAGGGGTCGTTGACATACTCGGTCGGGTTGAATGAGAACAGGGGGTTGTTGTCCACGTAATCGTAGAGCGCCTTGGTGCCCATCGCGAAGCTGGTCACGATCTTGCCCCGGTCCATGGACTTCTGTTCCCCGGTGATCACGCCTGCTTCGATCAAGGGGATTATGGCGTCGGTCACCATCTCGGTGTGGATGCCCAGATCCTTCTTGTCTTTGAGCAAAGAGACGACCGCGTGAGGGATGCGTCCGATACCCACCTCGATAGTGGAACCGTCCTCGACAAGTGAAGCGATGTGCTCGCCGATGGCCTGGGCGATGCTCCACGAATCCGACGCCCAGGTGCCTGCCTTGATATCGTCGATGAAACCGGCGTAGGAGGTCTCGATCAGAGGGTCGTCACCGGGCACCAGGATGTCGAGGTCGAGCACGCTTACGAAGCTATCGCCCAGAGTCCACGGCATCTGAGGGTTGACCTGAGCGATCACCAAGCCGGCGTTCGCAGCGGCTGCTTTGACTATGTCCACCGAGACGCCTAAGCTGCAACGGCCCTGAACATCAGGGGGGGTCACTTGGATGAGGGCCACGTCTATGGGCATCTCGCCACTCACGAACAGGGCCGGGATATCGGAGAAGGAGATGGGGGTGTAATCTCCGTAACCCTCTTGGATCATGTTTCTGACGTTGGCGGAGACGAAAAAGGTGTTCACTGAGAAGTAGTCGACCAGCTCCTTGTATGCGTAAGGGGCGTCGCCGAGCGTCAGCGAGGAGAGCACTTGGGTGTCGGCCAGCTCAGCGTGCCTGCCTACCAATGCGCTTACCAGGCGCAGAGGTTGCGCCACCCCGCTGCCGATGAAGACCCTCTGTCCCGGCCTGATTCTGGCGACTGCCTGTTCGGCGGTCATGACCATATCGGAGTATTTCTCCTGCCAGTCCTTCTCGTAGTTCAGCTTGGGATCGGCGCTCATCGGTCACCTCCCGCGTTCAGCTGGATTCGCGCGTCTGCTGCCACTGATTCCTCTCCGGGTTTGCCGACGATGAACGGGTTGATGTCCAGTTCTGCGATCTGCGGGAAGTCGGTCACCAACTGGCTGATGCGCTGCAGCGCCTCACCGATGGCCGACAGGTTCACCCCGGCTTCGCCGCGCACACCCTCCAGCAGCTTGTAAGATCGGGTGCCCATCAGCATATTCATCGCCTCTCCGTGAGTGATGGGGGCCAGGTGGAAGGTCACGTCCTTCATGACTTCCACGAAGATACCGCCCAAACCAAACATGAGCATGGGGCCGAATTGAGGATCCCGGCTCATGCCGAGGATGACCTCGCGCCCTTTGGGGACCATCCGTTCCAGATAGGCCCCTTCTAGGAAAGCGTCGGGGAGGCGGCGACCGATACGGAGCATCATAAGCTCAAAGGCGTCGGCCACCTCCTGCACGCTGTTCAGATTGAGCTTCACTCCGCCGACGTCCGACTTGTGGATGATGTCGGGCGACGAGATCTTCATCGCAAGAGGATAGCCCAACCGGGGCGCGGCCTCGGTGGCCTCCTCGACGGTGCTCACCAGGCGGCCGTCGGGTACGACGAAGTCATAGGCTCTTAGTATGTCCTTCGCCTTGACCTCGCCCACGTATGACGCACCGGTGCGGAGCTGTCGGGCGATGATGCGCTCCACCCTGCGGCGGTTCACCGGGAAGCGGGCGACGATCCGCGGTGGCCGCGCCCGCCAGGCGGCGTAGTCCACCATAGCCTTGAGGGCCGCGACGGCACGGTCTGGAGAGGGGTAGTCGGGCAGGCTGTGGGCTACGAGTTCCTCACGGCCGGGCAGGACGTCCATGCCTCCCATGAAGGTGGCGAGCACCGGTTTCTCACCGCGGACGGCCGCAGCGATAGCGCGCGCCGTCTCGGCCGGTTTGGTCATGGCCTGCGGTGTCAGGATGACGATGACGGCGTCTACCGAGGGGTCGGACTGCGCCGCCTCCACGGCCGTCGCATAGCGGCTGGGGTCGGCGTCCCCGAGCACGTCTATGGGGTTGCCGACGCTCGCAGCAGCGGGTAGCCTCTCGCGCAGGTCGTCGGCGGTCTGGGGATGCAGCGAAGTGACCTGCATCCCGGCGTGCTCGACCGCGTCGGCCGTCATGATCCCGGGGCCTCCGGCGTTCGTGATGATGGCCACCCGGTCCCCCTTGGGCAAAGGTTGCATGGCGAGCGCGGTAGCCAGATCAAACAGCCCTTCGAAGGTCTCGGCCCGGATGACGCCCGCCCGCTTGAAAGCGGCTCCATAGGCGATGTCTGCTCCGGCCAAAGCGCCGGTATGTGAGGCCGCCGCCTTCGATCCCGCTGAGGTCGTGCCGGCCTTCAGAATGACCACAGGCTTGATGGCCGCCACCGATTCCGCCACTCGGATGAACTCGTCGCCGGAAGCGATGCTCTCCAGATAGCCGACGATGACCTTGGTCTTAGGGTCGTCGGCGAAGGCCGCCAGCAGGTCGGTCTCATCGAGGTCGGCCTTGTTGCCTATGCTGAGTAGGGTGGCCAGGCCGAGCTTGCGCTCGGCCGCCCAGTCGAGGATCGCCGCGCACAGCGCGCCCGATTGAGAGAGTACCGAGATGCCTCCGGTCTCAGGCATGTGTGTGGCGAAAGTCGCATTCATCTTGTGGTGCGTATTGATCAGGCCCAGGCAGTTGGGGCCCATCAAGCGTGCTCCTGACGTTCGGCAGAGTTCTAAGATCTCTCTCTCCAGGCGGGCTCCCTCTTCATCCACTTCCTTGAAACCCGCGGTAATCACCACGACGGCCTTCGCCTTGGCTTTCAGCGAGCTGATGACGGCTCCCTTGACGGCTGACGTCGGTACCGCGATCACGCTCATGTCGATGGGTCTGCCGTACTCCTCTAAGCTGGTGTAGAACTTCTGACCCAGGAGCTCGCCGCCCGATGGGTTCACCGGCACGATCTCGCCCTCGAATCCCCCCTCGACCAAATTGGTCACTACAGCGTGTCCCACCTTGCCTGCAGTGCGGGAGGCCCCCATCACAGCCACGCTCTTGGGGTAAAGGAGAAACTCAAGCATTTATCGACCACGTCCTCTCGAAGTAACATGATGTCTCGTGCAGGCGGAACTAGACAGAAGATCTGTACCCTGCGAGCGCGACGAACATACTATATTGGGCAGTCAACCAATAATGATACTACTCCTGCTGGGCTAGAATGACCTCCTGGGGCGGTCGGCATCGAAGATGGCCGGCAGTTTGTGAGGTGACGAGGATGAGAAACGCACTCAAAGCCCTGGGAGCCACCCTTGTGGTCATAGCTCTGTGTCTGCCGCTGATGTTTATGCCGGCCGACAATGCCCAGACCAGCGGTACCCAGGTGTGGCAGGCCACGGTCACGGTGCCGCCCACGGTGGTAGTCACCACCACCTTGCCTCCTTCAGAGACCACGACCACGACCACCCTGGTCACGGCTGAAGCGACGACTACCACTACGACCACCGAACCCCCCCTTAGTATAACCATCGCCGCGGCGGGCGATGTTCTGATGCACGAGTCGATCTTCGAATCGGTCAAGGACGAGAAGAGCGGTTCGTACGATTTCCGGCCCATTTTCGCGCCTGTTGCCCCTTATCTGTTCGGGGCCGACTACGCGGTGGCCAACCTGGAGACCTGTCTCGCCGGTCCCGAGCTCGGGTACAGCGGCTATCCATCGATGAACTCGCCGGTGTCTCTTGCATATGGTCTCAAGATGTCGGGCATCGATCTGGTGACGACGGCCAACAATCACGCGCTTGATTTCGGATGGGAGGGTCTAGTGAGCACGCTGGACGCCTTGGACCGTATCGGTATGGACCATGTGGGCACTTACAGGTCGGCGGAGGAGAGGCGGGCTCCGCATATCGTCGATATCCAGGGCATCAGAGTGGCCTTTTTGAGCTACACGGATTGGCTGAACGGCTTGAACCCGCCGGAGGAGCGTGCGGGCTACGCGGTTAACAGACTGGATGTGGACGCCATTGCCGAGGACGTCATGGTTGCCCGCATGTGGGGGGCCGACATCGTCATCACCCTGCTGCACTGGGGGGATGAGAACGAACGCTGGCCGAACGAGGCGCAGATCGAGGTCGCCCGCGAACTCCGGTCGCGTGGGGTGGACGTGATACTTGGAGCTCATCCTCACATGGTGCAGCCGATAGGTCACGTCTTCGACTTCGATAGTTGGCGTGTCAACGACAAATACGTGGCTTATTCCCTCGGGAATTTCGTATCGGCACAGCGCCTTCGGTACCAGGACAGCGGGCTGATCGCGTACGTCCACATAGAGAAGAAGGGCCTGCGGGCGTATGTGACCGGGATAAGCTATCTGCCGGTCTATGTGCAGCGCTCGTTCGAGCCCACGCCGGGCACGTACCGTGTCCTGCCCGTCCTCCCCTGGTCTCAACCGGAGACCGATACGGTGCTTACCAAGGACGACAAAGAACGGATGAATCGGGTCTGGGACGAACTACGCAGCCATGTCTACCGGCCGGACGAGAACATCGCACCGATCATCACGTCTGATCCGGGCCCATAGAGCGACGTCTGTTCGCTCCTGTTCTGGTAGCATGCCGAGTCTATGCTCGAACTAGAACGAAACAGTCCGATCGAAGCTGAGGCTTTGAGCGAGTTCTTCTCTCGTTGTGGGTGGCGGGAGGTCGACGCAGCCTCCAAGCTCGAGTGGGCTCTCGCAGCGTCCGATGCGTGGGTGGTTTGCAGACTGGATGGTCAGCTGGTCGGTTTTGGCAGATCGTGCCTCCTAGGGCCGCTCGACCGGGTGGTGTTCGACGTTGTGGTCGACCCGCGTCTGAGAGCCAGTGGTCTGAGGGGGGCGATCGTGCATCTATTGACGGAGAACACCGGCGGACTGGAAGACGTCTCTATCTTCAGTGAGCCGCAGGCGGGCCCGCTTGGGTTCCCTCCTGAGAGGGACGAGGGCGTGGAGACCGGAGGGGCATCGGCCGGCTCCTCCCGGCCCTACCTCGGCAGGAGCTACCCGGCGGCGGGGGGCGGCGAGTGACCAGACATCGCGTCGCGTGCCTCTCCGGCGATGGCATCGGACCAGAGATCATGGCCGCCGCGAAGACGGCCATCGCCGCGACCGGAGTGATCATCGACTGGGTCGATCTAGAAGTGGGTGCGGGCGTCATGGAGAGCTGTGGGAACCCGCTCCCGGAGGCTGTGATCGACAGCATCCGGGAGATCAAGGTGGCATTGAAAGGACCGGTCACCACTCCGATCGGATCGGGTTTCCGCAGCGTCAACGTGGGTCTCCGCACGGCTCTCGACCTTTATGCCAGTCTGCGGCCGGCTTTCACCCTGCCCGGGATCCCTTCTCGGTACGAGGGTGTCGACCTGGTTGTCGTGCGTGAGAACACCGAGGACCTTTACGCGGGCATCGAGCGGATGGCCGATCCCGACACGGCTGAGTCGGTCAAAGTCATCACCCGCAAGGGCAGCGAGCGGATCTCCCGTTTTGCCTTTGAGTACGCTATGCGGGAGGGGCGGCGCAAAGTCACGGTGGTTCACAAAGCCAACATAATGAAGCTATCCGACGGCCTCTTTCTGCAGACGGCCCGCGAAGTGGCCGGTGACTATCCCGGCATCGAGTGTGAGGATCGGATCGTCGACAATATGTGCATGCAGTTGGTCCAGAGACCGGAGTGCTACGACGTACTTCTCTGTCCGAACCTCTACGGAGACATCTTGAGCGATCTGTGCGCCGGGCTGGTGGGCGGTCTGGGTCTGGCGCCCGGTGCCAACATAGGGGAAGGTGTGGCCGTATTCGAGCCCGTGCACGGGTCGGCGCCTGATATAGCCGGACTTGATAAGGCGAACCCCGCAGCCTTGATGCTGTCCGCCGTCTTGATGCTCGGCCATCTCGGTGAGTCCGAGGCCGCGCGTACCCTCTTGGAGGCGGTTCGCGTCGTCGTCGCTGCGGGTCGGCGAGTCACGTTCGACCTGGGCGGGACCTCGGGGACGAGAGATATGGGGGAGGCGGTGGCTGAGGAGGTGGCCGCGCAGGTGGACTGAAGGAGCCGCCCTGGCGAAGATCGCCGGGAGCGCGCAGTGTCCCGCGGCGAACCAACAGCCCCCCCGCTTATCCGGCCTCCTCCCCTTGTAGCTTGCTAACTCACCTGGGCCATGGTCT
>LSQX01357631.1_pt1 | contig 25839 bp, 25 predicted proteins | sample 654561 | NCBI WGS metagenome assembly LSQX01 (sample SAMN04489861, study PRJNA283612) | anaerobic digester metagenome | isolation source: 4 biogas reactors fed with cattle manure at either 37C or 55C with and... | place: Denmark: Kongens Lyngby | collected 2014 | reverse complement strand
CACTCTTCCGAAAACCAAGGGGGTAGCGGAAATCTTCAAGGTCGCACATGGTGACCGTGATGTCTGCGCCTGCGGCACTTAGTGTTTCAACTTCCTGCCATGTTTTAATGTTTCCTAAAACACCGACAGACATTGAATTAGGCGTGGCTGAACGTACTACTGCCACATCCCTCAGAATATTGAGCCGCCGCCGGAGGTTCAGGCAAATTACCCCTGAAACGCCTGCCATCTCCGAATATCTGACAAAGGTGATAATTTGACCTTCAGATAGAAAATGCCCATCGAAGGCGAAGTAAAGGGGAATATTTGAGCCAAGGCACTTACCATAGGAGAGGAGGGCCTGGCGCACTTTTTCACGTCCCTTGTTTTCATGCATAACATCTGCACGAAGGGTAACAATAATTTCCTCTACGCCATTATCCTCTGCCCAGCGAATGAGATCCCCTTTAATAGAAGGCGGAAGCCCCGAATAGGGGTAATCAATAATAGTCCCTATCCTTAGCTTCGTTCCTGCAAAGTAATCAAGAACGAAGGGCAATAGTACAGGTGGAATAAAAAAAGTGTGGATGTTGTTCTCAATACAAAGCCGATAACTCTTTTCAAACTGCTTTTCATAAAAAATATCATAATAAGAAAGGTAGCACATTTTTTCAGAGAGGATATGAAAGGGCAGCGACTTTCCCAGCCCTGCTTCCGCAAGAGCTGCTCTTCGGTGAGCCTTTTCTGATAATAGTTGCAAATCAGTAGCCATATCATCACCTCATTATATTTATTAACGAAGACAGTGACACAATTCCTGGTTTTCTCCCCTACCTTTCTTTATGGTAACTTCTTTCACTATGATGGCCCCTTGACGCTGCAAGTATAAGAGCAAGGAAAGGGTAGTAGTTTCTGAAATTCCTATGTTTTTTGAAATGTCTTCCAAACAGATAATCCCTTTTTCTTCTATAGAGTTCATGACCTCTCCGGATACACAGTTCAGCCATTGTGTAAAAAGTTCCCGCATTTCAGGAGTTGTTGAAGAAGCAAGCTGTGAATTAAGGGAAACAGCTTCTATTAACCGGGCGGTCGCGAGGGATGATGATTCGATAAGTTTTTTCAGCTCTTTTAAAAGAGTTGCTTGAGAAACTTCTTCGCTCATGAATAGTGCTCCCTTCAATTAATAAAAAATCTGGTTAACTCACTACAATAATACAACATGAAGAGGATAAGGCGAAGGCTTTTTGTTCTGAAGTGATAGAATAAAGCAATATCCAGACTAGAGGGCATTATTTATTACGCGTTGGAGGAGTATGCATGAAGATCTCAGTTCTTCTTCTAGGTTTCGGGAATGTGGGGAGGGAATTTTGTTCTCTTCTAGAGAGGAAGGGTGACAAGATTTTTTCAGAATATGGATGCACCATTCAGATAAAGGGAATTTCGACCCAGAGAAGGGGCAACCTCTATTCAGAAGAGGGGTTGCATATGCCATCTGTTTTCAGGGCTGAAGAAGAAACAGGACGTATAGATTGCCTCAGAAGCAATGGCCTCTACATATCCCCCACCCTGGAAGATTTGCTGAATAACGGTGACTATCACATTCTTGTAGACACAACCTTTTCCAGCCTGGAAACGGGGGAGCCGGCGCGCACCTATATGGAGAAAGCCCTTTCTCGGGGAAAGTCTGTCGTTACGTGTAACAAGTCCCCAGTCTTTCTCTGGTACCATTCATTATCAAGTCTCGCCCGTGAAAGAGGGGCGAAGTTCCTATTCGAGGGAACGGTCATGTGTGGGACCCCCCTATTTTCTCTTTTTCGCCACGGTTTACCCGCTACGGAAGTTCTTTCCTTTGAAGGAGTATTAAACGGCACGTGCAACTACATACTTGAATTGATGCGTCAGGGGAGCACCCTTGACGATGCTTTGCTTGATGCCCAACGGCGGGGATATGCGGAGCCCGATCCCAGTGTGGATATTGACGGCTGGGATTCTGCCTATAAAGCGATGATAGTCGCTCAGGCCATTATGGGAGCTCCCAGACTTACAAAAGATATGATAGAAGTAAGGGGAATCCGCGAAGTAACTCCCGAAATGCTAAATATGACAAGAATAAAGGGTGGCGTTGTCCGCCTTCTCTCAAAAATAGAAAGGAAGCAAAATTCCTTTAAGATCGAAGTAGCTCCTACAGCGTTACCTGCAAACCATCCTCTCGTAACTCTTTATGGGGTAACCAACGGTGCTGTTCTCTGCACAGACACCATGGGAGAGATTTGCATTGAAGGAGCAGGAGCAGGAAGCCGCTTCGCTGCTTTTGCCCTTTTGCAGGATGTTCTTTCCATTGCTAATTCTATGAGGAGGTGAAGCTTAGTGTCACAGAGACTTGGTGTCATAGCCGATACTCATGGACATGCCGATGCCTGGGAAAAAGCGTTGAAGATATGGGGGGACGTGGAAGCTATCCTTCATGCAGGGGATGTATTGAAAAGCGGTATTGATACAGGCCTTGCGGATCTCATAAATATTTCTTCCGTACCTGTTCTCATTGCTAAGGGGAATAGTGATTTTCCAAAGGACCAGGAAAGTCTTAACTGGCCCATCCTTTCTCCTTATGTAATGATCTGGTGGCACGGGAAGCTCATACTTTTGAGCCATGGCTCTCACTTTTCTCAGGTCAGGGAGTTGGCTTTGCGATCCCGTGCAGACCTAGTGATAACGGGCCATACCCATGTAGGATCCCTTGTCAGGGAAGGGAGAACATGGTTTCTAAACCCTGGGGGCGCATCCTTGCCAAGAGGGCGTGACCCGGCAAGCGTCGCGTTGATAGAAGAAAGTATAATACAGATCATCACGCTGGATGGTGAACTTTTACACTATGAAATTTGGTAGATAGATAAGCAGAGGGGGTAGAAGCATGATTTTCATCGATCTACATCTTCACAGCACATGCTCTGACGGAACTATTACACCCCGGGCCCTTGCTTTCAAAGCAAAAAGCCAGGGACTATCTGTGGCTAGTTTGACTGACCACGACACAACAGAGGGAGTAAAAGCCTTCTTAAAGACATGCGCACGAAGAGAAGTCCGTGGTGTGGCTGGAGTTGAACTTTCTGCGGATTTCCATAGTGTTATGCATATTCTGGGGTATCGAATCGATGTGGATTCTCCTCTTTTTCAGAAACATATGAAGCATTTGCGGGAAGGTCGGGATGAGCGAAACTACAAAATTTGCCAAAAGCTTCAGCGGCTGGGTTTGTCCATCTCCATAGAAGAAGTGCAGGCTGAGGCCCAGGGAGAGGTCATAGCACGTCCCCATATAGCCAGGGTCCTTATCAGAAAAGGATATGTGCAGAGCATGGGAGCCGCTTTTGAGCGATACCTCGGGCGAGAGGCACCTGCCTATGTTCCCCGCTACCGGCTCTCTCCCCAGCAGTGCATTGAAACAATTCATCAGGCAGGGGGTGTTGCCGTTCTTGCCCATCCGGTTCAGACAACAGATGATTATGGAGAGCTTGTTGATATTTTGAGTTCATTAAAAGAGCTCGGTTTGTGGGGGATGGAATGCCTGGCTCCCAGTCACGCTCCTCAGCAGGTGTTTCAATATTTGCGCATTGCTAAAGAAATGGGCCTTTTCCCTACTGCGGGATCTGACTTCCACGGAACCAATAGACCTGGAGTTTCTATGGGGATACGGGTAAAGTTTGACTTTCTACCATGGGCGCGTTTAGGTATATCCCTATAGATTGATGGTATTATACGTAATAAGGTTAAAAGACACAGATTGACGTTAAGGAGGAGAACTTAGATGTACTTTCCCATCGACCTTAAAAGCGATACCGTTACAAAACCCAGCGAGGAAATGCGTCGGGCAATGTATGAGGCAGAAGTAGGAGATGACGTTTATAGCGAGGATCCGACCGTTCTGCGGCTGGAAGAGAAAGCTGCAGAAATAACAGGGAAAGAAGCCGCTTTGTTTGCAGTTTCCGGAACCATGGGTAATCTTGTTTCTCTCCTCTCACATTGTAATCGGGGAGACGGAGTAATTATCGGAACCTATTCTCACATTAACAATTACGAAGGGGGGGGCCTTTCCGCTCTTGGCGGGCTTTTCCCTATGCTTGTGGACGATTCGTCAGGAATCCCTTCTCCAGAATCAATTGGTGAAAAGTGTCTTCCTAAAAATGTCCACTATGCTCCCGCCAGGCTTCTTTGCCTTGAAAATACCCACAATAAGTGCGGAGGCATTGCTGTTTCTCCAGAAAGGTTCGCAGAAACAGTAGAAAAGGCAAAAGATATGGGTTTGCCTGTTCACCTTGACGGAGCAAGACTTTTTAACGCGGCGTTAGCCTGGGGAGCAGACATCTCTGTCTATACATCCCGTGTAGATTCGGTTCAGCTCTGTCTTTCCAAGGGGCTAGGGGCTCCCGTAGGAAGTGTTATCTGTGCCTCATCTGATTTTATAGACCGCGCCCGGCATTGGAGAAAACGAGTTGGAGGAGGAATGCGTCAGGCAGGGGTCATTGCCGCAGCGGGACTCTATGCTTTAGATCATAATATCGATAGAATGATTGAAGATCATGAGAATGCGAAACGCATAGCCTATATTCTTCAGGATGGCGGTTTGGCCGTTGAGGAGAAGGGCAGACAAACGAATATGGTATTCTTTTCTATTCCCGAAAATGGCCCCACTGCATCCACGCTTATAGATAGCTGTGCCCGTCGGGGAGTTTATTTCACAGCCATGGGAGAACGCCGTGTACGTCTTGTTACCCATCTTGATGTGTCGAAGGAGCAGGCAGTGAAAGCCGCAGAAATCATAGTAGAAGAGGTAAAGAAACCAGAATGATCGTTCCAGACCGTGATGAAGTAGAAAGTTATGCTGAATTAGCAATAAAAGAAGCTCTTGAAAAAGGAGCCTGTGGAGCTGACATCCTTTTTTACTTTGGATCAAGTCACAGTCTTTCTTTAAGGGATGAAAAGCCAGAACAGAACAATTCGGGTTTTTCCGTGGGCGTAGGAATACGTACACTTGATAGAGACGGGCGTCAGGGAGTGGCCCATATTAACACATTCAACAGATCTTCTTTACAGCAGCTTGTGGAATGGAGTTGGCATAATTGCGCTAATCTTGAACCTGACCCATGGACTGTACTTTATAATGGGAAGTCTTCTTATGCTAAAAACCTCGAGCTTAAAGATGAAAAAATTTCCGCTATCCTTCCGGAACAGCGTCAGGAATGGTGTGCAGAAATGACCCATCTCGCAAAAAAAAAGGATTCGAGGGTTCTCTCTGTGCGGAGTGCGTCATGGAATGATGGGGAAGGGGCAACCTTTTACATGGCATCTACCGGAGTAAAAGGTTGGTATGATGGAAGCGGCGTAGCAGCAGGCCTGAGCCTTGTCATGAGTGATGGGGTAAATATGGAGATGGGGGGATACGGAGAAGACTTCCGATTCCTGGAAGATATCTCTCTTCAACGTATTGTTGAAAAAGCGGTAACACAAACAGCCTGTACTTTAGGCGGTCGTCCCATTCAAACGAAGCGTTATACATTAGTCCTTTCTCCAGAAGTTTCCGCTTCTCTTCTCTCTGTGATAGGTGAGCTTTTTTGTGCGTCGAATGTACATAAGAATCGATCCCTCTACAAAGGGAAGTTAGGTAAAAAGGTGGCGAGTCCTCTTCTATCTCTTGTAGATGATGGGCTGATGCCTAGAAAACTCGGGACTGTGCCCTTTGATGGAGAGGGTGTTCCCAGTCAAAGAACCGTATTAATGAAAGAGGGCATTGTAGAAGGGTACCTCTACAACCTTAAACATGCTCAAAAAGACGGTGTAGAGTCTACTGGAAATGCCGCAAGAAGTATTTCCTCCCTCCCGGATGTGGATATTTCAAATTTTTATATGGAGCCAGGAAATATTTCCAGTGAAGAAATCTTTGTTTCTGTTCAAAGTGGAATTTATATAACGGAGTTTCTTGGCCTTCACACCGTAAATCCTGTGAGCGGCGATTTTTCTCTCGGCATAAAAGGTGTTAGCCTTTCTGGAGGTTTATTTGCCCAACCCGTTGCGGGAATGACCATAGCTGGTAATTTGCTCGACTTGCTCAACCGCATTGTCTTTATAGGCAACGACCTTTCCTTTTTTGGCGATACTGGAGGGTGCACTATGGTGATCGATAATGTTACAGCGGCCGGGTTATAAAAAATTCATATTTTCTTTTCTTCTCATATTATGTCTTTTCTTATCTGTCACTCCAGTGATGGCTGATTCGGCCTGGAATCTTGCCCTCGATGGCAGAATCCTCGGCGGAGTTCCTGTTAGGGATAATGGACGAATGACCATGGTTTCTATTGGTGTCATGGGGCGTCTTCTGCAATTGAAACTCGAACACAAAGATGATACCCTGCTAATTTTTTATAAGAACAACAAACTGCAGCTTGTTAATAAAGCGACGGCCGTCTGGCTAGATGTTCAACTAGTACCGATGGCATCAGCACCTGTCTTTGAAGGAGGAAACTGGTGGCTGGATTCTCGTTCCGCCATTAAAATACTCCAGGCTCTTTATCAGGCTGCAGGGTCCGCCGCTTCTTTATCCTGGGCTGGAGATGCAGTAGAGGCTTCTTCTCTGAATAAGAATGTGAAAAACCCTGAGAAAAAGCAGGATGAGGCAGAAGCAGCCATTTTGCCTGCAAGTATCCCCGTCGTGCCATCTTCCACACCTGCCTCTTTGGTTTCCTCAGGCGGAATGAGGCCTTGTGAACTGAAAGCGCTGAGATGGGGACGGTATGACGACAAAATAAGGGCAGTTTTCGATTACCAGGGGGAGACAGAGCCTCAATCAAGTCAAACGGGGCAAAATGTATCGATAGCCTTTACGGAAGGCAGTCTTTCTAAGACAGAAACCCTTTCACCCTTCCCTACTGACGTCCTAATAGAAACTGCGTCTTCTGAAGGAAAATATATTATTACGCTGAGCTCTATAAAGGGAGGAGAATTAAAGGTTTTCACCCTTCCTAACCCTGCTCGGCTCGTGGTCGATATTTACAACCCAAAGAATGAAGTCTTGCCTGCGCCAGTGGCAGTGTCAAATTTGAAACCAGCCCCAAAACCAGTGGCAGAGCAAGCCTCAGAACCGAAGGAGCCAGTTTTTGTTCCTGCAAAGGTTGTTCCTCGGAAATCCGCGCCTCTTGTAGTAATAGATGCTGGTCATGGGGGAAAAGATCCTGGAGCTGTGGCGAATGGCTACCGCGAAAAAGATTTGAATCTGCAATATGCGAGACAGCTGGCTGAATGTGTCAAGAAACGAGGGTTCAGAGTTCGTCTCACTCGTGATACGGATGTATATCTCAAGTTAGGGGAACGTACGGATTTAGCCAACAAATGGGAAGCTGACATGTTTATCAGCATCCATGCCAACGCCCTTCCTAAAGGAAGACATGCCAATGGGACAGAAATCTATATTATGGCATTGCCCACTGATAAAGATGCAATGGAGCTCGCATTGATAGAAAACCGTGAGTTGACAGGGGATAATGGAAGCGAAAGTTCAGCCCAGGTGGATAAAAAGACTAAAATGCTTTTAAATATTCTTGGGAATATGCAACAAAATGCGAAAATTAGCGATAGTACAGAAGTCGCGGAGCATTTATTCAAGTCCGGGCAAAAGCAGAAAATAAATATGAGGCGGGTTGCCCAGGCTCCTTTCTTTGTGTTGCGAGGGGCCACTATGCCGGCAGTTCTTATAGAAACAGGTTTTTTAACAGAGCGTAGCGAGGCAAAAAAACTTGCGACGCCATCTTTTCAGAAACAGTTTGCAGAAGCCATTGCACAGGGTGTAGAAACGTATTTTAATGGCAGATAGAATGGTGAGAGCGAAAGGAGGTGTGTGGCGCATTTGCGCTATACGAAATGGTTCGTAGAGAAGATGATTTCATTGATGATTTTGAAGATGATTTAACAATTCGTAAGGAGATCGACGAACAGGTAGAAGAGTCAAAAACCATACATAAACCCAAACCTCGTTCAAGAAGAGGAAGACGTTATGCCGATAAGCAGTCTTCAAAAAAAGCCCCTCTTGCCCTCCGTGCCATCGCATGGGTGGCCCTTTTGTTTTTATTTTTCGGGGTGGGTTATTGGGGAACATCATTTACACTTAAAGTTTTAAATAAAAAAAATCTTGTCCGCCAGGAGGAAATTGTTCAAAATCAGCAAGAGCTTTCTGAGCTCGTAGCTTCAGAAACAAATGCTGGAAGAAAGGTCACCTTCCCTCTATATATTCCCATGAACGGCGATGTGGTGCGAAAGGACATTGTCGTTCTTTCCAGCCTTATGGAAGATGACATGGAACGACTCATTCTCAAACTCTTTGAAGAGTGCGGAGATTCTTTGCGCGGGGTCAACATCCTCCATATATTCAGGAACGGTGATACAGCTTACGTTGATATAAGCGGAGGATTCATGTCTGCACTGAATGCTCTTGGAGAAGAAACTAGCACCTTGCTCATTACAGGTGTTGTTCGGACTCTGAAAGAAAATTTTTCCCCGGTTTCAAAGGTACGTTTCCTTGTTGAAGGAAAGATTCCTCAGAGCGGCGCGCCTGTAAATCTTTCAGTTCCCTGGGAACTGCGTTCATAAAGAGAAAGGACTGTGGTGATGGAAGACACTCTTCTTCGAAGTGACGGCAGAAAGTTCAATGAAATACGTCCCATCAGCTTCCAGCGTCACTTTACCTGTTATGCCGAAGGGGCAGTGTTAGCCTGCTTTGGTGATACGAAAGTCATTTGCACGGCGTCTGTGGAAGACAGGGTTCCTCCTTTTCTGAGGGGGTCTGGCCAGGGGTGGATAAGCGCAGAATACGCTATGTTGCCTCGTGCTACAGCAGAGAGGACATCACGGATGACCTCAAAAGGAGCGATTAGCGGGAGAAGTCATGAGATACAGCGCCTTATTGGCCGCTCTCTTCGAGCCTCCGCGGATCTTTCTCTTCTGGGAGAGAGAACCATATGGCTTGACTGCGATGTTATCCAGGCAGATGGTGGAACGCGTACAGCAGCCATATCCGGAGCCTTTGTAGCCCTATTCGACGCTATGCGGTGCCTGAAAGCCCAGGACGTGATAGAGAAAATTCCGGTAAAGTCTTTTGTGGCCGCCGTCAGTGTAGGGAAAATAGAAGGAAGCCTTCTTCTTGATCTTTGTTACGAAGAAGACAGCTGCGCTGATGTAGACTGCAATGTGGTGATGAACGGGGACAAACAGCTTATTGAAATACAGGGCACAGGGGAGCGGGGGACTTTTGCCAGGGATGAATTCGACGCTATGCTCGATCTGGCTGAAGATGGAATTCAAACTATAATGTTCAGTCAAGCTGAGGTTCTTCAGATTAGCGAGGAGGAACGACATGCTTGCGTCGGGAAAATCTGTAGTTTTTGCAAGTAGTAATCGAAACAAGTACGAAGAGGTTGCGGAACTACTTGCTCCTCTCCAGATACATCTTATCTTTGGCCCTGAGTGCCAGGCCATTGATGTAGAAGAAACAGCACAAACCTATATGGGGAATGCCTATATCAAAGCTGTGACGTGGGCAAAAAAGACAGGGATACCTGCTTTAGCAGATGATAGCGGTCTCGAAGTGCGTGCCTTAGGCTGGAAGCCAGGTATCTTTTCCGCACGGGTAGCCCCCTCTACAGATGGGAGGAATGAATGGCTCTTAAAATCCCTCGAAGGAATTGAGGATAGGGTAGCCAAATACGTGGCATCCTTCGCTCTTTGCCTTCCAGAGAATGGACTGGTTTTGATTACAGAAGGTGAGTGCTGGGGAAGGATTGCTCACGAGAGGAGCGGTAGAGGCGGTTTTGGATACGATCCGCTTTTTATTCCCCATGGGTACGAACGTCCTTTTGCAGACCTTCCTGATAAAATAAAAGCTCGAATATCCCATAGGGCTATAGCTTCTTATCAATTAATACATATTATTCATCAACAAATATGATAAAATAATCTACTGTCTGTATTTTCAGTGTCGTATAGTGTGTAGGGGGTGTAGAAGGTGAAAATGTTCATTGGCGTCGTGCATATGGTTTTAAGTATTGCATTGATTGGCATAGTACTTCTTCAGCAACGTAAAGAAGGCGGCTTTTCGGGTATCTTTGGCGGTGGAACGCAAGCTGACATGGGTGGAAGCCAGTGGCAGCGATTGAGTGGCTTAACGAAAATAACGGTTGTTCTGACCAGTCTTTTCATGCTAACGTCTCTTGTCCTCGTAATGATGTCAAAATAAAGGAGAATGGATATGGTAAAAAACGGGAATCTTGATTCCCTGGAGGATATCTCCTCTATTACGGTTGATATGGACCGTTTGTACAGTGCCACTCACGAGGAAATCATGAGCGGCCTCACTACCGATGTGTATTTTTTGAAAACGAGAGATGTGTTGCGCCGGGCCGGAAAGATTAATACGCCTGTGGTTGCAGAATTCTTTGCTCGAGGTAATGGCGTTTATGCCGGTTTGACCGAGGCAATGCAAATTTTGAGACATAAAAATGTTTCAGTTTATTCTTTAAACGAAGGAGACACTTTTACTCCTAAAGAAGTCGTTATGAGAATAAGCGGGCCTTATTCTGAATTTGGGTTGTATGAAACCGTCTTACTTGGTTTTTTGGCTAGTTCAAGCGGTTGGGCCACAGCTGCTCGGCAGTGCGTAGAGGCAGCTGATGGCAAGCCTGTCCTTTGTTTTGGGGCGAGACATGTCCATCCTGCTATTGCGCCTGTTATGGAGCGTGTTGCAATGGAAGCCGGCGGATGCTCCGGCGCGAGCTGCATGCTTGGCGCGAAACTGGCTGGCCACAATCCTATGGGGACCGTTCCCCACGCTGCCGTCCTTATTGTTGGAGATACAGTTGAACTGGCTAGGTTCTATGATGAAGAAATTCCTGAAGGAGAGCCTAGAATTGTCCTTATTGATACTTTTAAGGATGAAGCGGAAGAGTCTTTGCGAGTAGCGCAAGCACTCGGAAATCGTCTTTATGGAGTTCGTCTTGACACTCCTGGAGAACGTGGGGGAGTTACTGCTGAACTGGTTAGAGAGGTTCGTTATCGTTTAGATATTGCAGGCTTTTCCCATGTAAAGATTATTGCTTCCGGTGGCCTTAACCCCGAACGAATTAGAGTTCTTTCTGAAGCAGGGGTTGATTCTTTTGGCGTAGGAAGTTATATTGCCCATGGAACTCCACGAGATATGACCATGGACTTGAAGGTTGTAGATGGAATTCCTATAGCAAAAAGAGGAAGATTGCCAGGGATTATTGAAAACCCGAGGCTAAAACGTGTAAAATAAGCTGGTTCTACGAATGCCTTTTTGTGAAGAAGATGTGTTTTTTAGCGGGAATGCCGCCACCATTCCCTGATGCGGCTAAAAGAATGCAGCTTCCGCAAGAGTCGGCGTTCTTTGAACTTTTCTCTATAAATTTACTTGAAGTTAAAGGAGGAAATGAACATGGCAAGCAATCGTACCTACATGGCTACTCGTGAAAAAGTTGTTCGCGAGTGGTATGTAGTAGATGCTACCGATAAACCTATGGGACGTCTTGCTGTAAAGGTAGCCAGAATTCTCATGGGAAAACATAAAGCAACCTACACCCCTCACGTTGATTGTGGAGACTTTGTCATCGTTATTAACGCAGAGAAGGTGAAATTAACGGGGAATAAATTAATGAACACCAGAAGGTATCACCATACGGGGCACCCTGGCGGTATTAAGAGCCAGACCTACGGTGAAATGATTGCAAAAAAACCAGAGCGGCTTATGGAGCTCGTCGTGAAGGGAATGCTTCCCAAATCACGCCTTAACTTCCAGAGGAAACTTAAGGTATATGCAGGGGATCATCATCCGCACTCAGCTCAGCAGCCTGTAGCTCTTGATATCTAATTTGAGAAAGGAGGAACAAGAATGCCAACTCCTTCCTATTTTTGGGGAACAGGAAGACGTAAAAATGCTATTGCTCGAGTAAGAGTTTGCCCGGGTGATGGATCTATAGAAATCAACGAAAGAACGGTTGAAGATTATTTCCCTCGCGAGGTCTGGCAGTCTCAGGCCCTTGCCCCTTTAAAAGTTGCGGGTATTGAGGGTAGAGTGAATGTCTTTGTCCGTGCCAATGGGGGCGGTCTTACCGGGCAAGCTGGAGCAGTTCGCCTTGGTATAGCAAGAGCCCTTTTAAAACTGAATCCGGAACTGCGCCCCGCTCTTAAAAAAGCTGGGTTGCTTACTCGGGATCCTCGCATGGTCGAAAGAAAGAAATTCGGTCAGAAAGGTGCTCGTGGGCTTCGTCAGTTCTCCAAACGTTAGTTTTTTACAAAAAACACAATACATACGGGGCGTTTTGCTAAAAAGCCCCGTATGCTATCTTAATTAAAGCAGCTTTCTTTTCTAAAAGGAGCGACACATGGATAGCGGTTTAGTCCCTTTATCGTGTAACTACATTAAAATTTTAATGAACTAACTGGCGTCGAGTACGTTTTCACTCCTCATGGCAGGTTCGATAACGCCCGACGCCCGTCGGGTGTGAACTGATTCTCACCCTTTAAAAAAACTGTAACAAAGGGGGGAGATGCCGATGAATGATTTGCACCACAAATTTCTCGAAAGCATCGATAAGCTTTTCCAGGCTAAAAAGTTTAAAAGTTTGAAAGAGCTGCTAAGCACTATGGAGCCTGCTGACATTGCTGAAATAATGGGTGAAAAACCTCCTGTTGAACGGGTTTTTCTCTTCAGGCTTTTAGCAAAAGACCTGGCCATAGAAGTGTTTGAGTTTATGGACAGCACAGAGATAGAAGAAATGCTGGCCCATTTCTCTGATAGTGAAGTTTCAGAAATTATGGAAGAAATGTCAGATGACGACAGAACAGCTCTTTTCGATGAACTGCCCGCGAAAACCGTGAAAAAACTTCTATTGCGCCTTTCCCCAGATGAACGCAAAGTAGCAAACATGCTGCTGAATTATTCCCCAAGCTCTGCGGGGAGAATAATGACCCCGGAATATATAGATTTGAAAGAGGAAATGACAACAGAAGAGGCTATTGGTCGAATTCGGAGGAATGCGCGCAGCAAAGAAACCATCTACACTTGTTTTGTTGTTGACACACAACGCTACCTAAAAGGCGTTGTCGATCTGGAAACCCTTATTATGGCAGAACCTCACACCTTGGTGGGGGCTGTTATGGATGATCCTATCTACGCTACAACGACTACAGACCAGGAAGAAGTGGCTCAGGTCATGTCGAAATATGACTTGCAGGCCATTCCTATCGTAGATACCGAGAAGCGGCTTGTTGGCATAATAACCTTTGACGACGTTCTTGACATCATCGAGGAAGAGGCAACGGAAGACTTCGAACGAATGGCAGGTATCCAGCCGGTAGAAGAAAGCTATCTTGATGCGAGTATCTTTACTTTAGCAAGAAAACGTTTCATGTGGCTTTTCATTTGTATTTTAACAGAGACTGCAACGTCTGCTATTCTTAAGCACTACTCTTTTGCTATACAAAGCGTGGTAGCATTAACTTTTTTTATCCCACTGCTTATTGATACTGGTGGAAATGCCGGCACTCAAGCCTCTACTCTTGTCATTCGCAGTCTCACTCTTGGGCATATAGAGTGGAAGGATATAGGCAAGGTTATTTTTAGGGAAGCTTTAACAGGAATATTATTAGGGTCGGCTTTAGCAATTCTTGGCCTTGGAAGAGCCTATATGCTTAATACAGGATATGGTCTGGCGATCACTGTAGCTATTGCCATTGTTATTGTTGTTTTGCTTGGAAATATGGCGGGCACTCTACTGCCTTTTATAGCTCGAATGGTTCATATAGACCCAGCTATTATGTCAGGTCCTTTTATTACAACATTAGTAGACGTGTTTGGGCTCATCGTTTATTTTGAAATAGCTCGAAACATCTTATCCCTTTCTTAAAAGACTCTAGTTGGCACGGGTTATCCTTTTCAGGGTAACCCGCTTTTTATGTCTTCCATTTGACAGACCGATCAGTATGGCCTATGATATCCACATACCGAACGGTCGGGAGGTGAGGAAGTGAAAGACAGCGGACAAGATACAAAAGCTCTTATTATTTCTATAGCCCGCGAGCACTTTGCCGAAAAAGGGTTCTATGGAACAAGTATTGACGCCCTTGTAAAAGAAGCGGGTTTGAGTAAAGGGGCATTATATTGGCATTTCCCGGGGAAGCTCGATCTTTATAGAGCGGTTATAAAAGAAGAGGTAGAGCGTATCCGTCATATTATGGTTCCAGAACAGCCAGAAAAGCCTGAAGAACGAGAGGGGCTTTTCATTGCTCGAGGAGAGCAACTTATTGATGCAGTGATGAAAGACCGGTTGTGGCGAATGTTCAGCGTCCATATGGCCTTGGAGTCTATTAGGGGCAATAAAGAAATTCAGGATTTGAATCGTCTTATTAGTCTATCCTTTGTGGAAGAATTTGAGTCTATTCTTATGAGGATGTATCCCTCCCTGAAATATGGAGCGGGAGGACTTTCTCTTAAAGAACTGATTCAAATTTTCGAGAACTTTATTGCGGGATTAGTCTCTAACGTAGGAACAACCCTCTCTGTCGATGAAGCTAAACGTTCTTGGAAATTTTTAGTAACACGAGTCCTTAAAGGAGGGGCACCATATGCGCCATAGAAAATATTTTTATGTGATTGCGATAATAGCACTATTCGCTTGCCTCTTTTCGAAAAAGCAAATTTTATTGGCTCAGGAAAGAGAATCTCTCACAGAGGCGCTAGTATTGGAGCTTGCAAAGGAAAACAATCCAATCCTGGCGGCAGAGGCAGAGCGAGTAAATCAGGCGCAAGCCAGGTACTTAGGTTCCAAATCAGCACAAAAACCCCAATTGGCAGCGTCTTTAACGTACCAACAATTAGGTGAGGAGCCAAGGTATCCTGTAATTCCTACGGGGGGAGAGGCTATAGCGGGGTTTGAAAAAACCTATCGTGCAGCTCTATCTCTTGACTACCTTCTCTATAGTAGCGGCGCTGTAGAAAACTCTGTGCGGAGTCAGAAATTGGCTTTAGAGGGGGCAAAAGCACAAGAAACCAGGGTATCACAGACTGTGGAAAGCAATGTATTAGCGAGTTATTACAATCTTCAGCGAGCTCGAGCAAAACTTGCTGTAGCGGAAGATGTATTAGATCTCACAAAAGAACACCTGAAGCAAGTGGAGTCTTTTTATCATCATGGTGTTGTAGCTAAAAATGAGGTTTTGCGAATTCGTGTAGATGTGTCGGAAGCCGAGCTAAACAGAATAAAGGCTGCCAATGGAGTAGATGTGGCCTGGAGTGCCTTAGAACGAGCTGTAGGGGTCTCTTTGCATTCTCAATATGCTTTGCCGGATCCAGATCAGTCTCGACCCGATGTTCCTATAATTGAGGATCCTTTTACTCTTGCCCTAGAAATCAGGCCAGAGCTTCAAGCTTTAGACCATGCTGTTCAAGCATCTCTATCTCTTTCTAAGGCGGCGGCAGCACAAAGCAAACCGCAGGTGATTTTGCAGGCTGAGAGCTATGTTGCTGATAACACTTTTTTCCCAAGCGAAAAAGATGACTGGAAAATCTCACTTACAGCACTTTGGAGATTTTACGATGGTGGAGCGAGTCAGGCCAAGGGCCAAGAAGCGAAGGCGACAGCAAATGAGTTCCTTTTCAGGACAGAAGACCTTAAAAAACAGATTAACTTGGAAGTTTCTGTCGCGAAACTTAACCTGGAATCTGCTTCGCAACGGATATCTGTCGCTGCGGATCAGGTGCAAAGTGCCGAAGAAGACTATCGTATGGCTTTAAAACGGTATAGTTCCCAGGTAGGCACAAATATAGATGTTCTTGATGCTCGTGTAGCTCTCACCAATGCTCGAACTCAGCTTGTTGACGCAATTTATGATACGCACATATCTAAAACAGAACTTTTATACGCAGTAGGCCTTCCTCTAAGTACAGCTGAAGAATAGGAACGGGAGTGATTTTGAGTGAAAAAGAGTTTGATGCTCTTTAGTGTGGTTATTATCTTTATTGCCCTCATAGGTTTTAGAGCCTATCAGCAACATCAAATAGAAAGCACTGTAGGTGAAATAGAACGGATAAAAGTAGAAGTAGTTTCTCCAGCGCAGAGAACTTTCGTGGATACTGTTCGTTTTGTGGCTACTCTTGAACCAGAAGAAGAAGCTGCTGTTATAAGTAAGGTTCCAGGTAAGACAGTTCTTCAAGTCCTAGTTCATGAGGGCGATAAAGTACAGCAGGGAGATGTTCTCGCCATTCTTGATACAAGCCTTATAAAGCAGCAGATAAATCAGGCTCAGGCAAGCCTTGCCAAGGCTGAGGTTTATAAACAGACCGCGTCAAACGATTACCGAAGATTTTCTCAGCTCTATAAAGAAGAAGTTATCAGTCGCCAACAGTACGATCATGTAGAAGGAGAGTATAAAACCTCTGTCAAGCAAGTGGCTGAGGTGAGGGCAGTTCTGGAACAGCTTAAGATAACGATGGGATATCATCGAATAGAGGCCCCGATTTCCGGCACTATTATAGCTCGAAATGTTGATGCTGGAGACACTACCTCCTCTTATCCTGCCTTTGTGATAGCTAAGCAGGAGCAGGTTAAAGCCGTAGGAGTAGTTCCAGAGAAACTCTACTCTAAGGTAAAAAGAGGTCAAGAGACACAAATTTCACTGGATGCTTTCCCTGGACGTTCTTTTAAAGCGAAAGTGTCTAGAATTTCTCCTGTTTTGGACCCTCTTACCCGAACAGGAAAAGTTGAGGTTGCTGTTGATGCTCTTTCCCTTATGAAACCTGGAATGTATGCTCGAGTAGAAATTCAAGTTGGAACACATGAAGGTCTTGGTATTCCTTTGGAAGCTGTTGTAAAAATGCCGGGCACCGGCATGCCTATTTGTTATATATCTACAAAAGAAGGAACTGCTAAAACTAAACACATTACTCTGGGAGGGGAAGGTCCAGATGCTGTTGAGGTAATCGAAGGAATATCTCCTTCCGATAACATTATTGTTACCCGTTCGGAAAAACTTTCTGAGGGAGCGCCAATTGAGGTGGTTCAGCGATGAATTTGCCAGAGTTTTCAGTCAAAAGGCGAGTAACCACCCTTATGATTTTTCTCGTGGTCATGTTGCTTGGGGGTATTGTTTTTACGTCTTTAAAAGTAGATTTATTGCCTGAAATAGAACCTCCAGTTATTAATATTTTGACTTCATGGCCAGGAGCCTCTGCAAGCGATGTAGAGCAGCGGGTTTCCAAAATAGTAGAAAATCACATAGCCATGATTGAAGGGGTGGATACTATCCTTTCAAAGTCCCAAGATAACATATCCGTTGTCTCTGTGAAGTTTGACTGGGGAGAAGACTTAGATGTCAAAATCGGAGATGTTCGAGACGCGGTGAACTTCGCTAAGCGAGATTTACCTAGCGATGCAGAGGAGCCCATCTTACTGAGAATAACTTCAGGAACGGTTCCTGTTCTTGTAATGTCTCTAACGGCAGACGAATCCTTGCCTGGCCTTTACCATTATGCAAATAAAACTATTTCTGAAACAATTTCCCGTATTTCTGGTGTAGGACAAGTTCTAATCTATGGCGGAGATCGACGGGAGATACAAGTACAACTCAATATAGATAAAATTGAAGCATATGGACTTGCTCCACAAGCAGTAGTGCAAGTGCTTGAACGAGAGAATATTAACATTCCTTCAGGATCTCTGAAGGATGGGCAAATTGAATATTATCTACGTGTTCCTGGCAGATTTCAAAGTGTAGAAGATATGCACAAAGTAATTGTAGGTGTATCGAAAAACCGTCCTATATATCTTTCTGATGTGGCGACTATTTCCGATAGTTTTAAAGATCCTGACATTCAAGGATATCATGCGGGAAAGCAGTCAGTAATTCTCATTGTTCTCAAAAACAGTGACGCCAATACAGTGGAAGTGAGCCAAGCTGTTCTTAAGAAGATGGAGGATATGAAGAATCGAGAGTTCCCAGGCGACGTAGAGTATCATGTGGGGCTTGACGCCGCTGATTTTATTCAAGATTCTGTACGCAATTTAAGTTTCTCTCTTTTTATGGGAATACTTTTGGTGTTCCTTGTGACATGGGCCTTTTTAAAACGACTTCCAGCCTCGCTTATTATTTGCGGAGCAATCCCCTTCTCTCTTGTCATTACTTTTATAATTATGGGATGGCTCGATTATACTATCAATATTTTCACCCTTTCGGCTCTAGCCGTAGCAAGTGGCATGGTTGTGGATAATTCCATTGTCGCTACTGATCAGATTGTTTACCACTTAGAACTTGGAGAGCGACGGAATGTGGCAAGTATCCTTGGTGCACAGGAAGTACAGTCTGCCCTTTTCGCTTCGACGCTTACCACGGCTGTTGTGTTGCTCCCGTTAGCTTTTATTTCAGGGCTTGTGGGTGTTTTCTTTTCAGCATTGACTATTGTGATGGTTGTAGCCGTTATGGCATCGCTCTTTGTCAGTCTTACCTTTGTTCCAATGATGGGAAGCCGGTTTTTCAAGCGCGAAGAAGATCGCTTAAAAATGCACCAATATACGGAACGACTCCTCGTATGGCTTGAACAAAGTTACAAGAACATCCTTTCATGGAGCCTTTTTAACAGGAAAAAAGTTATTGCCGCAGCTATATTGCTTTTGGTTCTTACTTTAACTGGATTTCGTTTCATAGGTACTGAACTGACACCGGAACCGGATACGGGAGATATCTCCATTACCTTTACACTCTCAGAAGGAATCAGGATTGAAAAAACTGAAGAACTTCTTAAAGAAATAATGGCATATGCTGAAAAAACAGTACCGGAGGCAACAAATATATTTGCTTATGATGGCCGGGATGAGAAGGGCTATGCAGTAGCTGTCGGGCAAGAAGCTGGTCCTAACGTGGGAACTGTGGGGCTTAAGCTTGTAGAGAAAAAGAAAAGAGAGCGCAGTGCTTTTGAAGTAGCCAATGAATTGCGTAATTGGCTACAAACAAAACCTGGCATTGAAAAAATGACAGTTGTGGTCACGTCTCCTATTAAAGCTATGTTGCTTGGGTCGAAACCCTTGAATATAGAAGTATATGGAGACAACCTTGATCATGTTATAGAAACGGCAAATACGATCAAGAATAGCCTCATGAAGATACCAGGAGCTGTTGATGTGACGTTGAGCCAAAAACAAAATCGCCCAGAAGTATGGGTACAGGTTGATAGAGAAAAGGCGGCTTTGACAGGTGTAAGTACGGCATCTGTTGCACAGACTCTGAGGACGTATTATTACGGATATGAAACAGGCGAAAGTTATTGGGAAGGTGATGATGATTATCCCATTCGAGTTCGGTTGAACACTGATGAACGAAACTCTCGCGAGGTTTTAAATCGTCTGATGGTTCCGAATGTAAATGGGGAGCTTATTCGCCTTTCTACAGTAGCACAACTAAATGACACAGTAGGTCCACCGGAAATACAGCGCAAAAATAAACAGCGCTATGTAGTCGTTGAAGCAAATGTTCATGGGAGATCGTTAGGCCAGCTGACGCAAGATGCAAGAGCAACTATCGAAAAAATGGATATCCCTCAAGATATTCGCATCGATTTTGGTGGAGAGGTGGAAGAAAAAGACAAGGCTTTTCGTCAAATGGGATATTTAGTTTTGTTGGGGGTCCTTTTGGTCTATATGGTTATGGCAGGGCAATATGAAGCTTACCTCGATCCCTTTGTCATCATGTTCAGCATCCCCTTTGCCCTTACTGGCGTGGCTTTCGCCTATCTTCTGACGGGGATGTATCTTTCGTTACAAGCACTGCTCGGGGTCATTATGCTGGTCGGGATTGTGGTCAATAACGCCATTGTACTTGTAGACTATATCAACCTTCTCAGAGCTCGAGGCTTAAAATTGAGAGAGTCTCTTCTTGAGGCAGGGGAACGTCGTTTACGCCCTGTTTTAATGACGACACTCACCACATTTTTTGGCATGTTGCCAATGGCTATTAGCCAGGACCAGGGAGCAGAACTCTGGCGTCCGCTTGCAATTTCTGTAATGGGAGGATTGCTCGTTTCTACCATAGTAACGTTAGTAATTGTACCTGTAATTTACAGCTTGTTTGAAGAAAAGCTTCGTCGTAAAAAGCGTTTCGCTGAGGCAGAGGAGGTTTAGGCAGCATGAAGATGTTCTGGATTTTTTGTAATGAAAGTGTCGCGGAAGACCTCATGGATGTTCTCAATAAAAACGGAATCACGGGATATTTTGTTTGGAAAAATGTTTTGTTCCGTGATAACGAGAGTGGGAAAACCCATTGGGATGATGCAATATATCCCGGCAAAGACTGGGCTTTTATGGTCTTTTGTGATGATGAAGATGTTTTGGTCTTAAAAGAGAAACTCGAACACCTAGAAGAAGAACCGTATATAAAGCAGGCAGGGATAAAAGCTTTTATTGCAGAAGCAAAAAAAGTAATGTAAAATAATGCTCTGTTGATGACTGGTGTTGACAGATTCTTTTCTCCCGCTATAATATACCAGCGGCGAGCCGGTGTAGCTCAGTTGGTAGAGCAGCTGACTTGTAATCAGCAGGTCCCCAGTTCGAGTCTGGGTGCCGGCTCCAGTAAATTGACAACGTGGTGGGATGGCCGAGTGGTCAAAGGCTGCAGACTGTAAATCTGCTGGCGTTCGCCTACGTAGGTTCGAACCCTACTCCCACCACCATTTATATATTATGAAAGCCGACTTAGCTCAGCAGGTAGAGCACATCCATGGTAAGGATGGGGTCTCCGGTTCGAGTCCGGAAGTCGGCTCCAGTGTTAGCAAAGGGTCCCCGGTTATTTTCGGGACCCTTTTTCTATTTGTATGTCATATGACTGTTTGCACAATTTAACTTTCCTGCCAAATTGTCTTGTTTAAACTCCCCACCAGCAGGCAACCTTCCTACTATCCGCATGACCGGCCAGATAAAAAATCGTTTGGGGCCCCACCACCGCATATTTGTGTAGGAAAAGCCCGGCGATACGTAAAAGAAGATTTAGATAAGTGGATTGATGCTCAACCAAGAAAGTTTTGCCTATCTTACAAGGGGGAATTTAATAGCATATATTCACAAAATAATACGAAAACACTATACGTTTATATCTGTTTTGGCGAGAAAGGGTTGAAATATTGGCCTCTTTTCGCTTAATTAGATATTAAAATGTGTTAAGCACTTTGTTTTTAAGGGGAAATTACGATGAAGTATTATGAGAAGCTCGTCGATATGAAATGTTTCACACGGCAGGATGTGAAAAATTGACAGGGAATAAAGAGACCGCAAAATCCCTTTTGAACAACTATAAAAAGAAAGGGTACATTGAAAGTGTCCGGCGGAACCTCTTCGTTTCCATCAGCATGGAGACAGGCGAGCCTCTAGCGGACCGTTTCGTGATTGCCAGCCATATCGTTCCAGAGGCCTGCGTCACCCATCATTCGGCCTTTCAGTTTCACCGGGATGACAAACCAGGTCTTTTACGAACTGTACGTCGCGATCTCCGGCAACAAAAAGTTTTCCGAGTTCACATACAACGGCATCACCTACCGTTACATACCGTCGCGCCTCGATATCGGGGTTGAAACAAAATACGACGGGATGATTCGCTGAGCGTACTGTCATCGACAGCATTGATGATATACATAAGATTGCGGGCCTCGAGGAGGTTTTAAACTGCATAGAGGCCATTCTCCCCCGCTGGCTGAGCGCACAAAAACTGGTTTCATACCTCAAGGAATATAGGAAATCCGGCAAAGGGTTTTTATATAAAAAGATGGGCTTCGTTGCAAACACCCTTGAGAAGGTATGCCGTCTCACGCGCGTCCTGCATTTCATAGAGAAAGACCCCTTTCTTTATAAAAGCCTCGGATTTAAGGGCGGGACGGCTATCAACCTGGTGATATTCGAATGCCCTCGGTTGTCTGTAGATATTGATTTGGACTTCTGTTTAGAAACTTCGCGGGGCGAGATGCTTGAGGCGCGGCGTGATCAGCTTAAAGCTAGTGGTTATCGCTGGAACGTCGAAGAAAAAATTTGGCAGCGTTCAATGATCGCAGATAATTTTAACTTTAAAGAATTTTATTCCCAACCGTGGGTGCAGACAGGAATATGCATCAAGGTTTATTCGGAGGATGGCGATCAGATGTATGTCCACCGAGGATGATTTTTTGTGTTTTTATCTAGGAGAGAGGTTCCTTTACGAAAAGATTCTCTGCACGTCTTCTCTTCCAGAGGCCTTTGTCTTGCGATAAATGTTTCTCAAATGGGTTTTTAAAGTGTTTTCAGAGATATTCAGGCTATCGCAGATCTCGCTATTGTTGAGGTTCTCTGCCAGCAGCAGGGCAATTTTTGTTTCCTGCTTCGTGAGATCATAGGGCAAAAGTAACAAATGGTGTCTTTCAGTTTGAGAAAGAGGAGCGAGGCCATGTTTCTCCTGTTTATCAAGATTTTCGTTTGCAAAAGTTTCGGGATTATCGTGAAAGAAAAGTCCTGCCAGCAGGAGTGAAATTACACCGGCGACCCACAGGAGCTGGTTATTTGGAATGTTCCATGTTCCTGAGACGCGGTTCAAGAGAAAAATAAGATTCTGACCTATAAAGACAGATCCGGCGATAAGAGCGAGGCCCTTACTTGCGACAGAGAGGGCATGTTCTTTAGGAGCTCGTGAAGCCAAACCAACTAAAGTCGCCCAGGCATAAGCACCAAAACACCCAAATCCGAACTGGAGGAGTGTTATGGGAAGTATGCTGATCCAGCCAGAGAAGCCATAAAAAGGTGAGATCAGAAGGAATCCGGTTCCAATAAGTATTTGGGCCAAGATATAAATGTGCCGCAATTTTATTTTTGGAATCTTATAAACCAATAGCGCTGCCGTTAAAGCTCCTGCCCCGTACATAAGTTCTGAGAAAAAGAAATGAGAAATGGTTTCTGTTCCAGAACTGCTCAAAATATGATGATGAAAGATGCTGCAGGCCAAAAAGAAAAGAAAGATCCGTATTGCCAGCCCAAAATGCAGGGGGGCAAGCCATTTACCCTTAAAGGATGTCTGAGGCCGCAGGTGGGGGGGCTCTGAAGAAGAGAAAGAGAAATTAAAGCTTTTTCCCCAAAAAAGTGCAGAAACCAGGGGAAATGCTCCTGTTATAAGCAGCAAAAATGAAGGCGGGAACCAGGGGTGAACTGCCATAATAAGAGAGGCGAGCATGTTGGCTGCCGAAAAAACAAGAACTGCTTTTTGGGGAGAGAGATTTGTTCCAAGCCACATCCAGCCCCCATCAAAAAGAGCAAGGGCTGCGCTTGCAATCGAGATGCTTGCAAAGTCCATCCATATACTTAAGTGGGAAGGGGTTCGAGGCAGCAAAAGAAAGAGAGAAAAAACACTAAAGAGTAAAAGCTGTTTAAAGAATTTATTGCCATTGAAAAAGAAGGTATATTTTGCCATCAGGGTAAAAAAGATAGCATTGAATAAAGGGAAAAAGAAAAAAGCATGTTCTGGTGATATGGAAAGAAGCTGAGGAAACTGTATAAAAAGGTGTCCCTCCTGAAATGTCCCCCAGCTCCAGGCAGTCGTGAGCCCCAGTCCAACTATAATCAAAAAAAGGAAATATTTATCTTTGTCGTAAGGTGTTTTCATTTTTCCTTTTCACCAACCTTATTAGGTATATGGTCTCAAGCCTTATTGTAACAGGATTTTCATGGAGGGGTGAGAAAATTCATCCTTTATCCGATGTGGTTCATATGTTAACTTCCAGAGGAATTCATGGAGGGAGGTAAAGGAATGAGAAGAAAATTCTGTGTTTTTGGGCTTCTGCTGCTAGTGCTCTTTTTTGCGGGAAGTGCTTGTGGGGCGGAAGAGAAGTTTGTCTGGATTTATAAGGATGATGGGTTTGATATGTATCTTCACAAGGGAACTCTTAATAAAAATAAGGATGAGATCTCTTGCTGGGTCAAAAGTGTTTATTCTGAAAAAGGCAAAGCGTGGGTGTTGAAAAATATGCCATCGAAATATCGTAAAAAGCCCATAGAGTATGGCATGGACTTTTTTGTCCTCAATACGAAAACAGGAAAATATCAGATAAAAGTGTCTATTGTCCATAGCCCTAACGGAGACGGAATATATCGTGAAGGCAGCAAGGCATGGCTTCCCGTAAAACAAGGAACTCTTGCCGCCCTGATTGCAAACAAGCTACCCGAAGAACTAAAAAACAAATAGGGGGGAGGAAGAGGAAATGAAGAATACAAAAATAATAAAGAGGCTGAGCGCTGTCCTTACCGTTATAGTTTGTCTTCAAGGGATAGTTGGTGTTGCTGATGCGGCCCTCAGATCAAGATATGAACAGAAAATAGGCGATATTCCAGGAGCTAGTGTGCCAGTAACCATTGCGCCTGCGGCACCGGTACCTCCTCCTGCGGCTCCGGCACAAGCTTTGGCTCCCGCGCCGCAGTCTCCACAAAAAAATGGCGAATTGGTGGCTTCCTGTGGAATCCCCGCAATCTATGTAAAAGCCATGGCCAAGGAACATGAAAACTTTCGAGAAGCCTTTATTCGCGCGGAGCTAAGCCTTCGGTACTACATCAGGAAGGGGAAAGAGAGACAAGAACCCTCTTCGCAGCAACTCAAAAATCTGCGATTCCAGATAACGCAGAATTTAAAAGCTCTAGAGTCCAGTGCCAATCGTTATTCTCGAAATATACGATATGCTAAATTAGCAATGTTGCAGATGGATGAAGAAGAGCGTTCGATATTTGCTGAGGCTTTGGCCTCCCTTTATGGAACGCCAGCATGGGCAAGTTCACAAGGAGTACCGATGAGTGCAAATTTGGCTCCTATGGATGTTATGAACAGGCTTGAGAACACTATGACCAATGTGGGAGTTGCGTCTGGCACAGCCCAGCTTGCCATTGATCAGAGGTCGCTTGTGGAAACAACAGGCGCTTGGGAGGCTTTTAAGAGCAGCTATGGCGCTCAAGTCCTGGCTTCTGGCGCAAAATTGGGGGCCACTGTGGCTGGTACTATTGGCGGAGCCGCTTTGGGGGTTATCGCTATTGGGTCATTGCCAGTTACTGCTACTGGCGCGGCGATCGTAGGGGTGGCTGGCCTTGGCGTGGGTATTCTTGGCGGAACCATTAGTATCATTGGTGCTACAGATGACTTTGTCAAAGCTGTTAAGGATGACACGAGTTCCGGCATAGATGCGGGTGAAAGAGAAAGATTGGAAAATTTGGGTAACGCTGTGTCAGCGGTCAATATTACGTTAGGTCTCCCGGGTCTTGCCCAGTCATCAAGCACAGCCGAATTTGTGCAGGGCGGGCTTTCCTCAGTATCAGATGCTATGGGCTTCTGGGGAGAAGAAGAAAATAGAAATGATGAGAAGGCAAACGAAATAAACAGAGAACTTGACAGTGTTATGAAAGAAGGCGGAAGCGGCGGCGGCAACGATAGCGGAGGCGGAAGTGGCGGAGGTTGCAGTGGCAGCTTTTGATGAATTCGGTTATAATTTAGCAGGTGTTTTGTAAGACCCGGCATAATGCCGGGTCTTTTTACTCTCATTGAATAAAAACAAGCCGGAAGTTCAGAAGGATCTGCCATGTTGTTGAAGGTAGATTTGGAAGGGATGTACTTCTGGGTCTTTTCCTATGGGCGGATATGGATATTTTTGATTCATATGATAAAATCTCTTCAGTAAATAGGGGTTTTTTTAACGAAGGAATACAGAGCCTGGAAGGGCGAAGATTCTATATATGCAGGGAGGCCTGAGAAAAAATGGCAAAAGAGAAATTTGAA
>LSQX01308317.1_pt1 | contig 25839 bp, 26 predicted proteins | sample 654561 | NCBI WGS metagenome assembly LSQX01 (sample SAMN04489861, study PRJNA283612) | anaerobic digester metagenome | isolation source: 4 biogas reactors fed with cattle manure at either 37C or 55C with and... | place: Denmark: Kongens Lyngby | collected 2014 | reverse complement strand
GTAGTGCTGGGCGGCGCCGTCCTGCTCGCGGAAGGCCTCGACGCGCCTCACGACCAGGTCGGCCTTGGGCAGCAGCCCGAAGTATTTCGGCAGGTGCTGCTTGATGTTGTCGATCGCGCGGGTGGCTTCGTCGATGTAGGCCTGGCGGCCGGCGTCGGTGTTGGGGAAGCGCTGCGCCGGGTCGGACTCCACGTGCTTGAAGAAGGCCTGCAGGTCACCCTCGAAGCCGATCCGCTCCTTGACCGCTTCCAGCTCGCCGCGCAGGCGCGCGACCTCGGACAGGCCCAGTTCGTGGATCTCGTCGGCGGTCATCGCGGTGGAGGTGTTCCGGCGCAGCTGGTAGGTGTAGTAGGCGGCGCCGTTGGGATGGGTCCGGACGACGCCGGTGGGGTTCTCGGCCGCCTGCGGGATCTCCTCCGCGGCCAGGGCCAGGATGCGCTCGTAGGCCGGCTTGACCTCCTCGAGCAGGGCCGCGCGGGCCTGCGCCTTCAGCTCGTCCGCGCGCGCGGCGTCGATCCTGCCGGATGCGACGAGCGCGTCGGCCTTGGCCTTCGCGTCCGCCCACAGCGCGCTGTCCGCGCCCTCGTCGAAGGGCGCGCCGGAGATCACCTTGCGCGACTGGTCGGCCACGCCCTCCCAGGCGAAGCGCGGCGGCCGGATGCCCTGCGCCGCGGCGGCGCGCGCGCGCTCGAGCAGCACGTCGAAGGCCTCCGGCAGCTGGCGCAGGCGCGACACGTAGGCCAGGTAGTCGGACTCTTCGTCGACCCGGTGGAAATTGATCAGGAAGGTCGGCGCCATGCTGTGGAAGCCGTTCATCTGGTCGAACGGATAGCCGTTGAGCAGGAAGGGCATGCCGTCGCGGGCGCGCTCGTACTGCTTCTTCCACAGGTCCCAGGAGAGCTGGGCCTCCGGCTCGAGCTTCGCGTAGTCGAACCGGGCCTCCATTTCCGCGACCGAGGCCTCCATCCAGTCGAGCTGCCGGCGGATCCCGGCCTCGGACATGTCGTCGATGCGGTCGTACAGCTCCTTGCGCCCCAGGAAGGTCAGGCGCAGCGGGCTGAACTGCAGCTGCTCCTCGTACTTCTCCTCGAACCAGGCGTTGAGCCGCGCGGTTTCCGCGGCGCGATCCTCCGCGGAGGCTTCGGCGGCGGGGGAGGCATCCACGGCGCCGCTCCCGGGGGAGGGCCCGCAGGCGGCAAGGCCGAGCGGCAGGACCAGGGCGAGGGCGATGGCGAGCGGCGAGCGGTTGCGGACTTGGCGCATGGCGGGTTCCAGGCTGGGTGTGCGCCGGATTGTGCCCGTTCGCGCCCCGCCGGACCCGGGCGACAGGTCATGGTCGATCCCCGCTCGCGGCGGCCCGGGGTACCATCACCGGCCCACGTCACCCGGAGCACGGCATGGCCGACCACGAGGAACAGCGGCACGGCGTCGGCCGCGCGCAGGCCGAGGAGGCGGTGCGCACGCTGCTGCGCTGGGCCGGTGACGACCCGGCGCGCGAAGGCCTGCTCGACACCCCCAAGCGCGTGGTCGACGCCTATGCCGACTGGTTCAGCGGCTACGGCGAGGACCCGCGCGAATACCTCGAGCGCACCTTCGAGGAGGTCGCCGGCTACGACGAGATGATCGTATTGCGCGACATCCAGTTCGAGAGCCACTGCGAGCACCATATGGCGCCGATCATCGGCCGCGCCCACGTCGGCTACCTGCCCGACGGCAAGGTGGTGGGCATCAGCAAGCTTGCGCGCGTGGTCGAGGCCTACGCGCGCCGCTTCCAGGTGCAGGAGAAGATGACCGCGCAGGTCGCGGCGGTGATCGAGGACGTGCTCAGGCCGCGCGGCGTGGGCGTGGTGATCGAGGCCACGCACGAATGCATGACCACGCGCGGCGTGCACAAGCGCGGCGTGAGCATGGTGACCTCGAAGATGCTCGGCGGTTTCCGCGACGACGCCCGCACCCGGCAGGAATTCCTGCGTTTCGTGGGCGATCCGCGGGCCTAGCCCGAGCCATCCTCCATCGTCGGGTCGACCGGCGGCGGGCGCGTGGCCTCGTCGATCGGGACCTCGGGGTCCAGGGGCGGCGGCACGGAGTCGGTCGGCGGCACGTCGGGGTCGACCGGCGCGGGCAGCGGATCCGTGGGCACCGGCTCGCGCGGCGGCGCATCCTCCGTCCAGGCCTCGTCGCGCGCGGCGTCGGCGGGCGGGGTCGCGGGCACGTCCGCGGACGGCAGCTCGTCGACCGGCGTGTAGGCTTCGCTCGGGTCGCTGCAGGCGGCCAGCGCGAGCGACAGCGCGGCGAGGGTGACGCAGGCGGGGGCTCTCATCGCCGGCCCTCCAGGTGTGGGATGGACAGGAGTATCCGCGAGCGACCGTGTTCGCGACGTGTGCGCGCGCCGGCGGTTCACGCGCCGGGCGAGGCCACCGGCAGCAGCGACCAGAACGGGACGCCGCCGCCGGCGTGCGCGGCGGCCGCTTCGTCGAGGATGTCGAGCAGGGTGTCGAAGTCCTCCGGCGCTGCCTCGCGCAGGGCGGCGCAGTGGTCGAGCAGCAGCACGTGCCCGGGCGCGGGCAGCCAGGACAGGTCGCCGAGGCTGTCGGCCAGCGCGTCCCAGTCGCCGTCGAAGCCATCGGGGAAGTCGAACGCGGCGGCGAACCCGTCGAGCAGGCCGACCGTGTCGTCGACGTCGCGGAGGTCGATCGCGGCCACCCTGAAGCCGAGGCCGGTGGCGGCCTCGACCAGGGCCGCGCGGTCGCGGATGTCGACGTAGTAGGCGGCGGCCTGGCTGGCGTCGGCGAGCAGCGCGCCGGGGTCGGAGTCGATCATCGTGTCCCCCCGCGTTCGAAGGCGCGGACCTGCATCCCCCGGGCCATCGCGCCGGCCTCAGCCGCAGGTGATCCGCGTGATGCGCCCGCGATCGTCCAGGTGCAGGTTCAGGCGCCCGGGGCGGTGGTCCATGGTCACCGCCATGCCCGGGCGGATGACGCGCACCCCGCGCGCGCCCGCCGCCTGCTTCGCGCCGCTGACGGTGGCCTCGTCGGCGCTGCGGCCGATGAAGGAGGCGGCCGCCTTGTCGTCGCAGCTGCCCTCGACGGAATCGCCGATGATCGTCGGCGGGGGGTTCCCGGGCGCGGGCACCGGCCCGCGCGCCGGCGAACACGCGGCGAGCAGGCAGGCCAGCGGTGCGGCCACGAGGGCGGCGCGGGATCGAGCGGTGCGGGTCGGGCGCATGGGCGTGGTCTCCGTGGTGGGGGCATGATGCCGCAAGCGCGGCGGCGGTGCCGGTCAGTCCGGCCGTGCGCCGGCCGCCGCGGTTCCGATGCGCGCCTCGAGCCGGCGGAAGACGGCCAGCACCAGCACGCACAGCAGCGAGGCGCCCAGCGCGAGCAGGTAGTGGCCCAACCCGGCGGCGATGCCGATGGCCGACGCCATCAGCAGCGAGCTCGCCGTGGTCAGGCCGTGCACCTGGTCCTTCCCGCGCGAGCGCAGGATCGCACCGGCGCCGACGAAGCCGACGGCGGCGACGACGCTTTCGATCAGGCGCCCGGGGTCGATGCGCAGCAGGTCGCGGTACTGCTCCTGGGTGAAATGCTGCGCGACCACGTCGCCAAGGCCGACGATCAGCGCGGCGGCGCCCGAGATCAGCATGTGCGTGCGCAGTCCGGCGGAGTGCCGGCCGAGCTCGCGCTCGATGCCCAGCACGCCGCCCAGCGCCATCGCCGCGGCAACGCGCGCCAGGATCCAGAGTTCACCGCTTTGCAGTGCGTCCATCGATCCGCATCCTCGTCGTGTCCCGGCGATGACAGCGCAGGACGGGTCTGCCGACCGTGAAGCCGGCCTGCCGCCGCACCCGGCCTTCATCGCGCGTGGCGGCAGGCGATGCCTACAATCGCGCGCCGACGGGGAGATGCCAGCTTGGGACGCACACGCGACGAGGTAAGGATGTTGGCCGCGGCCCGCGGGTCCGCCGGATCCGCGCGTCGCCCGCGCGGGACGCGATGGCTCCGCGCCGTCGCGGCGGTCCTGATGGGGCTGCCGGGAAGCGCCGCCCTCGCGCAGCAGCCCGCGCAGGCGCTGCAGCACTCGACGCAGCCGTCGACGCAGCCATCGCAGGCGACGCCGGCGGCGCCCGCGGTTTCCGACGCCGACCTCGCGCGCTTCCGCGGCTGCCTGGCGCGGCTGCGCGCGACCGCGGGGGCCGGGGGCGTGGACGGGGCCGCCTTCGACCGGCTCACCGCGGGGCTGGAGCCCGACATGACGGTGCTGCCGCTGCTCGACCGGCAGCCCGAGTTCACCACGCCGATCTGGGACTACCTGGCGGCGCTGGTGGACCAGCAGCGCGTGGACGACGGTCTGGCCATGCTCGCCGCGCACGCGGGCCCCTTGGCCCGCGCCGAGACCGAGTACGGCGTCGATCCGGCCACCGTGGTCGCGGTGTGGGGCGTGGAGAGCGACTACGGGCGCAGCTTCGGCAAGCGGCCGCTGCTGGCCTCGCTGTCGACGCTGTCGTGCTTCGGCCGCCGGCAGGCCTTCTTCCAGGGCGAGTTCGTCGCCGTCCTGCAGCTGCTCGCGCGCGGTGACCTCGACGATCCGGGGATCACCGGATCGTGGGCGGGCGCCTTCGGGCACACGCAGTTCATGCCAAGCACCTACCAGAGGATCTCGGTGGACTTCGACGGCGACGGGCGGCGCGACCTGGTCGGCAGCATCCCGGACGCGCTGGGCTCGACCGCCCACTTCCTCCGGCGCGCCGGATGGCGCAGGGGCGAGCCCTGGGGGCTTGAAGTCCGGCTTCCGGCCGGCTTCGACGCGTCGCAGGCCGGGCGCACCCGGCGGAAGCCGCTGTCGGAGTGGGTCGCGCAGGGGCTGCGGCGGGTGGACGGCAGCGCGATCGACGGCGTGGCCGCGGATGCGCGCGCGGCCGTGCTGCTGCCGGCGGGTCCCTCCGGGCCGGCCTTCCTGGTCTTCAGGAACTTCGACGCCATCCATTCCTACAACGCCGCGGAGAGCTATGCCCTGGCGATCGCCCACCTGGCCGCCCGGCTGCGCGGCGGCGGAGGCTTCGCCACGCCGTGGCCGACCGATGATCCCGGCATCGACCGCGCCGAACGGCGCGAGCTGCAGGCCCTGCTGCTGGCGCGCGGGCATGCGATCGGCGAGGCCGACGGCATGGTGGGCGCGCTGACGCGGCGCGCGATCGCGGCCGAGCAGGCGCGGCTGGGCATGGCCGCCGACGGGCGGGCCGGGCGGCGGATCCTGGAGCGGCTGCGGGCCGAGGCCGCCGCGGGCCGCTGACGCGCCGATTGCGCGCGACCCGGGGCGGGTCCACGATGGCTCCCCGCCCGCGTGGGAGAGCCCGCATGACCGCGAAGAACACCATCTGCCTCTGGTACGACGGCGCCGCGCAGGAGGCCGCGGAGTTCTACGCACGCACTTTCCCGGACAGTTCGGTGGGCGCGATCCAGCGCGCGCCGGCCGACTTCCCTTCCGGCAGGAAGGGCGACGTGCTGACCGTCGCGTTCACCGTGATGGGCATCCCCTGCCTCGGGCTCAACGGCGGGCCGGCGTTCCGCCACTCCGAGGCCTTCTCGTTCCAGGTCGCGACCGACGACCAGGCCGAGACCGACCGGCTGTGGGACGCGATCGTGGGCAACGGCGGCGAGGAAAGCGCCTGCGGCTGGTGCAGGGACCGCTGGGGGCTGTCGTGGCAGATCACGCCGCGCGTGCTCACCGACGCCCTCGCCGACCCGGATCCGGAGGTCTCCCGGCGGGTGTTCGAGGCCATGATGCGGATGCGCAGGATCGACGTCGCGGCGATCGAGGCCGCGCGCCGCGGCTGAGCCCGCGCTGTCGCCCCCGCGCGGCGCGGGCTACCTTCGCTCCATGGAAACGAAGCCCCACGCGCCCGCCTGCGAGCGCAACCGCGATCCGATCCTCGGCGTGCTGCGCGCGCATTTCGCCGACCGCCGGCGGGTGCTGGAGATCGGCAGCGGCACCGGCCAGCACGCCGTGTATTTCGCGGCGGCCATGCCCTGGCTGGAGTGGCAGGCGAGCGACGTGGCCGGCAGCCTGCCCGGGATCCGCGCTTGGCTCGACGAGGCGCGCCTCCCGAACACGCCGCCGCCGCGCGAACTCGACGTGCGCTGGACGGACTGGCCCGGGCTCGCCGCCGATGCGGTGTTCACCGCCAACTCGCTGCACATCATGGGCCCGGATGCGGTCGAGGACTTTTTCCGCGGCGTCGGGCGGCTGCTCGCGGGCGTGCCCGGCGGGACCCTGGTGGCCTACGGGCCGTTCAACTACGACGGGCGCCACACCAGCGACAGCAATCGCGACTTCGACGGCTGGCTGAAGGCGCGCGACCCCGCGTCCGGGATCCGCGACTTCGAGGCCGTGGACGCGCTCGCCGCCCGGGCCGGCCTGCGGCTGCTCGCCGACGTGGCGATGCCTGCGAACAACCGCTGCCTGGTGTGGCGGCGACCCGGGGACCCGGCTGCCGGCGGGGCTGATCCAGGTCAACGCACGGCGGCCGGGCACGCGCGACAGTCAGGGCCCCACACCCCGGGAGCGGACCATGGATCTTGAACTGAAGGGCACGTCGGCGATCGTCACCGGCGCGGGCTCCGGCATCGGCCGGGCGGTCGCCCTGGCGCTGTCGCGGGAGGGCGCGAACGTGGTGCTGGCCGACATCGACGAGGCCGGTTGCCGGGAGACCCTGGAAGGAATGCAGCGGGCGGTCGCCGGCGCGCGCGGCGTCGTGGTCCGCGCCGACGCGGCCCTGCCGGCCGACCACGCGGCCACGGTGGAGGCGGCGATCGCGAACTTCGGGGGCCTCGACATCGCGGTCAACAACGCCGGCATCGGCGGCGAAGCCAACCTCACCGGCGAGCTCAGCCCGGAGGGCTGGCGGCGGGTCATCGCGGTGAACCTGGACGGCGTGTACTACGCCATGCACGCGCAGCTGCCGGCGATGCTGGAGCGCGGCGGCGGGGCGATCGTCAACATGGCCTCGATCCTGGGCAGCGTGGGCTGGCGCACGGCGGCGGCCTACGTGGCCTCCAAGCACGGCGTGGTCGGGCTGACCCGGACCGCGGCGCTGGAGTACGCCGCGCGCGGCATCCGCATCAATGCCGTCGGCCCGGGCTTCGTGCAGACGCCGATCCTCGGCGCCGACCCCGGGGTACTCGAGCACCTGGCGGGCCTGCACCCGGTCCAGCGGCTGGGGCAGCCGGCGGAGGTCGCCGACCTCGTCGCCTACCTGTGCAGCGCCCGCGCCGGCTTCGTGACCGGCGCCTACTACCCGGTGGACGGCGGCTACCTGGCGCAATAGCGCCAGCGGATGCCCCCGCGGTTGACCTGGGTCAGCGCCCGCGCCGGCGCGGCCCGGGACAATGGGGCCATCGACGCCCCCCGGCGTCGCCCAGCCAGGAGGCGAGGATGGAATTCCATGTCCGCGCGTCGCGCCCGCTGCCCCCGCTGCTGGTGATCGAGGACGCGCTGCTGGCCCACGACCCGGCCGCGGTGGTCGACATCGACCCGGCGCAGGGCCTGCGCGTGAGCGCGATCATCGACGCCGCGCAGCTGGTGGCGCTGCTCAACGACATCGGCGGCGCGGTGGAGCCCGGCGAGGTCGAGCAGCAGCCGTCGGTCTGCTGCGGAGGGTGCGGCGGCTAGGCGGAGGTGGCACGCGGCGTCCCGGGCGAACCGCGTCCCGTGATCGCGCCTTAACACCTGCGGGCGCTAGATGGCGCCGGGCGCAGCGATGGGAGGGGCCATGGCCGCCATGCAGGAGGCGTCGCGCAGGCCGGCCGAGGATGAAGGCCAGCGCGCGCGGCGCCACAACCAGGCGCTGGTGGCCCTGGCCCGTGAACTCTGGACCGGGCACGACACGCTGGAATCCGCCCTGGCCCTGGTCTGCGAGACCGCCGCCCGGACCCTGCGGGCCGACCGGGTCAACGTCTGGCGGCTGCATCCGCAGCACCGCGTCCTGCGCTGCGTGCACGCCTACGACCTGCGCAGCGGCGAGCACAACCCGCCCGGCTACGACGAGGCCTTCGACAGCGGCAACCAGTACGGGCGCACGCTCGACGGAGTGCGCTTCATCGATGCCGCCGACGTCAGCCTCGATCCGGGCCTGCAGGCGGCGCTCGGGGACTACTTCGCGCGCCACGGCGTCGCGTCACTGCTCGACGCCCCGGTGCGGAGCGAGGGCGTGCTGGTGGGCGTGGTGTGCCACGAGCAGGTCGGCCATCCGCGCACCTGGACCCCGGCCGACCAGGCCTTCGCCGCCAGCATCGGCGACTACGTGGCGATGGTGGTGGAGATCCACCGGCGCCGGATCGCCGAGCGCCGCCTGCGCTACCTGGAGCTGCACGACCCGCAGACCAACCTGCCCAACCGCGACCATCTCCTCGAGGTGGCGCACAGCGCGCTGAGCCCATGCGGGCCGGGCGAGGCGGCGGTCGCGGCCATCCACGTCCAGCTCGAGCTTCCCGGCGACGACCGCGCCGGGCAGCTGGTCGCCGCCTCGGGCGCGCTGCGCGAGGCGCTGGGCGGCGAGGCCACCCTGGCGCGCGTACGCGACGACGCCTTCGCGCTGGTGCCGCACCAGCGCCTGCGCGGCGCCGAGGCGCTGGAGCTCGCGGGACGCTGCGTCGAGATCGTGGAGCGCGCCGGCGGCGGCCTGCGCGCCTCGGCGGGGATCGCGTTCTCGCACGACCTGGCCGCGCCCTCGGCCGACCTGCTGCTGCGCAACGCCGAACTCGCCAGCCAGCGTGCGCGGAGCCTGGGCCGGCTGGACCGCTGCGAGATCTTCGACGCCGGGCGCCACCGCGAGCTGGTCGAGCGCATGAACATGGAGCGCGCGCTGCGCGATGCGCACGAGCGCGGCCGGCTGCACGTGTACTACCAGCCGGTGGTGGACCTGTCCGACGGCCGCATCCGCGGCACCGAGGCGCTGCTGCGCTGGCACGACGACACCGGCGGCTGGCGCCCGACCTGCGACTTCATCGACGTCGCCGAATCCTCCGGCCTGATCGTTCCGCTGGGGCGCTGGCTGCTTGGCGAGGCCTGCCGCGCGGCGGCGGGCTGGCCGGTGCCCGCCGACGGACGCGCGCTCGAGCTTTCGGTCAACGTCTCGGCGCGCCAGATCGAGCAGCCCGGCCTGGTCGACGACGTCGCGCGCGCGCTCGAACGCTCGGGGCTGCCGGCGCAGCGGCTGTGGCTGGAGCTGACCGAGACAGCGCTGCTGCCCGACGCCCCGTTCGCGATCCGGACCCTCGAGCGGCTGCGGGCGCTGGGCGTGCGCGTGGCCCTGGACGACTTCGGCATCGGCCACTCCTCGTTCGCGCGCCTCAAGCACCTGCCGATCGACGGCATCAAGATCGACCGCGGCTTCGTCGCGGGCCTGCCGGAGGATCCGCTGGACATGGCCATCGTCGGCGCGATCGCGATGGTCGCGCGGCGCGCGGGCATGGCGGTGGTGGCCGAGGGCGTGGAATCGCCGGTGCAGCTGCCGGCGCTGCGCGAGTGCGGGATCACGGTTGCGCAGGGATTCCACTTCGGCCGGCCGATGCCCGCGGGGGCGCTGCGGGCGCGGATCGGCACCGGCGGCTGAATCCCCGGCCCGCACCCGGTACGATGCCTGCGGGGTGGAGGGGCCCCGCAACGCAAGCAACGCCATGAAACCGCAGATCACACGCTTCCTCGGCGCGGCCCTGCTCGTCCTGCTGCCGGTGCACCTGTGCGCGCAGGACCTGCCGCGGCCGAAGGAGTTCTACTTCGAGGCCGACGCCGACGTCGCCCGGCCGCTGGAGCTGCTTCCGGGCGACGACGAGGCCACGGTCGAGCGGCTGCTCAAGGCGCGGGAGCGCGGGCGGCGCGGGGAAGCGTCGCTGGCCGCGGCGCAGCTCGCCCGGATCGCCTACGCCGGCGGCCGCGCCGACACCGGCGCCGCGCTGTACGACGAGGCCCGTAGGCGCGCGGACAACGCCCGCCTGCGCGACGCCCTGCACTGGAACCAGGGCTGGGACCTGTATCGCCAGGGCGACTTCGCCGGCGCGCTGGCGCACTGGCGCAGCGCCGGCGCCGAACGGCTGAAGGGGCCGGCCTGGCTGCCGCCCACGCTGGCCCTGGGCTTGTGGCGCCTGGACCGCCGCGAGGAGGCCGTCCGCTGGTACGCGGCCGCGGTCCGCACCGAACCGCAGCTGTGGCGGTCGCCCGACCTGGAGCGGCTGCTCCCGGACTGGTCCGCGGCCGACCGCGAGGCGCTGGCCGAAGTCGCCGCGGCCTGGCAGGCCGCTCCCCCGCCCTGGCCCTGAGGCCCGCCATGTCCGCGATCGCACGCTTCTGCTCCGTCCTCGTCCTGGCCGTGGCCGCGGCGGCGCCGGCGGCGGGCGCGGACCGCATCACCGGCAAGCCCTTCGCCACCCGCAGCCAGGTCCACGCCCCGCATGCGATGGCCGCGACCTCGCATCCGCTGGCGACCCAGGTGGCGCTGGACGTGATGAAGGCCGGTGGCTCGGCGGTGGACGCCGCGATCGCCGCCAACGCGGTGCTGGGCCTGGTGGAGCCGACGGGCAACGGCATCGGCGGCGACCTGTTCGCGATTGTCTGGGATCCGGAGACGCGCAGCCTGCACGGCTACAACGGTTCGGGACGCTCGCCGCGGGCGCTGACCGCCGAAGAGTTCCGGCGCCGTGGCCTTGCCTCGGTCCCCTCGCACGGCCCGCTGCCGGTGACCGTGCCGGGGACGGTCGACGCCTGGTTCGCGCTGCACGGGCGCTTCGGCAGGCGCAGCATGGCCGCGAACCTGGCGCCCGCCATCCGCTACGCGCGCGACGGCCATCCGGTGCACCAGACGATCGCCTACTACTGGGCGCGCTCGGTCCCGCGGCTGTCGAAGTGGCCCGGATTCAGCGAGCAGTTCACCCTCGCCGACGAGGGCGGCGGGCGCCGCGCGCCGCGGGAAGGCGAGACCTGGCGCAATCCCGGGCTCGCCGACACCCTGCAGGCGATCGCCGACGGAGGCCGCGACGCGTTCTACAAGGGCGACATCGCGCGCGTGATCGACGCCTATTTCAGGGCCAACGACGGCTTCCTGTCCTACGCGGACCTGGCCGCGCACGAAGGCGAGTGGGTGGAGCCGGTGTCCACGAACTACCGCGGATACGACGTCTGGGAGCTGCCGCCCAACGGCCAGGGCATCGCCGCGCTGCAGATCCTCAACCTGCTGGAGCCCTACGACCTCGCGTCCTACGGCTTCGGCAGCCCCGAGCACGTGCACCTGTTCGTCGAGGCCAAGAAGCTGGCCTTCGCCGACCGCGCGCGCTGGTACGCAGACCCGGACTTCGCGCGTTCGCCGGTGGAGCGGCTGGTCTCGAAGGACTACGCGCGCGAGCGCGGCCGGCTGATCTCGCTCGACCGCGTGCTGCGCGAAGCGGTGCCGGCCACTCCCGCGCAGCTGGACCAGGGCGACACCATCTACCTTGCCACCGCCGACGCCAGCGGCATGATGGTGTCGCTGATCCAGTCCAACTACCGCGGCATGGGCAGCGGCATGGCGCCGCCGGGGCTGGGCTTCATCCTGCAGGACCGCGGCGAGCAGTTCGTGCTCGGAGACCCCTCGCATCCCAATGCCTATGCGCCCGGCAAGCGCCCCTTCCACACCATCATCCCGGCCTTCGTGACCCGCGACGGACGCCCCTGGCTGTCCTTCGGAGTGATGGGCGGCGGGATGCAGCCGCAGGGCCACGTGCAGGTCCTGCTCAACCTGATCGACTTCGGCATGGACCTGCAGGAGGCCGGCGACGCGCCGCGCATCCACCACGATGGTTCGACCGAGCCGGCGGGGCCGGTGACGGTGATGTCCGACGGCGGCTGGATCGAGCTCGAGTCCGGCTTCCCGCCCGGGACTGTGCGCGCGCTGATGGACCTGGGGCACTCGGTGCGCTCGGCGCTCGGGCCCTTCGGCGGCTACCAGGCGATCGGGGTCAATCCGCACGGCGGCTGGACCGGCGCCAGCGAATCGCGCAAGGACGGGCAGGCGGCGGGCTACTGAACGCCGCTTGCACGGGGCCCCGGGCGGGTCCCCGGCGCCGGCGGACCGCGGATATGCTCCGTGCATCGACCGCGATCACGGAGTCCCGCATGCGCAAGCGCTGGCTGCTGTCCGTCCTGCTCGTCCCCGCGCTGGCGCTGGCCGCGCCCGCATCCGCGCAGACCGCGCAGCCGTCGCGCCCCGGAGCGGAGGACGCGGATGCCGCACAGGCGCGCGCCGAGGCCTGGCAGGCCTACGGCCTGCGGGTGGCGCGCGCGCTTGCCCGCTCCGACGGCGCCCGCGACCTGGCGCTGGCCGCCGTGCTGGACGCGATGGCGCGGCCGCCCGGGGAGGGCGCCGGGACCGGCGATGAAGCCCGGCGCTGGCGCGCGGAAGCGGCGTCCAAGGGCGCCGGCGACGTGATCACCCAGCAGCTGCTGCTGGCCGCCGGACTGGTGGGCGGCAGCCAGGACGAGGCCGCGGAGGCCGCCCGCCGCTGGCAGGCGCTGGAGCCGGGCAACCTGGCGCCGGTCATGCTGCAGGGGCTCGGCACCGAGGCGGTGCTGGCCGCCGCGGCGCGCGCCAACCACAACCGGCCCGACCCGTACCCGCTGCAGCGCTGGATCGCCGGCGCGCTGCGCGCCCATCCGCCGACCGCCGCCGAGTGGAGCGCATTCGGCGAGGGCGAGCGGCCGTCGGACGCGGTGCATGCGGCGATCTGGGCGGCGTCGTTCCCGGCGCTGCTGCTGCCCGACTACCGCGACGTGCTCGCCGCCTGCACCGGTCGCCCGCTGCGGGCCGCCGGGCGCGCGGAGGCCTGCCGGCGCATGGCCGACCTCCTGCTGGCGCGGCCCCAGACCGTCCTCGACGAACGCATCGGCCTGTCGCTGGCCGGCGCGCAGGCGGACGCGGCCACCGCGGCGGCCCTGGACGCGCGCGCGCGCGGCGTCGACTGGCGGCAGGAGCAGCTGCGCGCGCTTGCGCAGCGCGAGGACGGAGGCGACGACGCCCTGCTGGCGCGGCTGCTCGCCGACCCTGCGATCGACAGCGAGGACGCGATGGCGCGGCGGATGCTGGCCGAGGCCGGGATGGCGCAGGAGCCGCCCGCGGAGTGGCGTGCGCCCTGGCAGCGGCGGCGCTGAGGGCCGCGCTCAGTCGGCCGGCACCGTGCGGCCCGCCGCCCAGGCGCGCAGTGCGTCGACCTGCTCGGCCATGACCACCGACAGCGGCCGCGTCCGTCGCAGCTCGGCGCGCAGCAGGAAGTCCCCCAGCGCCTCGCCGGCGGCATGCGCGGCATACAGGCCGGAGACGATCGCCTGCTCGATCTCGGCCCCGGAGAAACCCTCGGCGGCGGAGGCCAGGGCGTCGAGGTCGAAGGCGCCGGGATCGAGCCCGCGCCTGCGCAAGTGGAGTCCGAAGAGCTCGCGGCGGGTCGCCGCGTCGGGCAGGTCGACGAAGAACACCTCGTCGAAGCGGCCCTTGCGCAGCAGCTCGGCGGGCAGCTCCCGCACCTGGTTGGCGGTGGCCACCAGGAAGACGTGCGACCTGCGCTCCGCCATCCAGGTCAACAGGTAGCCCAGGACGCGGCGCGAGACGCCGCCGTCGCCGTCGCCGGCCGAGCTGGCCAGTCCCTTCTCGATCTCGTCGATCCACAGCACGCAGGGCGCGAGCTGCTCGGTCGAGGCGAGCGCGGTGCGCAGGTTCTTCTCGGTCTCGCCGTGGAACTTGTCGTACAGGGTGCCGAAGTCCAGGCGCACCAGCGGCACGCCGAAGCCGCCGGCGATCGCCTTCGCCAGCAGCGACTTGCCGCAGCCCTGCACGCCGAGCAGCAGCACGCCGCGGGGCGGGTCGAGGCCCGGCGGGGCGCTGCCCGAGGTGAACACCGCGCGCCGCTGCCCGATCCAGCGCTTCAGCGCGCGCGCGCCGGCGACGTCGGCGAAGCCCGCGGTGTCGTATTCGTAGTGCAGGTGGCCGCTGCGGTTGAGAAGCTCGAACTTGAGCTTCGACAGCTGCGGGAGGTCGTCATGGTCGAGGGCGCCGTCGCTGAAGATCAGCTGCCGCGCGATCCGGCGCGCGTCGCCCAGCGACAGGCCCTGCAGGTTGCGGACGATCAGCTCCACCGCGGCCGGATCGGCCTCGACGCGGCGGCCGCCGTGCCCGGCCTGGTAGCGCGCGGCCTCCTCGCGCACCATCGCCAGCAGCGCGCGGGCGTCGGGCAGGCGGGTCTGGAAGCGCACCGCCATGGATTCCAGCCCGTCGGGGAGCTCGACCCGGTGCCCGACCAGCACCAGCACGTGCGGCAGGCAGCCGCGGCGCTGCACCAGGTCGCGGAGCATGCGCTGGGTCCCGGCGTAGCCGAGGTAGGGGTGGAAGTCGAGCAGCAGGTAGACGCCGCGCTGCCCGGCGGAGTGGATCGCGCGCAGCGTGGTGCCGGCGTCGGGAGCGGCCTCGGCCGGATCCTCGCCGTCGAGGTCGATGCGCCGCAGCCCTTCGGTGATCGTCCACCGGTACAGCGCGCGCCACACGTGCAGCAGCGACTGCCGGAACAGGTCGACCACCCGCGGCTCGTCGGGGGTCTCGATGACGATCAGCGGGGTGTCGGCGCGGATCAGCGCGGCCAGGTCCTTCAGGTCACTCATGCGGTCGCGTGCATCCGTCGTTCCTTTGGCTGCTCCGCATTCTATGTGCGCAGGCCGGGGCGTGGCGGTGTACCCTCGACCGTCGAGGCTGGGCTGACGTGACCGGAGAGCGCATGAAGACCGTGCTGGTGGCCAGTTCGAAGGGCGGTGCGGGCAAGACGACGATCGCGACCCATCTTGCCGCGCAGGCGGCCGTCGACGGGCTGCGCACGGCGATCATCGACGCCGATCCACAGCAGTCGTCCACGCGCTGGGCCGAGCGCCGCGCAGGGATGGACAGCGCCGTGCTCCCGGTCGCGGGCGCGACCCGCGCGCGGTCGGCGTGGAAGTCCCTGCCCGCCGACACGCAGCGGGTCGTCATCGACGCGCCGGCCGGCGCGATGGCCGCCGACCTCGAGCCCTGGCTCGAACAGGCCGACGCGGTGGTGGTGCCGGTGCTTCCCTCGGCGCTCGACCTCGATGCCACCGTGCCCTTCCTCAACACCCTGGCGAAGCACGAGCGGGTGCGCCGCGGCGACCTGCGCGTGGGCCTTGCCGGCAACCGCATGAAGCCCTGGACCAATGCCTCGCAGGCGACGCTGGACCTGCTGGCGCAGTGGCCCTACCCGGTGGTCGCCTCGCTGCGCGACAGCCAGGCCTACGTGGTCCTGGTCGGGCTGGGGCGGAGCCTGTTCGACTACCGTTCGGCCCAGGTCCGCGATCATCAGGCCGACTGGGCTCCGCTGCTGAAGTGGCTGCGCAAGCCCTGAACCGCCCCTGGGCGGACCTGGAGTACTGGACGATGGCGAACGACACGAGGGACATCCTGCTGCTGCGCCACGCGCATGCCGGGCCCGCGGGGCCGGGGCAGGCCGACCTCGACCGGCCGCTGTCGCCGGAAGGCCAGGCCGAGGCCGAGGCCGCCGGGCGCTGGCTGCTCGCGCAGGGGCTGCTCCCCGACCAGGTGCTGTGCTCGCCGGCGCGGCGCACGCGCGAAACGCTGGAGGCGGTGCTGGGCGTGATCGGCTACGTCGACCAGCGGCTGGAGGAGGCGATCTACGACGCCACCGCCGGCACCCTGGCGACGCTCGCCGACCAGCACCGGGACGTCGGGCGGCTGATGCTGGTCGGGCACAACCCCGGGCTCGAGCGGCTGGCGGCGCTGCTGCACAGCGGCCAGTCGGGCGACTACCGGGGCATGCCCCCGGGCGCGGTCGCCGTGCTGCGGCTGCCCGCGGGCGCCGAGCTCGAGCCCGGCGCGGCCCGGCTCGTCGATTTCTGGTGGCCGTGAGCCGTGCACGATTCACGGCATGGATCGCGCTCGGCGCCGCCCTGTGGGCAGCGATGCCCGTCCGGGCGGCCGAGATCGATGCGGCGCGCTCCGAGATCGGCTTCAGCCTGGTCACCCGCTGGCGCGAGGTCGTCGACGGCCGCTTCCCGGTCTTCAACGGCCGCCTGACCCGGCTCGCCGACGGCCGCCAGCAGGTGCGCCTGGCGCTCTCGGCCGCCGACGTGGAAATCCTCGGCAACCTGCGGCACACCCACCTCACGCGCGGGCGCGGCTTCTTCGAGGCCGAGCGCCATCCGTGGATCACCTTCGTCTCCGATCCCTTCGACCCCGCGCTGCTGGTCGAGGGCGGCGCGTTGCCCGGGGTGCTGGAGATCCGCGACATCCAGCGGCACGAGGCCTTCACGGTGCTGCCTTCGGCCTGCGACCGCCCGGCGCTGGACTGCCCGGTGCTCGCGGCCGGGATCATCGACCGCGGCGACTACGGCATGACGCGGTGGACCTTCGCCATCGGCCGCAAGGTCCGCTTCCAGCTGCGCATTCAGGCCGTCGGGGACGTCGGCGGGTGAAGGCGCTGCTGCGACTGCTGGCGCTGGCGTGCGCGCTGGGCGCCGCCGGCTGCGCGACGCTGTCGCCCGAGCAGGCGGAGGCCGCGGCGCGGATCGCAGGGGAGGCGCAGGCCGTGGAGGTCGACTGCGACCGCGCCGACGCCTGCGCCACGCCGTCGACGCTGCGCTCGATGGGCGTGGAGGCGATGGCCGCGAGCACGCCGGAGTCGCCGCGGCACCGCGCGCTGATCCTGGACTACGGCCAGGATGCACTGCTTGCGCGGCTGAGCCTGGTGCGCTCGGCGCAGCGCACGATCGAAGTGCAGACCTACATCTTCGACGAGGACGACGCCGGCCACCTGTTCCTCGACGAGCTGCTGGCGGCGGCGCGGCGCGGGGTGAAGGTGCGGGTGCTGGTGGACCAGCTGTCGGCGCTGCGCGAGGTCGAGACCCTGGCGGCGCTGGCCGGTGCCCATGCCAACTTCGAGATGCGGATCTACAACCCGGTGCTCGGCCGCGCCCGCATCAACTATCCGCAGTACGTGCTCGCCGCCGCCTGTTGCTGGCGCCGGCTCAACCAGCGCATGCACAACAAGCTGCTGCTGGTGGACGGCGTGGTCGGCATCACCGGCGGGCGCAACTACCAGGACAGCTATTACGACTGGGACCCGGAGTACAACTTCCGCGACCGCGACCTGTACGTGGGCGGGCCGGTGGTGGCGGAGATGGCGACCAGCTTCGAGCAGTACTGGGATGCGCGCCTGACCCGCAGCCTCCCCGAACTGGCGGACGTCGGCCGCCGCCTGCTGCGCCACGGCGTGCCCGGGCTGTCGCACGCGCCCTTCAAGAAGCCCGAGCGGGTGGAGCGCATCTCGCGCGACGCCGACGATCCGTGGCTGGTCGACATGCTTGCCGCCGAGGCGCTGCCGGTGGGCGCGGTGGACTTCATCTACGATCCGCCGCAGAAGCACCGGCGCGACTTCGCCGGCCCCGCGCCCTCGACGCGCGGCCTGCGCGCGCTGATCGAGGGCGCGCGCGAGGAGGTGCTGATGCAGACGCCGTACCTCGTGCTGTCGCCGCCGGCGCAGGAGGTGTTCCGCGAACTGCGCCAGCGCGAGGACCCGCCGCGCGTGCGCGTGTCCACCAACAGCCTCGCCGCCACCGATGCCTTCATCACCTACGCGCTGACCTACAAGTACAAGCGACGCCACCTGCGCGAGTTCGGCTTCGAGATCCACGAGTTCAAGCCCTTCCCGCAGGACGCGCCGATCGACGTCGAGGCCACCGGGGCGGTGGAGCGGCCGTCGACCTCGTCGCTCGCGCTGGGGCCTTCGGGCAGCACGCGCCCGGGCCCGGGCGGGCGGGCGGCGCGCGCGCGGCCGCTGGAGCGCGAGTACTCGGCCCTGCGCTGGTCGGGCTTCTCCGCGCACGAGCGGGTGCCGCTGACCCGCGGCGGCGTGCGCTTCGGACTGCACTCGAAGTCGCTGGTGGTGGACGGCCGCGTGGGCGTGGTCGGCACGCACAACTTCGACCCGCGCGGCGACAACTACAACACCGAGAGCGCGGTGGTGATCGAGGACGAGGCCTTCGCGCGCGCGCTGGGCGACAGCATCCGCCGCGACATGGCCCCGGAGAACGCGTGGACCATCGCGCCGCGCGACCGGCCCGTCGTGCTGTCCGGCCTGAACTATTCGCTGGGCAAGGCCTCCGAAGCGCTGCCGGTGTTCGACCTGTGGCCCACGCGCTACGCGACCAGCTACGAGTTCCGTCCCGGCCCCGGCTGCCCGGTGCCGCCGCCGATGGACGATCCCGCGTTCCGCGACTGCCACGTGCCGGTGGGCGACTTCCCCGAAGTGCAGCTGAGCCTGAAGTCCCTGCTGACGCGCATCTTCACGGCCTTCGGCGCCGGCCTGGCCCCGATCCTCTGAGCCCTCCCGCGAATGACCGTTCGTCGGCAGGAGCGCCGGCGCGGGCGGATATGACCTTTGACCTATTGCAGTAGGGGGGTGGTGTGGTAGTCTACCAACACACCAAGTCACACCCCCCGACCCAAAGAGGAATCCGCCATGTACCGCAACGACACCAACGCCGCCCCCCGCTCCAGCGTCCACTCCGCCGCCCGCGCCCAGGACAGCTCGAGCCGGATCCGCTATCGCAACCGCGACTTCGGCGTCGGCTACGGCAGCAGCAGCGGCTACGCCGCCGCCCGCCGCTACGCCCCCAGCCAGTCGCCGGCCCGCTTCCGCCTGGTCTGACGCGTTGACCCCGGGGGGAACCGATCCTAGGCTGGCGCGCCCCCGGCGCCAGCCCGGGAGCCGGAGCCAGCGATGACCCCCCCGAACACGATCTTCCGCCGCCACCGCGACCTCGCGGAGCTCAACGCCCTCTCCAGGGGCACCGCCATCGAGGCCCTCGGCATCGCCTTCGTCGACATCGGCGACGACTTCCTGGTCGCGACCATGCCGGTCGATGCCCGCACCCTCCAGCCCTACGGCCTGCTGCACGGCGGCGCTTCGGTGCTCCTGGCCGAGACGCTGGGAAGCAGCGCCGGCAACCTGTGCGTCGCCGAAGGCGAGGTCTGCGTCGGCATCGAGATCAACGCCAACCACGTTCGCGGCGTGCGCGAGGGGCATGTCACCGGCACCGCGCGGCCCGTGCACGTCGGCCGCAGCACCCAGGTCTGGGAGATCCGCATCGAGGACGCGCGCGGCCGCCTGGCCTGCGTCTCGCGCCTCACGCTGGCGGTCGTGCCCGCGAGCTGAGCCGCGCCGCGCGCAGCCGGCCGCGCGACGCTATCCGCGCCGGAGGCCATCCGGTATCGTTTCCACCATGCGCTCCCCCCAGGTCCACACCGCGCGCGCCGGAGGCAGCCTCGCGCGCGCGGGACGCTATGCCCTGCGCGTGCCGATGCTGCTGTGGCACGCGCTGGTCCACCTGCCGCTGGTCATGGTCGCGATCACCCTCCCGAGCGACCGCATCGCGCTGGGCGCGGAAAGCCTGCGCGACCGCCTGGTGCGCACGTGGCAGGGCGGGCTGGCGCGGGTGTTCGGGCTGCGCCTGCGCAGGACCGGCACGCCGCTGCCCGGCGCCGCCCTGTTCGTGGCCAACCACGTGAGCTGGATGGACATCCCTGTGCTGCACAGCCAGCGGATGATGGGCTTCGTGGCCAAGCGCGAGATCGAGGGCTGGCCCCTGGTCGGGCGGATGGCGCGCCGCGGCGGAACCATTTTCCACGAGCGCGGCAGCCAGGAATCGCTGGGCGGGGTCCTGCACGCGATGATCGCCCGACTCCGCTCGGGGCGCGCGGTCGGCGTGTTCCCGGAAGGACGGACCCGCGACGGCGCCGAGGTCGGCCCCTTCCACGCCCGCATCTTCATGGCCGCGGTCGAGTGCGGGGTGCCGGTGCAGCCGGTGGCCCTGCGCTACGGCGCCGCGGGCTCGGCGCAGCGCATCGTCGCCTTCCAGCCGCGCGAGGACTTCGGGCGGAATTTCCTGCGCCTGCTCGGCGAGCCGGCCAGGGACGTCGAAGTGATGTTCCTCGAACCGGTCATGCCCGGCGACGCCGAGGGCCGCGCCGCGATCGCCAGGGTCGCGCGCGAGCGCATCGTCGCCGCCATGCAGGAGCCGTGAGCCCGGCGCGGCCCAGCGACTACCGCCCGCCCCGATGGCTGCGCAATGCACACGTGCAGTCGGTGCTGGCGGGCAGCCCGCTGCGGCGGCGGCGCGCCCACGCCGCGCTCGCCGCGCTCGGCGCGCGGACCCGCGAGGTGATCGTCGACGGCGGGGGCGGGGTCCGGCTGCTCGGCCTGCACACCGCGCTGCCCGGGGTCGAACCCGCGGGGATGGCGCTGCTGCTGCACGGCTGGGAGGGCAGCGCCGACTCCGCCTACGTCTGCCTGGCCGCGGCCGGCTTCCTGGCCAGCGGCTACGACGTCTTCCGGCTCAACTTCCGCGACCACGGCGGCACCCACCACCTGAACCCGGAGATCTTCCACTCCGCGCGCATCGACGAGGTGGTGCACGCCGCGGCCGACGTCGCTGCGCGGATGCCGCGGCCGCGCCTGGTGATGGCGGGCCACTCGCTGGGCGGCAACTTCGCGCTGCGGGTGGCGCTGCGCGCACCGGCGGCGGGCCTGCCGCTGGACGCGGTGGCCGCGGTCTGCCCGGTGCTGGACCCGGCCCGGACCATGGACTCGATGGAGCGGGGACTGCCGCTGTACATGCTGCACTTCGAGCGAAGCTGGCGTCGCTCGCTGGCGCGCAAGCGGGCGCTGTTCCCCGAGCGCATGGGCTTCGACGACGCGGTGCTGCGGCTGCGCATGCGCCAGCTGACCGAATGGCTGGTCCTGCACCACACCGATTTCGGCAGCCTGGACGCCTACTTCGACCGCTATTCGATCGCCGGCGACCGGTTGGCGGGCCTGCGCGTGCCGGCCTCGATCCTGACCAGCGAGGACGATCCGGTGATCCCCGTCGACGGCTTCCACGAGCTGGCGCTGCCGCCCCGGGCCTGCCTGGAGGTGGCGCGCTGGGGCGGCCACTGCGGCTTCATCGAGGGCCCGGGCCTGGACGGCTACGCCGAGCGCTGGGTGGTGTCGCGCCTGACGGCCGGGGAGTGAGCGCGGGCTACAATCGGCGTTTTCGACGCCGCGCCGCGGCAGGACACGCCCGATGCAAGAACAGATCCTCGACGCCCTGCGCCGCGGCGACGCCGCCACCGCCCTGGCGGCCGCCCGCGCCCACGCCGCGGAGGTCCCCGACGACGCGGACGCCCAGCGCCTGCTGGCCCTGGCCCTGCGCAGCAGCGGCGACTACGAGGGCGCGCGGGGCGCGATCGCGCGCGCGATGGAGCTTGCACCCGACGACGCCCGCCTGCACCTGGCCCAGGCCGGGCTGCTGATCGATGCCCACGACATCGAGGGTGCGCGCGCTTCGCTGCAGACCGCGGTCGGGATCGACCCCAACGAGTTCGCGGCCTACATCATGCAGGGCCACCTGGCGGTGGTCGGCAACGACCTGGAAGAGGGCGATCGCCTGGCGCGCCTCGCGCGGCGCCTCGCGCCCGAGCATCCCTCGCTGCTTGCGCTGGAAGGCACGCTGGCGATGCGGCGCGGCGACGTCGACCGCGCGGTGCAGCTGCTTTCCCGGGCGATCCAGGGCGCGCCGCGCGACCGCACCGCGCTGCATGCGCTGGGCTGCGCCTACCTGGCCAAGGACCACTTCGCCTTCGCCGAACAGACCTTCCGCAGGCTGCTCGAGGTGTCGCCGGGCAGCGATTCGGTCCGGGTGATGGTCGCGCAGCTGGCCCTGCGCCAGGGCCGCCCGGCCGAGGCCCTGGCCGAGGTTTCGCCGCTGCTGGAGGATCCGGCGCGCCGCACTCCGCAGCTGCTGCGCTTCGCCGGCGAGCTCGAGACGGCCCTGGGCCATCCCGAGCGCGCGCTGCCGCTGCTGCGCGAGGCGCTCGCGGCCGCGCCCGCCGACCGCCCGGTGCTGGCGGCGCTGCTCGACGCGTGGGGCCGCCTGGGCGACGTCGACGACGCGCGCAGGACGCTGGACGCGCTGCTTGCCACGTCGCCCGAGAGCGACGCGGCCTGGCGCGCGCGCCTCTCGCTGGAGACCGGCGCCGCGGCCGACGCGGTGATCGCGGAATGGCGGGCCCGGCGGCCCGGATCGGTCGATGCGATGGAAGCCGAGATGACGCAGCACGGCGTCTCCGGCCGGCTCGACGAGGCCGAGGCCGTGGCGCTGGCGCTGCTCGAGCGCGAGCCGGGCCACGCCCGCGCCGAGATGCGCGTGGTCGACACCCTGATGGCCCGCGACCCCGCGGCCGCCGCCGAACGGCTGGACCGGCTGATCGCGGACGCCGCCAGGCCCTCCGACCGCCAGGCGCTGCAGTCCTGGCGCGCGCTGGCCTCGCACCGCTGCGGCGACACCCGGGCCGCGCTCGACTTCTGGCTGCAGCGCAACGCCGCCGAGGCGCCCTCGCAGCTGCAGCGCCCGGCCGCCGCGCCCGCACCGGCGCAGTGGCCCGAACCCGCTGCGCCGGCGCCCGATGCGCCGGCGGCGACCTTCATGGTCGGCCTGCCGGGCGCGCTCCCCGAGCGCGTGGCCCGCCTGCTGGCGCCGGTGGTGCCGCATTTCCGCAGCGACCGCTTCTGGACGCGGCCGCCGGCCGACGGCTTCCAGGACCTCGGCGCCTGGCCGCGGATCGCTTCGGGCGAGGTCGCGCCCGGGGCGGTCATCGACAGCTGGCGCGCCGCGCTGCCGGGGCGCGGCATCCAGGGCCCGGTGATCGACTGGCTGCCGTGGTGGGACAACGTCTACGCCGCGGCGATGCGCGCCGCCCTGCCGGGCGCGCGGCTGCTGGTGGTCCTGCGCGATCCGCGCGACATGCTGGTCGACTGGCTGGCCTTTGGCGCGCAGCCGCCGTTCGCGGCGGAGTCGCCGCAGGCCGCGGCGGACTGGCTGGCCGGCGCCCTCGGCCAGCTGGCGACCGTGCACGAACAGGCGCTGGTCGCGCACGACCTGCTGCGCGTGGACGACACCATCGATGATCCGGTCTCGATGGCCGCGCAGCTCGGCGACACGCTCGGGATCAGGCTGCCCGAGCCGCCGGCGGGCTATTTCGGGCCACGGCGGCAGTCGACCGGGATCTGGCGCAGCTACGCCGACCTGCTCGCAGGGCCGATCGCCACCATGGCGCCGGTGGCGCGCCGCTTCGGCTACCCCGACTGACGCAAGAGGAGGACGACATGCACATCAGCAGCGAGAGCTTCGCGCACGGCCAGCCCATCCCCGGCGAGTTCGCCTTCGGGACGCCCGGCGGGCTGGGCGGCAACCGCAATCCGCAGTTGTCCTGGGGCGGCGCGCCGGAAGGAACGCGCTCGTTCGCGCTGCTGTGCATCGACGTCGACGTCCCGACCGATCCGGCGCTGGTGGCCGACGCCGGGACCGACATCCCCGTGGAGCATCCGCGCGGGGACTTCGCCCACTGGGCCATGGTCGACATCCCGCCGCAGGTGACCTCGATCGCGGCCGGGAGCTGCAGCGACGGCGTCACCCCGCGCGGCAAGCGCGACCCGGCGGGGCCGGCCGGCAGCCGCCAGGGACTCAACGACTACACCGGCTGGTTCGCCGGCGACGCCGACATGTCCGGCGACTGGCGCGGCTACGACGGACCGTACCCGCCGGCGCACGACCTGCGCCTGCATCGCTACTTCTTCCGCGTGTTCGCGCTCGACGTCGAGCGCCTGGACGTGCCGGAGCGCTTCACCGCCGGCGACGTGCTGCGCGCGATGCAGGGCCACGTGCTGGCCGAAGCCGCCACCTGGGGCAGCTACAGCCTGCATCCGGGCGTCGGGCGCTGAGGCGCCCGCGGGGCCCGGCGGGCGTGCCGCCGGCCGCGCGCCTCAGTCGCCCAGCGGGAGCCAGAGCAGGAGGGCCGCGCCGAGCAGCATCCGGTACACCGCGAATCCGGTGAACCGGTGGTGCTCGATGTAGCCGAGCAGCCACTTCACCACGACGAAACCGGTGACCGTGGCCGCGGCGAAGGCGATGCCGACGTCGGCCCAGGCTTCCCCGCCCAGGCCGCCTTCGGTGGCAAGCTCGAGGAAGGTGTAGCCGCTGGCCGCGAACATGGTCGGGATGCCGACCAGGAACACGAACTCGGCCGCCGCCGGGCGCCGGCTCAGGCCGGCGAGCATGGCGATGAAGATGGCCGCACCCGAGCGCGAGGTGCCGGGGAAGATCCCGGCCACGACCTGCGCCAGGCCGACCAGGACCGCGACCGTCCAGGTGACCCCGGTGCCGTCGGGGCGGCGCTCCGCCAGGCGCTCGGCCACGATCATCCACACGCCGCCGAGGATCAGCGCCCAGGCGACCGGGGTCACCGTCTCGGGCAGCTCCCAGCCCATCAGGCGCACGGGCAGGCCGACCGCGGCGGTGACCGCGAAGGCCAGGGCGAGCTTCATCGCGTAGTCGCGGTTGCGGGCGTCGCCAAGTCCGGTGGCCAGCGCCCAGATGCGCTCGCGGAAGACCAGGGTGGTGGCGAGGATCGCGCCCGCCTGGATCACGATGTTGAAGAAGTCCGAGCGCGCGCCGAGCCAGTACTGGGCGATCAGCAGGTGGCCGGTGCTCGAGATGGGAAGGAACTCGGTCAGGCCTTCGAGGATGCCCAGCACCAGGGCGGCCAGCGGATCGGTCATGTACGGGTCCGGGGTTCGGGATCGGGCGTCCGCGCCGCGGCGCGGGACGGCAGCGGCGCAGCATAGCGAAGAGAGGGCTGCACCGTCATGGTGCGTTCCCGCCGGTGGATGCACCAACGACGCGCAGACCCGTGACGCCCGGCAGACACGCCATCTGCAGAATCAGGCACTTGCCGCATGGCACGCGCCTTGCAACGCATGGCCCGACACCCCGGACACCCGGGGACCCGCACCGACTTCCCTGGAGCCCCCATGTCCTTCGAAAACGTCGAAAAGCTGATCAGCGACCATCGGGTCGAATTCGTCGACCTCCGCTTCTCCGACATGCGCGGCGTGCAGCACCACGTCACCTTCCCGGCGTCGGTGGTCGAACCCTCGCTGTTCGAGGACGGGAAGATGTTCGACGGATCCTCGATCCAGGGCTGGCGCGGCATCCACCAGTCCGACATGGTCCTGCTGCCCGACCCGGAAACGGCCTTCCTGGATCCCTTCACCGCCGACCCGACCCTGGTGCTGACCTGCGACGTGCTCGACCCGACCACGATGCAGGCCTACGTGCGCGACCCGCGCGGCATCGCGCGCCGCGCCGAGGCCTTCCTCAAGAGCAGCGGCATCGCCGACCAGGCCTTCTTCGGGCCCGAACCGGAATTCTTCATCTTCGACTCGGTGCGCTACGCCAACGACATGGGCCACACCTTCTTCCACGTCGACTCGGAGGAGGCCGCCTGGAACTCGGGCCGCGAGTACGAGGGCGGCAACACCGGCTACCGCCCCGGCGTGAAGGGCGGCTACTTCCCGGTCGCGCCGCTCGACTCGCTGCACGACATCCGCGCCGAGATGTGCAAGGCGCTGCAGGCGGTCGGCATCGAGGTCGAGGTCCACCACCACGAGGTGGCCAACGCCGGCCAGTGCGAGATCGGCACCCGCTTCAACTCGCTGACGCGCAAGGCCGACGAACTGCTGACCACCAAGTACATCGTCAAGAACGTCGCCTTCCGCAACGGCAAGACCGCGACCTTCATGCCCAAGCCGCTGGTCGGCGACAACGGCAGCGGCATGCACGTGCACCAGTCGCTGGCCAAGGGCGGGGTGAACCTGTTCTCCGGCGACGGCTACGGCGGCCTCAGCCAGACCGCGCTGTGGTACATCG
>LSQX01168703.1_pt1 | contig 25839 bp, 18 predicted proteins | sample 654561 | NCBI WGS metagenome assembly LSQX01 (sample SAMN04489861, study PRJNA283612) | anaerobic digester metagenome | isolation source: 4 biogas reactors fed with cattle manure at either 37C or 55C with and... | place: Denmark: Kongens Lyngby | collected 2014 | reverse complement strand
CCGGGTGGCTCCGTATATGGGTGTATTCGGGTATTTCTTGAATGACATGGTCATCTTCCACGTCATCATGATAATCGGACCTTCCTGGACAAGTGACTGGATATCCATTTGCAAACGCCTACAACGTTCAGCCAAGCGATTACACATTGCCTGGAAAGCATCAATCCCTTCAATGCGCTGGATCGAATCCTGAAAGACAATCTCAGGATGATAATAGGGAAACAGGTGAGACCAGTCAGGTTTGCCGTTCGTATTATATGTTTTTGACCACAACTCAAGGATCAACGCCTTGCTTAATCCGGACGGTGCATTGTCTTGCCGGCTTTGCTCTTGTTTTTCTGCCATATCTACCTCTTCAGGATGCAAAGAACATGCTCAGTTGTGATATCGTTAGCCAGATAAGCCTGAAACATTGTTCTCTTCTATTTGATCCCATTATATCGCATTATATCGTGGTCTGCCGTTTATAAATCTGCCAGAATCACATGAAGACAATGTTAAAAAACAAGCTGAAACCAACTATTGACAGCTAAAACAGCGGCAAGCTATACTGAATCAGTCATCATCTGCAAAAACAGATGGGTGATACAGGTCGTTGTAGAACGGTAGAATGGCAGTTTCGGGCACATATTGGAGAAGTACGGCTTCACTTAGTGTCATACCCATGTTCATCTGGATGGGTTTTATCGCCTTCTATTCTGGCGTCGGATCAAATCTATTCCGTTTCACCTATAAACTGATCGGACACAGGAAGGGCGGGCTGGCGATGGCCACACAGATCGCTTGTGCTATTTTTGGAGCCATATGCGGCTCCAATACGGCTACTGCGGCCACAATGGGCGCAATCGCTTTGCCTGAAATGCGCAAATATCATTACGATGACTCGCTTTCATCTGCCAGTGTAGCTGCTGGCGGCGCGCTTGGTGTCCTGATCCCGCCATCCGTTATCTTTATTGTTTACGGTATTCAAACTGAGCAATCAATTGGTAAGCTTTTCATCGCAGGAGTGATCCCAGGCCTGTTGCTCATGCTGCTGTACATCATGACAATCGGTCTGGTTGTATCCAGAAAGCCAGATCTTGGACCTGCTGGTCCACGATTCACTTGGCGAGAGCGTCTTTCTGGCGTGCAAAATGGTCTGGTTGAAGTGTTCTTCACTTTCTGTGTATCACTGGGAGGGCTTTTCGCCGGCTGGTTTACGCCAACTGAAGCAGGTGCCATCGGGGCAGCCAGCATCTTGCTGGTCACACTGCTCCGACGTCAGCTGAACTGGGAAAACTTGAAAAAATCTTTGCTGGCCACGGTTAAGACAACTGCTATGATTATGCTGATCGTCGCAGCAGCAGTCGTTTTTGGCCGTTTCATAGCGGTCAGCCGGCTGCCATATGCCCTGGCTACCTGGGCTTCTTCTTTGCCTCTGCCACCCTTTGCTGTCCTGAGTATCATCCTTTTGATTTATCTGTTACTGGGTTGTGTCATTGATGCCCTGGCCTTGATTTTACTGACAATACCTATTTTCTATCCGGTAGCTGTCAATGTGCTGGGATATGATCCGATCTGGTTTGGTGTCATCATTGTCTTGATTGTAGCCCTGGGTGTGATTACACCGCCGGTCGGCATGAATGTCTTCATCATCCAGGGGGTCGTCAAGGATCTTCCGGTTGAACGGATTTTTAAAGGAGTCTGGCCCTTTGTCCTGGCACTATTTATCTGTATTGCCATCCTTGTTGTTTTCCCGCAACTGGTAACATTCTTGCCTGCACTAGTCTCCTGATATTCTCTGGTATCGTAATCATGTGTCATTTACTTTTGCAAGCGTTTCCTTCATTAACACACTGATGTCTTCTTCTGAATTGAGCAAACTGGTCGGATCTTCGACAGGCCATACCTGTCCTGTTGTGGTGTCAAGATGCACGGCACCGTATCTGGCCGGTTTGCCTGAAAAACACAGATCTTCAGCATAGGCATCACCAGCATTGTAATGCCAGAATTCCCATGGATAGGTTACAAATCCGTGACGACCCATCAGTGCCGTAATCTGATGACGGTTTTCCCGGGCTTGTTCTGAGACATATGGCGAGTCCATGGGCGTCAGTTCAGACATCTCGATATATGGGGCACCGCGATCGACCTCTTCACGCGTGTCCCGCTGCAAGACTGATATATCCATAGCGCTGCCCGACATATGCGTACCGATTTTCGGTGCATTCGCGACAAGTGCCGCCAGCCTTCTGAACAAAAGATCGCCTGGCGGCATATCCTGTTGGCTTTCCCAGCGTACCTTGTCCAATACGGCATGAAAGACTTGAGCCAGCTGGCTGAGACCACGCTGCATGGTCAATGTCCGGTAGCCGTCTTCAAGCTTCAGTATCCAGCCTCGCTCGTTCATCTCACTTGCTGCTGCTAAAAACGGAGATACAAGGCCCTGTCTCAGATAATACAAGCGCGGTAACCCATTTATATGCGGTTTATCTGAAAACGTGACCTCAACCCCGGCGGAATGAACCTCTAATCTCAAATTCACCATTGGCTCTCCACATTCACTAACGGGATAAGTCATCATCTTGCCCATAAAGGTGTATGCTTCATCCATTTTCTGCGACCAGAAAGCCCGGCGGCCATCCTCCTGCTGATCATGCTTATGCTGCTCGAGTGCTTGACTGCCTATTAAATCAGCTTTATCTATCGTCATATTTCGATCCTGCCTATCTTCATACTGATGACCTGATATCAGGTCGCTTCTTATGAATGCCAATCTTATGCTATGGGTTGCCAAAACGGTTGTCAAGATGATACATTGATTATCGTCATATGACCATAACAAAACTGCAAAAAAATCAGTATAGACATCAGCATATAATCTGAACGATAGCATGACAGAANNATGGTCGCTGCTTTCCTGCTAACATATTTTGGCGGCGTCAATGTTAATGGCATCAGGCCTCTATTCTATATTGCAGCGATGATCGCTGCCCTTGCATTCCTGCTTGTTTTGACCCAGTTATCCCGGCAGGAAGGGACATCAAAAAGAATCCCGGCCAATCACCTGATTAAAGATGGGCTTTAACTGATTAAGGGAAATCGCATAGCGCAGAAGTGGCTGGTTATCGGAGCGTTGAACCAGATACCTTATGGTATGATCTTACCTTTTACTCAAGTCTTCGCGAAAGAGGTAAAAGGCGCCAGCGGTTATATTTTGGCTGCTATGGTCACCGGCGCAGCGCTTACAACCATTCTTTTCGGCATACCCATTGGCGCTTTAGCGGATCGATTCGGCCGCAAAAAAATGCTTTACATTCTGTATCCACTTTTCTGGTCTGCGAATCTGATTTTAGTCTTGGCTTTTTCACCGTTTTTCCTGGTGCTGTCCGGTATATTATTGGGTTTTTTAAACATCACAGGTCCTGTCAGAGGGGCAATGGAAATGGAAATGTTTCCAGCATCTCAAATGGGTCGATGGCTTGGCATCAATCGACTTGTCAAGTCATTATTTGGCGCAGCTATGGCTCTGGTCGGCGGTATGATCTGGGATATCATCGGCCCTCAATATGTTTTTTTGAGTTTTATCTGCATTGATCTGTTGATCAAAATGCCACTTCTGATAAGCATACCCGAAACACTGAAGGCTAAATAGAAAAACGGCTATTAAATCCGATTGTATTGAATGAGAGGGCACCGGTTATTTACTGACCAGTGCCCTCCCTGATTGCTCATAAAGTCATTTTCTCAATCTTATGCCTTATAGTCACCAGGTTTAATCTGGTCACCAAAAAGTTCTTTCGCTGCTTTGATTCTGGCTATCGCAGCATCCCAATATTCAAAAATTTCAGCAGGTGTTTTGGGATCCATTTTGGCATAGAAGGCTTTGGTACGCTCAAGTTTTTCAATCCATTTTGTACAACGGAATGTAAACAGGTACGTATAGTCTGCTTCAGAAAACGTTTCATCCAGGTGCTCTTTAAACAAATCAACCAGATCCTGGTACTTCGGTATCTTGCCAGTCGGTGTATCATAGGCATCGTATTCACCATGAATGCGACCGTCAGCCCAGTGAAGCCATACTTTTTTAGCCAGTTTGCTGGTCATGAACCGGCCGTCAGGTCCACGCATAAAATAATTGTTGCTGAAAATGCGCGGCGTATCTTTGATATGCTCACCAAATCGAATATTGTTTAAGGTGTATTCACCGAGAGGATAAGACACAAAATCCAGGTTTGCCATCGGACTGGCATTACGAACGCCTTCAGCCCCAAGCGTAGCGCTGGTTGTTTCTGATTCAAGTGTAGCCGCTTTTAGCAGGATGCCATCTTTCCAATCCGGTGATTCTTCAACCGGAACAGTCGTGTCACTGTCTCTTCCGCCATAAAGGATGCCATCGACTTTAACGCCATTTTTAGCCTCGAAACCCTTAGCGTCTATATTTTTCAGGTAATCCAAACGCATGGTATACCTGGCATTGCCGTGAGCAACATCTACCTTTTCGCCTTTATGGTCCTTGGCGCCTTCATGCCACGACCCAAAATGATTGCGGCCTTTTGAAGGTGTATCAACACCCATACCCAGCCAGTAAGGTTTTTTATCAGGACCCATAAGGACATTGGAAAAAATGACTTCCTGATTCTTCATTAGGTTTTCAAAGATCACCGGATCGTCTTTGGCATTGACATCTTTGATGATACCGAACATACCGGCTTCAACATTAACTGCCCGGAACTCGCCGTCGATATTGCGAAAGTAAGCGATATCATCACCAACAATTTGCTCACCCGGTATCATAGCTGTTGATGTTTTTCCGCAAGCTGAAGGATAAGCACCGCAAAAATAAGTTTTCCGATTCTTCTTCTCATCGATCGCAGCCATGATAAACATGTGTTCACAAAGCCACCCTTCCTGACTTGCTTTTTTGATAGCCAGTCGCATGGCGTGCTTTTTCAGGCCAATTGAATTTCCCGCATACTGATTGTTCATGGAATAAACAATGTTGTTCTGCGTATCCATATAAATACGCCGCTTGTCAAGGTTGATCGTGTTGCCATTCGCGTCGAGTTGTCCGGCAGAGTGGATAAAGCGGAAAAACTTGTCTTTTTCATGTTCTTTCATTTTGAGAAAATGATTATAGGCAGTCCGATACAAAATGAATTCGGAATGTGCGACGTACCAGCTGTCTGTAAACTGAATGCAGGGAATTGTAAACGGGCTTTCTGTAGGACCTTCAGCAAAGAACTGAACAACAGCAGGCTTACCTTTCATGATCCCTTTAGCAATGGACATGATTTCGGCATAACCTTCTTCATATTCAACCGAGTTCAAAGACTTCATACTATCCAGGTTTTCTTTATAGACAAGAAAACGCGTTGATTTTTTGTCGCGGGCTTGATCGCCGTAGCCATCCCAATGAATGGTTTGTTTGGAATGAGCGAGCTGCTGTTCTTCACCAAGTGCCAAGGCCTGGTCACGAACATACTGCACATCCTTCTCACTGTCATCGCAGACATAAACAGACGCCGGATCGCAGTGATCAATAAAAAAACCGATAAATTCGTTGATTTTCTTATTGTTCAACGCGATCAGTTTTTCATAGCTTTCTTTGCTCATGCGGGTTTTCAGTAGATTTTCATCATGTGTGTTCATAAGTTCGTCCTTTCATTCTTTAAGTTGGCAATCTCAACAGATTCATTCGTCTGGAAACTTTTATCGCAGACTGCTCATCACTTAAACATATATGTCTTTATTGTAGAAGTCACGATGCCATATGTCAAAAAACTTGATAACGGGTTTCGTGCTCATGTACAGGCAGCCAATTTACGCTACAAATGACTTGACGTGTCAAGTTCCACAAAAGGATCGCAAAAAGGCCTGAAAGATCACTCTGCCTAAGGGGACCCCTTCTGTATATTTTTGCGGTAATATCGTCTACCCTCATATGTGGTTGCAATAATCAAATTATGGCGGATCAGCCAGTCAAGTACCGTTGCGTCAAAGCCGCGCTCTTTGATGAGTATCTGAATCACATCTTCGCGTATCGGGTGAACTGCAATGGTTTTAAGCAGGTCTATGATAACCTCATCTCCAAAGACAAAGTCTCCAGCTTCTTCATCATGTGTCATCAGTGCCACTTGAACGCCGGATATGACGGAGATGGTTTTGGCAATGGTCCGTAGCCGTTCTTGATCGGGCTTGCTGACAAAAGTTTCCGCTGGCGGTCGGGACGGAACCAGAAGATAAGCGATTTGAGGACGGATCTGACCGATTTTACGTGCGATTGCCTCAACTTCATCAGGTGTGTCATTATAGCCGGCAACCAACATTGTCTCTGTGACCAGTTTGCCTTGGTATCCACGGGCAAAAGTCTCAATACCATCAAAAATATCGGGAAGATGGAGAGACCGGTGAGGCCGGTTGATCCGCCGCCAAAGAGATGGCGTGACAGCATCAACTTTTACAGACACCCAATCTGCCCCAACAAGATCATCACGAACCTCTTGCATCCATAGCAGTGAAGCATTTGTGATGACAGCAATTGGCTTTTTATAAATCTTCAGGCTTTTAATAGCTTGTCCAAGGTTGCTGTCCAGGGTCGGCTCTCCGTCAGGAACAAAAGTAAGGTAATCAACTGTATTCCCCCGGGTTTTGAGATTACCCAGAATTTGTCCCGTTTTACGGCAGATGATATCCGGGTTTGAAAAAATCTGCCGACTTGCCAACATCTTGTCTGTTCTGCCTAGCTGACAATAGATACATGCGTAAGAGCAAGTCTTGGGCGGAATATTATTGATACCCAGACTTTGCCCGAGCCTGCGGGATGGGACAGGGCCAAATACATCCATATCATGTACCTTTCTCGAATGATTTAACTCAAGATTAAATTATTAATGGTCATATGTCAATAACTTAAACGCCATAATGAATGCCATTATATCGTGACGTCATGATGATGGTACCATTGTTTTTGCAGATTTAACTGATCTGACTCGTCTCATATCGTGTTTACTGTCCGTTTATCCTCCAGTAAACCAAAACGAATCTCACACTGTGCTTCACAGGTTTCTCCGAAAGTCAGTGGTACGCCGATGAGCAACGATTGATCACGGCCATCCTTGGCTACATGCAACCCATCGAAATTGATGACGTACAAGTTGTCAGGCGCGCGCACAAAGGCCATACCGGTTTCTCCTGCCGGACGTCTGGCTTCCAGATGAAAAGTCATCGTTGCTTCGTCAAAGTGTGCATGAAGCAGATCCATCTCACCCATGGTCAAGTGCATATCAGTACCGATCAAGGTCGGTTTTGAAAAATCCTGGGTCAGGCGAAAAACGCGCACGGTTTCAGCACCCACCCAAATACGCAAACGGTCAGTGATGCTTCCGATGAAGGATTCGTCCCAGAAAGCCCAGACCAGCCACGCGTGTTCTGGGGATAACCCAAAGCGCGTTAAATCCAGATCATAATAGCGCGGCTCAGTTGTCAGGTTATAGACGATCACAAGATCGTAGGTCTGCCAGGCTGTATTGATCCGACGCCAGAAAATTGATGCTGACTGCGGGTGCGGTGCATCAAACAGGTCAATCGGGCGAGCGAGTTCAACCGACCTTGGTAGTGTCTTTTTAATCAAAGACAGCCGGTCATCAGCGATATGGCGCAGGTCATCGCCAAGCATTGACGCACAGCCGGAAAAGGCGTGAATGGTCGCATGCAGGCGTGCATGAGCAAGTGACAGCGGCTTGTCCACTGTCAGGACATTGCCTGAGTCATTTAAATAAAATCGGCGGTGCGTATGGAAGTTGGCAGCGTGGTTCATCAAGGCATAGCGTGCGCCGGTCCAGAACGTCTGTTTGTTGATCACATAAGTCCCTGGATAAAAGAAGGTACCCGGTGACAGCGGTCGCCCTTCGCCAAAATCACTGCCTGTACGCACGGCATCGAGAACGCCTGCGTTAATCATGGTCGGACCAGACGAACCAAGCAGATAAGTGTCATCTCCGGCAGCTTCCCGGATAGCCCTTACAAAGACAAGATAAGCTTCCGGACCAGCGACCTGGCGCTCGTCGTAATGACTTTTATAGGGAAAACGCGATGCTGTACCGGCACCAGCCTCCAGAAAGTCAACCATGTAGTAGCGCACACCCCAGTTCCGGTAAGTCTGGAAAACCTGACGAATAAATGCAAGAGATTTGGGATGGGTTGGATCCAGTGCATACAGACAAGGACGCTGTTCCTTGGGCAGGCAGCCAGCATCGCCGTGTGACCAGGTTGGCACGACCACCAGATACGCGCCGTCCTTGTCACACAGCAAGGCATCGCCAAACGCTTCCACCAGTTCCGGTCGATTCGCGATATAGAACGGACCGATCCATAATCCGGGAATGAATCCCCTCTTCTCAACTTCAGTGATAAATAACTCGCGCCCCATGGGGATATGTCGCTGGTTCCACTGCAGCCAGTTTCCCGGCAAACCACCTTTAATATTGGTCATGCTGGTCCAAAGATAACGGACGCCAAAACCACCGAGCCTTTGGTTGATTGCGTCAAGATTTGCCAGAGTCACTTCATCATATCGCTCTGAACCATTAATCGGATCAGTCCAGGCCCAGCCAAGATAGCCAATCGGCGGTTCCTGCCAGATGTTTGGCTTAATGATGTCCGCGGCTTGTTCAGCCCAGTCTTCCATCTGCTGATAAGGGTCATCGCCCCAGGCCAGACGTAAGGTTTCGGTGTCGGTCGACGTCCCGGGCTGCAGCTGCCAGCCTGCGAAATCACACCAGGCGTAAAGCGACTGCAGCCTGCCGCGCTCTGAATGGTAATGCACCTCCGTATTAGCCCTCTGGAAAGTCAGAAAACCGATCTGGACAGCCTTATGCTTTGTTTGATTGTAAAATTGTGCTTTGATTTTAGCCATACCCGGGTCTTCGGCATCACCGAGCCGATAAACACGCTGCTGGAATTGTCCTGTTTGCCAAGGTAGCACTACGATCGAATCTTCTGCATCACCGATAGAAAGGGTGTCACATTGCAGCAGTGTCGCGCGTCCCAGCCGAATTGCCTTAATGCCGCTGTTTACAAGCGTTGTTTGCAAATGCAAGGCATTATCACCAAAACTGACATGCACCTGCCAGCGCAATGATCCGGCAGAAAATTCATGCACACCTGATACAACCTCTGGGATACGAAAGAATACGGACGCCCCGTCCAATTCCAGAGCCAAAGTCCATTCTGTGATGTCCAAGCCGCTGACTGACAGTAATTTCTTATGATGCATTTGCTCCTCCTTGTACAGCGAATTCGTCTTTCGTGCCGCATAACCATATTCTATCACCAGTATGCATATAAAATCAGACTTCTCCGGTTGCTTTCGATGGAGAAAGAAGCCGCGCGTTTTTTAATTGCGATCTTGACGATTGATAAGCAATGGTCTTTATTTTATACATATCATACTTTTCTTACTTTTTACGCAAATGGAAATGATGTTCTCCGCTAAAAAGCTGTCGGGTGGTATGCAGCGCAGGCTTTCTGTCTCTATGGCCCTGATAACCGCTCCTCAGATTCTATTCCTTGACGAGCCAAACCCTGGGACTCGATGTGCTTGCCCGCCGTGATGTGGCTACACCTGTCCTTCGTGTGGCTATATGCCGTGGTCTTCTTTGGCCTGGCTGTCCTTATCTTTCGCTATACAAATGCAGGGTGATCAAGCATAATTTGACAAGACCCGGTTTTTGACGAACATGGCATGTCCCTCCCTGTACCATGCTCGCCAATGCTGACCTTCCCAATCGATTGGTATCGTATCGATCGTTATTCAAGGGCATCAGCGTACGTCATAAGCACATCCATGCTGTGCGGAAGCCTTGCTATCGCCGGGTTCCTAAACGGCGCCAGCATATCCGCTTCACCCAGACAACACCACGTTGAGTCATCTTTGAGCACATGATGGGCATTTTCCACCTTACCGCTCATATGACCGACTCCGTTGGGCACAAAAAGACCTTGCCGGTTGAACGCCTCGAGGTAAGTGATGCCGCCGCGTCCATAGCCCAGAACCTCCACAGTACATTTTTCTATTGCTTTTCCTGGCTGTATCGGGAATGAAAGGGTGAATGACGCTTGATCAAAAGCCAGATATTTATAGGATGCCAGAGGAAGTATGTCAAAGTTGCCATCATCATACCATAGGGTTATTTTTGTTCTCGGCCCACAGGATTGATCCGGAAGGAAAAAAGTGACATCCAGCCGTCCCAGCTCCCCAAAGGCACATGTTTTCGCAATATCCAGCAGCTTTTGCAGTCTTTCGATGATGTCATCATGCGACTTCACCATATGATCCGATGCAATACCCTGTCTTCTTCTGTTCCAGAAAATGATTTGTTGCTGCCTTATATCTTTGGCTTCTGCAATGCATTGAGAAATGCCTGATGATACTTCGTTCATATCAGGGGCTGAAACACCGCTTCGGTAATCAAACACATCACAGGCAATTTCTCTGGCCTTATAGGCAAGAATAGAACGTCTTAGCTCATACTCAAGTGCCGCATACATATCCTGGTTTACCGGTTCTTTTTCTTTACCTTGTTCCAGACAAGCCAGCAAACTCTGATCAAGCCGGTAATTTTGATCCATGGTTTTGTTTCTTGCACCGACCATGCTGAAATAGTTGTTATCAGAATAATATTTTCTGGAAAGAATCATCGAAACAACATGGATAAGTTCCTTGTTTGTGATGTTGTACGTCTTCTGAATAGCGCGTGCAAGCCGCTCAACTGGATTATTCGGCAAAATACCGTTCCAGAGCATACCTGCATTAGCCACCAGCGGATACAAAAGATACAGTTGCTGTATACCTTTTTCCCAAATGGTTGCCAACATGCCCAGTGGTTTATATCTGGCTGCATACCTGGTAAAACTCTCCACATTATACACACAGGTATTGCTGGATGCGATGTATTGAAAGCCAAGCCGTTCATACAAATCAAACAAATCTTCTTTATACGAGTTGTTAAAATGCCCTGACAGCTTCCGTTCAACATAGCTGTAGTTCCAGGAGCATAAGACGATATCCCTCGGAATCCGGGTAATGGACCGGGGACAGTACTCAAACATATCGTCCCACATCAACATCGTCTTACCAAGGGATTGTAAAAGCTTGTGTGTACGCAGGATATGCGTTTCAAATAAATGGGACAAGCCGCCTTCCTTAAACCGCTTTTTGCAGAGATCACACAAGCCCATATCCCATGACTCATCCAGCCCGACATGGAAATATGCTGACGGGAAAAGCTGTGCGACTTCAGCGATATAGGCGTCGAAAAAAACATAGCTCACTTCTAAGGATGGACACAGACAATGGCTCATTTGACGCCCGTCTGTAAACTGAAACCGCCCCGGATCACCATGGCGTGTTTCAGACAAGTGGGCTAGTTCTTTATGGCGCAAGAACCTTTCCACATGGCCCAGATTAGATACCACCGGGATGAGTTCCAGCTTTCTGGCAGACGCATAGGCCACCATTTCTCCGATCTGCTGCGGTGAATAGCTCTCGTGATCTTCAGCAAACGCATAGGATCGCGTTTTGATCCTGTCTTCAAGATATAGCACCACGGTATCAAAGCCATGATCAGCCGCCAGATCAAAAAAACGCTTTATTTCTTCCATGTTCTCTTTTTGTCTTGCCAAATCCATTTGTACGGCAATCATAATCAATCTCTCCTTTTGTCTTGTCTGCTTCTACATGTATTGTTCAGTCTTGGCTGCCATCGCAGATTATTTTCTCTTGCGGCCGGAGCCAATGAAAGAACCGCTGAAGACCTCTGCTATGATTTTGGCAATGTCCTTTTTGTCAGTACCCGAACCTATTTTCCCTGCAACCTTTTTAATCACATCAACCAATTGAGAAGAAAATTCAGACTCGATTAACTTTCTGACCCAGTCAATTTCCGCCAGATTTCGATGCCCCAGGTAAATCTGCTCAAAAGCGTATATTGACCCTTCACCAAGGGCTGCCACGATGCTTCCGGCTATAACGGCGTTCAATACACTGGCCGCTAGATTGACCCCGGGAATCGCTTGCATGACACCAATCGCTGATTTTGCAGCCACGCTGACGCTGCCAACTTCAACGATAGAATTAAGGAACAGCTTGGCTTCTTCATTCTTCCCGATATCATAAATTCTGGCAAGCGCATTGATCAAAGCAATTTCGATCGGGACAAGGATCATGGCATCGGCAAAAGGTATCGGTACCGCGCCAACAACAACGGCTGCGGTCGTTGAAACGCCGGTAACGCTATGGGCCATGGCCCTTTTCCGATTTAGCTTGAATGCGGCGATATCTGCTTCACCTGCCTGGATACCTTCAGGCATCAGGCTGTTTGTCTCATCTATCAGTTCTGTGATGCCCTCAGGTGCCGCAAAAGCATGGTCATTCAGCACATAGGTAGATGCTACAACCGGGATGACTTTGCGTAAATTCCTGGTATAGCGTTTCTGCTTCGCAAATGCGCTTTTGACCATATCGATATTTCTTATTCTATCCGGTAAAGAATAAGATTTTGTTATGACAACAATCACCGGCACCGTCATCCACATAGCGGTTGCCCCTGTGAGATTTTCAATGTGTTTAGGAAACAATTTGCTTGACGTGCCGTCGACACAAAACCAAATCACATTGATCTGATTATCTTCGTGACCCTCTTTGGCACATGCTTTCGACCATTTTTTCACTGCATTGGCTGCTTTGTGTTCTTTGATAAACGATGGCTCAAAGCCTATGGTATCAATAATGCGAAAAGGGATTTTTTCACTCTCGTATATTGACAAGGCTTTGGTTGTTCCGGTTGTACCCCATCCTGCTTCTGCCCTGTCTTCACCAAGAACGGCATTGATCAAAGTTGATTTACCAACGCCAGAGCTGCCGATCACCAACACATTTCCCCGTTCCATGGCTTATCATGATCCTTTCTTGTTCTTGTGATGCCTAACAACTTAGATCACCCTTTCCAGTATAGCCTTTGTCAATGCTGCGGCAAACTTTTATTCAAAATAAATCTGATAATGTGGCTATGTTTGTATATTTGCTTGCTATGCGGGCCGGTTTTTCAAGTTGTGCGCACTGGCCTGATCAGCTGCTTGTCTTGCCGCCAGACCGCAAAACAGAATAATCGCTGAAAAATATGAGTGTATCTTTTGCACATAGTCCCATCATGCTATGATAAAGGCTACGGGTGACAAGCCATTTACCGCCCGGTTTCTGGAGGATACAGGCAGATGTGGAAAAAAAGTGCCGGACAATGGATTCTAGATATCGTAAAGGGCGCTTTAATCGGAGGCGGGGCTATTTTACCTGGTATCAGCGGTGGTGTGCTGGCTGTTGCTTTCGGCGTTTATCAACCTCTGATGGCTTTAATCGCTCATCCCATCCGAACACTGCGTCAGTCCTGGGTCTTGTTCGTGCCCCTGCTGATCGGTTGGGTACTCGGGTTTCTCGGTCTGGCCAGACTGGTCGTCCTGCTTTTTGACATTTCAACGGTATGGACCGTTGCGCTGTTTATCGGCTTGATCACCGGTATGCTGCCTTCTCTGTTCCGAGACGCAAACCACTTTGGCAGAACATCCAAAGCCTGGACATTTTTTGCAGGCAGCCTGATCGCCATGTATGCATTATTCCTGGCGATCAACCAAGGTCAGGCAATCAACATCGCGCCCAATGGATGGTGGTATTTTGTCTGTGGTATCACCTGGGGACTCAGTCTTGTGGTCCCCGGCCTTAGTTCATCTTCACTGCTGATTTTATTGGGTCTATATCAGGCGCTTACAGCCGGCATTGTCAATCTGGATTTAACCGTTCTGCTGCCCTGGCTGGCCGGGCTTGTGGTAACGGTTGCCTTGACTGCCCGTCTGGTCAACATGCTGCTGAAAAGTTTCTATACCTATGTGTATTACACCATCCTGGGCATCGTGGTCGCATCAACACTGATGATCATACCCGTGCAGTTCTCTGGCTTTTTCAATTTTCTTGGTGCGTTGGCCAGCGCCGCAGCTGGATTTGCCATCGCCTGGGGTATGGACCGGCTAGGCCGCAAGCACAGCAACCTTAAGATGAATGCAGAATAACAAGCCGTGTTTGGCAGTGTGTCAAGACGATACAACCACAATTCTGATCAGGTGTTGATGTTGTGCCATAAAGGCTGGTTGGTGATGAGCGACATCGTCCGCTCGAGATGTTCAAAATTGATGTATCGGCTTTCGCGACTTATTTCACGTCCTTTGTGGACGATCAGGACCGTCGGAACTGTAAAAATAAGTCTTTGTGCAGCATACGCGACATATTGGTCAACAGATACCAGCATAACCGGTAACTGATATCGTTTTGCCAATTCTATCAGGCAGGGTTTGACTGCGTGGCAGACAGAACATGCCGGTGCTGTGAAAAAGCAAATGACCACGCGGTTGCTGGCAATGAATGCTTCGGCTTCTCGCTCACCACTCATCAAGATCACATCATGGTCATCTGACACAAAATCCGGTTGCTTCATCAAAGAGCAGACCTCCGTTTCTTTCTCAAATAGGAAGCGAGATGATAAAATATTTTCTCGTTCCAAAGGTTCCAGACTACCGGCAAACAGTTATTGCTAAACGGCACGTTTTATTGTGCGAAAGGCTCAGCCTCTGTTTATCGATATGTTGTATAATACCAAAGATCGTTTACATTTATGGCAAACGTTGCCAATAAGGTCAAGATGTACCACGCACGCCCAGTGCGCAGGTTAACGCAATAGGAAAAGAGAAAGGATTATGTGTATGCGAAAGATCAAGCTTCCTCCTGAAGGGATGTTCGTTGGGTCTGGAGTCTATCCGACCGATACCGATACCCTTATGTGCACCATGATTGGTCATTATACCTGGCAGTGCCAGTATTTCAGCCCAATGGACATGATCCGGAAAATCATGGAAGATAATCAAGGCAACCTCGCCCAGGTCTGGGGTATTGCCCGTGGCTTCTCTCCGCGCCTGATTGCCGAACAATGATTCCCACAGATATGACATGCTTCGCAGCGCCTTGTTTTTAAAGTACATGTCAGGAAGCAAGATGATCATCAATGAATCCGGAAACTGGTTTGTTGAACATACGTTATCTCCTGATTCACCAAAACTTGCCATTCCCCAGTCTGCACGAGACGCGTTTGGTGTCCTGGGTTGGGGTGAGGTAAAAACACTGCTTGAAGAAAACCCTGAAAAACTGAAACCATACCTGGAAGAAGCGCGACCCTATTTTTCTTCCTTAAATTACGATTCACCGATCAGTCGAAAATACAGGACTATCATATCTGATTTCTGGAATTTCGTGAAAGCCAACGGAACGCCCCAGGGCCAACCTGAATCCACCATCGCCTTAGCCAAAGGAAACAACGACCTGGCGACAGCGCGCTACAACCACAACTATGCCATCAGTGGTTTGTACGACATCGCCATCGAAAATCCGAACTGGTTCCAGGGCACTCCGGAAAGGGGCTGGAAATTAGCCCGGGATGTTTTCTTCCCGGAAGTACCTGTTCTAAAGCCATATGTTAATATCCACCTGTCAGGAACGCCATATGGCCAGGTCGATGTTGTATCTTTTGCCCGGGATGACATTTCCGCTGAATTTCTTAACAAACAATACAAAGCACTTCTTTTTGCAGGCTGGAACACCTGTTCAGAAAAGCAGTACAAGCTGTTAAAGGAATACGTTTTCAACGGGGGAACCTTGTTTCTTTCACTGCCGCAGTTATCCACCAATGATACAAGAAGCCTCAATTTCGCTGCGGACAGCCTGGTCAATAGCGGTGATTTCAGTGAGCTGTGCGGTGTCAAAGTGCTTGACAGAGGAGATAATATCTATTGGGCAACTGTTCCTATCGGATCTGACAAGCTTGGCTGTACATTCCCCAGAAGGTTTGGTGTCCTTGGCGTTCCCTTAGGCAAGATTGACATAACAGACGAGAACCTCGAAATACTGATTGTTGATGACGAGCAAGCCCGGCCGGTTGTCACACTGCACCACTATGGCAAGGGTAAATGTTATTTTCTGAACACCTGGACTTATCCTGGGGCATTGGCTATAGATGAAGGTCCCGGAAGTTTACTTGGTTCCGCAGGTCTGTTAGGCTATATTTACCGTGCGATTGCCAATGATAGCCGGGGGTATGTCTGGATTTCGGATGATAAGACAAAGCCAGGAGCGTCATGTGATTATGTAGCATTCAGTTACTTCCCAGAGGCCGGCAGGATCTGCCTGCTCAACATTGATTTTGAACAGGAACACACAATCTGGCTACATCAGTTTGGCATGTGTGAAAAAGTAACACTATCGCCGGCAGAATTCAAAATGATCGATACATCAAAATAAGAAAGGAACGAAAAGCTATGGAAAATACAAAAAGTCAGCATGTATACTACGATTCAGACAACGAAGCCATCATTTACGCGGCTCAGGAATTGTCAGGATACTTAGCGAAGATGAGCGGTTGTTCTTGTGAACCTATAAAAAGTTGCGGCACAGCCGGTTTGAAAAACAAGGATGGTTTAAAAGTCGGTCTATTTGAACAGTTTGCCGTTCAAACGTCAGGTGTGGAAGACCCCTTTCTGGATGATGAAATATACATTGATGTCACGAATGGGCAAGGAGTGGTTGCCGGGATTAACCCTCGCAGCGTTTTGCTTGCTGTATATCGCATGCTGGCTGAGGCTGGCTGTGTCTGGATAAGACCTGGCGCTGATGGTGATCATATTCCGGAAAAGTCACTTAAAGAGATCAATATTCACAGCCATGAAACGCCATCTTACCGCCATCGGGGTATTGATTTCGGTGGCCTGAAAAACCGGGAAGATGTCCTTAATTTCATCAGATGGGCTCCCAAACTTGGTTTCAATGCCATCTTTTTTGAGGGCATTCAGCCATGGAAGAATAAATTTTACAGCAACAACAGGCCTGAAGCGGGCTCAAGAACCAGGCTTTATTCAGATGACATGGCTCAAATGTACTATAACGAAGCCGTAGCAGAAATCAAGAAGCTGGGCTTGCTGTTTCATACGGCTGGGCATGGCTTTACAAGCGCTCCTTTTGGCATCCTATCTTCCCATAAAGGTGACATCAGTGATGACATCAGGCAATATGTTGCCGTGATTGACGGGAAACGAACCTTAAGAGGCAATTTCAGCGACACGAATTTGTGCTACTCAAATCCTAAAACAAGAGAGCTGATCACGGATTATATCGTATCGTTCTTAAAAGAATCACCAGAAATCGACCTTCTGCATGTATGGCTGGCAGATGGCAATAACAATCATTGTGAATGCGACCAGTGCAGCAAGGTGTTGCCGGCTGACTTGTATATCAAGGCATTAAATGAGTTGGATGAAAAGCTTACAGAAAATAACATCGATACAAAAATTGTTTTCTTATCTTATATTGACCTCATATGGAAACCGGAAACTGAAAAGATATCAAATAAAAACCGCTTCATTCTAACCCACGCGCCATTCTACAGAACCTATGAGAAAAGCTTGAAAGACGCAAAAAGCTTACCTGACTTGCCTGATTTTAAAAGAAATAAAAACACATATCCAGTCTCTATCAGCGGGAATGCGGCCTTTATAAAAAGCTGGCAGGACTTCTATAAAGGTGATAATTTCTTGTTTGAGTATCATTTCTGGAGAGGCCATTACAGTGATCCCGGTCAGTTTAAAATTTCAAAAGTTCTTTATGACGATATTACAAACTTCAAGAAGTTCGATATTAATGGATATGTCAGTTGTCAGGTCATCAAGTGTTTCCTGCCATCTGGACTTGGCATGCATGTTATGGGAAGAGCCCTTTGGAATGACAGTATCCCCTTCGACACCATCGCCAAGGCGTATTTTGACGGAGCGTTTGGCGAAGACGGCCAGAAATGCCTGAATTTTTTCCGGAAGCTTACTGAACTGTATGGTCTCGACCCCAAAGACCCTGATGCGGAATACCAGGAGTTTTCCTGGACCGACTCCTCATATGAAAAAAACGCCATGCAGAAAAAGAGCCCTGAAGATTTTGCTGAACTCATCAACCTGATAGAGGATTTTGCAGTTGTTATTGAGAAAAAATTACTGGACAAAGATAGTGCGTATTACACCTCATGGAAAAATCTGGGCATCTACACAAACATGGTGAATCTGCTGGTGCTGACATGGGAAAGCAAGGTTCTTCATAACGAGAAGCGCACGAAGGCATTATGGAGAATCCTAGAGTCCTATATTCGCAAACACGAAGAGGAAATAGGTACAGTTTTTGATGTCGGATCATACTTAAGCTGGATCGCGCCATACTTCAGGTAAAACAAGAAACGAACATCCCGTAACGCATATTTTCAAGAAATCGCATCCAAAATAACACTGATAAGATTTTGCACAACGCCTCAAAAGACCTGTTAACAGGTCTTTTGAGGCGTTGTCTGGACCATCAGTCTAAACTGTACTCCTATAGAATGGGCAGTTGGGTGCATAATCCTTTCTAGTTTGTTTTCCAGCTCCAGGTCCAATGCCCAACCTGGCTATCGGCTGTATAAGTTCCTTTACCGTAAGTCAAATAACTCAGTTCGAAACTCGATGAATTCTGGGACAGGACATTGAGCGATACCGTTGCATCCGATCCCTTCATGACGATTTTTTTGATATCGTTAGGCTGTGAAAATGCACCGTAACCAATATATTTAAGTGTTGCTGAAAAAGAGAGGCTGGTCAGCATATTGTTGGAAAAAGCCTGGTTCTCAATGCGCTCCAGGCCTTCTGGAAAAGCAACACTTTTCAGGCGGTTTAGCTCAAAAGCACCGGCACCGATTTCTTTAAGAGTTGCCGGAAAGGTTACACTGTCCAGGTTTTTTCCGTAGAAAACGTTGTATCCTATCTTGGTGATCGTCTTGCCGTTGCATATGCCCGGGATAATCAGATTGGCATTCGGTGAACATATCATCCCGATGATCGTATCCTCCTCAGTAAGAAAATGACTGGCAAAGCCTTTGCCCAGCTTTATCTTATCCTGGGACAGGCCATAAAAGGCAGACCTGCCAATATCTGTTACCGTATCCGGAATCGTCACTTGGGAAAGAGAGGTATTCGAAAACGCATTCGATTCGATTCTTTGCAAGCCTTTCCCCAAGGTCAAACTGGTTATTGGATTGCTCGCAAAAGCAAAACTGCCTATGCTGGTAACGCTGTCTGAAATCACGACCGATGTAAGCTTGTTCAGGACGAAAGCGTTCGTTTCAATGGTTATGACAGATGAAGGAATGATCATTGAAGTGAGGTTATTATAAGAAAACGCGCTATCGCCAATTGACGTCACCGTTGACGGGATGACCACTGAAGACAGTTGTTTATTGATGAAGGCTCTACGACCAATTTGCGTGACTTTTACACCATTGATCGCATCTGGGATCACAACATCTTTTCCACCGGCCGGATTATAGTCAATGATCACCCCGCCCCTCAGATTAAAATAATGTTCGGGCAGTTTTATAAATGCCAGAACTTGAGCCGTACTTGCTGGTATTAAGCCTGCTTCTGCAGCTCTTATTCTGATTTTCTGGCCGTTTACCAGCTTCAGCCTGATATTTTCGCCTGGTAACCAGGTTGTGCCGTCGGAGCTGTATTCGTATTTATCGGTTAGGATCTGATTTGTCTGGTCATTGTAAGCGTCAATCGTGAAAAGCGGTGCCGGCGGCACCTCAGGTCTGGTGGCAACGAGCGTCTGCACTTTGCCCGCATAAACAGATCCTGCAGCGGCCACCCGAAACAGAATTCGTTGATCTGCCGTCAGATGGAGCGGTGTGCCACTGCCTTTCACCCAGCTTGATCCGCCATCTGTACTGTATTCATGAGCTGGCTGTATGAGCTCAGCGGTTTGGGCATGCTCATAATCGATTGTATAGGCCGGGGCTTTGGGAACGCCAACCAAAACAGCATCACCGACAATTCCGGAACCGCCAGCAACACTTGCACACACAAGGATTTTGCCGTATCCCGTTATGGTGACCTGTCCAGTGGTCTGGTCGACTCGTGCCGGACCGGTCTCTATGCTCCAGGAGAACTCCGGTTGATTCTCCTGTTCAGGGTTAACTTCAGCGGTTAGCTGAAGCGTATCACCAACGGCCACAAACATATCGGATCCGGGGATGTTAACCATAATAGCGTTTATCAATACCGGAGCCCCTGCGCCCAACAAAGCTTCAGTTGTGGCTTCGCCTGTATCCTGCGGAGCGTCCATCGGAGAGCAAGCAGCCATATGAAAAACGGCCACAAGACCGGCAATCAGGATCAGTATCCTATGACCCTTGTTCGATTAATGTTCTGAAACTTTTTTTGTGTCCTGTTGATGCGTACCCATTGAAGTTTCTCCTATCTCATATTAAGCTGTTTAAAGTGAAAATTAAATATGATTTATATACTACACCTTTGAATAAGCATTCAACAAGCATACCATTGCATTGGACTTTGGCCGCGCCCGATCATGCCGGACAAAAAGCTTTTTCGGACCTTTTAAACGTTTTTTGTTTCCTACGCCAGCATAATATAATATGATTGGTTTGTTGAATGGCAAGGAGGTTGAAAAATGGACGCGTATGTGGAAAAAATTGCTCAGGTCCCCGCATGGGACAACGGTGCAGGACCCCTATGGGGCAAGGCATCCAGCGTTATTGCCCGCATAGACGGGGATGTCATCGTTTCCCTGCCCGAGCTTAATCCGCTAATGACCAATTTGAGCCGAGTCTCCCCGGTCTTATATATGAAGCGGGGGAGTGCTCCTTTTAAGCGGATGTACCATGACCCGATGCATTTTACCCGTGAACCCATGCCTCTGATGCGCGCCAGCGATGGGTCACTGATCATGACCACCAATCCCATGCTGGGTCAGCCACGCTACGATGGTCCGCGCAGTGGTGATCCTTCCCAGCCAGAATTACTGTTTTTCCGGCCTGAAGAGAGATATCAAGCACTTGTTCGAGAGGTACCCCGATGGAGTGAGTCGTTCTATTTCATGGAACATTCCTATCGGAATTGCGCTTTTGACCGGGACACCAACGAAATGCTCCTTGTTAATCAGTTTTTAGAGGATAACGAAGGCAAATTCGCCTGGGTTTATCGGGATGCGAATGGTGCATATGTTAACGGCGGCCGGCTGACCTTCCCGGTGCGTGCCTGCTACGCCCCGATCTCCCTGCGGAACCGTCAGGTCCATATTGTTGCTGTGAGCGATGTAACGGAACCCAATGCAACCTGGAAAGCCTGTAAATTTGAGCATACACAGCGGGCGTGGGACTATGACTTTCGCATGCTGCTGTATAAAAACTGTGATGATATCACAAAAGGCCAGTTTACTGATACAGTCTGTATCGCCAGCCGTGACGAGACCTGCGGACATGTGTTCCCCCAGGACATTTATGTGGATGCAGATCATGTCTGCCATGTCTTGTACACCACAAAGCGCATCTGGCATCCTTTCATGCGGGACAGGTTCTTCCCGGAACAGCGGTTTGAGTCCACACTGGAATACGCAGCAGTGAAGAACGGCAGCGTGATCCACCGGGCTATTCTGGATCGGGACGCGGAAGCGTCAGATGGGGCTTTTATAGAAACTGAATACTGTGCGTCACTGCAGGAGCGCTCCGACGGAAGCATGGTCGTCTTGTACAGCAAATGGAACGCCCCCGGGCACGCTTGCCGGGGAAACGGGTATTACTGCACCAGGCTGACCATGCCTGATGATGCTGTTTCAATACAACTCTCCCTGCCCGCGGCCATGTTCTGCCTGGCGGGTCCTCGTGCCGGCAACCTGCCTGGTGATACGGCAGATCTTTTTATCCTGGCTGGCGAAGAGGCATTTTACGCCTCAGTGCATCTGGTGTGACCACAACTTAGTAGCTCCTGCTGTGCAAGGGGAACTGACGGATAGCCTATTCATTCGTTGTGCCGCAAATTTATTTCAATAGCAGCATATCCGGAAAAGATATCCGGTGGAATATTTATATGCAACCTGCCGTCATAGTTAAACGGCACCATAAGTGGCTCTGAACGCTCAGGCGTCAAAAGACGTACCGCAGCAGGCTCATGACGACACGCCACATCAAGATGTAACGAGTCGTTTTTGGTCGGTTTGCTGCCGCGTTCATTAAAAAAATCAAAATTGTGAATCGTTGTTTCAAAAGCATACGGCGTGGCTTCAGCTTGCAGCGTATCTTTGATGTTGACCAGATGCAAAACACGACAGGCGTCATCAGCAGAATCGAATAACGTCACGAGATATTCATCCGGTTGATTGATGCGGAACAGAGGCTCGGCAACCATATTTTTCAAATAGCGTCCCAGCGTTGCCCGCAGTATGTCTGCAGAAAAACCTGGAGCCAGGTTTGGCCGCAGCAATTGCTCAGCATCGATTGAAGTTGCAATAGCTGTAGGTCGGTTTCCACGTGCGGTTTTGACCCAAGGCATCTTGCCAGCCGCTAACCCGATAAAGGTTATATCTCCTTCGCCTGCTTTTTCACGTACGTGTACTGCGCCCGCTTGTGACAGACAAAGGACTTCACCACCCTCGTATATCGTGTTGAATGGCATCGGGCTTATCCCCGGCAGTGAATAAGAGATACTTTCGGCAAGCGGTTTTATCGACACGTCACTAAAAAGAAGCTCTTTGATCCGTTCAGGGGAACGAGAACACAAGTTTTCATCATAGGTACCGCACTGTCCGCATAGAACCAAGTGGCCGCCCGCCCGGACATATACGCCCAAAGCCAGTAGTTCACTGTCTTTCAACATAAGTATGTTGGGAATAATAAGCACTTTAACCTCAGCCGGTTTCATTTCAACTTCCACGGTTTCCTGAGTCACAATACGCATACAGAATCCGGAGAACAGACCCGCTTGCAGCCATGCGGAAACAGATCCGATGACATCCATATGATCGTCATGCCATATATCGCGTTGATCAGCAGAATAGAAGATGCCAACATCAGCCTGCTTTTTCAAATCATATACAACGCGTGGATAATGTTGTTCGAAATCGTACAAAAATCGTTTCACTTTTTTTGTTTCCGGCGTATAGGGAAAGGAACCGTTGAACATTTGACCCCATGCCATTGCCATGGCCCAACCAAAATAAATGGCATCTTCTTTTGCATCATAGAAGACCGACATCGATGGTATGTTGTTTTGCTTTCCAAGTTCATAAAGATAAGCCGCAGAACAGTAATATGCAGGCCAAGAGAGCTTCGTCACATTAAAACGTGTATTTTCCTGGAAAATAAGATCCTTTGATGATGCACAACGATGAAAGGGATAGGATGTTTTGTTCGTTGATGCAAGAGAACTGCCGAAATAGTCAATCCGCAGCATGTCGTACCCAAGGGTGTGAAAATGCTTGTCGACATCCCGCTGGAAACGTGCGGCATTATCAATCTTGAACTTGTTAAACGCAACAAAGGCCGGATTGCTGTAATTGTCCATGAATCCGACACACCATTCATCCGGAGCGGGTAAATCATATCCCGTCTGCTGTTTAAAGAGACGGCGACAGGTCGGACAGGCACAAGCATTGCCGTTACTGAAATACTGCACGTCATCTGTCATAATCCCGTCTATGCCGCATTTGTATAAAGATTCCAAATAGTCAAAATAGATGCGCCGGAAATTTTCATTATTGTAACACATCACACTCGTTTGATAGTTTGACACAGAACGCTGCCCTGTACGCCCATCTATTTGTATCATCGAAGCAAAGGAAATACCATCAACGGTTGCGTCCGGATTACATAGAAAAGGTTTTATCTTCGACCAGCGTTCAAGATAGGGTCCATAACGTTTCTTGTCGGAAGTGAAGTACAATCCTCTTTCCCGGAATATGCCACCCTCGCGATCGTCCCAATCCTCTAGCCGAAGGGGACACTCACAGAGGCTTGTACTATGGTGTTCCACGACACGAATGCCATACCTATGGAACGCCGTGCAGATTCGACGCAATGTATCATTGATCCTGTCCCAATAAGGATAAAAGCTCCACCTGAAATGAGTCATGGAAAAAAGCTGGACGATATGAATACCGTTTTCCGCATGTTCTCGAGCATCTTTATCAAAATCGTCATCATTCTTTTCAAAAAACTCGGGATTATTATAGTAATACCATGCAAGTCGTGTTCCCCACGGGGCTTTCTTCATCATGACATACTCCTTTTTCTGATCACATGAGCTTTTCTTTTACATATCGAACAATTTGATCGCGAAGCTCACCTGCTGCGACATATGGCAGCATGCTGTTGATATAGTCATATAGAACCATTTTATCCATGCTGCGCGGCGATTGACCACATCGATTCAGGAAATTCTTACTGCAGATTTTTTCCGCAACATCTGGATCAAGATTCAGACCCTGAAGTCCCTGAACACCAGCCAACGCCATGATGTCACCGGTACCGATAAAACGCCTTACAAAATCAATCTGCTTTTTCATCCTTGCCGGGTCATAACCAGATACATTGTCCGTACCGAGAATAAGCCGATCAGCGTATTTGTTAAAAAAGTCTCTCCACAGATCATGCTTATTCGTAAAGCTGACATACATGCGCCAGTGTGGCGTCAGATCAAAGCAAACATTAGGATATTCATCAAGCACCCTTGCTGCCTCTTCCGGATCATCTTCCAGAAAAAGAAAATGGGCAAAAGTGACTTTTAACAGCGGAAATTTACGCAGAACTTCCAGGATTTCGGCGTACAATGCTTCCCTGCTCAAAAATCCTCCGCCGCCATAATACCACCCAGCGTCGATCACCTGCTGACTCACCTGTTTCGGATCCCAAAACTGCGCAGGATCCGCCACATGCCAGATGATATGGACACGATGACGCTCCAACAACGCATAGTAGGCATCATAGGCAGGAGAACACAATGGCAGACCCAGAAAACGACGGGCATTGGGCTTGCCCTCCAGCATTTTGATCCCATCAAAGCCAGCGTCCAACATCACTTGGGCTTGCCGTTCCGGTCGTAAAGCCTCTGGAAACGGCAGACTTACCGGTTCAGTCGGATAGACCAGTCCACCAAAGGCATAAATATTCCGGTCTTCCCATTTCAGGATGGCAGCCATGATGTTTTGCGAGACATCCCGTTTCACTTTTTGACCCATATAGGGTATACATACAACACCTAGCGCTTCCAGGCTGTTCTCTTCGCGGTAGGCTCTTAGCGAATCGATAAAATTTTGTCCATGCTCATACCACTGTGAAAGATGCACGTGTGAATCAACAATTTTTACTGACTTCAAGGCCTCAGGCGTACTATGCATCATGTCTTCCTCTCTCGAATATCATAAATTTTCATCTAAACATCAAGGCGCACAGATTTCAGGAACCGGTCCTGTGTGGCTGGGATCAAACCATGCGAGCAGGTTGCCTTCTGCCACCCAGAGCTCTTCAAACATTTCACGTATTCTGGGAAGTGAGCAAACGGCCGCAACATTCGGATCCAGAGCAACCGCGTAAAACGCTGCTTCACGATCGCGGTTAACAACAGCCTGCACGCCCAGTTCCTGTATGCTCATCTGTGAGCGGTTCATGACAGCGAGCTGTGTTGGCAGAGAACCAACATGCACCGGGTTGATACCCTGTGCGTCAGCCATGCAGGGGACTTCAACACATAAGTTCTGCGGCAAGTTGCTAATTAGCCCCTTATTCATCACATTGCCATAAAATTTAAATGGCACATCGGTAATGAAGGCTTCCATAATACCTGTTGTATATTCTTCGGAACGTACGATTTCACCATAAAGTTTCGCATCTTCACCCTCTTTCATCC
>LSQX01343104.1_pt1 | contig 25846 bp, 30 predicted proteins | sample 654561 | NCBI WGS metagenome assembly LSQX01 (sample SAMN04489861, study PRJNA283612) | anaerobic digester metagenome | isolation source: 4 biogas reactors fed with cattle manure at either 37C or 55C with and... | place: Denmark: Kongens Lyngby | collected 2014 | reverse complement strand
GTCTACAAAAATGCGTGTATACTGGCAAAGAACACGATGATTGATACAATGCACCTATCTTACAACGAATGCACCCGCTTTCAGGAGCCATTTTTTAATGCTTAATTTCTTTGGCATAGCGGACAGAAAGGACTAAAGGGACAAACGTCTTCTTACTGGTGAATAACTGTGCAGTGGTAACTTTCAGATTTCAGAAACATCCTTATTTGAACTGAGGAAATTCTTCTTTTCACACATCAGGTTGAACAAACACTCAAATTGCGGGATAGAATATGTCTCTAATATTCGTTAACGGCAGTCGTCACATAGCCTTGCATCTACATTCTCGCCAGGGCAATGAGTACCGATATGGTATCCTAATTTATTTAAGGTAACAACCTTAGGATCATTCCGCATAGATATTGGTCATTCCTTATATGCTTTGTAACTTTTATAACTTCTGTCGATAAAAGCAACAAGCCTCTGTCCGGCTTCTACAAGGTCAGCAGGATCTATTGAAGATCCCATGCTCCAGTTTTTTAAGATATTACTTGCTAAGTTGGTCTGATCATCTGCAGCTAAACATTCATAATCGACAGCAAAATATGAGTGTACGGCACTCCCAAGCACGTCCATTTCAGGTCCACCTATTATCTTGATCCTCTGACCGAACACCTCTACAGTTTTTAGCTCGTGCTCTCCAGCATCGTCAGGATCATATGGCAGTTCGCTGGGCGACACCTTCGCATTGGGATACTCTTTTTGTATATTCGGAAAGCTGGGAAGAAACTCACTAAGGTCATGCCAAGCGCCATGGCAGTGAGAACATCTATCTCTACCAATGCCTGCCGTCGCTCGTAGTCTGTTCGAATGGGTGTGTTCCATGTCCATTCGGGGGTGAGGGAAGTAAATCGCTCGGGGCGAAGTCGAAGGTCAAACTTGGACCATGAATCATATGTATGAGAATGGCAACAAAATCGGGATTATAGGTAGTGATGGCTCTACACCAAACAGCGCATATCCTCCGGCATATACAGAGCTGGAGATTACAGGCGACGTCATATACGTAGAGCTTCAACCACCGGCACGCTGATCTGCCATTGCATTTTTTCCATCGTCATCCCCCTTTCCATGGGCGGATTTAATAATAGCCGCCCATGCCGCCGAGCAGTTCTCCGATGATACTGGTGAGAGCGGCTCCAAATATAATAGAGAGTATAAGACCTATCGCACAGACGATAAGCATGACCGAAGACAATGTTCTAATCAACCTCAGGAGAATTCCCATAGTGAGGCATCCAAAATTGCAAATCCCGAAAAATCCATTCTTAGATAAAGAGTACTTTCTCCTGAGAAAACTGAAACTCCATTCGCCAATCGCCGCTTGAAAAAGTGAAGAAATGCTTGAGCCGTATGAGTGGGAAACTCTCATGTACGGTTCTTAGACGAGGGGAAGGGAGCAATCCCTTTTCCTTAGTCGATTATACAGCGGCCGAGGTGCAAGAGCAGATAGCCGCTTACGGCTGGCTGCAGAGCTTCTCCGCAGTCGGAAAACCGGGCGACAACGCGTGGAGCGAGAGCTTCTTTTCTATTCTTTAAAAAGAGATCATCCACTGGCATTTCTATCCGACCCGGGAGGCTGCGCGACAAGCCATATTTGAATATATTGAGGTCTTTTACAACAGACGCCGGCTTCAAAAACGACGGGGCTATCTTAGCCCCATTCAGTTCCTGAATACCTGGAACAAACGGGATTTACCATGTGGTGCTTAACTTATTCTCCGAAAAATCGTTGACTTCTCACCTCACTTCGCCGTGCAGACCGCACTCTTATTTATACAAACGGAAAGCTGGCTGTAATCCACCAATATGTCTACCTGTTGCCGGATCGACCCCATGGTCTGATACTACCTCTATGTCGTGATCTGATGCCAGCAACTCCGTTAATACAATTTCATCAACCCTCGAAAGAAATGATTCTTTTTCAACCCGATTCATCCTATGTGCCGCTTCATCGCAACCACCAATGTGCAATATGACAAGATGGTATTCCTTTGTAAGTTTCAATGCCGTTTGAGCCTTTGCGTTAAGGTTTGTATTCGTATCTCCTGTCATTCCCTCAAGCGATACATGATGCATATTCAAGGCAATTGCAATGCCTTGAATTACGTTTGTACCGCTGACAACTGCCGCCTTTTCATGAAAGTGCGGCAAGGGCTTCTTCACAGAAGCCATCCAAGGAATAATTGCACGTGAGGAATCGATATTGCCAAGAATATCAAGAGCATCGAGTAACTCAGGAATGTTAGGACATGGTAGCTCATGTATGTTTTTACCGATCATGTCAAACGGCATAGGTGTCATTATAGAATCGACATATGATGCGTACCCCGGAATTATCAATAGGCTTTTATATCCCCCCAGTGAAAAGTATCGTAGTTGACTCAACACAGGAATATTATCAGGAGCATTACAGAAGCCGACGCATATTCCATCTCTGTTTAGCTCTACCCAGCTTCCCCGAAAAATTAAGTCTTCCGGGTTAGTTTGTATCCCTGCGCCAAGTGCTTCGATCCATCCGCGTATATTTTTCGGTAGTGAGGTTATGCCGAGAAGTGTTAAAACACATGGCAGTGTCTCGGCTTCAAATCCATTCGGGACCGTCTTAGCATATTCGCGTATAGGAAAAGATGACAAAGCCGGATATTTTCCTACATCGAACGCCGGATCATTCATGCCATCAATTATGCAAAGTATCTTAGACATTTTTATTGGCCCCGGCAATTCGTAGCAGCGCATTACAAATTGCGGCGGCAACATTGCTGCCACCTTTGCGCCCACGCGCAGTAATATAGGGTATGCCTGAACGAGTAAGGGCCTCTTTTGATTCAACCACATTGACAAACCCTACCGGGACTCCAATAACAAGTTCAGGTGAAAGCTTTCCGGCTTCTTTCAACTCGCATATTCGCATTAGAGCTGTCGGCGCATTTCCAATGGCGAAGATAAGTGGCTTGTCCTGCATTGCCGCTTTATCTACAGCCGCTTTAGCTCGGGTCGTGCCGGCCTGCTTTGCCATTTCCGCAACATCCTCGTCTTGCATAAAGCATAAAGCATCACCCCCGAAAGCGGAAAGCCGCGTCTTGTCAACCCCGGCTTTAACCATATTTGTGTCGCTAATAATTGAGACACCCTTGCGCAGAGCCGCTGTTGCGAGCTCGATAACGCTCTCAGAGAAAGCAAGCGTGTCTAGGTATTCAAAGTCAGCGGTAGTATGGATGACTCGTAGAATTACAGGCGCGAGAACCGGATCAAGAGGGTGTGGCAGCTCGCTTCGAATAATCTCAAAGCTGCGCTTTTCGATTTCATCCGGCTTAATATACTCCATCATTAGAATTCGACTCCTTCCCGTGCGGCAATGCCCCTATCATACGGATGCTTGCGCTTAACAAATTCAGTGATGTAATCCGCAGACTCTATAAAGCTATTAGGAGCGTTCCTGCCGGTCAATACCAGTTCCAAGCCGGATGGCTTGTTTATAATCAGTGTATCGGCAAATTCGATATCCAGCGCGCCGCAGTTATATGCTGAGCAGATTTCATCCAGAACCAGCAAATCACAAAGCCCCTCATTAGCCAAGCGGGACGCTTCTATCAGGTTTTTATTGTTTTGTTGGTTTATTTCCGCTCTTTCTTGCTTATTTTCATATTTATAAAATCCAAAATCTCTCGTATTACGCATGACGGTAACACCAGGCAAGTGGTTCAACGAGTTTATTTCCCCGGTTTCGCGACCTTTGAGAAACTGGACAAGAACGACGCGCATACCCCGCCCGTGCGCACGAAGAAGCAATCCGAGCGCCGCCGTCGTTTTTCCTTTACCTTCTCCGGTGTAAAGGTGAATCAATCCCTGCTTCATACCTTACCCTCCAATACATTGTAAATGAACGGAAGATTCAAATGCGTTCTTATAGCAGCAGCTAAGATATCATATTGCGCTTCCCGATAGGACACACTGTCCATCTCTCCGTTGTTTACGGGTTTTTTCATGGTGCCGCGAATTAGGCTATCCTCCTCGTCAATGTTAACCGACAGATATGGCAACACCCCCACGACAGGCTTGCCGCTTCGCTCCTCCAACATGGCAATGCCGGGGCGGAAGATTTCTATATCGCCACGAAACTTGTTTACAATGGTTCCGCGAACTCGATCACGTTCATCATCATCTAGCAGTATAAGTGTTCCGACGAGCTGGGCGAATACCCCTCCACAGTCGATATCACCGACCAACAACACCGGCGCATCAACCATCTTTGCAAGTCCCATATTGACGAAGTCGTCCCCTTTTAAGTTAATCTCTGCCGGACTTCCTGCACCCTCGATTACGATGATGTCATGCCTGGATGATAGGGATTCAAAAGCCGCCATAACATATGGAATCAGTGTTTTTTTATACTGAAAATATTCTGCGGCGCGCATATGACCGCGGGATTCGCCGTTCACAATGACCTCCGAACCCATATCGGTCACAGGCTTTAGCAAAACAGGATTCATCTGCACAGTTGGAGCGATACCTGCCGCCTCCGCTTGGACGACTTGAGCATTGCTCATCTCAAACCCTTCGTCCGTGACAAAAAAGTTGCGTGACATATTCTGCGATTTAAATGGTGCAACACTGTAGCCATCCTGTTTAAACACGCGGCATAACCCTGTCGTGAGCAGACTCTTTCCAGCGGAGGACATGGTGCCTTGAATCATAATTGTTTTAGCCATTTATAATCTCCTTTACTGCCTCGACCAAACGGATATTATCAAGCCGAGTCTTCACGCCGATGCGGTAATAAAATTTGTCTAACCCCTTGAAGTTCTCACATTTCCGGATCAGAATCCCTTTTTGCAGAAGCGACTCATACAGCGGCTTGGCATACCGTAAGAGAAGAAAATTTGCGTCGCTTGGGAATACCGTTATTCCCAAGCTGCTTAGTTTTTCAGATAACAAGCGCCTTTCTTCCGTGATATGGCGTCGTGTACGATCTTGCCAATCTGAAAGTGACAGTGCCGCGACACCGGCGATCTGCGCAGGGACAGAAACACTCCAGCATTGGGCGGCGGCGTTGGTCTTGTTTATCACATTCGCATCGGAGCAAAGAAGGTACCCTAGCCGCAGCCCTGCCATGGAGTACATTTTGGTGAAGGCTTTCAGCACAACCAGTCCCGGCATATCGCGAAGATTCCGTTTTGCGGATTCACCATCCGTAAAGTCCAAAAAACATTCGTCAATAACGGTCAGCGTTTTATTTTCCTGCGCCCGGTTTAGGATTCGCTCCATCAAATCCAATGGAATTAAGCTGCCTGTGGGGTTGTTTGGGTGACAAAGAAAGATCATATCAATGCCAGGGGTAAGCTGCATTAAGATTTTCTCGGTCAGTGCAAACTGGTTTGCTTCAGCCAAAATATGATACTCTACCTGACAACCCACTTGCTGAAGCGCCCGCTCGTACTCCGAGAATGTTGGGGCGCAGACGAGCGCCTTTTGGGGTTTCATCGCGTAACACAGACGATAAATTAAATCCGCCGCGCCGTTGCCGCAGAGAATCCAATCTGCCGGCACACTCTCGAAAGCGGCGATGGCACCCCTTAACTCGCGGCAATGCGGGTCAGGATAACGTGCAAACTCCTCTACGCGGGATTGGAGGGCACAGCGAACCTCCTCCGGCAAACCCAGCGGGTTTGTGTTCACCGAAAAATCCAGCGTTACGCCGGGGTTTCCATATATATCGCCGCCATGATCATAAGCTTGCAAATAGTATCACTCCCATCGCCATTAATCGAAATAACAAAGCCAGAACCAACGTCAGAACGGATGACATGTACATCAGCCGGTTGGCGCTTATGATATCGTCAGCTAAAATTGACCGAGTATCATCCCCGATATAGGGCTTCTCGCGTATTTGTCCGAAATATGAGATCGGCCCCGCCAAGCGAACACCCAGCGCACCCGCGCACGCCGCCTCTGTTTGCGCAGAATTGGGGCTGGCGTGCTTGCGTCTATCTCTCCGCCAAATGCGGAAGGCGTTTTTACCGTCGTATTGCATCAGGAATGCAGCGGCAATCATCAACTGCGCACAAAGGCGGGATGGTATATAGTTTAGAGCATCGTCTATTTTCGCAGCAGCGCGTCCAAAAAGGAGATACTTATCATTCTTGTACCCGACCATCGAATCCATTGTGTTGACAGCCTTATACAAACACCCCAGCGGAGCACCGCCCAGCATGATATAAAAGAGGGGAGCCGCCACACCGTCCGAGGTGTTTTCCGCTATGGTTTCCACTGCCGCACGGACGATGCCGTCTTTGTCCAGCACCGAAGTATCCCGCCCGACAATCATGGACACATCTTTTCTAGCACCCTCGGTGTCGTTTTTCATCAAGCTATGGTAAACTTTCATACTCTCGATCTTGAGCGACTTGGCCGCCAAAAACTGCCAGCACAAAAAACTCTCAATAACATAACCTATCGGCGGAACAAACCGATAGCACAGAAACAATACGGCAAACGGAATGCCCGCGCAAAGAATAATCGTGAAGCAAACCAGTAAAATGCCACCTGAAATTGTATGGCGTAACCGCTTGTCCAGCGTGTTGATCAGGGTTCCCATCCAACGAACGATGTGAGGGAAATTATAAGGATCACCGAATGCTGCATCTAATACAAAGCCTGTGAGCAATGCGCCCATTGACCAAATCATCACTGTCATGAGCCATTCCTCTCAATCTTTAGATTACCGTATTCATAGCGGCAAAGAAAAAATCCGCAATTAGGTACGTGATAATCGTAGAAGTTCCGTTTCGGCAACGCATACCGTTCGAGTATCGCCATAATATTTCCCCCGTGAATTACGAGAGCTGTCGTTCCTTCTTGGCTTGCCTCCAAAATGCTCTGAAATGTATCACAGCACCGATTCTTGAACTCATGAACGCTGTCGCCACCCGGTATATCACCCGTGCAATTTGTTTCCAGCCATGCTTCGTATTCTTTGTTACCCAGCAAATCATTTGCATTTTTTCCCTTGAAAACGCCAAAGTCAATCTCGTAAATAGGACATATCCTATAGAAAATGTTGGGAAACAGAATCTCGGCCGTTTGACGGCATCGCACAGCAGGACTGCTTATTAGAGCGTCAATATGTGGTAAATCACCTGACGATGCCAAAGAATACAAATCATGTATTCCCTCATCGCAAAGTTGTTCCTCTAAGTCCCCTATATAGCGGCGTTCCAAGTTGCCCCGTGTTTTTCCGTGCCTTATTAACATAAATTTCTTCATACCCATAAGATGCCCCCGGCCAACAACCCGACAAGCATGAACAATTCTATTGTTTGCAAATAAAAGCCTGTCGTATCGCCCGTCACTCCACCAAAATGCTTCCTTGCCATGCCCCTATACCAAAGCGTGACAGGCAGGCACAAAATGAGCGCCATTATACCGTTTGGAGGTGCTACCCATAGCAACCCCGCTACCGACACGGCGAACAATAAGGCTAGTACAATACCCGCCGCGCGGCGGTCGGCGTTGTCGGTGAACGCAGCCAACATACCGCCCTTTCGAGCGTTCGGCAACGTAATAGCGCTCCATACAGCGAAGCAACGCGACAGCGTATAGATAAAGCAAAGCCCAAGGATCTCCCCGCGCAAAAAAAGCTCATGGAGCAAGGCGAAGCTGAGCAGGAGGTATACACACACACGAATCAGCGCAAATGCTCCGACATTAGGGTCCTTCATGATTTCCAAACGGCGTTCCGAAGTCTGCCACGATGCAAGTGCATCCGAGGTATCGCAGTAACCATCCATATGGATACCACCTGTGACAAAAATCGGCAGAGCCAGTGCGACGGCGGCAAATAGCACTGCGTTGAATTCAAACACCGTACAAACCCAATACCAGCCCCACATCAAACAGCCTAAAACAATGCCGACAAAAGGTAAAAAGGCGATGGCGAGCCGCATGGCCTTGTCATCCCACTTTATCTGCGGCACTTTTATGCGCGTATAGGTGGAAAACATAAGAACCACCGCTCTAATCCATTGCATGAAACTCTCCCTTCAAAAAAACCGGATTTCCGTTTTGCATTTGTATAACAACATCCGCGAAATCAGAAAGCCTGCGGTTCAACCGACTCAGTGCGTCGATATAGCCGCGTGTTTCCTCGTTGTATTCCAGTTGAACGGTCAAGCCATCGATGGACACAAATACACAAGCGCGGCACTTAGCGCACAAAGCCCTGATATCGTCAAACACACTATCCTCATTTCCATCCTGCTCGCCGCTAAACAGAACGTTGCCCAACATATTGGATACATCCTCCAGTAAAACAACGGAGTCGGAAGGTATCGGTATCTCTGATACGCCGAAAGGCCGCTCAACCGTTACAAAGTCATAGACCATACGCTGCTTCTTGTGCTTATCCACTCGTGCTTTCCCTTCATCACCAAAGGGGATCATTGTAGCGATATAGTAAAGCGAGGGCGTAGAGAATCCGGCGGCTATTTTTTCCGCATACATGCTTTTGCCACTCCCGTTTGGGCCTAAAACAAGTATTATCATGTCATTCGCTTGTATTGCTCGACCTGAATATCCGCAAAGGTCGCCGCATCGCGATAAACGGATAAGGCCATATCCAACAGTGGAAACAATGCGACTGCTCCCGTGCCTTCCCCTAACCGCATACCCGCCTGGATAACGGGGGAAAAGCCAAGCTCATCCAACACGAAGCGCGCGCCCGGTTCATCACTGCCGTGCGAGGGTAGAATATAGCCCTTTACATCAGGGCAAAGGCGCACTGCGATAAGGGCTGCCGCCCCGGAAATAAAGCCGTCCATCACTATCGGAATTTTGTATAACGCACCGCCAAGGAATACACCGGTCATGGCAGCGACATCCAAACCTCCCAGCTTATACAGCACTTCCATCGGGTCGGAGGGATTGGGATGATTGACGGATATCGCCTGTTCAATGGCCGCAAGTTTCCGGTTAAGTCCCTCGTCACTGAGGCCCGCCCCACGCCCTGTTACTTCTCGCACCGAACGGCCTAGCAACACAGCGCAGACTGCACTGGAAGTTGTGGTATTTCCGATACCGGCCTCGCCTGTGGCAATCAGGCCATAGCCCTTGTCCATCAGTTCCTTTACCATTTCAATGCCGATTATTACAGCTTTTTCGGCGGTCTCCCGGTTCATGGCAGGGCCTTCGGTCATATCATCGGTGCCATGCATCAGTTTGCAGTCGCGCAAGCCGTTCACGGTATCAGCCATACCAATGTCTATATTGAACACCTCCGCACCGCAGGATTTGGCCATCACGCATACGCTGGCCTTTCCGATACCCAACATTCCTGCTACAGCGGTTGTAATCTCTTGCCCTCCCTGTGCGACACCGCGCCGTACCACGCCATTGTCGGCGCAAAAAACAGCGACAGCCTTGCGGCCAATGTCGATGTCGGTCGTTCTCGAGACCGCCGCGATGCGTGCGAGCAGTTTCTCCAGCTTGCCAAGGCTGCCCAATGGTTTCGCCACCTCATCGAATTTGGCGATGCAAGCATCTGCGGCTGACATGTCAACAGGTTTAATACAGGATAATACTTCACTTAGGTGCATCCGCTTTTACCTCCTCTTTCACAATTGCTATCGTAAAATAGCCTGAGTCATACGCTTTTTCAAACTCCTCAATGTCTGCATAAATCTGTTCTCCATCCATGGTAACGCGGGACACAATATGCGTTTGGGCTCCATATCCACGCTCCTTTAACTTGACAAGGACATACTTTAGGTTATCCCCGGATTTCATGATAATCTTATTGCCCGGATAGTCCAGTAGTTCATCAATGCTTTCGCTATGTCTCGCGGGAATGATCGTGAGCACCTCGTCCCCCTCGCAAAGCGCAATGCCCAACGCAGCTGCTGCCGCAGAATATGACGCAATACCCGGTATGATCTCTGTCTCAAATCCTTTACAGGCGATAATCCGATGCACATACATATAAGTGGAATAAGTGGTCGGATCGCCCAATGTAGCAAAACCTACGCTTTTGCCTGCGTCAAGGCGCTCCATGATTTGGTTTGCCGCTGTTTGCCGAGCTTCACGCCGCTTTGCCATATCCTTCTCCATTGCAAAACGACATTCGAGTATCTCTTTTCCATTTAGATAAGATTCGGCAATGCGAAAAGCGGTCCGATCACCCGCCCCGGAGTTAGGAATAGCAATCACATCACAACTCTGTATCGCGCGGATTGCCTTGAGCGTCAGCAAGTCCGGGTCGCCGGGTCCTACACCAATACCGAATAATTTACCCTTCATATCGAGCCATCCTCTCTACAAAGCGTTCCGCGACGCTGGGATTCGCAGGGAAGTATAGATGTGGAAATCCGGCATGCAGCGTGTCCGTGGCATGGATGCAAGAGTATAAGACATCACGCCCCGCCTTTCGCGCGGTAAACGCTTCACCCGGCGCGTCGCTGTCCCAATAATGGAACTCCTGGGAGCGTATTGAACCGCCCGCTTTGCAGAGCATATTATCCCGCTCGGCGGTCAGCTCGATATATCCAAAACGCTGCAACCTTGGCGTTTCAAATGCCGCACCGTGGATTACACCACACATATTCACTCCGTCTAAATGATCGTGGAGGTACATAAACCCGCCGCCCTCTGCTATTGTCGGCAGGCCGCTCTCCAACATTGCCCGGATACTCTCACGCATGGATGTATTTTTTGACAATACTTGTTTATAAAGTTCAGGGTAACCGCCGCAGAGATATAATCCATTGATATTGGCGGGGATGGCATTATCGTGCAATGGGCTGAAAAAAACAAGCTCGCAGCCCAGCTCCCGTAATAGTTCCAGGTTTTCCTCGTACAAAAAGCAAAACGCTTCGTCTCGCGCTACGGCAAGACGAATTTGCTTTGTATGGATGCGTTCGGTTTTGCAAGTAACAGGTAATTTAGGAGCGGTCTTTGACAAAGCTATCAAGCCGTCTATATCTAAAGACTGCTCCGCTTGGGTTCCAAGCGCTGATAGGGTAGCCGAGAGTCCCGCTATCTCATCTGTTTTCAGCAGACCGAGATGGCGGCTTGGCATTGACCATTCGTCCTTACGCGGCATATATCCATAGGCGCGAAGCCCCGCTTTTTCCGCAATGATCTGCAAGTCGTAATAACGGGACGCGCCTGCGTCGTTGAAGATGACCCCGGCTATATGACTGTCTTTCCGATGCCGTAAAAAACCCTCTATCACGGCACAAAGCGAATTGCCAGCGGCTTTAGCGCTGACGATCAGTATGACCGGCGTGTTCGTCTCCCGTGCGACGGTATAGGCCGACGCTTCGTCACTCGCCACAATGCCGTCGTAGTAGCCCATCGCGCCCTCTACTACCGATATTTCTCCTGCGTGAGACGCTAAATGGGCGCGAAGACCATAGGCATCGAAAAAGAACGGGTCAAGATTATATGCCCGGATGTCTGAAACCGCTCGATGGAACATGGGGTCTATGTAATCCGGGCCGCATTTAAATGCTGTCGGCGTGATACCACGCGCTTTCAACGCAGATAGTACGGCGCAGACCACAGTGGTTTTCCCGCACCCGCTATTCGTTCCCGCTATTAGAAATCTTTTCAAGCTTTCCCTCCTGCACTCAAAATTGTGATGGGGTTTTGCGCTTCCATCAGATGCGATTTACCCGCATGTTTACCACGTGCGATATTTACCTGAACAATTTCCGGCTCTAGTCCGGCATCTTCAAACATGGTCAAAGCAGCCGACACGGTTTCAAGCGTCACAGCCGTAACAACAATTCGCGCCCCCCGGTTTTTATCCAAAACAGCGGATATGACCCTGCCGAGTTCACCTCCGCTTCCACCGATGAATACCGCGTCAGGCACAGGCAGAGGGCCGAGGGCTTCCGGGGCTTCCGCACAAATCGCCGTTACATTGCCAACATGAAAGGCTATACAGTTTTGCTCTATCAAAGGGATACCGTCCACGCGGCGCTCGACGGCATATACATGGCCGCGATAGGCCGAAAGCGCCATTTCCACTGTAACTGAGCCGGTTCCCGCCCCAATGTCCCAGCACACGAAATCCGGGCGCAGTTTCAGTTTAGACAATACAAGCGCCCGCGTTTCACTCTTAGTCATAGGAATTCCCGCAAGGCGAACAAAGCTTTCGTCCGGCAGACCGCATGGCGACCTGTCATCATAGGCTCCATTCATAAACAGCAACACCGTCAGGGAAGGGTGACACTCCTGCGTCAAAGCTCCTGCATTCACTTTACGGACGCGCTCGTTTTCCATGCCAAGATTTTCACCAATGCAAACTTTTATATCACCAAAACCGGCCTTGCACATCACTGCTCCGATTTCGCTTGTGTTGTTCCCGGTAAGGCAAAATGTCAGGCGATTACGCCGAACCGTATCTGCGATGTTTATGTCGCGGCCATGCGCGCTGACAAACGCAGCGTCCTGCCATGGAAGCTTCAGCTTTGCAAAAAAAGCGGAGACTGTGGATATGCCCGGTACAAATTGAACATCATGCGCGGCAAGCGCTTCGGTCAGTCCCGCCGCCGCACTGTAAAACCCCACATCGCCCGACACAAGCACGGCAAACTGCTGTGCATCCTCGTCTGCGACGAAAGCTGCCACGTCCCCCGGGAGATAATGAGGGTAAGATGCTTTGTTTAAGTCTTTGAATAACTCCAGCATTCTCGGTGCGCCCAGCAGAACCTCGGCTTGTGCAATCGCCTGCCGCGCACGATCCGTTATGGTGCTTTCTCCCAAGCCAACGCCGACTATGGAAACCTTCTTCATATCGTCAACTCCATTAACCGCTTACACGCCTCTTCTAAAGATATACCCATTGATTCAGCTGGTTTAGACAGCACCGCCGTGCGCATCTCAAGGCTTCTGGCCGCCCGAACCTTTTCTGAAAAACCGCCCGTGCTCCCTGAGTTTTTTGTTACCAAGATGTTGGCATTTACGGCCTTGAACATTGCATAGTTCAAATCCTCCGAGAACGGTCCCTGCATGCAGATAAGCCTATCAGGACGGTATCCAAGTTCAAGGCAAGTTTTCAGGCTCTCTATGCTCGGTAATATGCGTAGCCACACGCGGTTTTGAAAATCACGCAAACATGCGAAAGCTCTCGCATGGGATGAGCCGGTTGTCACAAAGATGTTACCCGGCTCGCTTTCGAGCCACGTCAACAGATTATCCATGCTATCAAAAGCAATGCATCCCTGCGGATCAGCATTTTCTCTCACGACTCGAAGCAAAGGCATGCCCGTTTGATGACAAGCCGCCTCAATATTTCGACTGGCTTCCTCGGCATAGGGGTGCGTTGCGTCATAGACATGAGCGGGAGCATTCTGTGAAAGCAGTTCTGCCATTTCGCCTGCCCCAAGCCTGCCAATATGTACACTTATGTTGGGCAAATGGCTGACCACACGTGCGCCGTCCTCAGTCGCAACACAATATAGAATCGGCACTGCATGCTCCGCGCAGAATTCACATAATCTGCGCCCCTCGGTCGTGCCACCGAATACAACCACCTTAATCACCCCGGTATCCTCTTGGCGTAATCATGCGGTCACGAATCTGGCGCGTCCCTGAGTTGCCAATGAAAACCGTTTCAGTCATATCAGCCTTTACTCCTCGAAGCTGTTCCAGCGTCATCAGGGATATGGACTGCCCATCGCGGCCGATATCGCGTGCGATACCGCACAAGCGGTCGGTCGGCAGGCTCTCCAGCAATATGTCGCACGCGCTTGACAGATGTCCCGCCCTTTTTTTACTCCCCGGATTGTACAGGCATATTGCAAAATCGCCATTCGCTGCGGCGCGCAAACGCCTTTCAATGACTTCCCACGGGGTCAGCAGGTCGCTTAAGCTGATTACAGCAAAATCATGACCGAGCGGCGCACCGAGCAGCGCAGCTCCACTGACCGCTGCCGTCACGCCGGGTATAACCTCAATCACAACATCCCGTACATTCTCTGCAAGTTCAAAAATCAGGCTTGCCATACCATAAACGCCGCTGTCGCCGCTTGAAACAACGCTCACGGTTTTGCCCTCTTCGGCTAACTTAATTGCATAACGGCAGCGCTCTGTCTCCTGCGTCATACCGGTTTCATGATAGCTCTTATCCGGGAATATAGTGCGCAGCAGCTTTGTATAACCCGAATAGCCTACAATCACATCGGATTTACTCAGATATTTCATGCATGATCCCGTCATGTTGCCCTCGTCGCCCGGACCGAAGCCGATTACATATAGTTTATTCATGGTTGATCTCCCTCTCAAATACCGCTACTGTTACGCCGTCTTTAGCGGTTTTTCTCAGTATCAGCTTGCCTGTACCGCCGCATAGTGTAGCGGCACGTTCGCAAACATTGTCAACGCCGACAGTCTTCAAGACCATTTCTGATGACATAAACTCGCCATCAACCTTTTTCAGCTCCTCCGCCGAATAGAACCGCAACGGAAGCTTATGTGCCTTTGTGAAACCGAGCAAGCCCTCCTCGTTTCGCTTCACATCAATCGTGGCAACCTCGCAGACGCGGGCAAGGGGAATTTGTTGATCCCACAGCAGGATTGTCGCCGCACGCTCGATGGTTTCCGCCGGAGTTCCTCGACGACATCCAATCCCCAGGACTAGGTTTCGCGGCTGCTGCGCGTCTCCAAGAATAGCATGGGAATCGCTGGCCGTCGTGATAACGGGGACCGCTCCGATAAGTCCGGCGACTTGTTCTGTTAGCCCGTTAGCCCCTCCCGCATGTCCCGAGAGCAAACTGATGGCAAAACGCCCTGTTTCGTCGCATACAACCACGGCGGGATCAGACAGCTTGCTTTTAATCAGCGGAGCAATAGAGCGAACTGCGATGCCGCAAGCGCCGATAAACAAAAGAGCGTCTGTGCGGTGAAACAGCCGTGATGTGATTTCATATACGGAATCGAATGGCTCAAACGCCGTTCCCTCGGCATGACGTACCGTTATATAGCCATCGACCTCATGCCCTTGCGTAGTCAGAGCCATAAGCCGATCCATAAGAACCGCACCGCAAGCCGAAAAAGCGATGGCCGCTATCCTCATTCCTTCGCCCTCCGATACTCTGTGGAAAAATCCGGGGCGTACAACCGGGATAATTCGTAAGTATCCCCCAAGAAATTACCTACGCAGATCAATGCTGTTTTTGTAATTTTATTTTCGATTGCACTTTTAGAAAGTGTCTGAACACTACATCGCACGATTCTTTCCTCCGGCCAGCTCGCTTTGTAAACGATGACAGCCGGTGTATCGGGAGCGTATCCTCCGGCGATCAGGTCTTTCGATACCGTTTCTAGCAATCCCACGCTCAGAAACAGCACCATGGTCGCCCCATGAGAGGCCAACGCGCGAATACCTTCGCATTCCGGCACTGGTGTTTTACCCGCCGCTCTTGTAATAATTACGGTTTGTGTTATGCCGGGCAGGGTGTATTCCGCCTGCAAGGATGCGGCGGCGGCATTAAAGCTGGACACGCCGGGACATATCTCATAGCTGATACCGAGAATGCTCAGTTTGTCCATCTGCTCCCGTATAGCGCCGTAAAGGCTCGGATCGCCCGTGTGCAGCCGCACGACAGCTTTGCCGACTTCCACTGCGGCTTGTATGATGTCGATCACCTCATCGAGTGTCATTTCGGCGCTGTTGTATATCTCACATGCTTGCTTTGCATAAGCAAGCAGTTCAGGATTGACAAGCGACCCCGCATAGATAATGACATCTGCTCTTTCAAGAAGTGACTTACCCCGCAGAGTAATTAAATCGGACGCGCCAGGACCCGCCCCTACAAAATGCACTTTAATCATACCGAAACAACTCCTCCATTTTCTCTCCCATTCCCTTAAAACATACTAAGCTAATATCTAGGTGTGCGGCAATATGCCGCTCAAGGGTGTACTTAATCCTGTCGGAAAGCAACCGCATACTCTCTTGCAGAAGGCCAGCGTCTTGCAAGCACTCCAATGCAGCATCGGTACTTACACACTCCTGTATTTTAAGAAGTGTATCAAGGCTTGCGCCCGCTTCCAACGCACAGGCAATCAGCGTTTCCATCCGCCCATCGCCATAACTTGAGTGGGTGTTGGTGATGCCTATTCCCAGCTTGCAGAGCTTTCCGATATGCCCGATTAGAAGGGCTTTCTTGAACCCCTTCTCCGCTGCTGCCGCCAAAGTCTCTCCAATGAAGTTCGAGCATTTTACATGTGATTCAAGCGGCAGATGCATTCTGGTTCGTGCGAATTCCTCGCCATAATTGCCTATGGTAAGGGTTATGTTTCGATGTCCGGCTTCGTACAGTACGCTGAGTTCCGCCCGAAAGGTATCGACAACGGCTTTTTCACTCATAGGCTCCACGATACCCGTAGTGCCGAGTACGGATAATCCACCCACGATGCCCATGCGCGGATTGAATGTACGCCGTGCCAATTCCTCGCCTCCAGGTATGGAGATGATGACACACAGGCCGCCGTCATAGCCATACTTCGCACATACAGCTTTGCACTCGTCATCGATCATCCGTCGTGGTACCGTGTTAATTGCGTGAGCACCAACGGGCTGATCGAGTCCGGGCTTGGTCACTTGCCCGATCCCTTCGCCGCCGCTGATAGCGATCCCCGCGGGCGCAAGCGATACATGGGCGTATACAAGACATCCATTTGTGATGTCCGGGTCGTCGCCGCTATCTTTTTGAATAGCGCAGCAAACACTGCTCGGTGTAAAATTGGCATCCAACACATCCAATGCCAGAACGATTCCAGCAGGTGTCGTGAGCGTCACCTCATTGTATAGAGTTCCAGTCAGTAGCATGGTAGCCGCAGCTTTTGCCGCAGCCGCTGCACAGCTACCGGTTGTGTAGCCACGGCGCAGCAATTTACCTCCAACAAAACGAGTGTTCATCTCATAATCCTCCGAAAAGCTCGGCATAGACACCGTCCGATAGATCATACAGCCGGCTGATGATTTCTTTTGTAAAAACAGCCTCCGGCGTGTCAAGGTGCAACATATAGCCATCCTTGACGCACATTACACGGTCTGACACGCGCTTAGCATAGTTAAGTTCATGCAGCGACATAATGACGGTCACGCCCCGCTCACTGGCCATACGGCGTAAAATATCTAATATTTCAACAGCATAACGTATGTCCAAAAACGATACTGGTTCATCCAAAATAATAATTTCCGGCTCTTGACATATTGCCCTCGCTAACATAATTCTTTGAAGTTGTCCATCACTAACTTCCGAAAAACATCGGTCTTTCAGATCAAGAGCGTTGACTAAGCACAATGCCTCATTGATCTTTTCCTTATCTGAAGCGGACAGGATTCCAAGCATACCTGTGTACGGATATCGGCCAACCGCTACCACATCCCCACAAGTCATAAGCTCCGGCTTGGGGCGTTCAGTTAGCACCACAGCTGCACGACGAGCCATATCCCGTGAGTTGATATCGTTAATGGGACTGCCGCTGAGAAATACCACTCCATCGATGACTTTTAGCTGCTTTGTAATGCTTTTTAATATAGTCGATTTCCCTGAACCGTTTGGGCCGATAAGGCTAAGTATCTGACCTTTTTTGATAGACACATCAATATTATTTACAATAGGCTTGCCGTTGTAGCCAACAGTAAGGTTTTCTGTCTTAAAGAAATATTCCATCAATCACGCGCCACCCTTCTCGCCATAATCCAAATGACAATAGGCGCACCGAACAGTGAGCTGACGGAGCTGATGCTCATTTCTACTGGCGCATAAACAGTACGGGCAATTAAATCACATCCCAAGCAGAACACAGCGCCGCCAAGAAAACACAATGGGATTACAATGTGCGGCTTGGACGTCCTTGTAAATGCCTTGATAAGGTGAGGAACGGCAACCCCAACGAACGAAATCGGCCCCGCAAAAGCTGTTACACTTGCGCATAAAATACTGGATAGCAATACAAGGATAATCCGAAAAGTCTTGATATTCACTCCAACACTCTGCGCGTATTGTTCCCCAAGCTGGTACGCACCGATGGGTTTCGACAGAGTAAATGTAAAAACAGACGCAATAAGCACAACTATCGCCATCACCCGGACGTCGCCCCATGATGTTCCCGAAAAGCTACCCTGCGACCAATGGTGCAGATTGACAATGCTTTCATCGCTTGCAAATGTAATAATAAAATCGGTAATGGCCGAGCATATATAGCCGATCATTACGCCACTGATAATGAGCACTGACGCACGTTTCACCCGTCTGGCAATCAAAAGAACGAATCCCATGGAAAGCATCGCCCCGACAAACGCTGATAAAACCATCGTTGCGGAGTTTACGGTAGAACCCTTGCTGAGTACAAACACCATGACGAGTGCAACAACCAACTTCGCTCCGGAGGATATACCCAGCACAAACGGACCGGCAATAGGGTTATTAAAGAAGGTCTGGAGTAAAAAACCCGACAGCGCCAGCGCACCGCCCAGGATGATGCCAGCAACCATACGCGGCAGCCGCACTTTCCAGAGAATATCGTATTCAATAGTGCCAGCTTTCAATACATCCCCAAGCGAAATCTTAATACTGCCGATTCCAATATTCAGTGCTATCAGTGCGGCAAAAAGAAGCAGAAGCACAAGCGTTACAATCAAGTAACGCACGTACCGAATATCTCTTTTCGCTGTACCTTTTTTCATCCCATCACCGCAATTTATAATAATAGTTAAGCTCTGTTAAGCCCCCAAGATCGTCTGAAAACATCCGGTTCATGTCCGAAATCATAAGCCCGAACTCCGTTGTTTCTTGAAAAAGATTCTTGCTTGTACACCAGACATCTCCGCTTTGCACCGCCTTGAAATCGGCAAGCAAATGGCTTTTTGCCAACAACTCATCCAGTGTGTGCACTTCACCGTCGATGGAACTGTTGTATATTATGATGTCAGCGTCCTTAGCCTCTAAATAGAAGCGCTCCATCTCAAGATTGACTGACCCTGTAGCGCTGCTCTGATTTCCGATATCGGCAAACACATACTCGCCGCCAGCAAGTTCAATCATCTTTACAGCATAATCACCACTTTTACGCGCAACGACACCGCCGGATGAGCTGATGTAAAAGAACGCAACAGTCTTGCCTGTGCTCTGCGATGAGAGTCCGGCGAGATAAGCTGTTTGTTCATGAAACAAGGATTCGGCTAACTTTTCTTTTTCGCAGAGCAAGCCGTACAGCTTAATCCACTCAGTTCTCCCCAACGGATGCGGCTCATAACTAGAACGCTCCACCAATACCGAGATGCCTAATGTCTCCAGCTTTTCCTGAACCTCCGGCTTATGATAAATCATGGTTGATTGAATCGCCAAGCCGCAGTTTTGTGCGATCAGCATCTCATAGTCCGGGGCGCTATACTTGCCGGCGTATGCAATATCGCCGCGCTCCATGGCATCCCGTGCGTTTTCAATATACCATCCATCTGCTCTTGTGCCTGACATGGAGATATGCCCCAAGCCATCCAAGGCGTCAAATAAGCACATGGCTGAAGTCGCCGCGAGATATATGTTTTCTATCGGCTGCCGCAGGACTGTGATGTCGCTATCAATACCATGCGGAGGTTCCTGTCCCTCTGGAACAATAAGAAAACGGCCGCTTTCATTGATCGTTACCAGAGAGCATCCATCGGCAAGATAATCCACGCCAAACTGTTGCGCATAGTCCAGTTCCATGCTACCCACGACTTCGAGATCACCGAAATTGACCGCAACCGGTTTCGATGCACATCCCGCAAGCGTTATCAGCAGCATGAAAGTTACAATTATTTTTTTACACATCTTACTTAATTGAGGAAGAGTCGAAATAAAGGCTGTATTCGATCTCTTTGGGGCTACCCATGGCAACAGTGCAAGCAATTACTTTCATATCAATATCGAATTTGACTGGGATTTCAAAAGTGGAGTTGCCTTCTGTGTTAACAGGCAGATATTCCACGCCATCCACCAGCATGTATGTATAGTTCGAGCTACTCCAGACTATACGCGCTATATCGGTTCCGTTTTGATAAAGCAAAGTTGCGGTAGATTCGATGCTTGCTCTTCCCGTGCCGCCGACCATAGTTGCGTCTACTTGGCAGGGAACAAAGGCTTCGGCAGGGAGACCTCCCGACTTAAGCACAACAACATGGTCATACCAATTTCCGCTTTTTACACCACGCCCCGCACAATCAATATTGATGTCAAGCGCAGAGACGGGAACAGTAAAGCTGTATTTTTCGTCTGCAAGAACATGGCTGATTTGATTCTGCTCGTCGGTTTGAGCATCCTCTATCTTGCCCATGTAGAGGGGTGAGTAGCCTTGCCCGCTCAGCGTCATAACTGCCGTCATAGAATTGTCCTCTACAGTCAATTTGCAATCCACGATTTTGAACATGGATGTATCAGAATCAACCTCAACGGAATATGTGCCGTTTTGGATACGGTTCGCGGTAACACCGACGGCTGATGCCGTCGGTGTTACGCTCAGAGAATCTCCTTCGAGCGCCTCTTTGATGTGGCGAATGAAAAGCTCCTGTATACCCTTGATTTGTCCAAGACCCTCAAGGACAGTTTCTACGGTATACCCATCTTCTTTAAGGATTATTTTCCATGAGTCATCCTCATCGCTAGCCATATCATTGTTGGCGTGATCTCCTGCCACGATCATAAACGGACGTAGCACAACCTTGCTGACATCCATGCCGGACAAAATCTCCTGAATCTGGTCAATTTCAATTCCATGCTCCACCGTTCCGATGATGTAATCGTTATATCCCTTTGTATTCATGGTCTCTTGGAGCTTCGTGTATATAGAGCCAGACTCATGCTCGGTGCCGTGACCCATATATACGATGGCTGTTCCCTCTGATCTGAATCCGGAGGTCTCCTGTACCAGCAGATCCGCAACCTCGTCATAATCCTTCTCATCGGCCAGCAACCACTTGCCGACTTTGAGACTTTCAAACTTGTCAGCGTACGGTGCGATTTCTGCGATGACATCGTCATATTCAAAACCGTTCATAACTGTGGTTGGCTGAACAACCACCTCTTTAACCCCGTCCAACACCAGCCTGTCCATGGCCTGGGCGATGTTGTCAATCTTTAGGCCCTCGCGTTCGTCCAGCTTATCAATAACGATCTGGCTGGTGAACGCCCGGCGCACTTGATAATCAGGGTAGGCGTTTTTAATCGCGGTTTCGATGCCGCCAATAGCAAGGTTACGGCTCTGATTAAAGCTTGTACCAAAACTGGCCACAAGGATGACCTTATCGGCTGCGGTGGTGTTGACGATCGTATCCGTTTCAGAAGTACCTTCCTCGTAATCGTCTGACTCGGCGGCGGGCGGCGCGCTTGTATCAGCGGATGGGTTGCTGGCTGTGCATCCGGCAAATACTGCAATCATCAAAGCGATCGCCACCAAAAGTGTAAGAAGTTTTGTGTTCTTCATGTGTGATACCCCATTTCATTGTTTTTATATTCCCAGGGAGTTACCTTTTCTGTAGGTCCTGTTTTGCTGCTCATCGGGAACAAACAACAAAAATCGCGGAGATGCTTTAAAAGCATCTCCGCGACCGATTCCTCGCAAAGTCTACCAAAACCCGTAACTCGCAGGTTTGGCTATGTATCAAAGCCGGTCTCCTGACTCTCGTGCTTGTGGTCAAATCCACAATCCATTCCTCTGCCTTACCATGAATAGACACAGTGACTGACTTTCGTCAACGAGCAATGGATGCACGCATACAGTGGCGGTACCGTGCGGTTAAGCGCAATGCGCCTCCGCGTTCCCTAGTAAATCCAGCGGCAACCTCCTTTCAGCTTATTCCCCGATGAAAAAGTGTAAGCCGCCGGAACACTTTGATGTATTCAATTATTTTTCAAGCTTACCACACTAGATAGTTTATTGCAACAGTTCTGGACTAATTGCAAAATAAAGTTTGCGTGTGGTTGTCGGCAACATTTATATTTTGAGAAAGCGGATTATGCATTTTGGAGATACAGGAACGCGGTGTACTATACACAATTTATGTGAAAAATAGTCCGTTATTATTTCAACGGGCAGAGCGGAAAAGGTACTTGAATTCGCTTGCTATATCACAGTTCCTATGGCTATATGTGTAGTGCGTAGGGTATGAAAAACGCCAGAAACGCAGAAAGGACAATAATAGATGAGCACATTTACATTGAATTACTGTGTGACGGGTAGCGAACACAAGAGACTGGTTACAGCAATCGCGGAGATTACAGAGTGCACGGTAAAGTATAAAGGCGCTCCCATTATGCAACGAAAGCCAATATGTGAAGAGTACGGGTAAAAATATTGCTATTGGTGCAAAAACACTAAAATCACTTCGCATAAAAACACTGTAAATCATCGTCCAAGTTCCTCCAAAAAATTCATGAGTGATGTGTCAGCAGCCCAAGGTGGGAGTGAATTCTGCGGAATAACAGCAACTGCAGCCTTTTCCAGTGCGGAGCGTTTCATTTCGGGATTGGCACGAGCATAAATTTCAGTCGTCTTTATGCTGACATGGCCAAGCCAATCACGGATATAGATCAGATTTACGCCAGATTGGAGAAGATGCATTGCTTTGCTGTGTCGCAAAACATGTGGAGAGACATTGTCGGGAAATATCTCAGGACTTTTCCTGCGGGCCTGTTCGGTATACTTATCAAGGATGTATGCAGCACCGGCTCTTCCGATTTGCGCTCCCTGATGATTGGTAAAAAGCGGCTTGTTAGCTTTATCCGCTTTGTCTAAATCCCAAACGGCCATGTATTTTTCCAAATTGTTGGCAACCGCCGAAGATAGCGGACATTGACGAAGTTTTTCACCTTTGCCATGGACGGTTACCACAGAGGGTTTTCTTAACCGAATGTTTTCAACTTTTAGCCCTGTGATTTCGCTGACACGCCCACCAATATCATACATCAATCCAAGCAGCGCCAGATCACGCAGACCGTATCGGTCTTTTGCATTTGGTTCGGATAAGATCGCTGTCACAGCTTCCACTGAAAGATAATTAACAGTGGCTTTAGGCTTAGTTTTAATCTTGATGTTCAAAATTTCCTGGCATCCCAAGGTCAAGTCGGGGTACTCGTGAAGAACATAGCGAAAGAATGCGTGAATAACCGACAATCGCTGGATTCTGGTGGATTTAGAATTGCCGCCGTCTTTTTCGAGCCAATCTAAAAAGCCATAAACAAAACTGCTGTCAATCACGGACAAGGTAATCTTCTCTGGTTTTACTCCACGTTTTGTTTCAGCAAAGCGTAGTAACGTAAGCGTAAAACAATAGCATCTTGACAACTACTTTGAAACACGCAAATTTTCAGGCAGCTGGTCTGACCACGGCATCAATGGTTCCAGATCAAACGTATCAAGATTATGCCTGTTAGCTGCCAGCTGTTCAAAAAGATAAACCAGATAATCGAATATCTTGAGTTTGTTTTCTTTGGCCGTTATGACCAAACTGAAGATCATCGCACTGCTCTCAGCACCATGAGTAGAATTTGCGAATAGCCAGGCCTTCCGGCCCGTTACATAGGGTTTTATATAGCGCTCGGCACGGTTGTTATCTATTTCACAGATCGGATGATCAAGAAAAACACGAAGTTTTTTCTCTTCGTTAAGACTGTATTGTATAGCCTTGAAGAGGCTGCCGCCTGTTTTATTTTTGTTTTGCCTGCACCAGCTGAAATATTCGTCACAGATCGGTTTGCTATGCTTTTGTCTGGTTTGATAAATATCATTGAGTGCCAGCGCATCAAGCTGCTTACCTTCATATTTTTCTTTAAGTTGCCGTTCTATCGCATACAGCTTACCGATTATTGCAATAGCTTTTTCAGCCAGTGAATCATTCGTATTTGTGTTTTTTGGCAGACTTTTGAGAATATCCGTATACTTTCTTCTGGCGTGCGCGAAACAACCCGCCAGTTCAATGGATGCCGGTAGTTTGTTATATCCCTGATATCCATCTATTTGCAGCAATCCACTATAACCCGTCAGGAATCTGACCGGATGCTTTGATGCCCGGGTTGTCTGGTAGTTGTAAACGATCACCGGCGGACTGCCACGACCAGAACTGTACATCCACATGTATGACTTTTGTGTTGCTGTTCGTCCCGGTTCATTTAATACCTGCAAGCCACTTTCATCTGCGTGTAAATGGTTTTGGCTCAGAAGCTTATGCTTTAAAAAGTCGTAGACAGGACGAATATAGAGTCTGGCGGTTTTAATTACCCAGTTGCTCATCGTCTGGCGGCTAAGATCCAGATTCATCTGCCTTGCCTGTTGTTCCAGCCGGTATATCGGCATACCATAAGCGTATTTTTGCTCCAGGATCCAGGCAATCGATTCAATGGCAGCTGAGCTCTTGGGCAAGAAGGGTTCATACGCTTTTGACTTCACAATATTCGTTTTGAAATCAAGTCCATCACAGCTGTTACAAGCATAAACCGGTGTACGGTGTTTTATCACTTCCACCCTGGCAGGAATCATTTTGAGCTCATAGCGCGCCTCTACCTTGACTTCCTTCAGCGGACTGTCACAGTCAGGGCATACTTTTTCAGCATCATCAAGATCGTGCAAAACCTCTTCTGTGACCAGCTGTTCTAGGCTTTCTTCTTTCGTCCTTTTGGCTTTTCGTCGCGCATAGGTAATCTGTTCAATATCAGGTTCTGCCTGCTTTTCATCAGCTGTGATTTCTGCTTCATTAAACAGGCTAAGCTGCTCAGGTAATACGAGGTTCTTCTCACTGGATGAACCAAACTGCTTTGTTTGCAGCAATCGGAATTGTTGCAGGTAGTGTTCCAGCAAATCATCTTTTTGCTTCAGCTGCGCTAAAAGAGCGGCGTTCTGCCGCTTCAGCTGCGCGTTTTCTTTTTCTAAATCAGGGGTGTTTATAAGATGATTGCTATCGTTTCCCATGCGGTTATTATACCATATTTATCGATATATAAAAAGCCCGAAACACTTATATTTCAGGCTTCTTGGCGATATATTATCTTGATTTGCTAGTAGTAAAATTTCTTTTGCGTTGACATAAGACTTTGCTTATCCATCAGCTTTAATCCATGAACCAGCCAGTCCAGTTCTTCTTGTGTCAGTTCCATCAGCCCGTCTGTTTCCTTTATCCAGGCGAACTTACCTTGGTCCAATGCTTTATAGTATAACCAGAATCCGTTTTTATCGTATTGCAGGATCTTCAGACGATTACGACTGCGATTACAAAACACATACATGTTTTTATCATATGGATCCATCTCGAACGATGCCTGGACTAATGCGGCCAGTGTATTGATCGACTTACGAAGGTCAGTGGCTCCTTTGGCCAAATAAATCCGACCAGGTGCTGGCGCTAGCATTGTGTCAGGACCCGCACGACATCCATTAACAGCTGCGGGTCAAAGCCTTGTTTCAGCTCAATTTTGATCTTTTCATTGACTTCCAGTTTGATGCTCATCGCTGCAGATCGGTCATATGTTGTTCGTTTCACTTCCTGCCAGCCAGATGGTACCTGGTTTTGTACTTCTTTTTGTCGTTGCAGCTTTCTTCTCCAGTTGCCTAGCGTTTTGTCCGATATACCTTGTTTTTTGCACCAGGCATGCATGCTCATCCCACTGGCCTGCCAGCGCTTAACTTGTTTTTCCCAATATACCTGTCTTTCTTCAGTCGTCATATCCATCACCTCTGAATTTTTACTCCAGTGTAACGGCTGCATCAAGCATCTGCTAGATGTCATTATTTGGCGCTTACAAAACAACGGTCCAAATGTAAGTTT
>LSQX01225009.1_pt1 | contig 25846 bp, 47 predicted proteins | sample 654561 | NCBI WGS metagenome assembly LSQX01 (sample SAMN04489861, study PRJNA283612) | anaerobic digester metagenome | isolation source: 4 biogas reactors fed with cattle manure at either 37C or 55C with and... | place: Denmark: Kongens Lyngby | collected 2014 | reverse complement strand
TTTGCAGAGGGTAATTACCTTCAAGCAATGGTTAGATAATTTTGCTGGTGTGGTGGAATGCATACACATTTGGTTTAAGCCCAAATGCCGAAAGGATTGAGAGTTCAAATCTCTCCACCAGTACTGTGGACGTAGCATAACAGGTAATGCACCAGATTGTGGTTCTGGATGATGCGGATTCAAGTTCCGTCGTTCACCTATAATGGATCGTTGGTATAGTGGTATTATGACAGCCTGCAAAGCTGAAGATGGAAGTTCGATTCTTCCACGGTCCTAAAAACAAATTGTTTTTTTGGGGGTTATGGTATAATGGTTATTACGGTAGTCTGTCTAACTACACATCGGGGTTCAATTCCCCGTAACCTCGTAACGGCGCTCGGTGGGGTAATGGCAACCTGGCAGACTCATATTCTGTACGCTGAAAGTTCGAATCTTTCCCGAGCTATATTGAGTTGGTTGAGCAATTGGTTGCTCAGTGGTCTGTAAAATCACCGCCTATGGCATTGTGGGTTCAAATCCCACCCAGCTCAAAGGAGATGCGTATGGTTTGGCCGCATATTATCTGGGGTTTACTTCGTATGGGTTTGAAGGTATTGTAACTATCATAAAACTTATAATAAACATTAAAAAACTAGAAAAAGATCTTGAAGAGCTGAGTTGATTTTCTTATATTATATGTGAGAAGTAATTAATTCTCACAGGAGATTAATATGAGATTATTTGGGCCAGAAGATAGAGAGAAAGTTCAGGATTTGTTGAGTAACCCAAGCACTGTTGTAAGTGGCTTTATGTTTAAAACAGCAGAGGATGCACAAGAGTGGATTAAGGGGAAAGACCTTGATTATTGTGATGCAGTTACTCTTTGTGACATTGAATATGATGGGGAGTATGTTGGATCCTTGTACGGAGTTGACACCTTGAAGGGGTATTACTTCTTGGCCTACAAAGCACATAAATACGTCGAGGTAGATGTTGACAAATTGTAATACTAGCAAGGTAGTTTAACTGGCAAAACACTTCTCTCCAAAAGAAGTAGATATAGGTTCGAATCCTATCCTTGTTGAAGGAGTGTACAGTGGCGGTAAAGGTTATAGCAGTTTTTGTTACGCTTATCGGTCTTTTCCTTGCTTTGATTGTTGGGGCAATCGAGGAACACGATTGGGCGGTGGTGGTTGGAATAATTGTGTATGCAGCAGGGTTTTCATTCCCACTGTGGGCTCACTATATAATATAATGGACAGGTAACACAATGGTAGTGTCGCGGGCTTTTAATCCGCTTATGGGGTTTCGACTACCCCCCTGTTCATTGGAGACATTGATTAATGGTAAATCAACTGACTGAAGATCAGTTAATCTTGGTTCAACTCCAGGTGTCTCCAATTTTATCAAATAGGTGAGTCGACCAATTGGACAAGGTCTTCAGACTTCTAATCTGACGGTTGTGGGTTCGAACCCCACCTCACCTGTAAGGAGCATAATATGAATGTAATTACTGCAGTTGTCCTTTGGAGCATACTCCGGATTCTAGCTGGTATCTTCACTGTTTTGAAGATAATGGGTATTATAGCTTGAGATTGGTTGTGGTTGTTGTCCCCTACGTGGATTATACTTATCCTTGTTCTTTTGCTGATAGTTTTAGACCTGTAGCTCAGTTGGTTAGTAGCATCTGTCTGATACACAGAAGGTCAGTGGTTCAAGTCCACTCGGGTCTAATTTTAATTTATTTTTCTTATATTATAAGTGAAGGGGGAGTAGCTCAACAGAAGAGCGCTTGTCTTACACACAAGAGGCCGTGGGAGCATCACCCACCTTTCCCATCGCACACATCGTATAATGGTTTATTACCGCAGCTTGCCAAGTTGCTGATGTGAGTTCAATTCTCACTGTGTGCTATACGCACGTATCGTATAGAAGTTATTATTCCTGTCTTCCAAACAGGAGATATCGGGGCAGTACCGATTACGTGCTTTGAAGAACAACTGATATGGGGAGTTTAGGTACACACTTCCATAGGTGGCTTCTCTTTTAACAGCTTATGACTTTGGGTGTTGGATAGCAAATGCCAAATAGTACCGTTGTTCTTTTGCCGAGATAGATTAGGGGTTAAATCGCCTGCCTGGTATGTAGGAGATCATCGGTTCAAATCCGATTCTTGGCTGTAAGAGGTAAAATGTGGAACGTTTAATTTTTAAAGAGTTAGAGCCAAACAAAAAGACCAAGAGATTCTTGGTGGAAACAAAAAGAGGATTTGCATTAGGTGAGATCAGGTGGAAGGATCCTTGGGTGAGGTATGGAATGTACGCTAATCCCGGTGTGGTTCTAGGTACAATTTATCTTAGTGAGCTAGCAGAATTTGTTGATAAATTAAATAAAGAATAGAACTGTGGCAGAGTGGTTATTGCAGCAGATTGCTAATCTGTGGTCGTGAAAACGATCCGTGGGTTCGAATCCCACCGGTTCTGAAAAAGGTAACAAATGGATAAATTTATTTACAATATGGATGAAATTCGTGAACTTATAGGTGAGCGCAGAGTAGAACTTTTAAAGGAAATAACAAAAACAAAAGGTAGAGAAATTTCTCCTGAAGAAATGGAAGAGTTGGTAAAATCTTTTGTAGAGGGTGGTAAAGAAATTTATAGCGCTAAGAAAGAAATAGAAGATGAATCGTATATGGTTGATCTGATTTTAAAAAGGGAAGCAGAGGGTCTGCTTGAAAGATTACGTATCTTACACCAAAGAGGCGAATGCGCTGGACTTAGCAAAGAATACTTAAATAATATAAATGAAGCCATAAAATACTGTAGTTCTTCTATAGAGCATCTTAAGTTAGCAAAAGAAACTCTTACAAGGGTTTGAAATAAAAGACGGGACGAAAACGGGGTTTTGATGTAAACACTTTTAGTGTACCTTAAGTAGTCCAACCTTGCCCCGTAGTGTAATGGAAACACAGAAGATTTTGGTTCTTTTAATCTTGGTTCGACTCCAAGCGGGGTAATAAAAAAATAAAAGTAGGAAAGTGGTGAATTCTTTATGGGGTACAAAAGACGCATCATGTGCAAACTCTGTGAAGACACAAACCAGCTACCTTAGAAAAGAATGGATTTGGGGAAGTGTGGCCGAGTCTGGTTAAAGGCGTCCCGCTTGAAACGGGAAATTCGGGGAACTGAATCGTGGGTTCGAATCCTACCGCTTCCGGAAGGAGAATGACATGTCTGTAGTGATGCCACCAATTGGGGCTTATTGGGCAGCGAGGCCAAATATGCAACTAGAAGTGAAGTGCGGTTTGCTACAGTACAATATATGCCTCCTAGATTGATTTTTGAATGGAAGGTAACGCTGACAATCATTTAATAAATAATCCTTTGTTATTTGAAATGGAGTGAAATATTTATTATATTATATTCCATAATGGGTCTGTGGTGGAATGTATACACGCTGGTCTTAGGAACCAGTGCCGAAAGGATTGAGAGTGCAAATCTCTCCAGGCCCAGATAAGAGGTGTACGTAATGACTATTAGGAAAACTGTAGTATATGAAGATTCTAAATGGGTTCCAGGGGCAATGAAAGATCTTGTTGTGGGAGACCTCTTTAAGCTCTACGATGTAGAAGGGGGGCATGAGGTTCTTAATCTTGATGTAGAACATTGGGATAAAGCGTTAGCTGCTGATGCGTTAGTTTGGGGAAATGAAGTTTACAGAGCCACTACCACCCCATATTTAAATGATGAGGGTATTTGGACCATCTATGCCGACATTGTGGAGACAACCTAAATGATTAGAAAAGTCGCAGTATATAAAAATTCTGAATGGGTTTCCTCTACTATCAAAGATCTAAAGAAAGACGATTGCTTTAGGTTGTTTGACTTAGAAGGAAATGAGCTTTTTCAACAAGCCAAAGTAAGATATTGGCATTTGGATTTGATACCCAATGCTATGGCCAAAGGAGATAAGATCTTTGAGGCTACTTGTGACTCATTCCTAAATGACTTTGGTGTGTGGACTGTACTGCATTTTGAAAAAAGAATCAAAAGTATTAAAGAGTATGTTAATGAATTTATTGATAATGCCTGGAATGGACAGATATTTAGTGCTCACGACATTCAGGAGCAATTAATAGATAAAGAAACCTTGGGGGTATTAATTCCTGCAGATGGAACTATTACTAGATATATTCAAAAAAGAAAACAAGAAAAGGGTGATGTGTTTGTATATGATGGATATGAAGGGTACTTTCGGAAATCTTTGTGGGTGGTGAAGAAATGACAATAGAACAAGAAAAACAATTTTTAGAATTAATGAGAGAGTTGTTCCCCTGGTGGGATTATAGTAACCTGTATAAGTTAATCAGCATGTGGATGTATGAGGCTTCTAGTAACGTTTATAATAATCCCGAATCAGACCACATCCCTAAAGAACTTATGCAGGGCGTTGAGTTGTGCGATTTAATATCAAAAGAATTCGATGATGATGGTTATATTATTTCCACAGAAGATAAAATGGACTACATAGAACAACTGGGAACCTTGTTAAAAGATAGGTCTCTTTCTTGGTGGGATTGAAATGAAGTTTACAGCAGAGCAATTAAGAGATCATAATCTGTCAACCTTAACACACGATGGGTACTGGGTACCGGCAAGGCCTATTGAATACAGGTATCAACTATTGGGGGCAAGGATCAAAGAAGCCTGGTTGGTACTAAAAGGGAAAGCCGACATAGTATTGTGGGAGGGAAACGATGAGCAGTAAGAAGTTTTTGTATGATGAAGGCTGGGCATCAGCCATTTCTTCAAAAATCATATCTCTCATAGAATCTTTACATAAGAGGATTCCATTTAATGATGTTGTAGACATGACCATAGTAGAACTAGATCCTCCCGACAGGTTTGGGGTGTATATGGTTCCCATGAAATACACTACTCTTTCTTATAGTTTTGATGTGGGGACGGATGGAGATGGGAATAGTATGCTTCGTAACCTTATAACCTTTATAGGAGACGATAGAACTACCCCAAAAAGCGCTACTTGGCGCGATGAAGCAGAAAACATTATTACTCTTTTAGAAGAGGTTAAAAAAATAGCTGATACCACACCTTGTGCCACAATAAATTCCAATAGTACCGGCACAACCCCTTACTATATTGGGGATACGGAGATTCCTGCTTTTTCCTCTTTTGGGAAAGATAATCTTTGGACTTACTTTAGTAAGCTCAGGGATATGCATTCTTATATTATAGAATCTAAAGATGCAACGATTGTACCTCATGAATATATTACCGACGCTTTTAATGTAACTCTTAATTTTAAAGAATCTGATGGGTTTTCCTTGCAGGCAGATATTACAAATAATATCTTTAAAGATACTATAATAAATAACTTTAAAGTAAGTCTTAATGGTAAAGAACAATTTAAACCTCTTCCTAAACGATACTCAGACCGGTTGAGAAACATTTTCCTTATTACATTTAAAAAAGCCTATGAAGAATCTATCGAAAACTATGAGTATAAAGAATTTGAAAAGAAACTAGATGAGCTAATAATCCATCTAACCCTTGGGGTGTAACATGAGTGGTGTAAAAAGTGGAGATGTTTTTCGAATAGGAGAAGCTGATACCAAATATATTCAGTTTCCCGATGAAACTGTCTGGAGGCTTTCTTGCAGCCAACTTGGTAAAATGTTGTTTGATGTTGAAGAGGGAATGGAAGATGGTTATGATTCTGTTAAGTTCAGAGTAATTTATCAAGAAGATAACAAACAGCAGGAGTCTTCAGATGAACGTGTATGAAATCAAATTTAACTATTATCACCCACATTCCTTTGGGATGTTTTTAAGTAAAGAGCAAGCCGAATATTGGAACGCTATTCAAAACATAGAGGGTGATGAAACCATTATTGAAAAGCATGTTATTTACGAGAAGCCATATGCCGCGGCAAGAGTAGACGTCGACACAAAAAAGATTGCTTATTGGTCAGATATGGTGTATGGGTCAACAAATGGGTATCCTAAGCTCAAACAAAAGGGCCCTAAGAACTACTTATATGTTGCCGTTCCCTTAGGGCCTTTGGACCAGATGACAGAAGAAGTTATGTCTATTTTTAATAAGTGGGATAAAGAACATGGAAAAGATTAAACCAGGTCCTATGGACCAAGAAATGACAATTACTATTAGGAGAATTGATAAAGCCCACAAGAAGGCACTTGAGGAATTCTTCTACCAATTGCAATTCTTAGGTAATGTAGGGGGGAGTAGGTGGGTTGATTTCTTTGCAGATGGTGATGGCAACTTTAGTCCCGAGATTGCAGTAGATGGAGTAAAACCCAAACACCAGGATAAGAATGTTTGGAGTGAAGAGAAAAGAGAATATAGAATTGATTTTGAAATATATTATAATTGGCTTGATGATGAAATTAAGGTAGGAAATTTATGAAAGATTACCAAACGGTATTTAAAACAGCTATTGCCCAGGTAGGAGAGAATCCCACATTCCTAGATTTGTTGGACAGCTTGTGGAAATCAAACGAAGTGAACCTTAAAAAAGTATCACTTGGGCCAAGGGCATCACATCTCTTCTTTGTAACTAAAGATGCAGTAGTGTTTAATACATTAAAAGATATCGCCACCCAGAAGAAAATCCAAGGGGACTTCCACTACAGAACCAACGTAGTAGAGGACAGGTTGAGTTGGGTTGAGTTGATGCTTGATAAATAAGGGCCCATAGATCAATGGTTAGATCGCCTCCCTCATAAGGAGTGGGTTGAAGGTTCAAGTCCTTCTGGGCCCATTTAGACCCGAACAGCAATTAATTAGAATATACTTTTAATATATCACAAGGGTCTAGTGTATGGGTGGAATAGAAAAATTTATCGAAGAAGCAAAACATTACGACAAGAATCCTAAAATTCAAAAACAAGTTAAAAGGATGGTGCGGTGGAAGGAAAGACGGTTGAAGTTTTCGAAAACAACAATTGGGAAGCTACTTGGGTATCTAAATTACAAATGGGTGATATAGTCCGATTGAGAGGTGAGGAGATATCAAGAAAATATCAAGTAGTCAAACCACCTTACTTTAAAGAAGATGGCTGGTCTGTTAAAGTAAAAAGTTATTACAATTAAAATGATGACCCCTTTACATATAGAGGGGTATTTTTATGGGGTTACTTCGCCAAGAGGGGTATGGCTGTAAGGGACATATTTGCCCCATACAAGAAATTCTGCGACTTCCCTTTTGGGAACAGGATTAACTTTCTTATATTATATCCATGAACACATACTTTACCAAAAAGAACAGACCATGGCACAGTGAAGAGATCCTGGTAATCCTCAATGAGAAGTTTGACAAGGCCCTTTCAAATCTTCCTTCCAGCCAGGGGTACCCAGGAGTCGAGCACAAGATTGCGACTCAAATTGAAAGGAAGTTCACGGGGAAGGAAGTCAGGTATTATTTCTTCGACAGGGATGATAAGTTGATCGATCGCACTGTTGTTGCTTCAACTGATAAGAAGGCTTGCAAAAAGGCAAAGCAACAGGGGATCAAATTCTTCACTTACTGCGAGGAATCAGAATACCTTGACATTCTTCAAGACCAGATGGAACAAGCTGAAAGAGCGGCAGGTTGGGATCCCACCCCCTGAGGAGTTATTGTGAATAAGAGACATGGGAGTCCTTACGACAGAGGATCAGCCGATAGTTATTATAGAAGGGATATGAACCCCCACTATTATGTAGGAGACACATATTTTTCAGAGTTGGTCAAGGAGGGACAAATGACCTCTAAAGAAATCGCTGAATATGTACAGGGGTTCAACGACAACGAAGCCTCAATGAACTTCAAGGAGTATTAATATGAATACAAGATTTTATTCAAAGCAATTTGCACCATGGGCCAACACGGGCAAGTCAATCGTAGAGGCACCTGACTCTACTGAAGCATTAAAGAGAGCGGGTTTGGATTGGAAAGTGAATCGCCTTGCCTTGACTGCTGAAGGCAATCTCCCTGTTCCCAATTTCTTTGCTAACGTTCGTTCAGATGACAACGCTATCTTGGGAATAGTTGGTAATCGTTATAAGATTGTCCAAAACGAAGAGGCGTTTGCATTCACTGACAACCTTATCCACAATGAGATGGGAGTCAAAGTCACATACGACTCTGCTGGTAGCTTTGGCAATGGGAAAAGAGTTTGGATGATGGCCAAACTCCCCACTATCAGTATTATGAATGATGACATCATTCCTTATGTGGTTATTGTCAACAGCCACGATGGGAAAGGTTCAGTGAGAGTTTCTGTTATCCCCATGAGGATTGCTTGCTATAATGCTCTTGCACTCGCTTTGAGTAAAGCAACCCGATCATGGTCAACTACCCACGCAGGGGATCTTGCTGCTAAGTTGGAGGATGCTTCTAACACATTAGACCTGGCAACAGCTTATATGACAGCTCTTGAGGAAGAGGCTGAGTTGCTTCAACAGACTCGAATTTCAGATAAGTTGTTTGAGGAATTCCTGGAAGAGATGTTTCCTTTTAATCCTTTTGCAACCAACGACAAGAAGAACAATAACAACCTTGAATCGAGACAGTTGATCCGTGATATCTATTCTCAGAAGGAAGATTTGAAGATGTTCCGTGGCACAGCCTGGGGAGTTTATAATGCATTTGCTGATTATACTTCTCACCTGGAGCCTCTGAGGAAGGTTAGTAATGTATCTCTTTTCCGTGAGAGAAGGTTTGCTGGGTTTATTGATGGGACCAATGAGCTTGCTGCAATTGAGAACCTCATTAGGAAAACAGCATAATAGGAGTAGTTGTATGATAGCAAAAGAGTTAAAAGAATTGTTGAAGAATATTGATGATGAAGCTGAAGTTGTTTATTCGGATGGGAAGCTTGTATACTCCCTTGAGCCTGTCGTTCACGCAGCCATTAGAACTTCCACAAAAAAGAAGATAGCTATGTTGGGGAGGGCATTCCCTTCCTCTACTAATTAGCAACAGGATTTTAGCACTATTTGTTGAATTCTTTTTGCTTTCCTTATATTATATACATAAGGAGATTCATATGACACACACAGCTTTTAGGACTTCAATGTTGTTGCTGAACACACCCAGGGCCACAAACCACCAGGATGCAGCGGTTGAAATTTCTCCTCTGACTTTTGGGACAGTTGGAATCACCTTTATTCTAATTGGGATTATCTTGATGGGTTCTACTTTGTATTCCTCTATTAAATACAAAGAGACCACCTTTAGGGGTACGGATTGGATTGTACCTGTGTTGATTTGCGTTGTGGGAATTGTTTTCTTGGGAGTGGGAATATGACGGCAAAAGAGTTGAAAGAGCTGTTGAAGAATGTCGATGACGATGTTCAGATAACAGTAACTGACGGAGGGGCTGGCTGGGAACTTATTGCTGATGATAAGTTCGATGGAGAACTTCGAATGGGACGGAAATACTAATGGAATTCATAACTGTTGAAAAGCTGATCAAACTCTTAGAAGAAGTTGAGAACAAAGATCTCCCTGTGATGGTTTCTGATGGATCTTTTGGTTGGGATATGGGAGAGCTTGTTGTATCTGAAGATTTTGTTGAGATTAGCTAGGAGTGAATACCGTGCAATTTAAAGTTAAGCCATTAGTTTTTAATTCGCAGTTGGAGGAAGGATCCCCTTCTTGGGTCGCCAGGGGAATTGAATCTGATTATGAGATTTGGTTCAGCGAAGATAAAAAACAATTTAAATCTATAGTAATTTCTGATTACGATAGTCACACTTTCTTTGGGTATTTTGACACATTGGAAGAGGCCAAAAAAGCTGCAAACGAAGATCACGTAAAAGAAGTAAATTATAGAATTAGTAAGTATGTTAATTTTATTGCTAAATACACCGAAGGCAATTAGGAGTAGAAAATGAAAACATTGTCATTAATGCTAAGACATCTTGTTCCCTATTACATTGGATTGTGGGTTGGGGCCGTATGTTGGGGGAATGTGTCTTTTAAATATTCTTCCTCCATTACTTTGCTATTGGCTATTGTTGCGGGGTTGCTTATTGGATATAATTTTTCAAAAGAAGGGGCATAATTGGTTTCGATTGGTACTTTTATGATGCGACGAAAAGCCCACAAAGTGATCGAAAGCGGAGAAGTATCAAGACCGGAGTTCAAATCTCCGATGCTCCAAGAAGGTATAACATGATTATTACAGAAGAACAATACTACAAACATCTTGTTGAAGGTATAGAAGGTAAAGCCTTCCTTCCTATTAAAGGGCTAGTGGCTGTACACGACATTCAAAGTGAGGGAAGACCTGTTGGTAAGATCTTCTACAGCTATGAAGGTAACTGGGTTTCTGACGCATTGTTTGAAGTGAAGGTGTTAGAAGGGCTTGAACCTTTCACCGGTGTTTGTCATAACACCCTTTCGTTCACTAATGATAGTGTGAAAGATAAAGAATGGGCAATTGAAAATTCCCCACATAAAGCAGCAGAGTGGGATTGGGGAATGAAAAGGTGAAGCAAAAATATCAAATTAAAGTTTGGTTTTACCACGGCGAGGATCGTCAATATGCAAGGGCAGAAGATGATTCTTGGTATCCTGTGACTTACAAAGTCATCGCATCAAATGAAGAAGATGTATTCTTAGCCGCTTTGGTTGCAAGAGCTGGGGGTAGTGGAATAGGTGAAGCTGAAGTTGATGAATGTTTGGCAGAGTGGGAAGAAGAGGGTTTTGAGCTACCTACTACCAGGGAAGAGTTTGCAGAAGTTGCTGACTTTGAAAATGGCCACTATGCTTCTGAGTATGGGTATATTTCCCTTGTGAAGAATTTGGACACAGGTGAAGTAATCTACCAAACAGAAGAAGACAAAATGTGGAGGGGTCGGTGGCATTAAGTTGATAGGAGTCGCTAAGCCGTCTTCATCAACCGGATTGGACCTCGTTATAAGTCTAGGGGGCTGTTGGTGATAAAAGTAGCACATCGGTTTTGCAAGCCGAAAGAGAGGGAGCATTACCCTCACGGTCCAAACGCTAGGATAGCACAATGGTAGTGCCCCAGTCTTGTAAACTGGTTGTTGTGAGTTCGATCCTCACTCCTAGCTTTTTAAAAAAATATGAAAAAAACTGATATTAAAACTAACCTGAAACTTAACTACGAAGATTTAGGATATACCCCTAACCCACCTACAGATGATGAAATCTACTACTATTGGGGCTTGAAGCTTATTAAGGGTATTAGATCTAAACCAACATGGGCCTCTGGAAGAAGGGATGCGATGAAAGGGGCCACTAGAGAAGAACTCATTGAATATGCCAAAGAGTTTGCACCTCCTCTACCCCCTGATGAAGATGAGTATATTCCTAGGAAGTATTGGGCTGGGCTTGATGATCTAGTTGGTGAAGATCTTAGGATCCTTGGACACCCTATTTGGAACATCACTCAAAGGATTATAAGGGAGAACTGGAAGCCAACCTCTGAAACGTTGATAGTACAAGCTTGTGCCAACAACAAGCCCTATGCGGAGAATATCACGTATTTATACACGAAACAAAGGCATGAGGAAGGCTATTGTGATGTTGTAGTCAATTCCGTTGAATTGGTACCATTAGAGTTTACATACTACTATCCCTTTAGATATTATGATTGGAGTCATTTGAAGGAGTCTGAATTCGTCACTGATGCTTTGATAAGAAGGAATATTCAAAACATCATCTCCTTCGTAAGGGAGTTCCAATATAAGAAGATTATTGTATCAGGGGTTCCCCTACCTGACACCCACTATCAAATCATCTATGAAGCTTTAGTTGAACAATACGAAGGAACTGACGTAGAAGTCCATTTGCTGATGGATGAAGAAACCACAAGAATAGGCCTGGAGGAATGTGCCAAGGGTTATTGGGGTTTATTAAAACTAGGGTATTATAGCTATTTTCCTACTAGAAAAAGATTGGATATGTTACTTGGTTATGATGGGTTAAACCCACTGCCTTCTGATGAAGCCATTAATAAAGTTAGGGAGAAGAGGGTAGCTAGTAGACTCAGATCAAAAGAAAAACCAAAGTTTACAGGTTTTAGGTTTGGGGTTTAGTTTTCTTATATTATATATGTAGGAGGCACAAAATGCAAATAGGATCAGTAAGACTTGACGAGCAATTTGCTGTTGATAAAAAAGAAATCGACTTTGCAATACGAGCTCCTTTTAAATTGGAGAAAACTCAACGGCATGATTACTTTGGGTTAATAGATCGGTATCTTATCATACATGAATAAGCTTATGCTTGATTTTATAATAGATAATTTAAAGTATAGGAACAAGGCTGCAAGATTCGGGCAGCAAACGGCGTGTTCCAGTTGGTGGATTAAAGCGGGTTCGAATCCCGACTCGTCGCTGAGGTGGCTAGATACCACCCACCCTGTTGTCGAGGGCTGTTCTTTTTTTCTTAACTAATTTAATATGAAAGAAGCTGTATTACAAACCACAACCGAATTAGATCTTGAAAATGCCTCCATTGGGGATTTTATCCGAATGGGTGTTGCCGCTGAAGAAAGCGCCATTACCTTATACAATAGAATAGCCGATCAACTTAATGCTTTAGGCTATGGTAAACCTGGTAATGTTTTTAGAGATATTGCCCAGGAAGAGAAGGTTCATATCGGTGAGTTTCAAGCTCTCCTGAATCAATACGAAGAAGATAACGAACAGGCAGAAAAAGAAGGGGAGGAAGAAGTGAAGGAATTGTTACAAGAAAACCTTGTTGAGTTCTTCGAAGGGGTAGTTATGAAAGAAAACAAACTCGCACGAGACTTGCCTGAGCTGGAAAACATTCTAAGGAAAAACAACATTTCTTTTGATAGGGTTGAATATGACGAAAGTGGGTATACGGTAATCTCAACTGAATTTGATTTGCCTGACTGGGAACCTTTTGAGGAAGAGGAAAGAAAGTTCATCAGCCTGTTCCCATTCGGGGATTTCCATGGCCACAATATTTTCTTGGCGGGAGTAGACTTCTAAATGGATTTCCAAAAAGCTTTTTCAGACCTGGGAGAGTATGTCGGTACAAACCAACCCCTTAACCTAGATGAGAATATGATGGCTTTTATCTCCTCCTACTCCAGACTTTTTGAGTACAATGCCCTCTACAGGCTTTGGTCAGCACTTTCTTGCGAGGATGTATTAGACTCCATTGATGATAAAGGCATCTATAAAGTACCCCCAGCAAGAGCTTTTACTAAAACCTTTGAAGCCGCAAAGAAATTATATTCCTCTTTTTACTACTCCTCTGAGGAACCGGAAGTGTTTACCCCTCTAGATAGTTTTCCTGAGGATTCCCTATTAGTAACCCAACACAAGGGCCTCTATGGCTTTGAGCCTATAGGGGTTTTAAAGAGGGCTTTAAGGGATGGTATTGATGGTGGTGATAGGGCTTGGGCAGAACACGTTATCAAAGAAAATGAATACCAACAAGAGGTATATGTATTAGAACCTGTTACCGAATTAAAAAAAGAAAACATTTTTAAAATTCTATACTAAAATTTCCAACGCAAGTTGTTATATTTATAAAGACCACAATTAAAAGATAAAGTGTCCTTTTGAAATTGATAGGGGTTGGAATGCTGGGAAAAATCTCAAGCATTGCGGTTTAAAAGAATTAGGGCTGGGACAGCCCGATGTCAAGCCTGTGGAGATCTTGGGTTGCCGAGGTCGTTGAAACAGGAAGCTGGTGGGACAAGCCTACCAGTAGTTCACATTAATATTCAGATGCAAACAGCAATACAAACAACTTTAGGAAAAAAAGACGCATCTGGTTGATTTTTTAAATTAAAGAAAAGACGCACCCAGCAATCCAAAAACTCTTTGAGGTGAAGGGGTACCATTCATTCGTGAATGATTTGAAGAAACCTTCAAAGCGATACCCACACTTAGGTAGTATTAGGCTATCACGGAAAAAAACATCTTAGCCGACGAAAGTTGGTCAAGTATAAAATGCGTCTTGTATATATAGACAATTGAGACAATTTGAAATTACATGCCTAGGAGAATTAAAATGTCAAACTCTTTTCTTCATGAGCTTCACACCCAAACATCCATCAAACACACCGAAAATGGAGCAGTAGCGTATGAGACCTCTTTGAATAGAGTACTCGATTTATTTGCCCTAGGGGGGGCTTATCGATCTAGATCAGATGAGGATGTTATGAATCTTTTCCTGCAGGCATATAGCGAAGACAAGAAACTTGCACTCCGAGCCTTGTTTTACTTAAGGGATATCCGTGGTGGCCAAGGAGAGCGCAGATTCTTCCGAACCATTCTTCCTTTTCTTTTCAAAGAATGGGGTGTATCTCAAAGGTATGTGGTATGCAACCTTATTGAAAAATACGGTAGACTAGATGATTTGCTTTGCGTGTATTCTTACCCAGAGGTGTATGGGTGGATCCATGACAAGCTATATCAAGATTTAGTATTAATGTCAAAAGGGGAACCTGTATCCCTCCTGGCCAAGTGGCTTCCTTCCATTAATACCTCTAGTCAAAAGTCAGTGAAGCTTGCAAGACAGATTGCAACAGATCTTGCCTGGACAGAAAAAACATATAGGAAAAACCTCTCTGCCCTTAGAAAGCATATTGATATTGTTGAGAGGAGAATGTCTTCCAACGACTGGGAAAATATTAACTACGAAACAGTTCCTTCTCAGGCCATGTTAAAGTATAGGAATGCCTTCTCCCGGCAAGATGCGAAAAGGTTTGTTAACTACCTGGAAGATGTCAAAACAGGCAAGTCAGAGATTAAAACTGGGACTTTATATCCTTATCAAATCATCGAGAAGGCTCTCAATGGGGAAGATTCAGATGTGTTGGAATCCCTGTGGGGCAATCTCCCGGATTACGTAAGCAGAGAAGAGAAGGCTATTGTTGTTGCTGATGTGTCTGGGTCCATGATGATGTATATAGAACCACGACCCATGTATGTGGCATTATCGCTAGCCCTTTACTTCGCTGAAAGGAATGTAGGTGATTTTGCTAACAAATTCATTACTTTTTCTGAGAAGCCTAAGCTACAACACATTCCAACAGAAGGAACCTTGCCACAAAGAGTTTGGTCAATGATTACCAATGATTGGGGGTCCAATACTGACATCGATGCTGTATTCCAACTGCTATTGGATACTGCAAAGAGGGGTAATGTCCGGAGAGAAGATATGCCTACTACCTTATACATAGTTTCGGACATGCAATTTGATCAGTGTGCTTTGAATGCTGATGTATCTAATTATGAAGCAGCAAAACAAGCCTGGAACGAGGCTGGATATGAACTTCCTGTTGTAGTGTTTTGGAATGTGGCTGCAAGAAATGATACTCTCCCTGTACGGGAGGGAGAGGCTGGTACGGTACTAGTTTCCGGGGCGTCCCCATCCATCTTCAAGCAGGTTGTGGAGAAAGTAACCCCATTGGAGTTTATGTTGCAAGTGTTGAGATCTGATCGCTATGATGATGTAGATGCCCTTGGGGTTGATGGAGGAAAAGAATGAGAACACCAGTTACATCATCTAATCTAAGGAATATAGGTTATGATACAGACAAGAAGGTCTTATACGTAGAGTTCTTGACAGGAGGGGTATATGAGTACTCAAACGTTGAAGAATCGGTATATGAAGGTTTTTTGAAAGCACCCTCACCAGGAAGATATTTCTTCAGTGAAGTGAGGAATAAATACGAACATAAAAAAATTAATTAATTTTTTTAAGATTAATTGATTGTTATAAGCCTCTTCGGAGGCTTTTCTTATATTATATGTATAGGAGATAACAAATGAAAGCAAAAGAAGTATATCTTATTCTTGAACACAATTTAAACGAGAGTTGCACTTTCTTTGCAGGGACAGGGGAAATCCAATACGTCACCCACAAACGAGCACTTGAACTCATAGATGAATACAGGATGGATTTTGGATTCCAGCACCCCGCAGGTTATTCAGTATATAAGCAAGGGAGTAAATATGACAATCAGAAATAAGCAACTGAGACGAATTCTTGAAAAAGATGGACTCGGCTTTTTAGAATTGGAGCGAGGGGAGGGATACTTTTATATATGGTCTGACGATCCTACCGCTAAAGAGATTCTTTCTCGCCTTCCAAGCACTGCTATTTGCACCTGTTACTTCGACCATCTTACCGTATTAGATTGGGTTTTTGAAATAAAGAGAATCTGGGCCAAAGCCTTCCTTGACTAACTAAACAAGGGGGTTGACGTGGAATTAATTGAAAAACAAGTTGTACAAGCCAAAAGAAAACACGAGTGTCGGGTCTGTTCAAAGCCTATTGAAGTAGGTGAAAAGTATTATAAAGAATTGTTCCGCGAAAACAATCGCTTCTTTTTCCATAAAACTTGTTTGAAATGCAAAAGCATATTAACTCCTTGATGTAATTAGCTTTTTTACATAGGCATGATGTAACAACCATGCTTTTTTTAAACTAATTAAGAAAAGGATTTATGTATGGAAGATGTGTTCCTTGTTGATTTAAAAGAAAAAAAGAAGAATCCTGATACTAGAACATCCGCATACGAGTATCTTCTTCCTTATAGTCAAGACTCTAATATGTTTATCTCCTTTACTTCTTTAGATAAGTTAGGCATTAACCCCCAAAGTGATTACAATACCCCTTTAGGAATATATGCCTATCCTTTAAAAGAATTCTGGGAAAAGTATGAGGTTGATAAACATAAGAGTGTGGGTAAAGTAGCACCCTTTGCTGGTGAGAGGCCTTATGTATGGTTAATCAAGAAGAAAGATAATGTTCGTATAGTAGATGACATGTCTACGTATGGGGAAGTAAATTTAAAAAAAGATTTAGCTAAGCTAAAAGAATACATCCTAAGTCATACCGAAGAATTTGTTGTAGGTGGCTGGGGTTTAAATTCATCTACCCCTGAAATGAAGAAGGAATCAGTTGATGAAATGTCTGATGATTTCATAAGGGGTGCAAGCCATGATGTCCCCATAATGAGCATGTGGAATCTTACCAGAAGGTGGGCACAACTCAAGGAAGGTAGAGGAACTGTTCAGTGGAATACCATACTACGCCTCCTGGGGTATGCTGGGTTTGTTGATAGGTTAGGTAATGGGTATATTCACCCCTCAGAACCAATGCAGGCTGTGTTTTTATCTTCACGGGCTTTCGATGTTGTAAGACAATTCCTCAACAAGGACTATATGAGGCTTAAGGCCCCAGGAGAATCCACTTGGCTTCACAAAGCTTTAGGCAAGAACCACATTCTCCTGTCAGACGATGCCGTATTCATAGCCGATAAAACCGGTGTCAATCCTATCTTTAAAAGTGGCACCTGGGAAAGCGGTACGTGGGATAATGGTCTCTGGGAAGGTGGTGTTTGGCAGTACGGGGCGTGGGAGAAGGGTAAATGGTTAAAAGGTACCTGGGAAGAAGGAAACTGGTATGGTGGTGAGTGGTTAGGTGGTACTTGGATTACAGGAGTGTGGCATCGAGGCACCTGGCATAGTGGCTTGTGGGTTGATGGCTACTGGTACCAGGGTGAATGGGAGAATGGGCGGTGGGGGGATGGTATCTGGGAAAATGGTCATTGGGGGGATGGTATCTGGGAAAATGGCTACTGGTACCAGGGTGAATGGGATAAAGGAACCTGGTTAGATGGTAAACATCTGGGTGGGTTCTGGTACGATGGTGCTTGGAAAGATGGTACTTGGCGAGATGGCACTTGGATGAATGGTACCTGGGAAGATGGTCTTTGGGAAGATGGTGATTGGAAAAACGGTATCTGGAAACAAGGTACCTGGATGGGGGGTAACTGGCAGGGTGGTGAATGGTTAGACGGTGTGTGGGAAGCAGGCCGTTGGTGGAGAGGAAACTGGTATGATGGGGAATGGAGGGGTGGTAAGTGGGTTGAAGGTAACATTGAATATGAAGGTGAACTCCTACCTAGTGATGTCTCACCCCCTGAATTCTATGCTAGAAAATTAGAAGAGAAAAAAAACCATTTTAACAGCTTAACCCTCCAAGAGAAGAAAGAATACACCCTCAGCACCTTAACCGAAAATCAACAAAAAATAATTAATGAACAACTTGCTTCAATAGACTGGAATCAGTTTGGTCTAACTTGGGAAGATTTTGCCGAAGCTGTTGTAAAAGGAGATAAAAATGGTATATCGTAGAAAAGACTTGAATGAATTTGTTGAGAAGTTCAAACCAGCAGAGGTTTATTTTTACGAAGGTGAAGGTCCTGCTTATGAAGTGGCGGCCCTGAACTTATTTATATTTAAAGAAGCAAAAGAACAATACAAGGAATTCAAATTAAAAGGAACACCTAATTACAATTCTATTAAAGAATTTATCAGCAGCACTGACGTGATGACTAAAGTGCAAGGTATTGTCTTTGAAGATAAGGACTATGGGAAAGTGTTGTTGGCTTATGATCCAAAAATTATTATGCCTGTAGAAGAGGCAATAGTCTTTGAAAGGGTTGTTGTTGATATCATAGAAGAACTCCCCGAAGAAGAACCTGAAGAAGAAATCTACGCAGAAGAACCTGAAGAAGAAGATTTTGATATTGAATAATCTTTTCTTATATTATATGCAGGAGGATTAATATGAAGTGCCCCAAATGCAAGAAAGAAATGAAACCGATAAGGTCCGAAAAAGGTCTTGAGATCAATATCAACCTAGATGTTGGGGAAGATGAAGACGTAAAAGAAAAGACCAAGTCAGTTAAGACTAAGACTTACTATTGTAAAAAGTGCAGGTCTACTTATGCTTCCCACGAGGAAGACACTCCCTACATTCTCTCTAAGCCTGAACTTCACCCTTCATTGATTGCCTCTTCAAATCGTGAAGCAGAACAGCTTGAGACTCTTCGTGAGTACAATAAAGCCAAACAAGCAGAGAAAGACGCTGAGAAAGAAGCCCGTGTTCAAGAAGTTTTACAGCACATTATGAATGTTGATACAGGCAACATCAAGTCTTATACCCTCAAAGAAATCAATGCCCAGTTGGGTCTTGAAACCAACCTCAACGTAGTAGGCCAAAAGAAGAAGGCACCTGAGAAGCCCAAAAAAGAACTTACTGACGAGGAGAAGAAAGAGAAGCAGAGGGAGTACCATCGTAAAAGATATGCTGCTTTGAAAGCTAAGAAAAATCAATAATTTAACAGCTTATTATATACCCCTTCTAACAAGGAGGGGTAATATTTTATATTATACATAAGGAGATTGCATGAAGAATATTCAACCTAAATTGGATTTCGTTCTTATCGAAGTAGTAGAGAAAGGTAAGGACGATGGAATGACCAAGACTAAGAGCGGCTTGTATCTGCCAGGAAAAGAAGCAACAAAAACCACTGCAGGATTTGGTCACGATGCCTACAAGTTTGAAGTGGTGGCTGTTGGCCCTGATGTGAAGGGGGTACAGGTGGGTGAGTTGGTTCTATTCTCAGATAACTATGCCAACTCTATCAAAGATGATGATGACAGAATGTTTGTATTGTTGAAAGAACAATACGTCTATGCCACATACGAGGATCAAGTTGGCTTGACTTTGGTCTGATCTTCAAGCGTTGCTAAGTGATCAATAACCTGACTGAGTGCAGTGAAAGCTTGCAACGCTTCTTTACTTTCAATGGCTTTATGTATTTCAGCACCAGCTGACATATCCTCATGTCCAGCCTGTCTAAGATTCTCAGGAAGGGTTCTTCCATTGCTTTGATCAATAAATGGTGCTAACAAAGCTGCTGTACTTGAAGCATTGCCACTCTGTACTGTTTGGAGAAGAGTGATAAGCTGTGGGAAGGTTGCCTCATTGATACGAGACATTATCACTTCTTTCACTTCTTCTTCATAAGCAACAGATGATTTAATTTTATTAAAACGATACGTAACAAAACTTACTAGAGATTGCTCAACTTCTTTAGCAGGGTCTTCTATAATAGCTTCGAACACCCTTGCTTCACCTTTTTTATCTTCTAAAGAATCTTTGATACCATGAAGGACTTTCAAATCTTTGCCTGTCATTGAATAGCCCTCCCCAACATCTTATCTATGAATTTACCTAATGAAGCAGCTCTGATCCCATATTTTATATTATTAAGATCTGGGTCACCTATCAATAATTTTATTTCATCCCATTCTTTGTTTTCCATGTTTCTATAATAGTAACATAAAACAGTGATGATGGTTTCTTTGAATTCTTCTTTAGAGGGGAACGTGATGGTTTGTCCATCTATTAAAGAAATAACCTCAGTGAACTGCTCTGTCCCTAATAGCTTGTATAACTCAGCATAGATGAGCATATCCTCGTCTTTCTCAGCCATCTTCAATAAGCTGAGCTTGACCAAATCAGACACTATATGAGAAGATTGTTTATCGAGGTTTTCTTTTATTTTTTGTTGCAGAATGTTTTTAGGGTTGTCGTACAAAGGAGCTCCTCAAAAATACAGGCCACAGTTAAGTGGCCTGTATCTCCTATTATTAATTAGCCACTAGGAATTGGAAGAAGACCCCGAGTTGTTCACCTGTGATATCAATCTCTAGTTCTTCAATGGGGCCCAAGTCTTCTTTTTGAATTACGGGAAGTTCACTGGCAATTTCTGTATCAAGAACTTCTTGCAGCTTGACAAAGAATTCTTTTCTCTTGTCCTCATCTCTTACTTCTACAGTAGTGCCACCATCTTCCAATTCATATTCAGAACCAAACTCTTTAATAAGCTTGACCCTTTCATCTTCGTATATATTAACCTCTTCCATCAACTTGTTCTTGAGGTTGAATAGTTTATATTTGATCTTGAAGGGAAGCTTCCTCTCTTCACCTTCATCATACAAAATAGCATCGACAGCCTGAAGTCCTAGCAATGCATGTCCAATTTTCATCTCCATATTGTCTCCTTATAATTATTAGTATCAATTTTTAATTTCCAACATTACATATTATACTCCTTCTACAAGCTGAACCCTTCATCAGCGTTGAATATTTGTGCCCACTCTTCTTGGGACAAGAAATCCTTTTTCAACAACCCTTTTACTAACATTCCTTTTGAATCTAGATTCTTCTTACGAAGGTAATCCAGTGATCTATTATACAACAACGTATAAGTAGTTACAGTTTTATTTTGACCATGCCTATAAATCCTCTTTGAGGATTGTTCATATGGTACATAAGCAAATATCAATTCTACATAGACTTGAAAAGAAGCTTCAGTTATAGTGACAGAAGTATTCAACACCTTGATGTTAGCTATCAGCAGACGATGTTCCTTTTTGCTTTTGAAGTCATCAAGTATTTGCTTTCTAGTCTGATCATCTGATACGGCACCAGTTATTAGAAGAGGATTGTACCTCTTATATCTCTCCATCAAAAAATCTGCTGTTAGTGGATGTTCAATCCATAGGATGCCTTTCTCACCTTTATGTTCTTCAAGGATATCGTCAACCACTTCAAATTTTGCTAGGTGTTTTTCGCTTACAGCATCTAATGCTTTGAGAGTTTTGGGTGTAAATCTATCTCTATGCTTTTCTAAAAGATGGGGATTATCTAAGGCAAGCAACATAAAAGGAAATCTATTTATAATGCTCCTAACAGAACTTCTTTCTTTTCCTCGAAGGTCATCCAATATGATAGCCTCATACAATTTTCTATGTTGACTAGACATCTCAACAGGAAGGTTAACCATATAATGAGGAGGAAGATCCAACACGTCTTCTGTTGCATATTCAGTTATATAACTCTTCCTTAACACCTCATTAAGCTTTTCAAGTTTATCTTTCTTCCATTCGCTGATACCATATTTAGAATATCTGGTCCCTATCACCGCATATTCTTCAAGCCAATCGTGATAAGATAATTGTTGTACCAAGTAAGGATCTAACGTATCAAGTTGGTTGTACATCTTCTCTGGTTTATCAGCAAATGTTCCTGTAAACAAATATCTATACTTAAACAAAGATGAGTGAAGGTTGACGTAATGTCCTTGGTAGGATTTGTGATTAGCTACCTCATGGGATTCATCAAGAAGCAACATGAGGTCTTCACCACCAGACCACTCCTCTAAAGGAAGGAAAGGTTTCCTAGGTCTGTCAGAATCTATTTTATATTTCTTTTTATAATGGTTACATACCAACCTAAAAGAATTATAACTAGTAATAATTATATCTGCGTCTTCGTTGAAGGGTTCCCTATGATCTTTGTCTGCTATGTAGATTTTATCTTTGGGGATGTCTTTGACGAATTGCAATATTTCACCATATACGTTTCTAGCACCAATAGAAGAAGATATCATTACTACTTTACCTACCTTCTTCCATTCCATATAGTAATGAGCAATTAATGCTGACGCAACATACGTCTTGCCAGTTCCCATACCCCAAATATATGCATACCTACTTCTGTTGAGACCTTGAGAGATTCCAATGTGTTGAAATCTTTCGTAAGGGTGTTTCCCTTCAAGAGGTGGGAAATTAAGCAGTTCATAATTGGGGATGATTCGGACTGTTGATATTTCTTGTTCAGGCTTCCCTTTTCTTAGTTCAGCCAAAGCATGTTCATCCTCAGTCATATAATCAAGTTCTTCTAACTTCTCTTTAATAAGATCATCATACTTACCTATAGGACATACCCAAGCTCTCTTACTTTTTTCAAACCTACATTTATACATTTTAAGGGTTGCATTGATAGTAGTAAAGAGATCGGGAGATGTATTATAGGAGTTTATCAGGACAAATTTATCATCTGCTGTTACAGTAATCATAGGTATTGCTTTAGACTCTTCCCACCTTTATAATAATCTCCCTTAGTCAAATCAGATACTTCAAAATCAATAGGAAGGGGGACTCCTTTGAATTCTGGGAGTTGTCTTTCAAATCTGTTTTGAATTAATTCAGAGGCTTCTTTCAATTCTGGCTTATAGATAAAGAAGTCTGCGCTGTCGTGTACCATATTAAACAGATAGCTTTTCATTTCTTTATCCTTAAAGGCTTTTTGTACATCTACCAAAGCAGGGTGGATAACACAGGCTTCAAAATTCTGAATGTCAGTATTGGCACAGATATTATCCAAGTTACGCATCATCATGCTAAGCTCGCGATTGTCATAATCACCTCTCAACAGCTGCTCTATAAGGTTACGAGTAGCACCAAACACAGAACGGACGTAGCCATTTGTTTTGGCGAAGGCAACGTTATTTTTAATGCGATTAAGAAGTCCAGGATACCCCTCAAAGAATTTATTCCTCATATCTGTAGCCACAGTTATATAAGCAATCTTGTTGGGTTTTTCGCGTCTGTAGACTTCAGAGGTTCTCTCGCGAAGATATTCGAGATTATTATCTTTGATGTATTCCTCAATTTGACCACGAGTCCATGAGGTTTCGAGGGCTTCTTCAGCGAAGATTTTGGGGGATCCACCAAACACTAAGAGGAAATTTAATTGCTTGCCCATATACCTAAGATGAGACCAATACTCATCATGCTTCATCAGCTTGAATTCGTCTTCCGTAACTTCTCTTAACACCTTTGTCTTTTTTATCTTCATACTTTTAATATAATAGGTTTCTTCCTTAATTTGTATTCCAAATTACTAAGTGTTATTCTTATATTATGGACATAGGAGATTTCAAAATGAAACCAATTAAAAACCCGTACATTCAAAAGTTGTTCCAGGAGAAGAGAATCCTCGTCAGCTATGTAAGAGATGAAATAGGATTTAAAAGAGGGGCAGTGGTGGCTTTTAAGAGAGAGGATGGATCACATCTAGTTGGTGCTTCTGTAGTTCATCCTGACGACTATGTAGCCCTCTGCAGTACTCTCAACGGGCTTCCTGTTTTTCAGCACATTACAAATCAACACCCCGAGATGTCCTACTTTTTCAACAAAGTAACTGGTGTCTTTTTCATTCCCAACTTCAATAGAGAAAAAGCAATTCTCCAAGCAATCCAAAACGCAAGGGACTTGGAGTGGACTTCTTTTGATCCTGAGCTTAATGATGCTTATGAGAAGATGCGCGAGAGAGCTTGCCTCTACTTCGGACCAAAGGGAAACTATGATTATGACTGCTGATGAACAAATGAAAGAAATTGTAGGGGAAGGGATAACCTTCTCCTCCGTCTTTAATCAAACTATGGTCACAATTCTTGATGAGTTGACTCATAGTAAAGGAGTAAAGACTTTAGGTGTTAATGAAGCCGTGTTGTTTGAAAAAGGTTTTAATAAACTATACGGCGATCTATCAGATAAAAGGGCTTTTGGCGAAAAGAAATATGGGGATAGGTCTTTTCAGACCTCATTAGAAAACTTATTGCATTGCCCAATTGAAAAACATCTTGAGGAAGAAATTGTCGATGCCATTAATTATGTTCTAGCCTTGATTTATATTAATGGTATTGTTTGGAATGATGATAAACAAAAGGCTTATAAAAAAATTGCAGAGAATTTGCTTAAAGTGTATTGGGCAGTGAGGCAAGAGAGTGAAAAGAAATAGTGCATATATAATGTCAAAAATAATTGACAAAGGTGGCTATGCAAAACCAGCTCAGGTGGGAGTTGATCTAACAGTTAGAGAAGTGGCTATGATTTCTTACCTGTCGATACTGCAGCGTGATGGTAAAATTGAGTTGGCCCCATACAAGCCTTTTGACCCACATGGTTCTTCCTTCGATCCCAATGTAGCCTTTTGGGATTTGCAACCAGGAGCGTATGCCATTGAATTTGATCAAGGGTTGTCTAAATTATCCCCCACAGAGAATGCTTCGATTGTGCAGCGATCTAGTCTTAATAGAGCTGGGGTCCAGATAGTGGGATCCGTCTATGACCCAGGGTTTGAAACTCCAGTACTGGGAGCGACTATGTATGTACATGTTCCCCTTAGGTTGTATCAACACGCCCGAGTTGCTCAACTGCTTATTGGCGACAATGACCCCGTAGACAATTTATATGAAGGCAGATGGCAAGGTGTGGGGAGATATTAAATGAGGCATGTGCTAATTGATGCAAACAACTACATGATGATTGCAATGTACGGGGCTAAGAAAAAAGGCCCTGTTGAAACTACTCTTAAACCCCTTCTCCTGAGCATGATATGGAAGATGCAACGGATTCTTAAAGAGTCTTCTTATTACTATGCTTTATGGGACTCTAAAGGTTCAACGGCTTGGAGAAAAGAACAATCCCCTGAGTATAAAGCTGATAGGGAGTATGATGATGATTTGTTTGAAGCAACAAGATTAGCAAAAGAAGTATTCGACGAGTGTATGATTCCACAGTTTGAGTATGAAGGTGCCGAAGCGGATGATTTGATTCATGCGCTTGCTGAGAATATGTATGATAGGACTAACAATGTAATTATTGTCACTAGGGACAATGATCTTATTCAAGCAGTTCAGCATGGGTTTGCAACAGCCGTGTGGGATCCTTTTACAAAGAAGAATAAGATTATACCTTCTTATGATATTGTGGTATATAAATGTTTGACGGGAGATCCAGGGGACAACATCAAAGGGGTTCCTGGGATAGGACCAAAGAAGGCTTTAAAGCTCATACAAGAAGGAGTAGACTTTTCATTAATAGAAAAAGATTATCAAATAATACACATCCCTTCTCATCCCAAATATCAAGAATTTTTGGAAGCAACAAAACCATTCGCGAAAGCTTACGAGAAGATTTAAAGGTGGATACTTTTGCCCAATTCCTCTTGCAATTTCCTCGAAGTTATTTGATGAAAGAAAGACAAGTAATTTACTTTAATAATTATTACTGCATTGAATTGGGTGGTAAAAGCTATCTGGGGGATTTAGATTTTTTATTTAAAAAAAATAAATGTATATTGTATGTGACCTGTCTCTTATACACATCT
>LSQX01233265.1_pt1 | contig 25850 bp, 31 predicted proteins | sample 654561 | NCBI WGS metagenome assembly LSQX01 (sample SAMN04489861, study PRJNA283612) | anaerobic digester metagenome | isolation source: 4 biogas reactors fed with cattle manure at either 37C or 55C with and... | place: Denmark: Kongens Lyngby | collected 2014 | reverse complement strand
GAAACCTGCGGGCTTTAGCCCGCAATATTTTCACATTAATAACTCCCCATGAACCCGTCATAACATTTCAATTTATTTGGGCTAAAGCCCACTGAAGTGTTTTTGCCTATTATTATAAAAAAACTGCCTTTGTCCTCATTAAAAAAGGGCAGAAGGCAGTTTTTATGAACAAAGAAGATTTTCAGTTGTGTTTACACTTTGTCGAGCGCCTGGCGTATGTCGGCAAGGATGTCTTCTACATCTTCAATCCCAACAGAGATGCGCACCAGCCCGTCGGTAATGTTGGCTTCAATTTTTTTCTCATGCGAAATCTTGGAGTGGGTCATCGAAGCAGGATGCTGAATCAGCGATTCTACGCCGCCGAGGGATACCGCCAGCAATACCAGCTTCACGCTGTCCATCATTCGTTTTCCGGCTGCCAGCCCGCCTTTCAGTTCAAACGACATCATCACTCCGGAGCCATGCATCTGTTCCTTTGCCAGCGCATATTGCGGATGCGACTTCAGACCGGGGTATTTTATCCACTCAACTTTAGGGTGATCTTCGAGAAATTCGGCAATTATCTGTGCCGATTTCTGTGCTTTTTCCAGACGCAAGCCAAGGGTTTTCAGCCCGCGGTGCACCATGTATGCCTGATGTGGATCCATATTGCAGCCCATGTTGTTCATCACCGGCTTCAGCATCTTGTGGTACTTCTCGCTGGCCGAAACAATCATGCCGGCTACTATGTCGGCGTGGCCGTTGATGGATTTTGTCATCGAATGCACTACCACGTCAGCGCCCAGGTCGATAGGCCGCTGAAGATAAGGGCTACAAAAAGTATTATCAACCACCAACGGGATGTTATGCTCGTGGGCGATTTTTGCCAAAGCTTTCAGATCGGAGATCCCAATGGTAGGATTGGCTGGGGTTTCGGTGTAAATCATTGTCGTTTCGGGACGGATGGCGCGGCGCACCTGATCCAGATCGGTGGTGTCGATGTAGGAATATTCGACACCAAAACGCGAAAAAACCGTCTCCATCACGCCACGTGCGGGGCCATAAAGGCTGTTGTGACTGACGATATGTTTGCCTGCGCCCAAAAAGGCAAGGTAAACTGTGGTGATGGCAGCCATGCCCGAAGAGGTGGCGATGCCGGCAAAGCCGTTTTCGAGATTCGCCACCGCGCGCTCCAGCGCATCGATGGTCGGGTTGCCCAGACGTGTGTAAATATATCCGTCGCTTTCGCCCGAGAAACAAGCGGCTCCGTGATCGGCATTTTTAAATTTGAAAGTTGATGTTTGATAAATCGGCACGGTGGCGCTTCCAAAAGCATCTTCAAATTCTCCTGCGTGCACCTGACGTGTCATAAATCCTGCTTTTTCTGATTTCATTGATATTCGTTTATTAATAAATATAAAAATATGTGTGGCTGGCAAAGGTAGGTCTACGATGCACAACGCTCTGTGAAGGCGGGTTACAAATGCTGACATGCGTCATTAGAAACTCCAGTGAATACGCATTACACCTACACGAAGGGGGAGCACACACTTCTATCCTGAATAATTCATCACTTGTAGTAATAGAACGCTGATCCGTCAGTTCTCGGACAACTGACATAGATACCCCGCTTTATGCGGGAGATTTTTGTCTTTATCTGTGTAAATCTGCAAAATCTGCGTTATCCGCGTTCTATAAAAGTTTGTGAATAAAGCTGGCTTACTTTTTCTTTGGTTTCTTTTTCCCTTTTCCGTCTTCCTCTTCGGCCAGCAGCGCGCGCCAGTCGTCTTTGGGGGTTTTTGCTTCAAGCAATATCTCGTGATATTCCTGTCCGGTCATCACAATGCGGTGAATGGGTTTTCCGAGTGAGGCTTCAATTTCTTCGAGCATTGGTTTCTCTTCGCTGCTGCAAAAGGCAATGGCTTGCCCTTTGGAAGTACCGCGTCCGGTGCGCCCCACACGATGCACATACTGCTCGGCACTGTCGGGCAAATCGTAGTTGATAACAAAATGCACATCCGGAATATCAATACCACGTGCGCTTACGTCGGTGGTGATGAGAATTTTAAGCTCGTCGGCTCTAAAGTTTTTCATCGTCAGCTCACGCTCGGCCTGTTCTTTGTCGCTATGGATGGTTTCGGTAACGATGCCCACACGTTCCATGGCAGCTTTTACGCGTTCGGCGCGCACCTTAGTCCGCACAAATATCAGCATCTTTTTACCAGGATTTTGTCGGATAAAATCTTCCAGGAAAAACCTTTTGTCGTCCATCTCCACAAAAGCAACTCCGTGTTCGATATTTTTGGCTACGGGGTCTTTGGGCGAAATCTGTATTCTGATTGGATTCACCACCAGCGAATAAGCCAGCTCTTTGATGGTTTCGTTGATGGTGGCGGAGAAAAACAGCGTCTGTCGTTTTTTGGGCAGCAGGCGCATCAGGTCGCGGATATCTTTTATAAAACCCATGTCGAGCATGTGGTCGGCCTCGTCGAGCACAAGAATTTCCACGCGGGTCAGGCGCAGCGCCCCCTGACTTACCAGGTCGAACATCCGCCCGGGAGTGGCCACCAATACGTCCACGCCATCATTAAGCGTGTCTATCTGCGGCTGCTGATCTACGCCACCATGAATACAGAAAGTGGTGACGCGGGTATGTTTGCCAAGTGTCGTGAAAACGTCGGCTATTTGTAGGGCCAGCTCATGGGTGGGCGCCATCACCAGACATTTTACGCCATCGGGCCTGCCGGAGATTTTGCGAATTTGCAGCAGATGCAACACCGGAATGGCAAAAGCAGCCGTTTTGCCCGTGCCCGTCTGTGCTATCGCCAACACGTCCTCTCCTTTCAGGATGGCAGGTATCGACTTGTACTGGATGTCGGTAGGTTTTTTAAAATCCAACTTCGACAAGCTGGTTTTGATGCCTTCGTGGATATTGTATTTATCGAATTTCATAAACTAAAAATAAAGCTGCAAAGATAGCCAAATGAACAAAGAAGGCATGCCGATGCTTTTAGTGACAACTTTTTATAAATAAAAAATGTATGAAAGAAATCAACAAAAAAGCACCCGTAATGGTCACCGGCGCAACGGGTTATGTAGCAGGTTGGTTGGTAAAGTTATTGCTCGACAACGGCTTTACTGTGCATGCTCCCATCCGCAATCCCAACGATAAAAACAAAACCCAATATCTCGACAAGCTGGCAGCTTCGGCCCCGGGAACGCTCCGGTATTTTGAAGCCGACCTGCTGCGCGAAGGCTCTTATGATAAAGCCATGCAAGGATGTGAATTGGTTTTTCATACAGCCTCTCCTTTTGCTTTAAAAGTTAAAGATGCACAGCGCGATCTGATAGACCCTGCCATCGAAGGAACACGCAACATTTTGAACGCGGTAAACAAAACCGCTTCTGTGAAGCGCGTAGTGCTCACCAGCAGTGTGGCAGCCATGTATGGCGACAACAAAGATTTGCAGCAACTCCCCCACCACTCCATTACCGAAGAAGTTTGGAATACAACCTCGTCGGTTGACCACCAGCCTTATAGCTATTCCAAAACAATGGCCGAAAAAGAAGCCTGGAAGATGCAAAATCAGCAGCAGCGCTGGGATTTGGTGGTAATAAATCCTTCGCTGGTGATGGGGCCGGGTATCAGTCCGGAAATAACTTCCGAGAGTTTTAAAATTATAAAACAACTGGGTGACGGCACCATGAAAATGGGCGCTCCCGATTACGAAATAGGCCTTGTGGATGTGCGCGATGTGGCACAGGCGCATTTTGCCGCCGGCTTCACTCCCACCGCCAAAGGACGTTACATTATCTCCGGCCACAACTCCGGCATATTGGAGATTTCAAAGATGCTGCGCGATGCTTTTGGCGATGCTTATCCTTTTCCCACCCGAAAAATTCCGAAGTTTCTTTTATGGCTCATCGGACCTTTGGCAGGATTTCCACGCAAGATGATCAGCCGCAACATGGGCTATCCATTCCGTGCCGACAACAGCAAAAGCATCGAAGGGCTTGGCATGTCGTATCGCCCGGCGCAGGAGTCGGTGGTAGATTTCTTCAGCCAGATGATCGAAAAAGAAGAGGTTAGAAGTTAGAAAAGAAATAACTTGTTTTGAAAATCAGAATTATGAGTTTTCTATTTCAGGATTTGGTAAGCCACCACTCGGTTGTCGAAGAAGGTGGGAACGAGCAGAATATTTTCGTCCACCATCAGGTGGATGTCGGCAGCATTAATTTTTTCGTCGGTGGTATCAAAAAGAACTTCCGGCTTGCCGCCGGCTGAAACGCGTCGCACCAGCCCACTCCAATCCGAGAAAATAAAGTTCCCCGACTTGTCTATCTCCAGGCCGTCTACGCTTCCTTCAAATTCGGCAATCACCTTTTGTGATTTATCCGTGGGATCGATGCTGATAATCTTACCATTAACACCCAGATAAAGATAACCGTCGCGGTAGTTGATCCCGTTGGGACTGTCGAAAGTGCCTGCCGGCAGCCACTCCTCAATTTCGCCGCCGGTAATCCGATAAATCGCGCCTGTCTTCATATCCGTTATGTAAACCCGTCCTTCGTCGCCGATGATGCAATCATTCAAAAATTCAGCTTTATCAGCTTCGTAGAACTTCACAACTGTTCGTTTTGGGATGTCAATTTCAGCAACCCGATCGATGTCGGCCACAAACAATCTGTCGCCGCGCATGGCCATACCTTTGGGCGCATGCAGTCCGGCAACCCACTCCAGCCGGGTGATGCGGCCATCCGGCTCCATCGCCGAAAGGAAGCCATTTGAATCTTTGTCGGTAGGTTTTCCGTTGATGTTAGCAACATACAAAACCTGATTATTTTCGTCGTAAAACACCGATTCGGGTACCATGAAAACCGGATCGGTAGCCCACAGTTGCTTTACTTTTTCGGAGGCAGTTTCTTGTCCGATAGCTGAACTCCCGCTGAAGATCAAAGCCATTGCGAAAGCGAAAACGGAAATTGTCATTTTATTTTTCATAATAATATGTTTTGTGATTGGCTATAAAANNGCAGGCTTTCGCGCAATGGTTTTACAATGGTTATTCGTCCGGATGACTTTTGTCGGGCTATTTATTTTTCCGGCTCGGCATTTTCTTTTTTCTGATCTTTGTCACCATCCAGCGTAAACTTGATAGGCATTGTAAATTGAACAGCTACCGCTTCACCATCCTTTTTTCCGGGTTCCCAGACTGGCATTCCGGCAATTACATCTTCTGCAACTTTGTCGAGTGGCTCACCTACTCCACGAATCACCTGTACATTGGTTATCCGGCCATCAGCTTCTACCACAAAGGTGACGTAAACGCTGCCCTGTAAACCAGCGTTGCGAGCTTCTTCAGGATAAATAATATTCTCCTGAAGGTAACCCATCAGACCCGAAATACCTCCGGGAGCACCCGAAACTTTAGGAAACTCAGGCATTTGATCAACTACCGAATATACTATCCGCTCTTGCCGCAAGGTATCGGGAACTGCATCAGTAAGAGTAGAAACCGGCTGAGAAGATACTACGGCAGATGAAGAAACCTTTTGCATTAGCTCGCCGGCAGGCAGACTGAAAGTAAAAGCTGCAATGAGCAGCAGTGTCAATGGAAGCGCCAGTAGCACTTTGAGCTGCGACCACCGGCGCGATTTGTTTTTTGTCATCATAATAATGCGTTTTTTGATTAATGAATGATTAAAATGGTTAGCAAAGCCAAAGGCGGAAACACCGGTAGCCTGCACCAATAAAAGATTCTGATAATTAAATGGCTCGTATCCTTTTCGCAGCACGCCTTCGTCGGCCAGATATTCGTGCACAGTTTCCAGCGCCCTGCGATAAAGCCACACAAACGGATTGAACCATTGAAAAATAGTGAGCAACTCCGCCAGCAGCAGGTCGGCCGAATGAAGCTGCCGCCAATGTACCTGCTCGTGGGCTGCGATGGTTTCTATTTGCGCCGGTTCCATTTGTGAGCGATTAATAAAAAGATAGTTGAAAAAAGAGAAAGGAGCCTGCCCCTCCTCCATCACAACAAGATTCCACGATCCGTAGCGCGTCACCTCACTGCTGTGGATAAGCCCGAAAAGTTGCACCATTTTTATCACAAACCGAAGCAAAAGGAAAACTACGCCGAAGAGATAAATCCCTGTTATTATCTGGAAGATGCCCACGTGCTGATGCGCTATTTGCTGCACATCCGAACCATTGATGAGCACCGTATCGAGAAAAATCATCGTGTTGGCAGGCATGGAAGCCGTTCCAAAAATATTGGCTTTGGCCAATGGCAACAGCAACGAGGCAAGCCCCGCCAGCAAAAAGTAAAACCGGTTGAGTCTAAAATGCGTTTCGCCTCTAAACGCCACGTGGTAAAGCAAATAAAACAGCGACAAGGTACCGGCTGATTGCAATAAGTATAAGATGAGATTTTCCATACAACTCTGTTTTTATCAATTTATCAACTTATTCGGGGTCTTGCTTTTTCTTTTCGATCTGCGCGTCGATCAGGCTGCGGATTTCCTCCATCTCCTGCACGCTCAGGTCGGCTTCTTTAGAAAAAAAGGAGACCAGTTGCTTGTACGAACCGCTGAAATAGCCCGACATCATTCCGCTAAGGTAACGCCGCGTGTACTCTTTTTTGCTGATCAGCGCGTAATACTTGTGGCTTTTGCCAAAGGAATGGTGGCCAACGTACCCTTTCTTTTCGAGGATGCGCACCACCGTCGATACGGTGTTGTAGGCGGGTTTGGGCGCATCGAATGCTTCGAGGATGTCGTGCACAAAACATTCTCCTTTGCGCCACATAATCTGCATGATCTGCTCTTCGGCTCGGGTAAGTGGTTTCATCTGTTTTATTTTTATAATAATTTCAAAACGCACACATAAAACTATTATTTTAGTTGATGAACTAATTGTGTAGTTAATATATATTAAAAATGACAAATTCTGCTCCATCCTGGTCAATTATTTTTTAAGGTCACCCTACTTCCTTCGGTTCCTCAGCTACGGAATGGAAAATTGCAATCCGAAGGAATGTTTATCATAATCGAAACTGGATAAACTGAACTGATTTCTACCTATCGCCACAGCCCTTATGGCTGTGGATTTATTTGTATTTTTTAAGAATGTAATTAAAAATCCCGGTTGCCGCCGCCCTTGTGGCTGTGTACTTATTTCATCCTTGGTTGTGCGATTAATCCCGAGAATGTGTCCTCCTGCCCTACTGGCTGCCGCGTCGCCAAGGTGAGGTGCAGCACGTGCAGTACGGCTTTCTCATCAGCGAATACAAAGAGAAACCTGATGATCCGTACTACAAGCAGTACGTGTCAGCGTGGTTTGCCTACTACCAGCGCACTACCGGCGTGCGGCCCCGCTTTGATGACACCTCGGCCAGGTGCTCTTTAAGGTTAGCCAGTATTGCCCTTTCGGGGCTTGTGTCGGCCACCGGTGCTATCGCCTCCGGAGTGACCGGGATAATTATTTGTTTGTCCATTGTTCGTTCGTTGTTCGTTGTTTTTTAACGCGACGATCGTCTCATCCGATTGGCCAGGTCGGCAGCCAGCTCCTGCACGATGTGATCTACAATTTTGCGTACAGCGGCATCCACCTGCGGGTGATGGCCTATAAACTGCCGTTGTTCTATCTTCATCTTAGTACCTACTTTTAGCAGTGCCATGGCCTTCCATTTGTCGGCCTCGTCGCTAAGCCGCTTATTGCGCTGCGACTTGCTGCCAGCTACCACAGCCCCACCTGCCTTGTAGTGCATTGCCCAGAAGTAGCGTTTCATTTTTGCAGTAACGGTTATTTCGCCGCCCTCGTTGTGCAGGGCAGCGTAGGGCATGGAGTTGGTAAATACGATGCTGTTGCCCCGTACCCGTGCCTTGTTGCCCCGGCGTAGTTTGCCGCTGCGCATCATCAGCGATCCGCGTGAGTACTGGTGTTTGGTAGCAGGCCATTGTTTGTCAAAGAAGCCCTTGCGCTCGAAATTCTGGTCGAACTCCTGGGCAAGCTGCACCTTTGCATCGGTAAGGATATTGCGGATGAGGTCGTTGGGCTTCATAATATTTTTAAGTTTGCGGGATAAAACTAAATTTAAAAAGTATGATAGAAAATTACATGAAAAGTTACGCTAATCAGTTGAAGGAATTGAATTACGATATTCAGAAGCTGCGTACAGAACTGCTACGCCATTTAATACTTGTAGCATCATCCTTACTTGCCATACTGGTTTCGTTGCATAGTGGCAGCGATGAAGGTAACCTACAGCGCTGGGTGTTTGCTGTGCTATCAGTTGTGCTTGCACTGTGCATCCTATCTGCTGTAGTAAGCCTATATGCTCAATTACATTATTTACAAAAGGCGAAGGAGCTTTACGTATCATCGTCCATAAAAGCGGTTCGAGCGGGTGGAGCGGTTGAACCGGTGTTGGTTCCACACCTAAGAGTTTTTTCAGTCGTTCAGGCAATGTCCTACGTTTGCTTTGTTTTAGCAGTTTTGCTAATGGCATTATATGCAATACTTCAAGTTTTTCCATAAAAAATTTGCTTTTTGTGTGTTTGATAAAAAATTGTACTTTTGCCTCTTATGACAGACTTGCAAAAAAAGACATACGAAACCTTCACCGATAGTTTTCCAAAAAGAGAGCCGGTGTACTGGTGGTACGATTATGAGGATGCTGTTTTTCGCTCTCAATTTGGAAAGGAAAGCAGTGTAAGGTTTTTTGTTAAATACGCATGGAACGAAGGGAAAGAAATTGAATTGTTTAAGAAAAACAGCAACGTTCTTATGGATGCTATTTCCGACCTTGACAAGGTACTCATTAGTAAAAAAGATTACGAAAACTTTCCGAAAAAGATAGATTTTAAATAGTAACCGCAACGGACAAGGCTGTGGCGCATGAAACAAGGCGGTGGGATGCGAGTGGTTGACCATGGTTACGATTATTTTTGAGGGGCATTGATTTCAATGCTCCTTATTTTTTTGTAGTATGCTTTTGATTCCGATGTAAGGCTTTTTATCAAAGATTTGTCTATTTCGTCATCCAATACCCTTATTCTTTCATAATAGCCGTGTCCTTTCCCTGCTTCAATGCCCAGGAGTTTTGCTCCATTTTCAAGTTGTTTAATATCGGTCTTGTCCAAAACCTTATTGTAGCCCTTACTTTTGCCGAATATCATTTGAGGTGTATTTACCTGGCATTCCATTATTACTCCATTTTGCTTTACGTTCATAAGTACTCCTGTATAGCCTTCCGGGGTGTTCTGGCGTTTAATATTTACTACTTCAAATTTTTTAGAAATTGCCTGTATTGTTTTTTCAATCTTATCGCCGCTTGCAACGAAAGTGTTTCTAACTATGTCATTTACCTTGCTAATATCGCCACCATAGTCAAGGTTTGCCTTTTCGATGATGCGGTTTTGCTTTTTCAGGTTAACGGGTGTAACTTTTATTCCAAGTTCCCTGGCAATAGCTTTACTTTTATTGCCAAATTCGGTGGCTTGTTCATAAATTTTTTGGATATATTTATTTTGATTTTCCTTCGCCTTCTCCTCAATCAGCTTCTTAGCCCTGCACCCTTCATCATCCAGTGCCAGGAACGCGGCATTGGTAATTGCCAGTGTGCCGCCACAGCCCTTTGGCACATAACTGTTTTTGGGCGGGAAAAGCTTTTGTTGCTTTCCGGGGTTAAACCGGAACATCTCCAGTTTATTTTTGCCGTTTTTACCAATCTGGGTGGTAGAAGTTTCGCCTTTTTTAATCGCCTCTTTGCTGTCGGATAGTTTGTTATCGCGTGCCAGAACTTCTACGGCCACGCAGCGGCAGCGCCAGCCATTGGGCGGGTAGTAGCTATCCCAAAATGGATCCGATTTTGGCAGCGTGGTTCCGGCCAGTTCCGCATGATCCTCACGCACGCGATCATCTTGTGCGGTGCGGTATTGCAGCCAATAGCGGTCGGTATCTTCCTGCAGGTTGCTCCACCGGTCGGCACTCTGGGCACTGTGTACGGCAAACTCATATTCAGCTTCTAAGTATAGTTTATTATAGGTGTTGTTGAGCTTTACTATTTCCTGTTCAAACTGGTAGTAAGGCATGATAGCTCCTTTGTCATCCTTGAGCAGGCTGAGCGCCTGGCTAAGTTGCTTGTGTGCTTTCAGTCCGCTAAAGATAAATGCATCCCGTTCGATGTACCTTTTCAGTTCAGCCTGCTGCTGTTTAAGTTTTTGCGAAAATTGTTGCGGTGTCATAATATTTGTTTTATCTTTGCGTTTAAATCAAGCCCTGGAATTACGCACACCCAAACTCTGGTGTAAACGCATTTCGGGGCTTATTTTTTAACGTTAAAAGTGTGCAGTATGAACGTTTTGCTCTTTCCTTTCATCTCCCATACAACAGCATTAAATAAAAGGTTTTTTAATTGATATTGATAGAAGTGTGTCAGTTCAATATTACGCTTTCCTTTAGTCGGAAGCTCGGGAAGTTTCGACACTTCCATTTTACTTAAAATATCAGGTAAATCTGTGATGTAATCCTGGCTTCCTTGCGAGTTCATTTTATCAATTGAGCCTTTTGAAACAGCCACTAACAAACCATCTTTGGTTTTTAGTTTCTTACCTATGATATTACTTTTTGCAAATTTTAAAGCATCCTCCCTCCTTATCCGATTCTCTAACTTTCCGGTTTCATCCTCTATCAGCTTTCTCTCATTTTTCCCCACCTGGCTAATCATGGGGTGTTGGTCGGTAAATATCTGCCCGTCCTTACCGGGGTTGTTGCGCATGGCCTGCGGTGGCAGCGTTATCTCCTCGGGTGGCTGGGTGGTGCCTTTGTCGCTGCGGCGTTGTTGTACGCTGCACTTGCAGCCCCAGTCGGCGGGTGGCAGCCAGGTGTCCCAGAAAGGATCGTCCAGCGGCTTAATCTCCCCGTAGAGCATGCGGTGTTCGTTGCGGGGTTCGCCGGCAGTGCTTGGCATGTATTCTAGGTATGGGTAGAGGTCTTTATCGGCGGCAAAGTTTTGCCAGTTTTTGGCGGCACGGGTACTGCGCACGGTGTGTTCGTACTCGCTTCGCATGTAGTTCGTGTTGTATTTTTTGTTGAGGGTATTGATGCTGTCGGTATCGTCAACATCGCGCAGCTCTGCCACCTGCCAGGCTGTTTTGTATCCTGCAAAGCGGCTGGCGTTGTTGCGCAGGCGCATAGCCATGTAAAAATCGGGGTGGTCGTACTTTAAGCCGGGATACACTTTATTAATAGCCGCCGTAAGGTTGTTGCGGGTAAAGTTGTAGAGGTCGGCATTGAGCAGTGCTTTATCGCGTTGCACGTCCACGTAGATCTCGAGCATTGTTTTCTCGTCGATGCCCGAAGCGGGAGGCTGCGGCAGTTCTACATTAACGAAGGCGGTGTTGCCGTGTATGGGGCATCCGCTTTGGTTGTGGTAGAAGCCAGCCGGTAGCAATGCTACATGTAGCCCCGTCTTAGCGGGGCTTAGACGAAAAAATTAAAGATGCGTTTTAAAAGGTTTTCGGTTTCTTTTTTGTCAGGCTGCGTGTCTGCACGTTCAATGACGTGTTGCCTTTGCTCCTGCTGCTCTTTTTTCAGCTTCACATAGTTTTTGGGCTTAGGTACATCGTATGTTTCGTACCAATAATCGTCATCAATGGGTACGCGGCTGGCCAGCTGCATGTCGATGATAACGCGCTGCGAGAGGTCGATCTGCGTTTTTTCTTCAAACATAAACTCGCCATTGGCGGTATTTATGCCCAGGCTTGCAAAGATGTCGGTCAGGTCGTAGTTTAGGGTGTCGAGCACAAAGCGGCGGTCGCCGTGTGCTATCTTATCTTCTACATCCTGATGTACGGTACCCAGTGCCTGTGTGCCTTTGTCGCCCTGGTCGGTGGTGAGGGTGTTGCCCAGTATGAGTTTGCTCACCTCGGCGTTGCACAGGTTTATCAGGTCGATATACAGGTCGCTGTTCCCTGATTTGTCGGGGGCATCGATAAGTTTGATTTGTGTGTTTTCGGGATGAATAAAAACACCAGATGATCCCATGTTTTCGAGGTCTTCGCGCAGCTTATGTCGTGCCAGTTCGTCGTAGCCATCATATATCCCCTCGCGCAATGGCTGTCCAAAAATCTCGGCAAACTGGGCAAAGTCGCCCATTCCATTCCGTTTGTAGATGATATGTGGGGCTGCCTTGCATAGCAGCCCCAGGTCGCGTGGATCTCCAACTTCTACCAGGTTGGGAAAGGCTCCGTCGCGGTATGGTAAACCGCTCGTATCGTTTTGTGTGCGCAGCAGGGTGCCATCTATCGGGTTGATGTGTTTTCGCGGTATCAGGTCGTAGGCAATCCAGTCGGCTAGTCGGTAAAACTGGAATACACTATGCCCCCACATCCGGGTGTCGAGCAGGTCGTTAATAAATGCTCTGAACCACGGGCTGTCGATTTGAACAGTTATTTTCTCATCTACACTGCCATTTCGCACGAAGCGGATATTGGAATTGAGTACGGAGGTTTTGCGTTTCTGGATCACTGCAGTCAGGTGGGCGTCTATCAGCACGTCGTTGTAGATGTCGTAAAGATCGTGCCGACGTGGCATGTTGATGCTCTCAGCACTCTTCATTGCGCTGCGCCATTTTGCGATGTCGAGGTTATCGCGCTTGGGCTGCGAAAATATTACCTGCTGAATGACCAGGTTTTTGGATGCTGTTTTTTTTTGTACCATGATTAGTGTTTTTGCGGTGGAGCATGCTCCACCGTTAGTAATGATTGTTACGTTTTGTGTTTGATGCTGTTTCGCTATTTATTGCTCCTCCCTGGCTTCCTGTGCTACCTGTTGCCAGCGGCAGGCCTGTGGGGTTTATCTGCCCGTCCTGTACTTGTTTTAGCCAGTCGATGGCCCGTTCGTACCTGTCTTTGCGCACCATTGGGAACTTGATGGGGTTGTGGATGGCGTGCAGGTGGTATAGCGTGATATCGATGGCAAACATCAGCAGCAGGCTGTTGCGTTCGCTGCCTGTTTTGCTGAATATTGAGTCGGTATCGTAGCGCGATGCCAGGTACCCGGCCATCTCTTCAACGGCCTGGGCTTCAATAATTTCGAGCAGTCCGCTCTCCATGCGTGTGATAGCGTTGAGTATCTCGGCGTGGATGGCGGCTTCGTAGTCGGTTTCGGTGATGAAGTTGTTCATAGTGTTTGTTTTTCTAAAATCTTTTTGTGTTTACGAATGGGTTTCGCTTTACGAATACCGGCGGTGCGGATTCGCGCAGCTTATTGTTTATTATCCAAATTGCACCTTCTACGGCATCGGGGGCATCGTCGTGGCTGCGGCTTCCTTTCTCGAAGCTCAAGAGCTGGTCGATAAGTCGTTCAGTGTCGGGGCAGCTTTTCAGGCGTTCGTCAATCAGCACCAGGTTGCGCTCAAACAGTGGGCTGATGGCCTCGATGCGGGCAAACTTATCCGGTTTTTTACGGGCATCGGCCCTAACGGGGAACTGCCAGCCCCGGGCGATGCCTTCCTTTTGAAACTCGTCTAGTATTAAATCCTGCAAAAAGTTGGCTTCCATGTAGTAGCCCACCAGTGCAGTTTGTGGCAGGTTTTGGTGGAAGTCGAGCCAGTAGCGTACCATCTCGCCAATGCTGCATTTGCGCACAAAGCTGTTGATGATGTAATAGTTTTTATCCTTGCGCCCTACCGTAATGATAGCTTTGTAATCGCTGGTGCGACTGTTTTTAAAACTTGGGTCGCAGTAGCTGATAATACTATTATATGTATTGATACGCGGGGCCGGGGCATAGATAATCCAGTCGCGTTTGAACACGGCACCCTCGGTGATTGGGTTGTTAAAGAGTTCCTGTTGCGAGGCGCGGTAGCCCAGCTTATCAGCCACGGCTTGTATCTCTTCTTTAGTGTATTTTTCGGGCCACGCCGGATTGCCTTTATCGTCCAGGGCATTCACGCGGTCGTGGTAAACGCCTGGCATATCGGCCATGCGTGCCACCAGGCTGTTGTGGCTAATGCGGTTGCCTACCACTATAAACCTGCCCCTGCCCATGTCCATTGCAAAGTAGAGGGCTTTGAGTGCCCAGTCGGTAATTTGCGTTACCCGGTCGGGGTTTCGGCACAGCTCGTCATCGTCCACATCGTCAAGCACGATGTAGTCGGGACGGTGCTGGCGGTAGCGCAAGCCCCGGGGACTTTGGCCACGTCCCAGGGCAAAGAAACCGCAACCGTCCTGGGTGGCAAAGCGGCCTTCCTCCCAGTTGCCCCACAGCAGTTGCTCGCCAAAGTCGGCAATATAGCGGCGGTTGTTTTGTAGTTCGGCCTGCAGGTCGCTAAGCAGGGTCTGTGCATTCTTTTCGTTTTTGCCCACCAGCACCATCACGTGTAGCATATTTTTAGCTTTCAGCCACAGGGGTATCATAATGTCAAAGTGGGTACTCTTTGCATGGCCGCGTGCCCACTCGAATACCCCCATCAATTTGCCTTCGCGGGCGGTTCGCTTAGCGGCTGCAATATGAAATTTACCACTGCCCGAAGTTGCCCATGCGGGGAAGTAGTACGACACAAATGCACTGTAATCATTAAGCAGTGATGCTATGCGTTTTTGTTTGTCCTCTTCGGATTCCTGCACGAAACTTTGCCAGGTGCTGTTGTAGATCTCCTGCGAACGGTCGGCAAAGCGTTGGCGAATATCTTTAACGCTATCCATCCAGCACCTCCTTGTTTATTTTGTCCATCACCTTGTCCATGTGGCGGCGTGTGGTTTTCAGGGCATCGTAAATGCGCTGCTTACCCTTTACGCTTTTGGTGCGGGACATCTCGGCCAGGAAGCTGTCGGCAAGCAGCTTGAAGCCTTCGGCCATCCAGCCCAGCGACTTATTAGTAGGTGATGGCTTTTCGATGGATGAGGTGAGCTTCACTATCTGGTCGGGCGAGACGGTTGGTTTTTCGCCACGCTGCATCTGGTCGTAGGTGTTGAGGATGGCGTTGCGTATTTCGGCCAGGCTAATGAGCGATGCGCGCCGTGCTGTTTCAAAATCGCGCTCGTGTGCCCACTTGCTTATTGTCACCTCCGATACTCCAAGCATGTCGCCAATGGTGCGGTAGTCGAAACCTTTTACATAGAGCTTTTTGGCGTAGCTGATTTTGTTTTCGCGCTCTGACTTGCTGAATTGTGCCATGATTTTTATTAAAATATCTGCAAACATACGCCAGTAAATGGTTTTGCAACAAAATAGCAGTTTGTCATTTTTTGATTTAACTAAAGCATTTCGCTAAATCCAGAAACGACAAACTAAGAATTTGCAAATAACCATCAATGTATACCATATTTGCAGCGCATACGCAAAGCAAAATAAGGCGATTTAAGGCGTTTTTAAAATAAAATGCTACACGGGTGCGACACAATAGAGATAATTAAATGCGAAGGTTGCGAAGCCGCTTGCGAAGAAAATTAAACAATGACAAGATACTTTAATATACTTGCTACTTCGGCAGACACCTGCAAGGTGCTGCTCTACGGCATCATCAGCTCGTACAGCGAGGATGTGAATAGCCGGGGCTTTGTCAACGAATTTGCAGAGGCCGAAAGCCGCTACCGAAACATCAACGTACACATCAACTCCAACGGTGGCGAGGTGTTCGAGGGTATCGCTATTTTTAATTGCATCCGCAACAGCCAGGCCAACGTAACTATCTACATCGACGGGGTGGCTGCCAGCATGGCCGCCATCATAGCCCTGTGCGGCAAGCCGGTAAAGATGAACCGCTACGCCATGCTGATGCTGCACCGCGCTTCGGGCGGCGGCTATGGCAACGCAACCGAAATGGCTAAAGCTGCCGCCGATCTGGAAAAGGTAGAAAACATCCTAGCCGCCATCCTGGCTGACGGTATGAAACTTAGCAATGATGAGGTGAAGGCTCGCTACATGGATGGGCAAGACCACTGGCTTACTGCCGATGAGGCTTTGAAGGCCGGGATAATTAACGAAATTTATGACGGCGTAAAGGTGCAGGTTCCAACGTTGCTTGACAACCGCAGCAAAGCAGCCGTAATTATGAATCGATACAATAATTTACTAACTGAAAACAAAATGAAAAACCTATTTAAAAAACTGGGTTTGAAAAACGAAGCCAACGAGGACGAGGCCGTGCAGGCTGTTGAAAGCATGCAGGATGCTGTCGATACAGAAAAGAGCCGCGCCGACGCCCTGGAGGCTGAAAATAAAGCCCTCAAACAGAAAGTAGCAAGTTTTGAGCAAGCCGAAAAGCAAGCTCACGCTGCTGCTATCGAAAACATGCTCGCGCAAGCTGTTGGCACAGGCCGCATCAAGCCGGAGCACAAGGATGCCTATAAGGCAATTCTCGAAAAAGACTTCGACAATAGCAAAACCATTATCGAAAGCCTGCCGGTCATGCGGCGTATGGTAAACGAAATTAGCGACCCCGCTGCCGACCAGCGCAAAGACTGGACATTTGGCGACTTTCAGCGTAAAGCACCCAAAGTATTGACCGCAATGAAAGTGGACGACCCGGAGCGGTTTAAGGCTCTGTACAAACAAGAATTTAAAAACGAAATAAAACTTTAAAAAAATGGCACTGAATCAGGAAATTTGGAGGAAGTACATCCTCGATCAACTTGCAAGCAGCAGTGAGTTTTTGGCACACGCCTACCGCGTAGACGAGGACAACATTGTAAATGGCAAAATTGTACACATGCCCAACGCCGGCGCCGATCCGGTGGTAACCAAAAATCGCAGTACGCTGCCGGCAACGGTAGTAAGCCGCACCGATACCGACGTGGTTTACCTGCTCGACGAGTTCACCACTGCGCCGGTAAACATTACCGATGTGGAGAAGGTGGAGCTTAGTTACAACAAAATAGAAAGTGTGCTGGGCGCTCATGTGCGCGCACTGCGCGAAGCTATTGGCGACTGGACACTATTCGACTGGCTAACCAAAAACGCAAACACATCGGCCAATACACCGGTGGCCTGGACGGCAGGAAAATATATTGCTTCGAGTGGCGCAGTCGGTGTTGGCAACGGTCCCAACAGCCAGTCGCTGGCAAAGCTTACATCGGCAAACCTGGCAGCAGCCCGGTTGATGATGAACAAACTGAATGTTCCAAAAGAAAACCGGTTCTGCCTGCTGCCGTCGATCATGTACGATGAATTGATGGCCGAGTTTGCCAGCAGTGCGGTAGCCAATATCGAGCTGTTGAAATCGACCAACCTGCCCGACGGCGTACTTACGCGCCTGTATGGCTTCAATATTATGGAGCGCAGTAGCGTGGCTCTGATGACTAAAGCTACACCTACGGTAGTTGCCCCCGGTACTACCGAAGCCAACACCCATGCTTATGCTGCTGTTTGCTGGCAAAAGGACATGGTGGAATCGGCCATTGGCGAGATAAAGATGTTTGAAAACGTGAACGACCCAACCTATTATGGCGACATATACAGCGCTCTGGTGCGTGCCGGAGGTCGTGCCCGCTGGGGCGATGCTAAGGGAGTGATCCCTATTGTGCAGGCAGCAGTGCAGGCAGCAACGTAAGCAATAAAATAAGTCCTCTGCATGGAGAGGCAGCCCCCGCAACAGTGCGGGTGCTTTTAAAGAGAAACATAGTTAAATGTAGCCTCGGAATTGCCGGGGCAATAAGAGACAGCTGCAGAGCTGTCGCTACGATAGTCATTGTAGCACCCCCCGCCCTCGGGCGGGGGCTATTCTTAAAAAAAACGATGAAACGGATGAAGGAACTGATAATAACTGCTGCAGTAAGTGTGATAACCGGCCTGGCCGGGTGGATAGCAGGGCGGCGTAAGAATGTAGCACTTACGCAAAGTGTTGAGCTTGACAACATCGAGAAGGCTGTAGAAATATGGCGCAAGCTGGCGGAGAGTTACGCAGAAAAGCTGCAAGGCATTCAGGCTGACATCAACAAGATAAGTGTTGAGAACGACAAGTTGAAGCAGAGCGTTGATCGGCTGAGCGACGAGAATGACAAGCTTAAAGCAGAGATAGACGGCCTGCGTAAGAAGATCGCGACGCTTAACTGCGACAACAAACGATTAGGAAAAAAATTCGAGGAGTATTCACAAACAAATATTACAGACAATGACAAAGTTTAAATTAACAATGCTGCTGCTCTTTGCAGTATTCACATCAGCGCTCTTTGCACAGCCACCGGCTCCGGAGTTGCTCTACCGGCAAACGGGGCCAACCCCTGCATTTATACAAGTAAGCGGCATCACCGTCGATTTTGCAGATGCGGAGGATTATGTGTTTGTGTACGGATCTGCCAACAGGTGTTACGGTGCCACGAGGCTTTATTCCGATCTGGTGTTTTTAGCTGCTATGGGCAACGATAGCCCCAGCGGCGTAAGTGGTTTCGCGCCTGGCGAGCAGATACAAGTAGGCATCTACGACGCGCAAAGCGGGCGATTTTATAAGTTATCCGGGCAGGCTTACAATTACATAACAAGTGCAGAAACAACGCTTACCTGGCAGACATTGGCTGTTTACACTTACGAAGTAACGCAGGTGGCCGGTGATGTGAGCCTTATGATTGATAAAGAATTAGCAGCCGTGAAGCTAAGCATACGTGCACCTGCTTCTATTAAAGTAAAGGAGGGTAATCAGTTATTTATTTCTATCGACGAACAAAACGTGAAGAATGTAACCCTCGCTCACACCGGCAACGGCACACTGGAAAAAACGAAAAAATGGGTTACAGGGCAGGGCTGGGTAACTTACCTTTACACGCTCCTGGAAAACGACGAAACTAACATAGTATTTACAGCAACGGCGCAATCCGCATGGGACAGGTCGATAGTTACCGCCACACACGAGGTGGCGGTTGATAGAGAATTTTTTGATACAAATCAAGGGGTGGTTTACACGGGTAAGTACTTTAGAATAGTGCGCGACACAGGCGGGCTTTACCTCGAAACGACTACTACACATGGGGTTCGATTAATCTACAAAATCGGAAACAAGGCATACTCCGCAACAGTCCAGAATGCGCGCACAAAGCCGGGCGACCGCGCGCTGATAACTGCCGATGACGTCGATCTGTACCTCTTCGGTGTAAGTTATATGGGGACAAAGTCTTACACGGATTACATCGACGAAGGAGAGCCTGGAAGCTTCTGGAGCAGGACTGAATACATTAAAGAGACATTAAAGCAAAAGTAGCAAAGCAAACAAAATGGCACTTGTAAAATTCACGCGCGCCGACGGACACCCGGCAATAGAGATAAAGGCATTAGATGCTACCGAGGAGGCTTTTCTGGCAGAGTTTGTAATATTAAAAAAGTATAACAATGAAAAACGAACAAATCAAACAACTGGCAGCTCACCTGGATGAGCTTATCAAGCTAAAAGGCATCTGGGAGATGCTAGATGGCGTGGTGCTTGAGAAGGGATTAGAGGAGGGCTACAAGGCCCTGGAACGATTTAACCCCGAACTGGCAAAGGAGTTTCTGGAACTTGTAGAAGCCTATCTGCAGGCCGATGCCCTGGGCATGGTGGATGAGGCCGCCGACATGCTGGCATCGCTTATCAAGGTATTATTTTTCAAAAAATCAGTGAGGCATCATGGATAAAATAAAACAGGCCTTTGCCAACTTCCCGCAGGCTAAAGCTGTGTGGTACGACGAGCCTAACGACCAGGTGTATCTGTGCTACAACGCCCGCCCTAAGCTGCGCAAGATACTGCGCAGCGAAGCGGCACGCCCCGCCGCCAAAACGAAAAAAGCGGCTAAGCAACACAACGAATTACCAACCGACAAAACGTAAACCGACATGGGAAAAATAACATTCACCAAAGGGCAGGGCGGCATACCCGTAACACTGCCCGGAAAAGATCACGTAAGCGGCTTTGTGTATTACACCGACACGCTGCCCACCGCCGATAGTGGCGTTACGGGCTTTGCTGCCGACAACCGCATCATCAAGGTTAGCTCGCTTACAGAGGTGAAGGCGCTTGGCATTACATCCGACGCTGCCGATGTGAGCACGAAAGTGCTCTGGCTGCACCTGTCGGAGGTGTTCAGAATAAACCCCGGGGCAGAAGTATATGTAGGCCTGTACGAAACGGGCAGCGACTACGACGAGGTGCAGGCCATGCAGCAGAAGGCCGGTGGCGACATGCGCCAGGTGGCTGTGTATGACCCCACTGCCGATCTTGTAGCCGCATCGCTTACAGCCCTGCAAACAATAGCCACCACCCTGGAAGCCGAGGAGATGCCACTAAGCATCCTCTATGCTGCCAACGTAGAAACGCTTGCTTCGCTCACCGACATGAGCACCGGCGGAATGGCTAACGTGAGCGTGGTAATTGGCGAAGATGCAGGAGCTGCAGTGGCTGCCATCCGCGAGGCGCTCGGCATGAGCGTAAGCTGCATAGGCACCGTACTGGGCATGACAAGCCTGGCACAGGTACACGAAAGCATTGCCTGGGTGCAAAAGTTCCCTGCCGGCATTGACGTGCCCGGCTTTGTGGATGGCACAAAAGTAAGCGATACCGCCAACAGCGTGATGTTCGGAAGTACTTCGCTGGACGAAAAGCGGTTCATATTCCTGCGTACCTACACAGGCATATCGGGCAGCTATCTCAACGACAGTCACAACCTGGACCTGGCCACCAGCGACTACAACTACATAGAGCGGGTGCGCACCATCGACAAGGCCATACGCGGCATACGTGCCAACCTTACCCAGCAACTTAGCGGCCCGGTGCGTGTAGATGCCCAAAGCGGCAAGCTGGCACCCGATGCCGTAGCTTACCTGGAAATATTGGCCAACCGTGCTCTTGAGCAGATGGAGCGCCGTGGCGAGCTATCGGGCTACAAAGCACTTATCGACCCCAACCAGGACATCCTGGGCACTTCCACCGTAGAGGTGGTAATAAAGCAGGTGCCTGTGGGCGTGAGCAGGATATTTAATGTTAAAATTGGATACACCACAAAAATTGGATAACAATGATAAACGGACTTAGAACACCGCCACTCATCAATGGCACAGAGCCGGCCTGGGCAAACATAACAGTAAACATTGCCGGCGTGCCGGTAGTTGGTATTACGGCCATCGACTACGACGACAAGCAAACCATCGAAAATATTTATGGAATGGGGCAAACGCCGGTAGGGCGCGGCTATGGAAACATAGAACCCACTGCAAGCCTGTCGCTGCTGATGAGCGAGGTAGAGGCCATACGTGCCGCATCGCCCACAGGCCGCCTGCAAGACATTGCTCCCTTCGACATCGTAGTGAGCTATGCACCGGTAAACAGCACTAAAATCATTACACACAAAATCCGCAACTGCCAATTTACCGACAATCCGGTAAGCCACACCCAGGCGGCAACCAAAACGGAGGTAAAATTAACATTGCTGCCCAGCCACATCGAGTGGAATTAAGGCAGTAGGCAGTGGGCAGTAGGAGATTTTTTAAATATTGATAAACTGCAAGCGCGGTTGGCACAGGCCGGCTGCGCTTGTTTATAAAAACTAAACAGGATGGAATTTACAAAAGAGCAAATAGCTGCATTCAAAAAGCAACATGGCAATGTACATCACTACAAAACAAAGGATGGCAAAAGCTGCCTGTTGAAGTCGCCCGACCTGGAAGTGATTGATGCATGCCGAACCATTAGCGGTGGCAGCAGCATTAAGTTCGATAAGGCACTTGTAGATAACTGCTGGATTGCCGGTGATGAGGAGTTTAGGACGATTACAAAATATCAATTAGGCCTGTTCGACTGGTTAGGCTCCATCATAGACAAGGTGGATGGTGAGATGGAAAAGCTTTAGGCCTTGCGGAGATAAAAAAGCCCGGTGCAGGTGAACGCCACGACATCGTTAAGGCCGTGTCTTACAAATATCGTGTATTGCGGGCTTATGTAAGATATTATTTGAAATACACCCCCGAAACCCTGCAGCGGATGAGCATGCAGCAACTGGCAGAAGCCTTTAACGATGTGCTGTATGTGCGGGCAAGGAGAAGCCTGTTTGAACCGGAGGATTAAAGCTGTTTGAGGATGTAATAAACGGCCATTGCGCCAAGCCAGGTAATTACAAAGCCAAACATGACAATGTAAAAGGCCGTGCCATCGAAGCTGCCAAAAAAAAGCGATACAACAAGGGCGATAATCCAGTAAGTGATTGTTAAGACTTTCATAGTGCAAAAATAATAAAATGAGCGATACTTCTGTAAGATATGTATTTGAGATTGTGGATAAGGCCGGTGTGCCTTTGCGCAATATCAGCACTACGCTCGACAAGATAGACCGTAAGCGGGTAAAAGACCCCCTGCGCGACATCCCCAAAAGCCTGGCAAAGCTACGCGGCGATTTATCCAGGTACAAAAGCCTGCAGGAATCCTCCTTTCGCACCGACCACATCCGTAAATACAACAAGCTGATTGATGCTACCAAATCGAAGATTGACCGCCTCGAAAAATCCACAGTATCATGCGAAAGCAAAACCGAAGGCCTGTTTAGCAAGCTCGGGATAAGCAAAGGAATGGTTACTGGTGGGGCTATATTGATGATTGGAAGACAGATAGCTAAGGCTGGCATGGAGGCCGCTAAAGCCTCGGCACAGTTTGAAAGCTATGGCGTAACCTTAAAGACCATGCTGGGCTCTGCGGGTGCCGCCCGTGAGCGCATGACCGAATATGCTGATATTGCCAAATCAACCCCTTTTGAGCTGCGACAGGTAGTAGAGGGCGGCAACCAACTGCAGGCTATTGGCCGCTACAGCCGCGAAAACCTGACCATGCTTGGCGACCTTGCCGCAGCCAGTGGCAAGCCTATCGAACAGGTTATGGGTGCTTACGCAAAGCTGGCCACCGGCCAGAAGGGCGAAGGGGTGAATATGTTTCGAGACCTGCTAATCTCGACCGATGATTGGGCAGAGGCTACCGGGAAGGGTCTTAAAGCAAATAATGAGCTAGCGGCCTCAACCGAAGAGATGATAAAGGCTTTGCCCAAAATCCTGGGCAAAAAGGGCTTTTTCGGCATGATGGACCAGCAGGCCAAAACCACCCAGGGGCGCATGTCGAACCTGGCCGACAGCGTGGATATGCTAAAGGTTGCTGTTGGCGACCGGCTGAAACCCGCTTACGACAGCTTTTTGACGAGTAGCACCAACCTGGTAGAGAGCATGACTAAAATGGTGGAAGTGCCGGTGAGCGAGAAAATAGCCCGCGAAAAGGCCGAGCTAAACGCACTTGTAGGTGTAATTACAAGTGCCAATATTGGTGAGGAGCAAAGGCTAAACATGCTTAGGCAACTACAGCAGGAGTACCCGGAGTTTTTGGGCAATATCGACCTGGAGACGGTAAAAAATGATGAGCTGCTTACCAAGCTCGAAGAGGTGAACGGTGCTTATGAGGAGAAGATCAGGCTGGCAAGTATCAAGAGCATAAAGGATGAGGGGCAGCAGGAACTGGAAGAAAAGAAGGCTGAAAGGGACAGGTTGATGCTTTTGAAACAATCCTTTGGAAGTTATAAGGATTTAGAATTATTTTTTGGTAAAGAAAATTATGAAAATGCCAGGTCTAAGGCAGGTGGACAAGGTATGTCGTTTAACGACTATCTGGAGATGACAGCAGTAAGCAAGGAAAAAAAATACCTTGAAACGCAAGATTCAGAAATATTAGACTGGCTGGTGAAGTATAGAGAATATCAAGGCGTTAGAAGTCAGGTAAAGGACAGTGGAGGATTTTACGAGGCACAGAACAACCTGGAGAAAAAAATAAACAAAGTTTCGAGCGAAATCAACATCCAGCAGGCCTTTGTTTCGGCTACGGATCGCAAACAAAAGGAGCAGGAGTGGAACGTTACGCTCACCGCTGCCAAAGGCATCGATACCAAGGATAAGAGCACCTTCGATAAGCTCTTTGGTAAGGATGAGCTGGCTAAGGAGTTTACAAGCCTCCGCGAGAGTGCCATCAAAGAATTTGGCAGCCTAAAGCCCGAAGACTGGGACAGGATGTCGGGCTTTATTGCGGGCAACTTTAAGTATAGAAAGCAAACAGTTGATACAGATCAAAATCCTACAGGCACACCAACGTTAGACGGACTTGAGCAAGCCACCAACACCATCACTGGCGGAGGCCGCCAGGTCAAGAACATTACCATCAACCTGGAGAGCCTGATCGGTGAAAACAACAACATCTTCCGACCCGGCGAGGGTGTGGAAGATGGCGACGACTTTATGCAAAAGCTCACCAGGGCTTTGCAGCTTGTATTGAACGACGTAAACTACGCTGTGTAATGGCCATACTAACATTTCATATACCGCACAATCTGGATGCCCGCGAGGTGGCCTACAACGCCCTGCGGGGTGCTGCAGGCTGGGTGTCGGCAAATGTGGTTCAGGGGCTGCGGTCGGCTAAGTATGTTGCCGGTATGTACCTGCCACCCGAGGTATTGAGCCTGGAGGAAATGCTGCAGGTAGTGCCTGCCAAAACGCCTTATGTACAGGACGACCGCAATACCATCAGCTTTAAGTTTGGCGAGATTACGGCTACCCTGTCGGGGGCTACTATTGACATCAGCCGCAAAAACACCATCGTAAGCACCGCACTGGCAGGGCGGCGTGGAACGGTAAAGGAGTTTATAAAAGCAGAAGACTACAGCATCACTATCAACGGGCAGCTTATCAACACCTACTTGGGCAAGCCAACAGCCTATCCGGTTGATCAGTTGCGCACGCTTATCAGCCTTTTTCAGGCCGAAGATATTATTGAGGTATCATCGGCCTACCTTAATTTATTTGATGTGTCGAAGGTTGTGCTTGACAGTTTTACTATTAAACAGGACACAAAGTATGTAAACGTACAGCCATTTACATTTAAGCTATTAAGCGATGATGATGTGGATTTATTTAAAATAGAGGAGGACTAATCGATGCCGGGAAAGCTATCAACATACCGGATTTTGAAATCAGGAAACCTGTCAACAAACTTCACGGTGAAGTCGGGGAAGCGGTCAACCATTTGCCATTCTCCGCAGCGGTCGGGGAAACGGTCAACCGTGTCCACACGCAGGTCTTCAAACCTATCGACAATCTCAACCTCGAAGTCGGCAAACCTATCGACCACCTGCACCCTGCCATTCAGCGGAATGTTGTTGCACTTGCAATCGGCAGTAACAGGGCTATCAGCTTGGATAAAACAGGCAAAAGCAATGATTAATATGACAAATATGAATTTCATGTTTCGACTAACTCAAAAACAGCAAAATTAAGTAAAAAAATGAAACGACTGCAAGCCGACATACGTATTAGCACAGCACAGGGCAAGGTAATTAGCTTTAGCCAGGCAAACTCGTGTAAAGTTGTGTCGAGTTTGTTTAGCCTCACCGATACCTGCACCATCACGCTGGGTCGCAAGCGTAAATGGAAGGATGAGAACGTTACCGACCTTACCGAGATAATAAAGCGCGGCGATGCCATCGAGGTAAAGCTCGGCTATGGCGATGCTATTGAAACGGTGTTTAAAGGCTATTTAACTGCCGTAAAAACAGGCACACCCGTTACCATAGAGTGCGAGAATGAAGCCTGGAAGCTAAAGCAGATGCCGATAGCAAACAAGTATTACGAAAGCCTGAGTTTCAATTCCTTGATGGTGCGATTAAAAGAGACATTAACGGCATCTATTTTAAAAAGCCACTTAAGTTTCAATTCCTTGATGGTGCGATTAAAAGTGTTCGTATCATCATTCAATGCATAATCAAATTCAATGTTTCAATTCCTTGATGGTGCGATTAAAAGATTGAAAATCAGCGACTTACATTTTTTACTATATTTGTTTCAATTCCTTGATGGTGCGATTAAAAGTGATAATGCACACATGCAG
>LSQX01299300.1_pt1 | contig 25852 bp, 21 predicted proteins | sample 654561 | NCBI WGS metagenome assembly LSQX01 (sample SAMN04489861, study PRJNA283612) | anaerobic digester metagenome | isolation source: 4 biogas reactors fed with cattle manure at either 37C or 55C with and... | place: Denmark: Kongens Lyngby | collected 2014 | reverse complement strand
TTATCAAATGCTCTTAAGACCCCTGCCTTTTTTTTACCTTGTACAATTCATCCGACTTCGGTGATGGGATCATGATACCTCCGGATTCGGTAACTAAAATCCGACTCTTTTTTTCGGTTGCCGTTCCGATAATCGCAGCCTGGATGCCTTCATCCTGAAGCTTGTCAACCAGTGTAGAACCTTCCCTGGTTGCAATTAACATACAGCCGCTGGAGATAAGCTTCAGAGGGTTAATATCATAATAATTACAGATTTTATCGGTGATGTCAAGAACCGGTATACAATCCTTTATTATTTCAGCGCCGCAATTGGAAGCTTCACACATCTCCCAAACTGCGCCCAACAAACCGCCTTCGGTGATATCATGCATTGCGCTGACGCCATGCCTGGCTGCAATCAGTCCTTCTTTTATAACGCTAATCTGAGAGAGCAATTTCTTCGCATCGATCACCAGTTGAGTTCCAAATTGGCTTGCCAACTCCTTCTGGTTCTCAAACGCAATGATTGCTGTACCCTCCAGCCCTGCAGTTTTCGTCATGATAAAGCTGTCACCCGGTTTCACACCTGCTGTTCTGACCAACTTTCTGCCATTGGTTTTACCAATAGCCGTAACAGAGATTACAAACCGGTTCACCGCATCGGTTACTTCGGTATGCCCTCCGATGATATCCACATTTAATAACGAAGCCGTGTTCGCAAGCTGCTGCATGATCTTTTCGACACTTGACATGGAAGAGTCTGGCGGTATGAGTAAGGTGACCATAATACCGACAGGCTCCGCTCCGCTTGCTGCAATATCATTACAGGATACATGAACCGCAATCGATCCGATTTCATTTTCAGTTCCTGTGATCGGATCGGAAGAAATGACACATAACTCATGTTCAAAATCTATCGCACTACAGTCTTCTCCGACTGCTGGTTCTATGAGTATCTCATCTCGGGAGTTTCTGATTTTATCCAATATCAAAGCGCGTAATACTTCGTTTGGTAGTTTTCCGATTTCCATATAGCACCTCTTTCATCATACGCTTCTTTTTCCTGTTTGCATGGCCTGCCTTACCATCTGTATCTGTTCCCTGGTGTTCTCCAACAGGCGGGGCAGAATCTTCTGCTTTTTCTCTGGCTGGCCTGCCGCAGAAATAATCCTCCCAAACCAGGACAAGGCTTCTTCAGGCTCACCCAGCCTTCTGGCAAGCTCTCCGATAATGTATATGCAGGAGTATTCATCCATTTTGCCGCCACCCAACGGCTCGTTGCTATAAGCCTTTTGGTAGTAATCATATGCATACCTTAAGAACCTTTTTTCTTCGTCAGCATCACCTTTATACCTGTATAGCCATGCAATCCTGAGACAAACTCTGGCGAATTCGAAGGATGGCGCTTGCCGGATCACCAGATTATACAATACGATTTTGAAAGCATCGAGGGCCTGTTCGATATCCCTCTCACCGGTAAAACTACGGCTTGACCATTTTGGTGTAATCTTTTCGTTAACCAGTTTGCGATCCATAAAACTCGCATCTTCAAAAACACTGTTGTGGGCAGCATAACCACAAAAGCTGCATATCCAGGCTTCATAATAGATCGGGTTACATTCTTCATAATAAGGGCAAAAATCTTCATCCTGTGCAATCAGTCTAATGGACTTGGATCGTACCTTTGTAACCTCGATATTCTTGTCACATACGGGACATGTTATTTTTGAGTTGTAAACAGGTTTTAAATTTGCCATACCATTACTCTCGCTGTTCATTTTTTTCCACATGCTAACGACCGGGTTGTTTAACTTTTATCCCCAATCTCCTCCAACCCTGTAATTGGGGATATCCTCATCTTTTTTCTTTGTGGATTATATCTATCAACCGATATCTTTTCGGTATGAATCACTTTTCCTGAAGAATCAACAGTCTCTCGGTATACCTCCACTTTATAACCTGGAACAGCCTCTCGGATGATCTTGATCTCTCCGGGTTTAAGAGATGGATCAGTTATTTTATCAATGCCCTGGGGCTCAATTGTTTCAACAATTTTGGTTCGAATCCTTATCTTGTTGTTGGTCGCGGGCACACGGCCCCATATGGATATGATAACCTGGTTGCCAACTGTTTTGGCTTCGACAACGATGGCATAACCAAGATTGTTCCTAAACTTAAAATCAATATAGCCTTGTGAGATCGTTGCATCCCGGCCGATCTCAATATATGACAGTGGCAAGGTATGGTTTCTTCTTTCAACAACTTCGAGCCCGGACAACAAAACTGCGTTGTAAAAGGTTGATGTAACCTGACATACACCTCCGCCAATCCCATCCACCAGTTCGTTATTGACGATTACCTTGGACTGTTTGTACCCATTCCCCGCGGTTCTGTCGCCCAGTGCCTTATCCATTGAGAACACCTGCCCGGGAAGGATCACATACTGATCTATTTTACTACATGCGGTTTTGATGTTATGTACCCTGTTTTCATTCACAATACTGAACGATGTACTGAATGTGCCAAGCCTGGTCGTGATTTTATCGATCATCTGTATGGTAATGTCGGGTACTGTTTCAAGCACGCTCAACGCAACATCTTCATATGTCCTGCCGAGTAAAGATTCCTCCACGATTTCAAGATTTTTTTCAATATCCATTATCATACCGGTTTGATGCGGTGTCAACTGAATTTTACCGCTACGAACCGAAATCGTTGCATTCCTGGGTTTTCTCTCGGTTTCTAAACGTATACTATCCAATATTTTGGCTGTTTTTTCTTTATTGTAACACATTTGTGCAACGATTTGCAGACGATTCCTTATGCTCCAGATTTCGTGCATCCGTTGAAAGATATTCCCTTCGCGCCCTTTTGAGTAAGCTTCATCCAAAGCTTTTCCATATTCGGCTTCATAGTTGATATCATGAAACGGCAGCCTGTATATTTTTTTAGGTGTTATCATAAGAATACCATCTTTCGGAAGAATAATATCCTTTTTACTGCGTAGAACGCCAAGGGCTTCCTCACGTGTTAAGCCCCCGACATACACGCCATCCACACTAATTCCCGCATATATCGTGTCCTGACACAAAAAAGAATACGTGTAGGCAGACAGGAATATAAGAAGGATTATGAATATCGAAATAAAGATTTTTTTCCGTGGATCTGCACAGCTTCTTCGCAGGAAGTTCATAACCATCACCAATATATATTATTCCTGCGTGCTATAAATATGAGATGAACAAGAAAGGCAGGCTTTTCGTTCGGATGGTCTCCAATAACGGTTCTCCTGCCTCTCTTTCCTATATTCACTGGATGTTGATGACTTCGGTTTCCTTAAGGGCTTTATCAATCAGCCCCTCGATATCCAGAACGGATTCATAGGCAATGGTTTTTTCAAGCTGGGGTTTTGTTACCGGATGTTTCGCCACAAATACCGTACAGCAATCTTCATAGGGAAGAATAGAGGTTTCATAGGTATCTATTTTACGGGCCAGTTCTACGACTTCATTTTTATCCATACCAATACAGGGCCTGTATACCGGCATGGTTACCGCACTGTTTGTAACAAGCAAGCTTTCCAGCGTCTGGCTGGCAACCTGGCCGATGGCTTCACCTGTTACCAAGCCAAGTGAGCCGTTTTGTTGTGCAATTCGTTCGGTGATCTTCATCATAAACCTTCTCATGATAATGGTAAGATATTCCTTGGGACATTGCTGATTGATAGCAAGCTGAATTTCCGTGAAAGGAACAATATGCAGTCGCAAACCCAGTGTATACCGGGACAGAATGTTTGCAAGCCGGATCACCTTATCTTTAGCACGTTCACTTGTATAGGGGTAACTATAGAAATGAACCGCTTCCAAACGCACTCCCCGCTTTGCCACCATCCATCCTGCAACGGGAGAATCGATCCCCCCTGAAAGCAGCAGTGTTGCTTGACCGTTGCAACCAACTGGCAGCCCTTTCACACCGGGTACAATTTCCGAATAGATATAGGTGTATTCCCGGATTTCAACATGCAGGATAAAGTCTGGCTCTGTCACATTCACATTCAATTCGGGTACCTTCTGTAGAATAATGCCTCCCAGTTCTCTGGAAACCTCCATCGAGTTCATTGGAAATCTTTTATCCGCACGTCTCGTCTCCACCTTAAAGGTTTTATATCTGTTTCTTTTGACAATGTTCTGAACCATCTCGACCGATCTTTCATAGATAATTTCCTTATCGGTTTCCAACTTTAATACCGGGCTGACCGAGGCGATGCCGAACACCCCTGCAAGGCGCTTTATGGCTTCATCCAACGGGTAATCTTCATTCTCAGGCTCCACATAAATTCTGCTCTGAGCCTTAAACACATCGACTGGACCCAGACCGTTCAGAACCTTTTTCATGTTTTTGATAAGTCTTCCTTCAAAAGCGGGTTTGTTCAGCCCCTTTAGAAATATTTCTTCATAGCGTACAAGTATGACTGTGTTCATAATACTCTCCTCAATACCGGATTGCGGGAACGATTTTTCGAATAGCCTCTAAGAACCGGATGGCTTCTTCTTGTGTATTCGTGCCAGAAAAGCTGAGACGAATGGCGCCTTCGATGTTTTCCTTCGGAAGCTTCATGGCCTTTAGAACATGGCTGTATGCGTTCTTTCGTGATGAGCAGGCCGAACCGACCGATACGATAATGTTTTCAGCTTCCAGGTGATGCATCAAAACTTGTGCTTTTACCCTTGGAAAGGATATATTTAAAATGCCTTCATAGCCATCTTCGGGTGAGTTAATGGAATATTGACATTGACTGAAAATATCAGATAACCCCTGTATAATAATGCTTCGAAGCTTTCCTGCGTTTTTTCTGTTCTGTTCCATATGCTGGTGGATGATTTCTGCAGCCAGGGCAAACCCATAGATTCCGGGAACATTTTCTGTTCCCGAGCGGAATCTCCTCTCTTGGCCTCCACCATGAATGATCGGATGGATACGGGTATTCTTTCTGATATATAAAGCACCACAGCCCTTAGGGCCGTGAATCTTATGTGCGCTGATGGAAAGCAGATCCACATCAAGTCTTGACAGATTGACAGGGATCTTCCCATAAGCCTGAACAGCATCAACATGAATGATGGTTTTTGGGTTTCTGTACCTGATGGCATGAATCAATTCATCGGCTTTTTGAATGGCACCAGTTTCGTTATTCACCAAAATGAAACTGGCCAGAATGGTTTCATCATTCACTTTAGAACCGATACGCTTTGGATCCAGCAGCCCGTCGGCGCCAACCTCAAGTATTTCAGACGAAAAACCTTCTGTTTCAAGGTGTGAGAAGCTTTCCAAAACGGATGGGTGCTCGATGGCCGATGTGATAATATGGGATCCCCTTTTCCTGTTCGCACGGGAGGTACCTTTGATGGCCCAGTTATTTGATTCGGTACCACCTGATGTGAAATAGATTTCATCTTCTTCTGCGCCAAGGGTTTTCGCAATGATTTCCCTTGCATTATGAAGAACCTTTTCAGCATCGCTTCCAATTTTATGCAATGAAGAAGGATTCCCGTACAAAGACGAGTAAACATCGTTCATTCCATGCAGGACCTCGGGATATATTCCAGTTGTCGCGCTGTTATCGAAATAGATGATGTCGGCCAAAGTGAATCCCTTTCTTTCTTTTCCAGCCTATGTATGGCAACGCAAACTTTTCTTTGCCAGTGACACATGTTATCTGTTAATCTATACCGCATGCATCAGTTCTACGTCAATCTTTGAGTTGTTGATGACTACCAAGGCATAGGATTCATCGGTATTACCGCGAGGATCAGAGATGCTTCCAGGGTTTAGAAGGATATAACCCGGGCCATACTCCATCTGTGAGATATGCGTATGACCGAACAGCAACAACTGAATGTTTTCACTGTTGGCTTTCGCATGAAGCCTTTCTATTCCCCACTTTACAGAATACCGATGACCGTGGGTCAATAAAACCCGTTGTCCTTCAAGCTCCAGCAGCTTCTCCATTGGTACGTCACCAATCATGAAATCACTGTTTCCATATACATATTCAAATCTTAGCTGTGGGTACAGTTCACGTAACCTGTGTGCGTCCCGGAAATAATCACCAAGGTGAATGACGATGTCCACATCCGGATGCTTTTTCAATATCTTTTCAGCTAACGTTGTATCCCCATGAGAGTCACTCATAACCAAAAGCTTTATCATAACAAAGTTTACACTCCTGATTCAATTTACAGTATAAATGCCTGCTAATTCCTGTCTCATCTTGTACAATGCCCTTGCTCTGTGACTGATTTTGTTTTTTATGTCTTCCTGTAATTGAGCCATGGTTTTACCATATTCGGGCAAATAAAAAATCGGATCGTAGCCAAACCCAGAAGAACCCTCGGGCTTTTCAGAAATAATCCCATCTACCGATCCATTCACTGTAAAACATTTTTCTTTTGAAACAAATGCGATTGCACAAACAAACCTCGCGGTTCTGTCTGGTTTTTCTATACCGGATAATAGATTTATAATCTTTGAATTCTTCTCTTCCTGGCTGGCATTTTCGCCAGCAAAACGGGCCGTATAGATACCAGGCGCACCGCCCAAATAATCGATTTCCAGGCCGCTGTCATCTGCCAGTACCATGGTATTCACATGTTGAAAAAGAGCTTGTGCTTTCAACATTGCATTTTCCTGAAAAGTATTTCCTTTTTCTTCAATTTCAAAATCATACCCTGCCTCCTGCATGGAGATGATTTCAAAGGGCAATTCTCTTAAGATTTCTTGTATCTCTCTGAGTTTTCCTATGTTCTTGGATGCAACAACCAGTTTTCGCATATATGCCCCCTATTTATAACGTTCCAGCAGTGCATTCTTCTGAACTGAAATCAACTCTCTTATGCCGCTTTCGGCCAGGTCCAACATAGTGTTCATGGACTGACGTGAAAAAGGCGCCAATTCACCGGTTGCCTGAACCTCAATTAGTTCCCCGGCATCTGTCATAACAACATTCATGTCAACAATAGCGTTAGAATCTTCCTCATAACACAAATCCAGCATCTCTTGGCCTTTTACAAGCCCGGTGCTAACTGCTGCAACAAAATTGAGAACTGGGATTTCAGAAATTTTCTTCTTGTCAACAAGATAACTGCAGGCATCCATCAGAGCAATAAAACCGCCTGTAATGGAAGCCGTTCTTGTGCCTCCGTCTGCCTGAATAACGTCACAGTCTACCATTATCGTTCGCTCACCCAGCAACTTCAGATCAATAACCGAACGTAGGGAACGTCCTATCAACCTCTGGATTTCATTTGCTCGGCCATTCAACCTCAGCTTGCTGATATCACGGATATTACGAACCTGTGTGGCTCTCGGAAGCATGCTGTATTCCGCTGTAACCCAGCCTTCACCGGATCCTTTTTTAAACAAGGGGACTTTATCATCCACCGAAGCAGTGCAGATGACTTTTGTATTTCCGAACTCTATCAATGCGGAGCCTTCAGCATATTTGATATAGTTTCTGGTCACTTTTACTTTTCTTAGCTCATTGTTTTTTCGGCCATCAATACGTGACATATTTTATTCCTTTCTCAATACAAAATAATACAAGCCTTACGGAATGCAGGGTTTGGTATCTCATAGAACCTTATGTTCTCTTAATGAAAAACGAAACAAGGTCACACGCAGATACTTCATTCTATGAAGTAGTTTGTTTTCGGGTTATATCCGTAAACCAGAAAAAACAGCAAATCGCATTGATAGCCGTTTATGACTGTTCAGCTCGTCTCTCATCTTTAGTTTTTCGTAACTCTTCTAAAAATACTCTTTAACTATATTATCATAATGAAATGCATAAAAAAATCAAAAGAATTCATGAATTCCTTTGACTTTTTTATGTATTTTTCATACATTAAGCTGAATTGCCCTGAATTATAACCGAAGAAAGGTAAGGCTATTCGATTCTGTCCATGATCTTCATGATGCTTTCTGCCAGAGATTCGGCCGCCTTTTGCCGATATTCCTCCGTATCCAACTTTGCTCTTTCATCGGCATTTGACAGACATCCGATTTCAACCAAAACTGCGGGCATTTTCGTCTTCTTTATGACGACAAAAGTGTTGCTCTTTACACCAAGGTCCTTCGAACCTAAGTTCTTTAGCAGATCATTTTGTATGATTGTGGCATATTCCTTCCCTTTATAGCTACCGGTATAGAAGAAGGTCATCGTTCCGTGCATACCCTTGTCGAAGAAGGCATTGTTATGGACGCTTAAAAAGAAGTCTGCCTCCCAGTCGTTGGCCATCTTTACTCGTTCATCCAAGCTGACAAATTCATCGGTGGTACGGGTTAGCTTTACATTCACCCCATTCGATACCAAAATAGCTTCCAGCCGTTTTGTAATATCCAGATTGTACCATTTCTCATCTTTCCCATAGGTTGCACCAGGCTCAGAACCACCATGGCCTGGATCAAGAACCACAAGCTTACCACCAGCCATGGGGTTTACTGTTGTTCCGGAAGGAGAACCAGTTTGTGTGCCGCTTCCGTTTGAATCCGCAGATTCGCTTCCAGTGTTTGAATTTTGTGCATTGGTGGGTTCAATGATTACCACATCATCCGAATCTGTATATCGGAATCGGTAAGATGTATTGTTGTTCTCCCGTTCTATCACAAGAAACGCATTATTCCCGGAAGTAAGGGTTTGAATACATTTCATGATTTTGTCCCCGGCCTGTAGCTTGCCATTTCCCAAATCAATCATGCCGTCTGTGAAAACAAAAGCAAAGGTTTTGGCTTCTTTATCATCTTCTATCAAGATATTGTCGATGTTATTCTCTATCTTTGTTCTAAGACCCGGACTGGTCAATATCAGGGACGCCAGGCCATTATAGCTTTCAAAGGTCATGTTCCGTATTCCCGAAGGTTTTATTTTAACCGTAAGCCTGTCCGCATTTTTAACTGCTTCAAAGTCATGATCCTCAGCGATATCGAGAACGATTCTTGCGGTGGTTGTTTCAAATTGGCCGGTCCTTATTTTGGTATACATTCGTCCTTCAGGAACATCCAGATGCTTGGATTCAATAATGTTTTGGTAAAGATCAATGACAATTCGGGCAGGATCACTCAACCGAAACACCCTATATTCCTCAAGACCATTCGTATCGATTATGATGGTATCCGTTCCTGCAACATATGAAACCGTACCCGATCGAGCCCCTTCTCCTCTGCTGGCAAGTTGAGGAGGTGACAAAGCTGGAGTAGGTTCTGGTTGCGGTTGTGGCTGTGTTGGGATGGGTGTTATACTCGGCTGCGGTGTTGGCGTAGTGGCAGTGGGCTCAGGCTTCGAAGCAACTGGTGTTGGAGTTGGTGTAGTGGTAGTTGGCTCAGTATTCGACACACTGGGTGATTGTTGAGCAAACCCACCATACTCTCGTAATCTGATCTTCGTACCATCGTTTCCATTGGGTTCTACCGCATAACTTAGCGGCTCCCTCCCCGATATCCGTATGTTCACTTCTTGCCGCATATTGCTGTTGAAGGCGATAATTCCATGCAACAGAGTGTTACCAGGCAGAACCTCTGTCCTGTAATTTTCTGTTATGGGAAGCCTAATCTGCAGTATTTTTTCAATCGTCCGGTATTCCATCGAGTATTGATCGGGGTTCTGCTCTATCTGCTGGAGCAGGTTAATCCCATCCAAAAAAACAACACAATCATTTCCATCCATTATGTAATAAATAGCGCCATTACCAATTTGCGTGTGGGTTGGGGTGGGTGTTGGCGCACCCGTTGGATCAGGAGAAGGATCTTGCTTCGGCGTTTCAGCAGGCTCTGGTGCCTGAGTAGGCTTTGGAGCTTCGGTGGGCTGTGGTGCCTGGGTAGGCTTTGGTGCTTCGGTTGGCTTTGGAGCCTGGGTAGGTTCGGGTTTTGTCGCACCGGTGGAATTTTTGCTGGAAACAATTGCTATTTCAATGCCATTTGATACCGTATTAATCGTGTATTGTGGCTTATGATCCACCTCTATGACTACATTTGCGATATGTTGAGCAGCATCGGCCTGAGCATAGCGGATTTGCTGTACAGAGCCGGCGTATACATCAAGCTTTCCAGCATATTCGATATCAGCCTTTTGAATCTGCACACACAACCGATAAAAAGGGTTTTCATCGACGGGTTCTATAACATAATGGTTCTTGATTTCTTTCGCAGTAGTCTCTATTAGAATGTTTTCTTTCCCGATTTCAGAATAATAGGATATTTTACTTACCGTTCCTGTTACTTTTGCATCTTTCACAACGGCGCTTGTTTCGTTTTTATTGTTCCATTGGATGGTGATTGTCTTGTTATCGGATTTGACCCCTACAGTATATCCAAAGTATCCTGCAGTTAAAGAAAGGGGAACCATTGTGTTTCCGTTAATATTGGCAACCGGAAGAGAGGAGTCAAGCTTTTTCCCGTTCTGAAATATTGCTTGGTCTTTATAACTGAATTCCATCTTATTGGAATTGGACTGGACATATGCCATTTCCAGAGCGCTGTCATAGCCAACGGTTAGCCCAAGATAATCCTGAAAAACCTCGCGCAGCGGAACATAGGCAACACCCGAAACAACAATAACAGGCGTTTCAGTAGGCACCCATACCCCATTCAACTCAAGATTGTATACCGTTCCCTTGTAAACATGGGATGAAGTACCCGTTTTAACGGTAATATCCTGAGCCAGGGAAATATTTGACAACAATGCCATTGCAAAAATGGTTAAAACAGATAACGAAAAGAGCCTTTTCATTGTGATTCCCCCACAATTATTTATCATTGGTAAATAGAAAACAGATTCATGTCTCTTAATACCATTATACAACAGTTCACTAAATATTTCGACAACTTTGTGAGAGAATATGAAGAAAAATAAAAAAAAGCCTTGACAAAGGATGAAATAAGGCTTTACTCTCGAATTTCAAAAATAATATACCGGCTTTTTTTTATGATCGGATTCCTGATAGGAATATACACATCCGCAATATTTCTGCATGTAATATCCCCTCCTCCAGGCCTCATTCTTCCCTTCCCTGTAATAAGGTCTGAAATCCTGATATAAAAAATCAACCTTGTATTTCTCTGCAGCAGCTTCGCATAATCTCTTTATTGTTTCATGATTTTGCCACGGGCTTATCAGCAAGCTTGTCGTAAACGCATCCATTCCACGTTCCCGTGTCATTTCAGCCATTCGATCGACTCTCAAAGCATAGCAGGTACTACAACGCAGTTCCTTTTCGCCCTGAAGCTTTTCTTTCCAATAATCAAGCATCATTGCTTCTTCGATGAATACCGGAAATTGTTCATCCCGAGATAAAGCCTGAACCGAAGCCAACCGGGCACTGTTTTCCTGTTCCGGGTGAATGTTGGGGTTGTAGTAAAGACCGAAAACCGACACATTACCGGTATCGGTAAGCTTTTTCAGTACTCCTGTCGCACAGGGAGCACAGCACATATGAAGAAGCAGCTTCATCGTATATTCCCTTCTATTTTGATTTTTTCTTTGGAATTGTCCATCAAGACATCTTCATTTCCTGTTTTACCACAATCAAACCAGCAGTGGCATACAACAGTATTTGCGTTCGTAGTGTTTTACAAATACAGCGGGTGCGTCAATTGTGTTCTTCGATTGAAACGTTTGATTCTGGCACTTCCCGGACAGTAAAGTATTGAATCATTCTCTCCAGCTCAGCGATATCTGTGAAGGTATCCCGACACGGACCATTCGGCCTTTTGTTTAATAAACCATAAACGGGAAGACCTCTAACATCCATGATGCCCGATGATAAGTCCCTTTCACATGCGACCGCAATTACAAATTCGGGTTTGGTATCTTTGATTGTTTTTCTTGCTGATGTGCCTCCGGTAGCAAGTTCTGCGTGCACACCATATCGCTGGATGAGCTGCTTAATGTCTCCGATATTGCATGATCCGCACTGCTGGCAATCTTCCAGCCCTTCTCTTATGCGGTAGCGGCATTTTGACGATTGAAGGCAGTGGGGCAAAATGACCAGCGTTTTTTCAGGCTCTGCCTTTATTCCCATCCCCAAAACATATGCATTGTTTGCTTGTATATAAACACGGCGTATCTCATCCTTCCTGTAACTAAAAATATTGCTTACAGCAAGAAGAATTGGCATGAAGATCTTCAAAGCCATCCGAAGGGTTGATTTGTTTTTCCCGGTCAGCTGCCCTTCGTTGGAAATAAACCGATAGATTGCGAAAAAACTAATTACAAGGCTCATGAAAACCAGCATAAGGCATGCAGCTGCGGTGTAAAAAATCATTTGGAAGGTTACAATGCTGAAAAAACCAGCAGCAACAGTAACAGCCAGCATCAAGAGCAGAAGGATGACAATCACAATCCATGATAGCTTTTGAAAAGGTTTATTCCACTCCAAAACAATCCCCCACATTAACGCAATGGCCGCAAATATACTGACCAACTGTCAGACGCTTTGCATTAGCGCATTGTACTTCGGTGATTCTAAGAATTCCATCCCCGGTTTGCACATCGAAACCATCTTTGGAAACATTCAATATAGTTCCGGGGGTAGCAGGTGATTGCTTGTTCTCGGATAGGATCTGTGACTTCCACACACGCATGCATTCATCTTTGAAATATGAATATGCTCCTGGCCAGGGATTGGTGCCGCGGATAAGATTATGAATCTCACGTGTAGACTTGTTCCAATCGATTTGTCCAGTTTTTCTTGTGATTCTCGGTGCATAGCAGGTATCGCATTCCTCCTGCGGAACAGGGGTTAGTGTTCCTTGTTGAACCCCTTGGATCGTTTCCAGCAAGGTTTGTGCACCCAGTACTGACATCCTGTCGTATAGTTGTCCTGCTGTAATTTCATCGTCAATTTCGATTTCCTTTTTTAAAAGCATATCCCCTGCATCCAGCTTCAGTACCGTCAGCATCGTTGTAATTCCGGTTTTCCGTTCACCGTTGATAATTGCCCATTGAATGGGCGCGGCACCGCGGTATTTCGGCAGCAATGAACCGTGAACATTGATTGTTCCATTCCTGGGAATGTCCAGTATCGTTTGTGGAAGAAACTGTCCGTATGCGCAGGTAACAAAAAGATCTGGTTCAAGGGCTTTCAGCTTGCTCACATATTCTTCTTCACCGATCTTAATCGGTTGAATTATCGGAAGCCCCTTTTCCAGAGCATATTCCTTAACTGGCGAATAGGAAACCTTATGCCCTCTTCCTCTGGGTTTATCCGGTTGCGTAACCACAAGTGCAATGTTAAAACCATTTTCAAACAATATGTCAAGACTGGGAACTGCGAAATCCGGAGTGCCCATAAATACTATTTTCATTACTATCCCTCTTTTGTACTTATTCCTGTGCTTTCTGGAGCATTCAGCTTTCTTCTTCCCTATCTGCATCCTTGTTCACATCGACATACCGTATAACACGATCCTCAAACAAAATACCATCAAGATGATCGATTTCATGGCACATCGCGATTGCCAGCATTCCAGTCCCCTCGATGCGTATTTCCTTGCCTTCCCTGTCCAAAGCTTTCACTACAACACGCTCGGGCCTTTTCACTTCACCGTATATACCAGGAATGCTAAGACATCCCTCCACGTACAGCTGCTCCCCAGATTCTTCAATCTTTTCAGGATTGATCAACTCTACCGGACCTTCACCCACATCAATAACAACAATTCGCCTCATGATTCCCACCTGGGGTGCTGCCAGGCCAACACCATCTGCTTCATACATGGTATCAAGCATGTCGTCCAGAAGTTCCCGCACTTTTTCATTGACGGCAGAGACTGGTTTACAGATCTTTCTGAGAATTTCGTCACCTTTTTTACGAATTTCCCTTATGGCCATACTTGTTTCCTCCATATTTTTTCTGATTCCAATTATATCATACTTGCAGGATTGATATCCACTGAAACAACGTACTGCTTTTTTCCACTGCTCCCATGTGCATCATATACCCATTCCAGCACCGTTACCAAGGCTTTTATCGAAGGATGCTTCAATACAACCCTCCACCTGAAACGATTTTTCATTTTTAAAACCGGTGAAGGCGCAGGCTCAGAAAGAAACATTCCGGTATTGAACTCTTTTTTGGCAACGATCTCTGAATGAATCCTGCGGGTTGTTTTTTCCACAAGTGCCCTGTCCTTTCCGGATATCTGTATTATACCAAAGTGGTAGTATGGTGGAAGTTGCAATCTTTTGCGCAGGCTGATTTCCTGCTTGAAAAACGCTTTATAGTCCTGGCGGATGGCAGCCTGGATGCTGAATTCATCAGGATTGTAGGTCTGCAATACAACCCTGCCTTGTTTTTTTGCCCTGCCTGCCCTTCCAGATGCCTGCGTGATCAGCTGGAAAGTCCTTTCTGAAGCACGGTAATCTCCGCTTCCAAGCAGACTATCTGCATTTAGGATACCAACCAGTGTTACCTCTGAAAAATCATGCCCCTTTGCAATCATTTGAGTGCCAACCATCACATCATGCTTTCGTTCTCTGAATGCATCCAATACCTTCTGGTGTCCATGCCTTCCGCTTGTAGTGTCCAAATCCATCCGGATCACTGAAAACCCGGGTTCAATGCATGGAAGCATCTGCTCAACCTTCTGTGTGCCAAGACCATGGGGTTCCAGGGCGTGGGCTTTACATTTCGGGCAGATATCGGGTTTTGTAGTGGCATAACTACAATAATGGCATACGAGCCGTTTCTCATTCTGATGCCATGTCAGCGATATGCTACAATAGGGGCATGTTGCAATGAATCCGCACTTCCGGCACAAAACATAATTGGAATGACCTCTGCGATTGATAAACAAAATGGATTGTTCACCAGCCACCTTGTTCTGTTGAAGCTCCCGTATCAATCTTTTGCTGAATTCATTACGCAGACCCTTATCCATCTCTTCACGCATGTCAACTGTCAATACTTCCGGCAATGGATGGTTATTGGTGCGTTCGAGCATTTCCACCAGCTTAATCTTTCCGGTTACCGCCCTGTAATAGTTTTCAACAGATGGTGTGGCAGATCCGTACAACACCAGACCGTTATGAAATCGGGAACGGGCTGCTGCGATCGTCCTTGCATCATATTTCGGTGTTCTGTCTGATTTATACGAGGTTTCATGTTCTTCATCAATAATGATAATGCCGATATTGTCAAGAGGCGCAAAAACTGCAGAGCGAGCACCGATAACAACCTTGATTGCACCGTCTTTTATTTTATTCCATTGATCAAATCGTTCTCCCATTGAAAGGCGGCTGTGAAGGACAGCGACGCTGTCTCCAAATCTTCCCTTGAATTGCCTGACCGTCTGTGGTGTCAACCCGATCTCAGGAACCAGCAGGATTGCTGTTTTTCCCTGTCTGATCACTTCCTGAATCACCTGAAGGTAGACCTCTGTTTTTCCACTTCCAGTTATCCCATGAAGTAAAATTTCGTTACAGGTCTGGTCTTGTAGGGCTTCCAATATCACCGAAAGTGCTTCCTTCTGGCATGGTGTCGGAGNNCGTCAAGAGGATTCCTTTCAACCGGTTCTTCCGTAAAAAAAACAAATCCTTTTTTCTCCATGTTTTTAAGAATGGCCATTGAAAAACCGAGCATATTCAGCTCATTTGCAGGAATACCACCTTCTTCATAAAGCATTTCCATTACACGTAAATAGTTCATACTGCGTATCCGGTTGTTTAGAACCATTTCCTGATATTCTTCATTTTCCATTGCAGGCCATATCACTTTCTCCGTTTTTGCCCTTGCCTTCATTTGAAAGCGATTGACAATATAAATATAGTTTTTTTCCTCAAGCATTTTGAGAGACTTCATGATAGGCTTTTTCAGTAATCCCTGAAGTTGATCAATGAATAATCGACCATTATGCTGTTGGAGGATATCAATGATTTCCATTTCCTCTGCGTTAAGATGATTACATGCTTGATGTGCTGGTAAGTTTAGCGTACCATCTGTAGCCTGTTCCTGGGGTATTACGTTACCTGTAGCGTTTTGCTCCAATGCATTTTTCTTTTTTGGTGTAACGCCGCCACCAATGTTTTGATTCATTGCCTTTGATTCATTCGCTGTGCTATGCTCTCTGTATGCCGCAGACAATTGTTGCGTCTCATTGTTCGTTTCCTGGTTTAACGGGATTTCCTCCTGGCACAATACAACCTCACGTCTGTATAAAAGCCCAAGCCCAGCCGGAATCATGCAGCGGATAGACAGATCATACGTACAAATGTACCTTTTTTTCATAAATTGGCATAGTTTCAATAATTCTGGTGATAGAACCGGGGTTTCATCGACCAGTTGGTAAACATCTTTTATACCTTTGAAACTGCTTTCTTCCTTCACTTCCATTACAAAGGCTTCACGAATAACCCCAGATCTTCCGAAAGGAACAAGCACCCTTATTCCGGGCTGGATATAGGATTCAAGGTTCTTAGGAACCCTGTAATCATAACATTTATCATATTCTCTTGCGGTATTATTCAGAACAACCGATACAAACAAAATTCAAGCCACCTCAATTCAGTTCATGATCTATTTTACATGAATCGTCCGCGAATTGAAAGCGAACCTGCTGAGTAAGATTTTATGAAACGCCTCTCTGGTTACTGTTCACACCCCATATACTTGAGATATAGAGAGTGAACAGTAAGCCTCCCTGTAAATTAAAAGGAGCATAAAAAAACGACTTCATATCGAACCTATGCAAGTTTGACAGAAGCCAGTTATACTCTACCTATTTTCTCCCATATCTACATCGCATATTCCTTCTGTATATCGTCCGGAACATCTTTAACATGCCCACTGATCGAGAAGACATACCGTATGGGAAACTTGTCATTTAGCCCCTTCAGCTTTTCAAAGAACTGCTTATAGTCTGAATCTTTTCCAGCGACCAAATCAAGCCTGTCAACATACACAGCTTGAATATCGTAATTTGCGGCTATCAACCCGCTGATAAATCCTAAAAAAGAACTAAGGTCGTCTATCGGAAAGTCGGTAATATTCACAAACCGGATTTCATGGCGAAGATCAGTGATCAATTTATTGCTGGAATCGATAAATACAATGTCTCCTCTGCATTCATTGAAGGTCTTATTGACATCCTCGACAAGATATTTAGTTTTTCCAACACCTTTTGTTCCAAAAACTACCTTTATCATAAGTAATCGATCCTTTCCATTTGCATAATACCGGTATCATTCATATCTTGAAGTAAGAATATTATCCCTCTATGCGCTGTTTTAATTCGGTACCTAAACCATTTCTTCTTCTTCATCTTCCCTGTGAAAATTATTTTTTTCCTTGCTTAGCTCCATCTTGGAAATAGAGACCTCATAAGCGGTACGATCTTCAACCGTTCCGTCCTGGAATTTTTTCTGGTATTGCCTGCTTTGTATTCGACCCCAGACCTTGATGTTGTCTCCCACTTCAAAACTGCTGGCAAACCGGGCATTCCTGCCCCACGCAATACAGGGTATGTAATCTGATTTGTTATATGCGCGGTTAACAGCCAGCAAAATATCTGAAATTTCTCTTCCAAACGGTGTTGTTCTATATATTGGTTTTTTACAGATATATCCGTTTAAAAAAATGCTGTTCGGAATTTTCACCTCGTCTACCGAATCGATGAATATAATATCCCGGGCAAAAACAGTCAGCATCAACTTGTGGCTTGATTCGCTATTGTAGTTGTTATAGCTTCGGAACTGGCCTTCAACCGCTATCATCTTACCCTCTTGAAACTCTTCAATAGGAAGAAGCCTTTCTGAAAACATGACGGGAATATAGTCGTATGTATCGCTAAGCCTTGATACCTCAACCGTGACCAGGTAGAACCCCTCGCCATATATCTCATGGCTGAATTTCGGTTTTGACAAAATTTTCCCCGATAAACTGGTACTGTTGTTTTCCATTAAACTACCGGACATGGATAAACCCCACTCCTCTCTGTCTTTGGTAACTAAATTAAGTTCATCTCATGTTATGCTTATTCTAAATATTCTGCTTTTAGAAGTTTTCTTTCTATTTTTTATAAAGCAGTCTTAGGGTGCAGCGTTGAAGTCATAATCCCGGATCAGCCTTCTCTGTGACGGATTTGTATAACCATTTGCCAGGATAACATCAAAATACAGCATTTTTACCTAAATGCAGCATTTTTTCGTTACTGATCAGCATAAAGGTATAATTTTCCGCCCGTTTAATCATATTATACCACCGAAGGATAGTTATGCAACGGTTTTTAGGAAAAAGTGATTTATGATTCATACACCGAGGCTTGTGGTGCGTTGTTCAGCTTCGCTCTATCGACGCACCTTATTCAAATCTACATCATGCAATACAGCAAACGAAGCAGCAGCCAGAATATCATACGGATTCATGTTCATGCTATCCAGATTCATTACATACTCTTGCGGCTCAACAGTTTTACCGTTTGTAGATATCACCCTTTCCCGTATACAGCAAAGGAATTGTCCGCTTATGGACGGCTCACCTGTGCTGGAAGTTGTAACTTTTGAATTGGAATTAAAACCATAACACAACAGCCTACACTTCTTTTCATCGGAAAAATCAGGAGATTTGATTACATCACTGTTTAAAATTATCATTAAATGTTTATAAAGATTTTTTTTATCCTGCCGTATTTTTTCTGATACCCTCTGCCACTGCCAGTATTCATTCACAAGCAATGTATCTATCGGCAAATTATCCAAGACCTCATTCAGTTGTTCTTCTTGAATCTTTACAATTAGAGTTTCAATCTCTGCCTGGTAAAGCGCAGAAATGTAATCTTGCCAGGTTTTCCTGTTTCTGAATCGGTTCTCGTACTCTGTTATGCCTACTTTTTTTTGATCACAACAAAAAAAGTATTTCACATTTTCCAGTACTTCCTGGGTATGAGCATTTTCAATCATTCCTGCAATATGCATTTGTTTCTCCTTGGATAAAACTCCATTTTCTATTCGTTGGTTGCTTTTCTGTTACTGTTAAGGAGCTATTCAGAATGGTTCATTCATCTTGTGAGGCCATTGTGTAACAAAAGCGTTCAACGTAAATAGAACGTTCCAAAACAAATTCGTCCGAAGCCAAATTGAAAACTTTGCATCATTTATTGGTATCCGTTTGGTTTAAGTTTCTTTTTCTGTGTGAAAATCTACTTTCTATCAATCCGTTTTGTTTTCAAATCATGATCATTATTTTTTACAATATTCATTTGACTATTCAATGGCTTCGGTACGGGATTTTGTTTCATTTTGCCAGATATGGTGGTATATATACATTCGCATGCGTACATATTATAGGATATAACATTAATGTAAGGAGAAGGAACTATGGATCTAAAAGGCACGAAAACCGAAGAAAACTTAAAAACTGCTTTTGCAGGAGAATCCATGGCAAGAAATAAATACAACTTCTATGCCAAACAAGCCAGAAAAGACGGATATCAAAATATAGCCGACTTCTTTGAAGAAACTGCTGATAACGAGAGGCAACACGCCAAAATATGGTTTGAATTCATTCACAGTATTGACGATACTTCGAAAAACCTTGAAGATGCCGCAGCTGGTGAGCGCTATGAGTGGACAGAGATGTACAGTGGGTTTGCACAAACGGCTCGGGAAGAAGGTTTCAAGGATATTGCCCTTCTTTTTGAAAATGTAGCTAAAATTGAGAAAGAGCACGAAGAGCGATTCAACAAGCTACTACAGACCATAAAAGATGGTACTGTCTTTAAAAAGGAGGAACAAACAGAATGGGTTTGTAAAAAATGCGGACATACCCATGTCGGCACTTCAGCCCCAAATGTATGCCCCGTATGCAAACATCCACAATCCTATTTCGAAGTAAAATGCAAAAACTACTAAATCTTAGGCAGGTCGTGCGCCGTAAAGGGCGTACAACCTGTTTTTTCGATAACTGTCAAGCGATTTGGGATATAAAGGTCTCATTGTCATCAGGTGGAACCAGCATGGGCAGAATGTCATTGATATCTTTGGCATTCAGCCATTTTTCAATGCTTTCCTCAGGAATGATAACAGGCATTCGGTTGTGAATTGGTTGCATCTTATGGTTTGCTTCGGTGGTGAGAATGGTAAAAGCGGGATATAGAACAGTTTCATCATTCCTGTCCCTAAAAAACCAATACAATCCTGCCATATAAAACAATTGATTGTTGATGGAAATCCAGTGTTTGATTTTTTTGCTTTTTTCATTCTCCATATCTTTTTTCCATTCGTAAAACCCGGTTGCAGGAACAATGCATCTTCTTTTCCTGAAAGGCGCTTGAAACATGGGCTTGCTCGGAGCAGTCTCAGATCTGGCATTAATGATCAGCCCACTCCCCTTCCATTTTGGGAAACCCCATTTAACAGCATGCACCTCTCGGTTCTCTTCACCAGGAGTAATAATCGGAACTGTATCTCCGGGATAAATTTCACCATGCTTTTTCAGCAAATGTTGCTCTACCTCAGCAACCAGCCTTGCAAAATCATCCAGCTCCTTTTCAGGAACATAAAAACGACCACACATATAGCCTACCTCTCTTCATATGTGATAACCACTTTTTATGTGACCTGCATACCAAACTGCTATGGCTAGCAGGCCAAAATTGACTGAGTTGTATTTTTACCCGGTGGTCTTAAAATATGTATCCAAGGTTCCTGTCATAAACCATTATGACCTCCCACTAGGCGGTGTAGGTGTCACCCTGTTTTTTAATCTCTGAAGATTGCTCCATCTGCTTGAGGACAGCGGTTACCTTATGGATGATGTCCTCGGTGGTTCTGGTAAAGCCCAATATTTTTGCTGCGCTGATGGGGATCTCATGTTCCTGCATGCCAAAGTTGGTCTTTATAACCGTTTTTATTGCCAAAGCGATTTCCTCCGGCGCAACATACTCAATCTTCCTGCTGACGGCAGGAAGATCACTTCTGGATCGCAGCTTGATATCATAACCCTTGCAATACAAAAATGCACCTCTTTGTTCAACAACTCCTCTGCGAAGATTATGCCCGATAGCTACATCAAAAGCACTTTGAATCCTGCTTCCGGCCCTGGATATGCCTGTCATGCCCAATACCCTTCGGACCAGCTCATCTCTGTGCATCGGGCTTTCCAAACAGAGGATATCATAGATAAGCCTTGCCAGAAAGGCTGGTTGATAAATCAACTCATCCTGAACATCCCGTCCCTGATAAACCGTATATGGTTCTGCCTCATAAGAGACCAAATCTGCTTTGGGACAAGCTTCTGCCCGTTCAACAACAACCGGGGTTTGTTGGGGCTGTGCTGTTTCCTTAACCGGAGCAGTTCCATCAAGCAGCTGTTTGATATACTTTTCCAGCTTCTCAATTTCAGTATTTGGGCTCCTAAACCAATCTGTACTCCATATGCGATATATGTTCCAGCCTTTTCTTATCAATGCATTTTCTCTTAGCCGGTCCCTGTCCCTGGTAGAGTTTGCGCTATGATAAGAAACACCGTCGCACTCAATTCCCAAAAGGTAACGTCCTGTGTTATTCGGATCGACAACGGCCAGATCAATATAAAAATCTGCACACCCTACCTGCTGATGCACTTTAAAACCTTTTTGCACCAGCATATCGTAAACCTGAAGCTCAAATTCGGATTCCGGCTCTCTGTCGGTTTCCCTTGGCATATCCATCGTTCCTTTTTCCGCAAAGGTTAAGAAGGTTTTCAGGCATGCAACACCTCTAGACGCAGTACGGGTCAAGTCAATGTCATCCCCCGTAATGCTTGAGAAAATTTCACATTTCTGCCTTGCTCTGGTGATTAATACATTCAGCCTTCGCTCACCGCCATCACGGTTGAGTGGACCGAAATTCATCGGTAGAGAGCCATCCTTGTCTCTCCCATAGCCAATGCTGATATAGATGATGTCCCTTTCATCCCCCTGGACATTTTCCAGATTCTTGACAAAGAACGGCTCCTCCTGGTGATCATGGAAAAAGGCTTCTGTAGAAGGATCCAGCCTTCTTTTGATTTCAAGTTGATCGATGATGGCCTGCATCTGCTGCACGCTGAATGCGGCAACCCCCAGCGTCAGCTCCGGATGTTCCTTTGCATGCCGCATCACATGTTCCGCCACGATTTTAGCCTCTTCCGGGTTTGTCTGCGTATTTCCCCGATCGTAAACCGTATCCTTCAGATGATGGAACACCAACCCCATGTTTTCCGCAGAATGGACGCTGGAGGGGAACACCACGAGTTTGTTATTATAAAATTCCTTGTTGGAAACTGCTATCAAGGATTCATGACGGCTTCGATAATGCCAGCGTAGCATACGCTGCGGGGCATTCTGCGCCAGGAAAAGCCCAAGTATACTCTCCACATCCCCTACATAATCCTCTTCATCGTCGATATCCGAGGCATCAATCGTCTTGTCAAAGAAATTCGTTGGAGGCATTTGCTGGCTGTCACCCACGACAACAGCCTGTTTTGAGCGCATCAGTGCACCGAATGCTTCCACTGGCCTCACCTGGCTGGCTTCATCGAATATGACCATATCAAAACTTAGCTGCCCCGGTTCGATAAAATTCGCAATGGATAGCGGGCTCATCATCATCACAGGCTTTAGTGCCTGAATCACGATTCCTGCTTTTGTCATCAGCTTGCGGATGGGCATATGCCGTGTTTTCTTCTGAAACTCCCGCAGCAAGACACCCATCTGCCCGTGATGGCCCTGTCCCGGTTTCGGTTTGTTTTCCCAATGCTCGTATAGTAGCCTGGGAATATTATGATTCATGAACAGACAATCCAACTCAGCAAACCTCTCAATCTTTTGCTTGTGCTGCATGCTGTTAAAACGAGATATCTCCGGATGCTCGCTGTAAGCTTTTGCAAGGAGAGCCTGGCAACGCGCATTTTCAAACACATCAGCAATGTAATCACCAGACTGTTTCCAGGCTTCTGCCAGTTCCACCAGCTCTTTCAGGCCATTTTGGTTCAGTTCCACCGCATACTGGTTGAAGGTGGCAATATCAAATATCGTTTCTATAGCATCCCTCCAAAGCTCAATTTTTTCTTGAATCACCGGAAATTCATCGGTTTGCTCATTGAACCCCATTCCCGGCTTCATTTCAGCCTCAGAAACAAACTGTGCACAGGCATCAAGGAATTGAGCCATGCTGTCTTTCAGCGCAGGAGAAAGCTTTATAGCCTGCATCATGATGTCGGTATTGTGGATGATTTCCAAAACTTCACAAATGTATTGATTGTTATGTATCCCCTGATGCAATTGTATGATAAAGTCGGCGGCCTTCTTTACAAAAGACCAATCTGTATTCTGGCTTCCTCTGGCGTGGCTGGGGAATAGTTCCTGATACCGCGGTAGCGCGGCGTCGATGTCCTGTCTCAGCCGTTTGAACTCAAGCACCTCATCCAGAACAGCAATTTTCTTTGATATTTCAAGCTTTTGGGGTGCCTTCAGGTATCCGTCAAAAAACTTGGAAGCCTTATTGAAATCAGATGACAGAAATTTAAGAAATTTACCTTGATTTGCAGCAAGGATCTGCCGCTTATTAAGCACATCCTGCTCATATAGCTCATCCATGATGAGGTTTTGGTTCTGGGCAAAGATTTCCTTTATACGGATTCCGTTTGATATTAGTTTTGAGACGTCCTGTGCTTCCTGTGCCCATCTGGGGTTTTCGACGATAAAGCCTGAAATGTCTGGTTTATTCTGATAAAGTTCAAGTGTTCTGTTGATTTTTTCTGCATCTGAAATGTTCACCACCCGTACATGCAGCAAAGCACATACTTCTTCCAGAATAAAAAGGAGATTCTCAAAGCTGGACAGCATCTGCTCGACTTTTGCCTGAACCGCCTCTTTTTTTGCCGGTAAAACAACATTCAGCGCAGAACCGTACCATGGATGCCTTTTAGGTACGCCCATCTTCTGAATATGCTTTTGAAACTCTTTCACCTTCAGGGCTTTTGCTTCATATTCTACATCATTCATCTGATCCAAACCCGGGATATTTACTGATGGAAGCTGTAATCCGGTTTTTTCAATGCGTTTGGCCAATCTCATCAGTTTTCCGTATATACGAATCAGAGAAAGACCGGATGGCTCGACTGCGCTGTTGACGTGGTTACAATAGCTTGTCAATTCATCACGGAGCCTTGTGTATTCGTTATACCGGCTTTCCATTTCAACTAGTTTTGGAGCACCCAGTTCCATAGTTTTCTGCAACTCAGCCAGAAGCTTCTTTTTATTGGCCTTCTGGCTGTGCAGCTCTAAGCAGACATCGCCAAGTCCGACATTCGTAAGCCTTCGCTTAACTACCTCCAGAGCGGCCAGTTTTTCTGAAACAAAAAGAACTTTCTTGCCCCGGGCCACAGATTCAGCGATAATATTTGTGATGGTTTGAGATTTTCCCGTTCCGGGAGGCCCCTGGATAACCATATTTCGTCCTGCGTTGATGTCTAGAATAGCAAGGGTTTGTGAACTGTCTGCATCGACTATCTGATATGTGTTTTTCGGTATCAGGTATGGATCAATGTAATCATTATCTGAAATATCGCTTTCCTGTTCATGAAAACCTTCCTCCAGCAATGATTTTAGAATTTTATTGTTAAATAATTGGGAATCAGTTGGCCACCGGGTGGAATCCAGATCCAGGTACATCAGGTATTTCCCAAAAGAGAAAAAGCCTATTGCAATGTCGTTTTCTTCAACCCTCCAGCTTGGCTTGCTGACAACTGCTTCACGAACATGCTGATAGTATTCGCCTAAATTCAGTTCTTCCGTATCGGTGTTCAGTTCGATATGATAATCTGTCATCAGCTTTGCGGCTAAAGATACGTTCAATTGAATATCTTCTTCCGAATACGTCAGAAGAAATCTTTCCCTCGCGTTGGAACGGGACAGATTAACCGGTATTAATACCAGCGGTGCTCGATATTTTTTTCCGGGATTTCCCTCATCATCCCATATCAGCATACCAAGAGCAAGAAAAAGCGTATTAACACCACGTTCCTCAATAAATGTTTTGGCTGTCAGGTGCGTATTGAGCAGCCGTTCCTGAAGGTCTTTCTCGCTGTAAACGGTTTGGATTTTCAGATCACTGTATGATTTGTTGAGCAGCTCAAGATATTGTGCAGTTTCTTCGTCTTCGGTCGAAGACTGTTCTGCTATAGCGACTGTTCTTTCATCCGTTTCATTACTGGAACTTGACATCATCCGGGATGCATCTTCTACTGAATCACCACTGGGCACCTGCATTGTTTCCGGTTTTATTTCGGTGCTCGGATCGTTATTTAAGTCCTGTTCTGCACCTGTTCCATTTTTAACCGACATCCCGTTATTTTTTTCCATTCCAGGAGGAGAAACCTGGTCTTCTTTACCGAGAAAAGACATGGTTTTCCCTTCTTCAACAAGAAGTCTATGTATTTCAGAGGATTTCTCATCGGTGATATCCAGTCCCTTTTTCTTCAATGTTCTGTAATTCAGTAGTGGATTCCTCAATGTTAAGTCAAGTAATTCACGTCTGGCCAGATCGATTTTTTCCTGCAGTGCCATATCCATTTCCTCCTGAAGGGATTTTTATTAACTGATTTAATTCCATTTTATGTTTTTCGTAGAACCAGGTCAACCACTTCATACTTTTTCGTCATTTCCCATCTTAATTCATCAATGCGTTCCGCCTGCTCGATAGTCATCGCTGGAGCGTTTGTTGGTATCATAAAACACAATGTCACCATCCTGAAGATTGAATTCAATCCCGTGTTGCCCCACCAAATCATTCTCCGACACATATTATCGTTAATCGTTACGCATCGCTTCGTATATAACACCGGTCCAATTCCTTGGTTAAT